>FWWL01006803.1_pt1 | contig 16163 bp, 12 predicted proteins | sample 2228331 | NCBI WGS metagenome assembly FWWL01 (sample SAMEA103939775, study PRJEB20133) | metagenome
CGATATTGTGTGGATAGCGAACTTGCCACACCTTCAGGAAAGGCGTTGAAGCTCCGTGTGGTATGGTTCGTCGAAGAGGGAAGCCAAAACCCGCGTTTGGTCACTGCATACCCTCTGCGAAAAAGACTAAGATAGCCTGAGCGAGGTGAGTGCGCATGATTCACGAGTTAGATACGGTAGTGCTAACAGAGGACATACCTGAATATGGACTACAAGCAGGGGATGTAGGCACAGTAGTGCTGGTACACTCTGGTGGGGCAGGCTACGAGGTTGAGTTTATGACTCTGCGAGGCGAAACTGTGGTAGTGGTTTCGCTCAGAGCTGACCAAGTACGCCTCGCACATGAGCGAGAGATTGCTCATGCGCGTCCGTTGAAGCCAACGCCTGCATAGGAGCAAGGTACGCCTCCAAAAGGCAGACCCCACTTGAAGAGAAGCAGGTATACTCTATTGCGTCGCTATGCAACCACAGGTGGTCACGGTTAAACAAGCCTACGAGATGCCGATAGGGAGCAAACTTACCGTGCGCGGGTGGGTGCGCTCCCGTCGTGATTCCAAAGGGGTCTCGTTTATAGAGCTGAACGACGGCTCCCGCTTCAAAAGCCTGCAGGTGGTGGTAGAAGCAGGGGTCATACCTGAAGAGACTTTGCGCCAAGTCACCACTGGCGCATGCATTTCCGCTACAGGTACGCTGGTAGAGTCGCCCGCCCCGAAACAGCCTGTGGAACTAAAACTGGAGCATCTCCACCTCTACGGCAGTGCCGACCCCGAAACCTACCCCATGCAGAAAAAGGGGCACAGTTTCGAGTACCTGCGCGAGATTGCCCATTTGCGCGTGCGGGGCAACACTTTCGGGGCGGTGTTCCGCGTGCGCAACGCGCTGGCATACGCTATCCACCAGTTCTTCCAAGAGCGCGACTTCCTCTATATCCACACCCCGATCATCACTGGCTCTGACTGTGAGGGCGCAGGCGCGATGTTTCGCGTCACCACGCTCGATATCGAAAACCCCCCACGCTTGCCCGATGGGCGCATCGATTGGAGCCAAGACTTCTTCGGTAAACCGACCTACCTGACAGTCAGCGGGCAACTGGAGGCGGAGGTGTTTGCACTGGCGTTCGGCAAGGTCTATACCTTCGGTCCCACCTTCCGTGCTGAAAACAGCAACACTCCCCGCCACCTCGCTGAGTTTTGGATGATTGAACCAGAGATGGCGTTCTACGAACTGGAAGAGAACGCCCAACTTGCCGAGGAGTTCCTCAGGTATATCATTCAGTATGTGCTGAACCACTGTGAGGAAGACCTCCAGTTCTTCCATGAGCGCATCGATAACACGGTGCTCTCCACCTTAGAGCATGTGGCGACCACGCCGTTCGAGCGCATTACCTACACCGAAGCCATTCAGATACTCCAGAAGGCGAACCGCAACTGGGAGTTTCCCCCTGTATGGGGCAACGATTTGCAGACCGAACACGAACGCTACCTGACCGAAGAGGCGTTCAAGAAGCCCGTGATTGTCACCGACTACCCACGCCAGATTAAGGCGTTCTATATGCGCCTGAACGATGATGAGAGGACGGTGCGAGCGATGGATGTGTTGGTACCCCGCGTGGGCGAGATTATCGGTGGGAGCCAGCGCGAAGAGCGGTATGAGGTGCTTCGTCAGCGTCTCCAAGAGTTCGGGCTACGCGAGGAGGACTATTGGTGGTATCTGGACTTGCGCAAATATGGCAGTGCGCCTCACTCTGGCTTCGGGCTGGGCTTCGAACGGATGATGATGTACATCACGGGGATGAGAAATATTCGGGATGTCATCCCGTTCCCGCGCACGCCGGGTAACGCAGAGTTTTGAGGAGCGTCTAAATTAGCGATGAGAGCGAACCGTTGGCTAATCGTGTTGGGTGTGCTATTCGTCCTGAGCCTGATCGCCTGTTCAGGCGGAGGCGGGGGCGGTGGAGGCGTCGATACGGGTTCCTATCGCCTGAGTGTGACAGGTTCGCCCTCAAACGCACGGGTCTACCTGAACGGAACCCTTGTGCCAGACCCCCGCAACATCACCTTGACGCCCGGCACTCACCAGATACGGGTGGAGATTACTCTCGACAATGGACAGATACTGGCGCAGACCTTCATCGTTCATGCAGGTGCTCAAACCTCCATAGTGTACAATCTTGAACGCTACACGATAGAGGTCACCCCTTCCAATCCTGAGGTTTGGGTGGACCAAGAAATCCAACTCACCGCCACGATGAAGGACGGGAATGGTGCCCCAGTGAGCGCCAGCTGGAGATGGACAAGCGCCAATCCGAATATCGCCACTGTTGGCGACACAGGGCGAGTGCGGGGGGTTCAGGCAGGAAGTACGCGAATTGTGGTCACGGACGCAAACACGGGGTATAGCATTGAGGTTCCGCTTGTAGTGAAGCCCAAACCCACCCATAACTACCGCATAGAGATTAGCCCCAACCCTGTGGAGGTTTGGGTGGACCAAGAAATCCAGCTCACTGCCACGATGAGGGACGAGAACAATAACATCGTGGAAGCCAGCTGGACTTGGACCAGTGCTAACCCGAATATTGCTACAGTCAGCCCTACAGGGCGAGTGCGAGGCATCCAGATGGGGAGTACAACAATTACGGTCACGGATACGCGCATAGGGCTTAGTGCAGAGGTTCCTGTGGTTGTAAAGGATTTCCCGCCTCCGCCGAGATAGACGCCTCTTCTGCTCGTACCTCATGAGGAGGTGAGTTGCCCGCGTTGTGTGGCTGTCCCCAGCCACCGCCTCCGGGTGTGCGAATCGTGAGGAGAGTACCTGCTGGCACGCGCACCACGCCCTTTGTGATTTCGGCATCCACCTCGCCGTTGATGAATAGCCGATTCTGCCCGCGTTTGCCCGGCTTGCCACCCTGAAGCCCATAGGGAGGGCGTCGGCGTCGTTCGGTGAGCAGGGTAAGGGTAGTCTCGGTCAGAAACTGAAAGGTGCGAATGACCCCATCCCCGCCCTTGTGCTTTCCCGCACCACCCGTACGCTCGGCAAGCCGATATTCCAGTATGCGCACGGGGTAGGCACTTTCCAAAGCCTCGACGGGCGTGTTGCGTGTGTTGGTCATGTGGATGTGGATCCCGCTCGCACCATCCGAGTGGGCACATGCACCCGCACCGCCTGCTATCGTCTCGTAGTAAACAAACCGACGGTTGTGGAACGGGTCGTACCCTCCGAACAGCACATTGTTCATCGTGCCTTGCGAGGCAGAGGGAATACGCTCTGGGAGCGCTTGAGCGAGCGCGCCGAACACCACATCCACAATCCGCTGAGAGGTCTCCACATTCCCACCTGCTACCGCTGAGGGGTACTGGGCGTTCACAATCGTGCCCTCTGGGGCATAAACCTCTACTGCTTCCCAACAGCCTGCGTTCGTGGGTACTTCGGTGGGAATAAGACATCGCACACAGTAGTAGCATGCCGACCGCGTCACCGCTTCGGGGGCATTCAGATTGCCCTCCACCTGAGAAGCAGACCCTGTGAAGTCGAATCGAATAGTGCCCGGCTCCGATGCAGGCACTTGGATGCGCACCCGAATGGGGATTAACTGCAGACCGCGCCCATCATCGTCCAGATAGTCCACAAAGCTGTATTCGCCCTCTGGGATGGTGCTGAGAACAGCGCGGGTAATAGCAGAACTGTAGCTCAGCAGTTGCTCGATTCGAGCGTACCACTCGTCGATGCCCTCCGTTTCCAGCAGAGTTTGGAACCGTTGGGCACCGATACGGTTAGCTCCAATCTGAGCGTGCAGGTCTGCCCAGCGTTCTTCGGGCGTGCGCACATTCTGAAGGATAAACCTGAGGAGCGTCTCGTCGAGATGGTCGCCTCGCACAATCGGCAGGGGCGGAATGCGCAGACCTTCCTCATAGATTTCGGTGGCAAGAGGCATCGAACCAGGCACCGAACCGCCAGTGTCAGCATGGTGGGCGCGGTTCGCCACGAACCCTACTAACTGCCCGTTTGCGAACACGGGCGCTATCAGCGTCCAATCGGGCAGATGCGTGCCTGCATGATAGGGGTCGTTGGTCAACAGCATGTCGCCCGGTTGCCATTCGTGGCGCGGTAAAAGCCATTCCATCAGCAACGGCATCGCCCCCAAGTGGACGGGGATATGGGAAGCTTGGGCAATCATCCTGCCTTGACGGTCGAACAGGGCACACGAGTAGTCCCGTCGCTCCTTGATGTTGGGCGAGCAGGCAGAGTGTTCCAGTACCGTGCCCATCTCCTCGGGAATGGCGCTCAGGCGTTCATAGTAGAGCCAGATGCGTGCGGGGTCGTACTTCATCGGGATAGAGGATACCATGCGAATAGTGAATGGCAAATGGGGAATGGCGAATAGTGAATGGTGAATGGCGAATGGCGAATATGGCGAATCAAGGTATATGCCTGCTGGTGTGTAAGCCGGGTTCTGTTTGAGATGGTAATCTCTCTGGGGCGTTCGCTTGCGCGAAGCCTCACGCGGTCTACCCGGAGGGTCGGCGGAGCGCGTCATCCCCTCCCTATTTGACCTTGCTCCCTGCGGGGTTTGCCCAGCCGAGCGCTTACGCGCACGCTGGTGCGCTCTTACCGCACCGTTTCACCCTTGCCCTTGCGGGCGGTTTGCGTTTCTGTGGCACTTTCCGTCGCCCAAATGGGCGCCCAGGCGTTACCTGGCGCAGTCTCCTGCGGAGCCCGGACTTTCCTCCCCTTACGGGGCTACCACCCAACCAGCAGGCACTTAAATAATATACCTGATTTTATGGGGCTTGAATATACCTGATTTTATGGGGCTTGCAGGATAGGCACGAACATCAACGCTTGCAAGATTTCCAGCAGGCGGGGTGGGTCGGGTGGGCGACCTGCCGTCACGCGACGCGAGTCGAGTTGCAGGGCGCGTTGAATCGCTTGGTCTGCCTCGCGGGTTTTCCCAATCTGCTCGTACACGAACGATGCGCCTACCTGCATCCATGCGGTGTCGCGCGCCAGATTGAGTGCTTTGGCAAGCGCATCGCTGGCATTTTGCGACCATTCGGGTTCGGGCGTTTCCCCATCACGCCGAGCCACATAGATTTGGAAGGCATAGCTCAGCGCAACGCCCAAGTGGGCTGGGGCATAGTTCTCGCGCGCCTGCACTGCCAGCTCGAACCATCCGCGTGCCACCTCTAACAGGTTTTCATCGCCAGGACGCAACCCGTCCGCCAAGTTGAGAAGACCCCGCAGAGTGTAGACCTCTGGGGTCAGAGGCTCCAGCTCTACCGCGCGCCAGAAGGCATCGCGAGCACGGTCAAACTCGCGGTTGAGGCTCAGGTTCCAGTACCGAATGAACGCCACTTCCGCAGAGTCATCCAACGGACCCTGTGCCAGCGTGGCGAATCGCCCTGCGCTCACGATACGGCGGTCTGCCATCGCAAGCGAGGCGCGCGCCAACATCAGCGGACGCGAGTTTTTGTCTATCTTTTCCGCCTGTGCAAATGCCAATTCGGAGGTGCGCTCGTCGTTCAGCAATCCTGCAACCAACCCCCGAATGGCGTAGGTGTAGTCGTCTGCAATATTCCTTCGGATGGCGGTTTCGGTGGTCACCATCACATCGCGCCATCGCCCTGCCCGCAAGTAGGCATATGCCAACAGGTTCAGGAAGCGCGTGTTGCGGTCGTCTTGCCGAGTGAGTTCCAACAGTTCGGAAATCGCTTCGTTGGCTTTGCTTTCGAAAATCAGGAACAGGGCGCGTTGGGCAACTGCCGAGGGGTCTCGGCTTTCGCGGATGCTCTCCAGGCGAAGTTGATAGACCTTGTGGCGTGCCTCGATCGCTTTGGCGATGAGTTCGCGTTCGTTGCGAGCGTACCGCGCCAGCCGAAGGGTCGTGGAGACTCTTAGCGACTGCGCCTCCACCGAGTCGGGCAAAAGGCGCACTAAGTTTGCCGACTCTTCCTCTGCCGAGTCCAATCGCCCTGACTGAAGGTATGCCTGAATCAGCAAGATACGGGCAGGCTGGTAAGACGAGTCGGCTTTAAGCGCAATGCGCGCATGCTCAATCGCAGAGGCTACTTTGCCCTCACCGAACAGCTCCCGTGCCTGTTGAAAGTGATGCTCTGCGCCCTTCTCCACCTCGTTGTCAATTGTCACCCGAATCTCCTGAACAGCGGACTTACCCCCTTCCAGGAGCGCCGTAATCTTGAGAAGCCGTTCGCCCTCCGCATCGGCAATCGTATCCCACTCGAACTCGTATGGGGTACTCTCGTCCACCTCCCGCAGAATGCCATCGACCGAGAACTCCACGCGTTGCACCAGCTCTTCGCTTTGAACTGTCGCCACCACTTTGAAGACCCCGCGTATCTGGGCGCCCTCTTCTAAGTTGACCCGTATCTTCGGCTGGGCACACGCAACCCCAATCAGCCAGCCGACAAGGCACATCCATCCGATTCGCAATCCGATCACCATAACGCTCCCTCTGTTCGTTAGACAGACGGCTTCTCCTGCCGTTTCAGATGGGGAAAGTATTGGCGAAATCGTACTCCATACACCCTCTGCTGGCGCACACCCCCCGCTCCAGCAAGCCGAGGACTTGGGTGTGGGCGAGCCCGTTAACCGTTCACCTGCTTGCTGAGTAAGGTGTTGCCTGAGTAGGTACATTCCACTGCGCAACTTGCCAACCTATCTAGTACTTGCTTTCACTAAACATCATTGAAGAACTTTTTGACTACCAAGTATCCTGAGAGATAACCTAATAGTCCTAATACAGCAAAAATACAAAATACAAAATAAAAATCAAGAGAGTCTGGTTGAGCCCCTACAAAAGCAAAATGCCCAACCAGACCTGATACGACAGCCACCAGCGTACAACTCATCAGAAGAAGAAAGTAATACCGGACTTTTGCTAAAACCTGCATAGCGTCACTCCACCCAGATTTTGATCACGACACGCCTTGATAAAGCTGAACGCACTCCAGACCAGAAGGTTCCTCCCAACCCAACAGCGGCGGCGCCTCCACCAATTATGTAGCCTGCTCCAGTAAAAGCACCACCGATTAGGGCACCCTGTACTGCTGAGTGGGCATAGTCACCAATCGGACGATCGAGTTTGCCATTATCTCTGTAATCATCGATACCCTCTGCAATTGTACCACCTGCTGCACCTAGTGCAGCCCCTGCAAGTACCACAACCACTATGAGAGGGATTGCTCCACTCGGATCCACCACATTTATCGGGTCATTCAAACAATACGCATACGCATTCAAAGTGAGAGGCATATACACCGAACCCAGCCACGGGTCTTTCTGCAAAAAGCGACCTGTGTAGGGGTCATACCACCGCACCCCCACCTTCTGCAACCCGCCCGTGTTCGGCTCGTTCCGATAGCCCCACGCACCGTTCCACCCGTACACATCGGGCAAACCAGACACCAAGTCGCCATACGCATCGGCAATCGGCGCTATCGCAGGAGATTGTCCCGAATCAGCAGGGTTCAGCGTTGCGACCAAGTCGCCCCGCCACGACCACTGCTGACCGACATCCCCCCGCTCCAGCAAGCCGAAGCCGTAGGTGTGAAGCGTCCACTGACCGTCTACCCGTTCACCGAGCAGGGTACTGCCCGAATAGGCATACTCCACCACGCGGTTCGCCACACCATCCACTGTCTTCACCCGACGCCCTAACCCATCGTACACATAGTCTACCCCAGAAACCGCACCTGCTTGCTGAATGCGTACCACCTGACCCAGCACATCGTACTGCAAGTGCCACTCCTGACCCTGCACTCGGCGTACTACCACATTTCCACGCCCGTCGTGCGACCACGACGCCCCGTTCAGCGTCGCCAATCGGTTCGCATCGTCATAGGTCAACACATCCACCTGCGTCTGACCGTCCACCGTCCGCTCCCGACGCACACGGTTGCCTACCGCATCGTACCAGTACTCCACAATATACGGATGCGCCCCCGTGCGCGCCTCTTTCACCAACTGACCCTGATGGTCATAGGTGTACGCCACCGTCGCATACAACTGACCGTTCCACCACTCGCGCACCGTCTGCACCCGACCTAACGCGTCCCGAACCATCTCCTCACGGCGATACTCGGTCTCGTTGCCCGATGAACTGCCCATCGGCTGCTCAGGGTCGCGCACCCCGCGTACCCAACGCTTGCGCTCTAACTCGTCCGTCTCCCGATTGTTCACCCGACGATACTCGTAGTACACGCGTTCATACGCCAAACTGCCATCGCTAAAGTCACGCGTCTCCGACTCTAACCGACCGTAGGAGTCATAGGCATACTCGGCAACGAGCCGACTGCCTACCCAAACCTGATGCAACAACCCTGTTCCGGGCAGATAGGTGTACTCGACCGTGCTCCCATCGGGACGCACCACCTGCTTGAGCTGACCCGTGTTCGCATAGTAGGTATACCCCACCTGCCATTTCAGTATGGTCTGCCCGTTCTCCAAGCGATATGCACGCTCCGCTTCCAACTGCCCTGTAGTTGGATTGTAGACCCACTCGGTGCGCGCCGTCTCGGCTTGGCTGTCGCGCATCTCGGTCATCTGTCCGTCAAGGTTGTACTCAAACTCAATCACCCGACCTGGCAACACCTGCTTGCGCAACCGACCCCAACTGTCGTACTCATTCACCACTGTCTGCCCGTCGGCGTTCGTGCTGGAAACGACCCAGCCCAGCACATTTCGCTCTTGGCTGTCGGTGAAGTTCAGGGCGTCCGTCACGCTCACCAACTGTCCCCACTGGTCGTAGCCATACAGGGCAGTGCGCTTGCCCCGTGCGTCCCACGCTTCTTTCAGCAAGCCGTTCTCCCACACATAGGTCGTGGTCGCATAACTCGGTGGCTCGTTGCGGTGGGGCGCGCCTCGCAGCTCGCGCACCTCAATCAACCGCCCTTCACCGTCGGGGTCATACACATACTGTACACGGTTCCAGCCTGTCGGCGTGAGCGCATCCCGCACCCACTCCAGCCGATTGAGCGTGTTCCAGTGCATCCGAACCTGACGCCATGCCGAGTCGGTGACTTCCTGTACATTTCCACGCGTGTCGTAGGCGTACCGCCAATTCGCCCCGCTTGGTGAGCGCACTTCCAACAGGCGGAAGGTGCTGTCGTCCCACCGATACTGCGTCGCCAGACACTGGCTCGCGTTGGGGTTCGGGTTAGGTGTGAGCCGTTGCCAGAGCCGACCGTAGGCGTCATACGCAAAGGTCACCGATTGGTCACCGACGGAGTAGGTCACCACCCGCGACGCCCCTGAAACCGAGCAGGGGTTTCCTACTGGGATGCCGAGTGCACCTCCTCCGCTCATTCCTGCCCCTGAAAAGCCGACCCACTCGTTGTTCTGATACGCATACGCCACCTCACGCCCCATCGGGCTGATGACCTTGTGCAACTTGCCATCAGGATAGTACTCAAAGGTGTACCCCACACCCTGCGCCTCGACCTGCCCAGCATACTCCAGAGCAGGCAACTCTATCTTCTGCAGGCGTCCGTTCGTATCGTAGTGCAAAGTCCACACTCGTCCCAGCGGGTCGGACACCGTGTGCAGGCGTCCTGCAGTATCGTAGCCCAGTGTCAGCGCACGCCCCGTCGCGTCCACCACCTGTTCCAGACGCCCGTTCGTGTCATAACTCAGCACCAGTTGATGTCCTTGCAGGTCGCGGATGTGCGTTAGGCGTCCCTGCGCATCGAACAGCCAGCGCACTTGGCTCGCTCGGCGGATGAGCCGATACCCGCCGTTCTCTAAACGCTCCAGCACATCGTCGACCCCGCGCATCGCCGTGCCTTGCCCGCTGGTACTGCCCTGTTGCCAGTAGTAAGTGCGCAGGCGTCCATCAGGTTCGTGCAGGATGGCGGTCTAGTAGATACGCCCGAACCAGTTGACCGTTCCGCCCTCGTGAACCGAGGCGAGGAAGCTGTGGCGCCAGCCCGTGCCCAGCACGGTGGTGCGGGTGTCTTGGCTGTTGTAGATGAGGGTGAAGCCGACATCGGGTCCTTTTCCGCTCCAGCCGACCAGCGGGAAGGTAAGCATCAGGTTGCCGTTGGCGGAGTTGACCACGCCGTAGGGCACGCTGAAACTGCCTTGCCATGGGTAGGGTGTTCCTGTGCCGAGCGGTGCGGGCGGGAAGAGGACGGGGCGAGCGATGGCGATTGCCTGGGCGTCTTCTATCTGGGTGGAGCCGTCGTCGCCACTGCCGATGCCCGAGCCACCGCCGTCAAGGACATAGGCAAGGAAAAGCGGGACAAAGAAGCGAAGGAGCGAGTTGAGATTGACACTAAAACTGGTTAGACTATTTACACCACCCCCGTGTGTATTCGGTGGAGAGTGCGTAGCCGAGTTGTGGCGGAATCGTCAGCGACACCGCGAGCGAAACTGCAACGACCTTACCGAAAGCCTTCTGCGCGATGTTCTTGCGCACCTGTCGTAGAGAGAGTCTCATCGCTATACCTCCGTTTCTCAGGTGCTTATATTATAGCACAGGTTTTGGGATTTGTCAAGGGGGTGAGGCGGAAATTTGGGGGGAAATTTGGTCAATTCGAGTGGGAAATCGCTATGAGATTCTTCGCTTCGCTCAGAATGACGAGTGGGGGAGTAGGGAATGGGCAATCGGCAGTGGGCAGTCGTAGCATGGGCGTCTCGCCCTTGTAATCCCCCCTTTGATTCCCCCCTTAGTAAAGGGGCAAGGGGGATGGGCAAGATGCCCAAGCCACTTTTGTGGGAGAATTTGCCAAAACCCCTTGACATTCGTGTCTGACCTGTGGTATAATCTTGACCGATGGTCAAAAATGACCGTCGGTTCATATCCTAACAGGTGTTGCTATGGCTATGAACGAACGCATGTTGCAAAGTCGGCGCGAGCGACGCAAGGAAGAGACTCGACAGAAGCTCTTCGATGCGGCGCTCGCGCTTATGCAAGAGAAGCCCTTCGACCAAATCACGGTCGAAGAAATCACTGAACGCGCCGATGTCGCCAAAGGCACTTTCTTCAGCTACTTCCCCACCAAAGAACACCTGCTGATTGCCTACACCCAAGAGATGGTGGAGGATGTGTACGCCTTCTTAGAGCAACTCCAGCCTGAAAAAGCCCCCAGCCAGTGGGAAGTGATGCGCCAAGTGATGCGCTTCATCGCCGAGATCGATGGGCACTCGGTTGAGCGCACCCGTTCGATGATTGTGGCGTGCTGTCATAGCCCGCTTTTGCGGGAGATGGTCGCTCAGATGGTTCACGAAGCGACCCAGCATGCCCTACTCGGCTTCCAACGCGGACAGCAGACAGGCGAGTTCCGTACCGATGTGAGCGCAGAGCAACTAGCCCACTACGCAGTACGACTCTACCGCATCTGCCTGATGGAATGGATGATGGAACGCCCCGACGACAACCTCACCGAGATTGTCGAACAGACTTTGGAGTTTTTCAAACCCGCATTCGTTAAACAGGAGGAACCGAAATGAGACAATGGAGCGCTTGGATGTTGGCTCTTGCTTGTGCATACGGATATGCGTTCCATGACACACAAGAGCGAGACGCTTTTGCTACCGCTAATCTTGGTATCACGCGTCATTCTGAGCGAAGCGAAGAATCTCACGGGCGAGACGCCCGTGCTACGAAAGATGAAGAATCTCACGGGCGAGATGCCCGTGCTACAAAGGATGTGCAGGCTCTACAAGCCTCCTCACTCCTTACCCTTGAGCAAGCCATCCAGATAGCCTTAGAAAACAACCCGACCTTGCGAATTAGTGAGCGAAGTTTACAGAAGACAAAGAACGGGGTTCGTGAAGCGCGCAGTGCAGGCAACTTCCAGATTCAAGGCTCGGCTACTTACACCCGCTTTGACCGCGTGGCGAAGGCACAGTTCGGTCCCCAGACCATCCGATTGGGCAATATAGAGAACCGTACCGCACGCATCAGCCTGAACCAGCCCATCGACATCAGCGGGATTATCCGTAATGCTGTCCGCACGGCACAGCTGGGCGAGTCGATTGCCGATTTAGAACTCCAACGCACCCGCAACGACCTGATCCTACAGGTAGTGGAGGCGTATCAGGGTGTGGCGCGCGCCGAGGAGTTCGTGCGGGTTGCAGAGGAGGCTCTGCGCAACGCGGAGGAACGCCTGCGCCTCATCCGCGCCCAAGTGGACGCAGGGGTCGCTTCGCAGTTCGACCTCCTGCGCGCCGAGACTCAAGTCGCCCAGAACCAGCAGGCGCTTCTGAACGCGCGCAATCTCGTACAACTTGCACAGGCACGGCTCAATAGCGTGCTGGGACGCGACCTCGAAACGCCCGTCCAAGTGGCAATTCCTGACCGCTTGCCTGATTTTGAGGGCACGCTGGAGGCGCTCACTGCCCAAGCGTTCGCCCAACGCCCCGAAGTGCGCGCAGCCAAACGGGGCATCGAACTGGCACGCGCCAATATCCAAAACGCACGCAGGGGTGCCCTGCCCTCGCTGGTGCTGAGTGGGCAGTGGGACTTTAACCTCAACACCAGCACCTTCAATCCGCGCCGAGAGACCTTCACGGCAGTGGCAGTGCTCTCAGTGCCGATATGGGACGGTGGGATTACCCAAGCGCGCGTTGCTCAAGCACGCAACGATGTGGAGATTGCCGAGTTGCGCCTCCAGCAGGCGAAAGACTTGGTGGCGCTGGAGGTGCGCAACGCCTATCTGACCCTACTGGACGCTCGTGAACGGCTCGCCGTGGCGCGCAAGGGGCTGGAACAAGCCACCGAAGCTTTGCGTCTGGCGCGGGTGCGCTTCGAAGCGGGTGTCTCGCCCCAGCTCGAAATCAGCGATGCCGAACTGGCATTCACACAGGCTCGCACCAACTTGGTGAACACGCAGTATGACTATCTTAACGCCTACGCCGCCCTGCTCAAGGCAGTCGGCACTATCGATACCCACTATCGCAGACTAACTGCTCACAACTCTCTGAGTATGGAAGCCCTCACCCCAAACCCCTCTCCCAGTGGGAGAGGGGCGACCGTAGTTCACCCTCCCTCTCCCACTGGGAGAGGGAGGGCTGGGGTGGGTGAGGGCTTACCCAATCCTACCGAAGGAGGCTCCTTATGAAAGCGAAAACGATTCTCTTGCTGACAGTCGTATCGGTAAGCCTGCTTGCGCTGAGTGCTTGTGGTCGCGGAGGCGCGCCCACACCACAACCCGAAGCGAGCGAAGCGGGCGCGGTCTCCGTCGCCGTCGCTGAAATTAAGACGGGCAACCTCACGGAGGTCGTCTCGGTGACGGGTGACCTAACCGCCTACAACGACACGATGGTCGCCACCAAGGTCGGTGGGCGCATCGTGGAAATGCGCGTGCGAGAGGGCGACCGCGTGCGCAAGGGCGACATTATCGCCATCCAAGACCAGTCCGACCTGCGCGTGCAACTGCAACAAGCGGAAGCGGCGATTCGCGCTGCGGAGGCGAACCTGAAGCAAGCCGAAATCGCTGCGCGCACGACTCCCGCTCAGGTGGAGGCGCAGATCGAATCGGCACGCGCTGGACTGCGCTCGGCAGAGGCACGGCTCCGCGCTCTCCAGACAGGCGCACGCCCCCAAGAGCGTCAGCAAGCCGAGCAAGCCGTGCAAGCAGCACGCGCCAACTTCGAACTGCAGAAAGCGAACTTCGAGCGCGCCCAACGCCTCTATGAGCAGGGCGCAATCCCGAAACAGCAGTTAGACGCCCAGCGCACCGCCTACGAGTCGGCACAAGCGCAACTGCGTCAGGCGGAGGAAGCGCTCAGCCTCATACGCGAGGGACCGCGCCAAGAGGAGATTGAAGCCGCCGAACAGGCACTTAAGCAAGCACGCGAGGCACTGCGCCAAGCCGAACTCGCCCGCTCCCAGATTGACCTTAACGAGGAGCGCGTGTCTGCAGCGCGCGCTGCGCTCGCTCAAGCTCGTGCAAACTACGCCTTCATCAAGAATCAGCTCGAAGACACGATTATCCGTGCCCCGTTCGATGGAGTGGTAGCAGACCGTATGGTCGATGTGGGCAGTATGACGGGTCAGGGCACGCCCGTGGTGCGCCTCGTGACGCTCGATCGGCTCTACTTCGAAGCCACCCTACCTGAAACCCTGCTAAAGGATGTGCGCGTCGGCATGCCCGTCGATGTGCGCGTGGACGCCTTCCCTGACCGCGTGTTCCGTGGGCAGGTGGAAGCCATCTACCCCGCTACCGCCGACCAAGCACGCAACCTGCGCATTCGTGTTAGCCTCGCTAACCCCAGCGACCTCCCGCTCAAGACGGGACTGTTCGCACGAGGTGAGATTGCCCTGCGCACCTATACGAATGTGCCTCTCGTGCCCAAGCTCGCCCTCATAGAGAAGGGCGGTATTACCCGCGTGTTTGTGGTAGAGGAAGGCAAAGCAAAATCGCGCACCCTGAAGGTCATCGCCACAAACACCGATGTCGTCTACGCCGAGGGTATCAAGCCAGGTGAAAAGGTCGTGACGCGCGGACAAGACCTGCTCAGCGACGACCAACCCGTTCGCATCATCGAGCAATAAGGAGGTTTCAATATGTGGCTCACAAGATTGGCACTGAACCGCCCCGTCACCATGCTGGTCTTCATGGTGGCGACGATGGTATTGGGATTCTACGCGCTCGGCAAACTACAGGTAGAGCTCCAGCCGAAAGTAGACTTCCCCGTCATCACGATTATCACCGCCTATCCGGGAGCGTCGCCTACAGAGGTCGAGACGCTCATCTCCAAGCCGATTGAGGACGCGGTCGCTGGAGTAGAAGGGCTACGGCAGATTAACTCCGTCTCGCAGTATGGGCTATCGCAAGTGGCGTTGGAGTTCCATATCGGCACTGACATTTCGCAAGCGTATATCGATGTGCAAGCGAAGATTAATGCAGTGCTCAACCAACTCCCGCGCGATGCCGAGCGCCCCACCGTCTTGAAATTGGATACCCAATCCCAGCCCACGATGTACATCTCGCTCACAGGCAACCGCCCTGCATATGAACTGCGCGATTTAGCAGACAATGTCATCAAAGACCGTTTAGCCAGTGTGCGGGGGGTTGCCTCGGTTTCGGTGGCGGGTGGTGCGAAGCGCGAGATTCAGGTCGCTGTCGATAAGGAACGGCTGAACGCTTATGGGTTGTCCATCAATAGCATCGTGCGCGCCCTTCAGACTGCCAACTTAAATGTGCCTGCAGGGCGTATCGAGGAGGGCGAGCGCGACTATAGCATACGCCTAATAGGTGAGTTCAGCTCCGTTGATGAACTGCGCAACTTGCGCCTCTACCTTCAGAATCCGCGCAATCCGGCTGCGCGAGGCAGTGTGATACGCCTTCAAGATGTGGCGACCATCACCGACAGCGTGGAAGAACGCACGATTATCACCCGCGTGAACGGCAAGGAGAATGTATCGCTGATTATCCAGCGTGCCAGCGACGGGAATGCAATTGAAATTTCAGATGGTGTCAAGGCGGTTTTAGCACGCTTGACCCAAGAGTACCCCGACCTGCAGTTCACAATTACTTCCGACGATGCAGTGCAGGTGCGCGAGAGCCTTGCCGACCTACGCCTTGCGCTTGGCATTGCGATTGTGTTGGTGGTGCTGATTATCTATCTGTTCCTGTACAATGTGCGCGGTGCATTTATCGTCTCGCTGGCAATCCCGACCTGCTTCTTCGCCTCGTTCATTGCGATGTACTTCTTCGGCTTCTCCATCAACTTCATGACGATGCTTGCGCTTTCGCTGGCGGTGGGCGTGTTGGTGGACGATGCGATTGTGGTCATTGAGAACATCTATCGTCACCTGAGTTTGGGTGAGGAGCCGATGGAAGCGGCGTACAACGGGCGCACCGAGATAGGTCTTGCTGCAATCACGATTACCTTCGTCGATGTGGTCGTGTTCCTGCCGATTGCGTTTATGGGCGGGGTAGTCGGACAGTTCTTCCGCTCGTTTGGGCTGGTGGTGGCGTTCACCGTGTTGTTCTCGCTGTTGGTGTCGCTCACCCTCACCCCAATGCTTGCCAGTCGCCTCTACCGACGCGGGGAAGCTGTAGAAGAGCCGAGAGGCTTCTTCAAGTGGTTCGATCGGCTCTATCGAAGATTAGCTCTGCGCTACCGAAATGCATTGGCGTGGGCGCTCCGCCACCGAATGCTGGTGATACTGATAGGGAATGGCGCACTGGTCGCTA
>FWWL01006804.1_pt1 | contig 16163 bp, 14 predicted proteins | sample 2228331 | NCBI WGS metagenome assembly FWWL01 (sample SAMEA103939775, study PRJEB20133) | metagenome
AGAAAAAGATGCTCGCCCTCGTTTTTTTAAGAGTCTCTTTTAGAAACTTTGATGGATCCCTGCAAAAGATCTTAAGAACTATATCCTCTTTATCTTCCACAATTCTTTTTTCAGCGTAGGTTATGTGAACTTCACTGTCGTAATTTTCAAGCATCTTCAAGAAGAATAGTATGTCAAAATAAAGTTCCAAGAGTTGAAGGTTTGTATATGTTGGAGTTGTGTCTTGCTGCAGTAAATTTTGAGCTTCTTTTGTAAAACTTTTTATTAGTTGCTTAAAATTTTCAGGTGGTTGTTCGCTAACGTATTGTTCTGTGTTTTTTACGTACCCTGCTAGAAAATCATTTATCTGCTCTAAAGAATTTCTCAGTTCCAAATACCTAAATCCTCTAAGCCTTTGTATTATTTCTTTGTTTCTTAAAGAAGATACCTGAGCGGAGAACATTTCCCGAGCTCGGTCTACTAAGTTATGTGCTTCGTCTATTAAAAAGACGTATTCACCTTGAACTTCATCGAAGAATCTGCGCAGATAAACTCTCGGATCAAATGCGTAGTTATAATCACAGATGACGATATCGGTTAGAAGTGATATATCTAAAGAAAATTCGTAAGGGCAGAGTTTGTACCTGTAAGCGTAATCTTCGACAATTTCTTTGTTAATTATACTTTCATTTATGAATATATCAACAAGAGCTTCGTTAACTCTATCAAAATGTCCTCTCGCGTATGGACAGTGGATAGGATCGCATAGAGGAATTTTCGAGATTTTTTCTTTTTCCTCTTTTTCAGTTTCTATTCCGAGTTCTTTGAGTAAATCTATCTGGTCTTTCTCTTCTTCAGGCATTTTTCCATTTACCAAAAAGCATATCTTATCACGTGCAGTTATTGATATTGTTTTTATTCTCAGTCCTTGCTCAATCATCTCCTTGATAGTATTCTCTGCAACCATCTTTGTCGTGCTTTTCGGTGTCAAATAAAATATTTTGCTAACCTCTTTTTTCCCTATTGCTTTTATGGAAGGAAAAAGTGTTGCAATAGTCTTTCCAATTCCTGTGGGGGCTTCAACGAACAAGTTTCCTCGCGTGCTTATTACTTTTGAAACATAGTCTATAAATGTCCTTTGACCATCTCTAACCAACGGATACGGAAACTCAAGTTTTCTTATCGATTCGTCTCTTACAAGCGCCCACTCTTCAAGTGTTTGAACCCAGGATATGTATTTTTCGATAAGTTCTCTAAAAAATTTATCAAGTTCTTCGAAAGTGTAGGTTTCTTTAAAACTTACAAAGTCTTCACTCTCTGCGTTTATATATGTCACTTGAACAGATATTATGTCTATTTCATTTTTGAACGCATAAATGTACGCATAGCATTTTGCTTGTGCCAGATGCGAAGAACTAACATCTATTGTATTCAGAGATTTTGTAGTCGATTTTATCTCTTCGATTGTAATTTCTTCATCTTCAAACATAACTCCATCAGCTCGACCGTCCACTGAGATCAAAAAGTTGTTGATTTTGTAATTTAGAGACAAAGGAACTTCAGAATAGTAAGTCGCTTCTTCTTTTCTTTTATTTTGCAAAAGCTTGTGGAGTTCAGAGCCTTCAAGAGCACGCTCTATGGTTGAAAAACGGATATCTATATCTCCAGCTCTGTAAATTGATTCTACAAGTTGTCTAACAGAAATATGTAACTCTCTGTATTTTTCCAAAATTATCACCTCAAGAAATATTTTAGAACAAATTTTGGAAAATTGCGATAGGTTTGGTATAATCGTTTTTAAAAGGAGACCTAAATAAGGGACGAAGGAGTGAAAAGATGTCGAGTAACAATCATACGTTACAAGATATAGAAGCTTCTATAATAAGGAAAATTATTTTGCTCGTTCTTATAATGGCTTTAATAATCATAGTTGGGACTTTTTACTACCACTTTTTCGAAAACATCTCTTTAGTTGATTCGTTTTTCTTTACAATAATCACAATAACGACAGTTGGATATTCGATACCAAAAGAAAATTTCTCAGAATTTTCGAAGATTTTTACATCAATTCTTATACTCTCAGGTATCGCCATAGTAACCTACGGTGTTTCGAATATTGCAAGTGCTTTTTTCGACGAAAATGTCAGAAAATATTTCAAAAGGAGGAAGATGTTAAAAATGATAGAAAAATTAAAAGACCACATTATATTGCTTGGAACAACAAGGACAGCCAAATACGTTTTGTACGAACTTCTTAGAAACGAAGAAAACGTTGTTTTAGTTGCTGAATCTGAAGAAAATGTCAAAAAATTACTCTCTTTTGTTAGCGAAGTATCTGAAAATTCTGGAAATTTCTTTTATGTTATTGGCGATCCCACAAACGAAAACACTCTCTTTTCAGCTGGGATTATGAATGCAAAAGTTTTTATAACCACCTTTCGTGAAGACCCTATGAACTTGTTCGCAGTTCTAACCGCTAAGACACTAAATCCATTGATAAAAGTAGTTGCAAGAGCAAGCGATGTCGAAGATGTCAAAAAACTTTATTATGCGGGTGCTGATGTTGTAGTTGCAACATCAGAACTTGCTGGATTTGAACTTGCGGTTGGTGCAATTGAGAAGAAATACTCTAAAGTTTTCGAGATAAAAGCATTTGGTAATCAAGCACTTAGATTACAGGAAATCACTGTTAGTAAAGATTGTCCATGTTTAGGTAAAAAGATATCTGAGTGCGAACTGTTTAAAAAACATGGTGTCACTGTGATAGGAATTCAGAGTAAAGGTGAAACTAAGTTTTCAGATTTCGCACAACACATTATATCCGAAAATGACAAAATTCTGATTTCAGGAAAAGACTATAAAATTAATGAATTTGAAGAAGAATTTCATGTTTGAATCAATTTAGAAACCCATTGATTATTTTTGCAACTTCTTCTGGAAGTTCTACAAATGGTGAATGCCCAGTATTTTCTATCACAACCAACTGAGAACCAGGTATTTTGTTTTTTAGCCTTTCAGCTGTTTCCAAAGGTATCACGTTGTCATCTTTACCCCAAATAATAAGTGTTTCTGCGGAGATTTTTGAATAATCTACGCCTTTGAAATCTTTCCAAAACTCTCTTGAAAATTTTAAAAACATCTCTGAAGGTAAAAAGTACAGCTGTGCGTAAAACCAATCTATCTCTTCTTTCGGTATCTTGTCTTGTTGTTTTGTTTGTGCCTTGTAGAAAGAAGTCAAGATAGGATATTGCTTCAACGTTAGATCAAAAATAATAGGTGGAAAATTGAGCGTTGATTCACTATTTTGTGAATGTGAGCCGTTCTCCAAAAAGACAGAATCAATTAGGATTAGTTTTTCTACTTTTTCAGGATATCTTGAGGCTACAAAGCTTGAGACACCGCCTCCCATAGAGTGACCGCCAAGATAGAATTTTTCCACTCCGAGTTTTTCAAGCAAAATCATAATATTTTCGACAGTATTTTCAACCCTATAATCGTAATTAGAATCTTTTGTACTGAATCCAAAAGGTGGTATATCTACCGCAATAACTCTATAATTTAAATTTTTTGCGACACGCTCCCACATTAATGAGTTTCCAGCAAAACCGTGTATCAGAACTAATGTTTTTTCTTTCTCTTTGTTGTATTCTCTGTAAGCAAGTTGGAATTTGTTGATTTCAACTATTTCAGGTTTTGAAATGCTTTCCAGAGATTTTTTTGCTACTTGATAACTTCCAAAAGAAAGTCCCATCAATACCAAAAGAAGATATTTAATAACTTCAACAGTAAAATTAAACAGTGTAACCATTTTCTCACCTCAGTTCTTCTAATATCTTTCCAACAGTTTTTTCCATCTTTTCGTAATGTGTTCCTTTCCAATATATCTGTCCGCAATTTGAACACTTTGCGAATTCATTATGGAGAATTTTAACTTTCTTCGGCAAAAATTCAATTACGTCATTCTTATCGATCATAACTATTTCACCGTTACATTCTAAGCACCTTGTGAAAGGCCTTATGTACTCTTTTAATAAAAATCTATCGTTGATTTCTAACACTTGATTTAAGACATCTTTCGAATGTAGTAACATTCCGTGGGTAACTTCGTTTCTTTTTAGCAGTCCTCTGTCTTTTGTCAGAAGTATTAATCCTTTTTGCGAAGAAATTTCCGATATCTTTTCATCTTCAATAATACCATATTCCGTGTAAAATCCCAACATTCGTAATACCCTTGCAAGTGTTCCCAAGTGAATGTCCAATATGAATCTCGGTTCTCCGTAATACTTAGGTGTAAACAAGATTTCATCAGGAAGGTCTATGTTTTTAAAGTGCGGATATATTGAAATTCTGTCTTCGTTTGATAATCTGTAGTCTGGCTTAACTGGACAGCCGTTAACTAAAATAAGGGATACCTCTGTGTGGGGTATCCCTATACCTTCGATGTAATCTTTTATTGATTGTCCCAGATATGCAATTGTTTCTGTGAAACCTGATGTATTCAAATTCAGCCTTACAAGTCTTTTAAGCTCACCGCAAATTCTAAGATAGACTCTCAGTGCATCTTTTCTCATAATTTTATTATTTGATCAATCTTCGCCCCAGTAGATATGTATGTTATCTTCACACCTGTTTGTTTTTCAACAAATTCTTTGAACTTCATAAAGTTTTCATCTTCCAAGTCTTTCCACCCCTCAAATTCTTCGTACACTGGTTTGTACCTTTCAAGTTCTGAAACATCAACGGGCATATCAACGTTTTGCTCTGTTGTTGTATCAATATACTTTGTACAAACCTTTACAACCTTCATACCAGATAAGACATCAGCCTTAGTCATTATCATTTCATTGCAAGCTGTTATTTCGATAGCATACTTTAAAAGTGGCAAATCGAGCCAGCCACATCTTCTTGGTCTTCCCGTAGTAGCTCCATACTCTTTTCCAGCTTGTCTGAGATTTTCACCTTCGTCGCCGAATAATTCAGTTGTAAAAGGTCCTTCTCCAACTCTTGTTACGTACGCTTTGAATACACCTATTCTTCTTTGAAGATTAACAGGATAACCAATTCCAGTCTCAATTCCAGTAACAGAACAGTTTGTGCCTGTTACGTATGGATAAGTTCCCATATCTACATCGAGAAGAAACCCTTGAGTACCTTCAAAGAGAATTGAGGAACTTTCTAACGTAGATTTAAATTCAAGGGGACTTACAACAAATTCTTTTATCTTATCATACAGTTCAAATATTTCAGAATAGTCATCCCATTTTATACCGTAAAGAGATTCGTAAATATGCGAAATATATTTCATTTTTTCAAGTGCAGATTCCTTGTCCTCTAAATCTTTCAATCTTAAGTTTATTCTGTGAACTTTGTCAGCGTACGCAGGACCTATTCCACGTTTCGTTGTTCCTATCGCTTTGCTACCACGTATAGTCTCAAATTTTTCATCTAACAATTTGTGGATAGGCAAAACTACGTTTGAATGAGAAGAAATCTTTATTCTATTTGAGATATCAAATCCAAGTTTTTTAAGAGACTCAATTTCATCAACGATAACTTTCATATCTAATACAACGTTGTTAGCTATGTAACCTTTACACTCTGAGAAAACGTTAAATGACGGTATTAAATGGTGAACAACTTTGAAATTCTCGTACTCAACCGTGTGTCCTGCGTTGCTACCACCACTGTAGCGAACAACGTAATCAAAATCTTTGGAAAGGTATGTTGTAACCTTTCCTTTTCCTTCATCCCCCCACTGAAGTCCAAAACAGACAGCTTTTTCCAACTTCTATCATCCTTTCTTGAAAAGTTTACCGAAAATTAGTATTGAATGTCAAAAGCTTTGTAGTCTTGTTCGGATAGTTCTTTTTCAAAAATAGTTTCAACGTAGCTGTATCCGTTACCATCTATAAACCTATCTTTGAAGGCTTTTAGCTGTTCTTCGTTTCCACCCGCAACTATAGTAACTCCACCATCGGGATCGTTCCTCACAAATCCCCTAACTCCGAGAGCTTTCGCAACGTTCCTTACAAAATATCTAAACCCAACTCCTTGAACAACACCGTAAATTTTCCACTCTTTCCAAAACATATTTTATCACCTTTTACAATGGTTTATTATTCTTTTAAAAATTATATCATAGTTTTTTGGAATTTTTTTATTTTTGTGGTAGAATTTGTTTGTGAACATAAATGAAATTAAAATACTGTTACAAACGAAAAGATTAGCTTAACTGAAAGTGAAAAAACAACATAAAAATGTAAACCAAATTTTCTTACTATATAATTTAAGGAGTGAAAAGTATGAAAGATAATGGCAAAAACAAATTCGAACATTATTTTACGGAAAAACCCACAAGTTCACTCAAAATAAAAAATGTTGTTTTTGAGTTACAGAACGGTCATATGTATACTTTTAAAACCCCATCAGGTGTTTATTCATACGGTGCCGTAGATAGAGCCACATCTATTTTAATTAACCATTCTATCCCAAAAAGTGGAGATTTACTTGATATTGGTTGTGGATATGGGGCAATAGGAATAGTCATTAAAAAAGAGTATCCTGAATGTAATGTCTATATGTCAGATGTAAACGAAAGAGCGGTGGAGTTTGCTAAAATAAATGCGAAAGATAACAACGTTGATGTTACAATAAGACAGGGAAATCTTTACGAACCGTGGGAAGGTATGACTTTTGATCATATTATTTCTAATCCACCTTTGGCATCTGGAAAAGAAGTTTGGATGGAACTAATCAAAGGGGCATACAAATTTCTTAAACCAGGTGGTACACTTGAATTAGTCGCATATCACAACAAAGGTGGAGAAAGAATAAGAAATTTTATGAAAGAGATTTTTGGAAACACTGAAGATATTTGGAAAGAGGGAGGCATAAGGATTTACTTATCCAGAAAAGAATGAGAATAGAGCTTAAAAACATTACAGTGGATTATGAAACAGGGTTAAAGAATGAAAAATCTGCACTTTCGAATATTAATTTAACAATCAACTCAGTAAAAACCTACCTTTTAATAGGTGATACCGGTTCTGGAAAGACAACTTTAATATACTTGTTGAACTTACTAATAAAACCTACATCAGGAGAAATTCATATTGATGGCAAGACTCCATTCAAAAACCAAAGAGAATTCAGAAAGAAAATGGGAGTTTCTTTCCAGCTCCCTGAAAAACAATTTTTTAACGAAACAGTTTTGGAAGAGATAATGTACGCTCCAAAAAATTTTATGATAGAATTTTCTCAAGAAAATATAAAAAAAATACTTAACATGGTAAGTTTGAGAGAAGATATTCTTCAACGTTCTCCTTTGAAACTCTCTGGTGGTGAACAACGAAAAGTTGCAATAGCTTCTGTGTTATCTCATAATCCTGAATTTTTGATCTTTGATGAACCTTCAGCTGGCTTGGATCTGAAAGGAATAATATCAATAAGGGAAATTTTGAAAAAAATCAAATCAGACGGTAAAGGGTTTTTGGTTTCAACGCACGATTGGGATTTCTTTAAAGATCTTTGCGAATACACAATAAAAATTTCTAATGGGAAATTAGAATACTTTGGAAAGACTATTGATTATTTTGGTGGTGATATTAGAGATGGTATTTAAGTATACAGGTTACGATCCATCTGGTAAAAAGATACAAGGAACGATACAATCTGATTCTGTTAAATCAGCTTTGGAACAGCTTAGGAAGAATGGAGTCTTGGTAACTGAGATTAAAGAAAAAGGTTCCGGTGCTTTGAATGTAAGTACTCAAAGCAAAGGAAGATCTTTTTTCAGATTAAGTTTAAAAGAACTTGTACTCTTCAGTAGGCAACTTGAGACTATGATTTCTTCAGGGGTTCGTCTTGTTGACGCGTTGGATACTCTTAGTCAACAGGAAGTTTTTAGCAAAAGGTTTAGAAGAATACTTATGAACGTTAGTCAAACAGTAAAAAGTGGTAAATCATTTTCCGAAGCACTTGAGCAAGAAGGAGTCTTCGAATCAGTCTTTATAAATATGGTTAAAGCAGGTGAAGAAGGCGGTGTCCTTGATACTACTCTCAAAAAACTTGCAAACTATTATGAAAGTACCAATAGGTTAACAGAACAAATAAAGTCATCAATGACTTATCCGGTATTTATCTTGGGATTTGCAGTTGCAGTTGTTTTTATAATATCTGTTTTTATTCTTCCAAGACTTATTAATGTGTTTGGAACTACTCCAAAAGGCGGTTTGTTCGGATTTCTGATGACTTTAAATTTCATTTTCACTCAAAGGTTATATATCGCACTACCTGTCATTCTAGCTATTGCTGTTGGTTTTTATTTCTTCTCAAAAACTTCGTATTTTGTAGTTGTCAAAGACTTTTTGGGAAACCTGCTACCACCTGTTAGGAAATTACGTGAAAAGATGTCAGTTGAAAGATTTACAAGAACTTTAGGTGTTCTTGTTAGTAGTGGAGTTCCTATGGTAACTGCACTAACGATGGCCTCCAAAGCTTCAAATAACTTGAGATTTGAAAAAGTTATATCAACCGTTGTCGAAGATGTAAAAGGTGGTAGTAATTTAAAAAACGCTTTAAAGAAGGCGGAGATTTTCCCACAAATCGTTTATGAAATGGTTGGTACAGGTGAAGATACTGGTAAGTTAGATGTTGTTATGGAAAAAGTAGCAGACTTTTTCGAAGACGAGGTAGTTCAAGGTACAAAGAAATTAGTTAGTCTTATGGAGCCTATGATGATAGCTTTTGTTGGTCTTTTTATTGCGTTTATAGCTTATTCTATGTATACAGTCATCTTCTCAGCACAAGGTTCGTTTATGAGGTGATGAATTTGAGTCTTCAAGTTCTAATTTCAATGATGATCTTAGTGCTTATCTTTGGTACAGTTCTTGGTAATATATGTAAATTTTTGGATATTGAATGTAATGAGTTCTTCGTTAAAACCGCTGTTTATTCAGGACTTTGGAAGCTACTTCCAAATACGAAAATAATATACAACGAAATAAACAGTGTTATTACAGATTTTGCAAAAGGAACCGAGACTTTTACAAAACAGCCTATTAATGAGTTGGAAGAGGTTGTCGTCATTTCATATAGATACGTTAAGGGACAGACACTTAAAAATGGAATAAAAATAGAACCTGTCGTTTTCAAAATACAATAAAAAGGGGGGGGAGTTAATTGTTTATAAGTAATTCTATTAGCGTCTTTAAAAAGTCAACTGAGAATGTTTCAGCTAAGGCTACTTATAAGGGTGGAAATTTGAAAATAAAAGAGATATTCTATAATCAGTTTCATCAACCCGATATAGAAGATATTGTCGTCGTGGAGGTTCCGCTCGAAATACTTAGAACTACAATAATGGAAGTCCCACCTGTTAAAAAAGAAAAAGAAATAGGTAATTTGGTCTTTCTTGAACTATCAAGAAGTTTGGAGACTAACTCAAAGATTGTTTTCTCTTATCTAAAAACTATCTTAAATAAACTTTACGTTTTTTATATGTTTGAAGAAGAACTAAATAGATATCTGTCAGATTATCCTGTTGAGCCTGACATTGTATATCCTCAATTTTTTTCAGAATTGATCATTCTGAGAAAATTTCAAGGAACTTGGGCTTACGTAATATTGAATAGTGAATCTTCGAACGTGTCTATCTTTGAAAATGGTAATTTACTTAACACAAGGGTGTCAGAACTCGCTTTAAAAGATATTTTCGATATGGTAAAAGAAGAGACTGGTTTTAATTTGAAAGATATTGAAAGTTCTAACAATATTGAACTTACTGAACAAGCAGAAAAGATAATCGAAACTGTTTTGCCAGATCTTATGTCTGAACTCCAACGTGAGATTTATGTTGCACTGAATACTACAAATCTGAAAAAGATTACCATAAATGATTTAGACGGTGTAATTGTAATATGTAAATCAAGAATTATTTTAGAGCTTTTGAAAAAGTATTCCAAAGAAGAAGGTGCGTTCAACTCTAAACTTGCTGAACCTATTTTTCTATTTAAAAATGTCTTAGATTTTGATGATATTGGACTACTTGGACTTGTTTACAGGGGAGGGGTGGAGTTTGGAAAAATTAAATCTGTACGCTGGTAGAAAGGTTAAAAAGATAAAATTCAAAACATTTATTCTACTGATTTTTATATCTTTAGTACCAGCACTCTCCATTTATTTTGGTTCAAGTACCTGGAGAATGTTGAGCATACAAAAAATAATATCGAAATATCCAAAAGTTTTCAGTCAAGTCACATCAACTAATACAAATGGCATACTTAGTGAGCTTGGAAATCTAAGTAACTTACTAAAGCAGAAAAATCTTTATTTGGAACAAAAATCGTACACTTTGGAAAACTCGATTTCTTCTGTTTTCAAATCGACCGAGTATTTGAAAATTTTGGGAAAGAATTTTTCAAATTCGGATAATAAGTTTTTTATATCCCAAGTAAATTCTAACAAGGATTCTTTTTCTGTTGAGTTTTATGAATTTGGATCAACGTTAAGTTTCTCAACATCAACAGTTTTTGAAGAACTTTCAAAATATTATAAAGAAGTACAGATAGAAGTTGTTGAAGAAAAACAAATCCTGAATGAATTATACTATTTTAAGTGGAACTTGGGGGGACAGATGTGAGAACTATTCCACGAAATTTTGCTATTATGTTTTCAGTAATCATTTTAATTATCTCTTCCGCTGGAGCTATTTATTATACTTTGAGTTCTGCAGCAAAGATTGTTAATCAACTAACAAATTTATCTCAAGAATTTGAATCTTCTATGCTAAAGTTTGATAATCTTCAAAACCGAATTAAATATCTCGAAAGTATGTTACAAGAAAATGCTGGAGATATCTCGAGTTTGACATTAAATTCTACTCTTAAATATGAAGAAATAGTCCAGTATTTAGATATTCTTCTATCAAACAAGTTGTATAACGTAACTCAGTTAAGTATAATTCCTAAATATCAAATTCCAATCTTCTTCGAATCAACTGAACTAACTTACGATTTTACATTGGTAATATCTCCAATAGAATATATTTCATCACAAAATTCGGATAACGCACCAAATTCTGGGGGAATGTGATATGTCAAAACGAACAATAATTCTAATAGTAATATTAGTAGTAGTCTGGGGATTTGCCATAATTTACCTGATTAATTATCTAAAACCTAAACCAGTAACTCTTTCACAACCACAAAATCTTCAACAATCAACAAGTCAAACAACTGGGCAACCTGGCGTTCAGCAGAGTTCAGTAAATTTGGACGAAATTAAGAAAAGATTTGAAGAAAACGAACAGTTTGAGAAAGATCTGAAGACTAAATTCAAAGAATCTCTTGAACCTTACGTTCTAATATTAAATGATGAACTATTACTCACCAACAGTCTAATAGATGATACAACGGATCAATTTTACTATATGGGTAATATGAACCAAAGCGGTAAATTTAAAATTTTCATCTCTAATAATGGTAAAGAAGAGAGTTTTGTAGATAGCGAACTTTACAATGATAGATTTAAATTGATATCAGTAAAACCAACATATATAATTTTGTTCGATTTAGTTGAAGGAAACATAAAAAAATTATCGTATAGAATTCAGTGAGGGGGGATAAACTTGAAAAAAACTATATCATTACTCGTTTTACTTACAGTTTCACTATTAGTTTTTTCTCAAGTGAGCGTTTCGTACTCATCAGGTTCATCTTATATTACCGCTATTTTTTCTTTTGAAAAAGCTCCAAAGATAGAACTTTATAGTAACAACCAAAGTAGAACAGTTCATTATTTTTCGGTTAATTACCCTACAATAGGTTTTGTATATGTTCCAGCCAATATTGGAAGCTTAGAAGGTTCTCAAATTGCACCGAATTTTGATAAGTCAAGTATTTTCCTTTACACGATTACACCTGTAAGACCTGAATACTATGTTTCAGGGAAGAATCTTTATGTGAGATTTCCAATAAGTATGAGTTCTAAAAGATTGTCAGGGGACTTTTTCGAAATTTCAATAGAAACTTTTATGAAAGAAATTTCAGAATACTTTGGTTTAAAAATAGTTCTCTACGACGGTGCAAAAGGTAAAAAAATAAACACAAAGTTTTCAAACGCAACGATAGAAAGTATTATAAGAAACGTACTAAATTTGACAGGACTTTCATACGCCTATGGAGCAGATGGTGCTCTATATTTCGGTACAGCTGAAGAGATTCAAAGACAGTTTGCGATATTTTGGCAAATTGCTGATGGAAAAGTCTCTGTCGAAGCACTTAAAAATGTTTTGGGTGCTGGAACGTTTGCGTATTACACTGCCGATAAATCTAAATTGTTCGTTTACGGTGGGGTCAGAGAATATAGACTCATCGCAGAAGCTCTTATACCTTCTGAAAAAGTTAGTTGGTATTATATTTCATACTTTGTAGATGATAAAAGTATAGAAGATTTTGTTAAAAAGCTTTCCGAGATTTACGATTTTCAATACGTAATCTTTCCAAATACAAAACAGGTAGCAGTTTATGGAACTCCTCAGATAAATACAACGCTCCAGCAACTTATCAAAAATTACAAACCCGTTAGCAAATCTGACGGTATTAAAGAGTTTATTCCACTTAAAACTGATTATCCTGAAAGGGTTAAGAATGCAATTTTGACCCTCTATCCATCTGCAACCGTTAATGTGGTTGGAAGTTTTCTTTACATAGAAAAAGACTTTTTTGATATAGCAACAACACTAAATACAGATCCGGTTATTGGAAAACCCTGGTATGTCATATTGAAAGATGTTGACCAAGAATCAGTTATATCTGCTTTAGAATATTACAGAATTAAACCTGAAGATTATTCCGTAAAGAGTTCTGATGGTAAGATTTTCTTAACACTTTTCACAACTGAGAATGTTTACAAAAGAATTGTTCAATTGATAGATATTCTAAGTGAAAAAACTAAGATTGTTTGGGCAGATAAGGAATTCTTAAAGAAGTATGACATTACTATCTTGCAAGAGTTCTCGGATGGTTCAAAACTCGTTGCAGGAAAATCAAAAGTTTTGGATAATTTAGAGGTCGACTTATCTAAGAATTTTACTAATTTAGTGATAATGAAAAGTCCATATGATCCACCAGTTGAAATATTTTACTCTTTAATTGGTTTGCCTGTTTATGAAGGCGAGAAACAAAGTTCATTTGAAAAAGGTGGGTATTTTGTATTACGTGTTCCAAAGGGACAAGAGAATATTATCAAATCAAAGGTTGAGGAGATTAGAAAAAATTACGGTAAAACACTTCTTGTAATCGACACTCTTTACACAGAATCACTCGTGAATTTTGTGAAAGGAATTTTCGGAGAAAGTGTAGTTATAAATGTAGATAGTGGAAGAACGATTTTATTCGGCGAAAGTGCGAATTCAGCCTTTAATACTCTTGAGACACTCTCAAAAAAAGAATCAAGAGAAATAGTTGACTTTGAAATAGAATTTGATGGATTAGAAAAATATCTGAATGATGTCTACAACGTTGATTCGATATTTTATAAAACGCTTGGGAAATTACTTTTAACGGGTAAAAAAGAAGATATTGAAAAAGCAAAGAATTTCTTAGAAAATCTCAAGAGTTCTGATATCTCATTAAATGAAGATGGTACAGTAAATATCAATGTAAAAGAAAAAATCGTGAACGAAGTCCTTTTAAAAGTTGCTAATCTTAAGAAACTGAATTTAGTAATAACGGAAAAAGTTGAAACTCCAGTTACTTTAAGAATTTTGAATGTTGAACTTGAAGAACTTCTAAACTTACTTAAAAAATTTGGTATAAACTGGATAAAAGACGGAGATAAGTATGTATTTTACAAATATGAACAGAAAGAAATATCCGAATTTCAGTTAGCAAAGTATAGTCTTTCCAACGAATTAAAAGAAACTCTAAGTCAGATATACAACGTAAAAATATACAATCTTGACAATGAAAAAATTTTGTTAGTTGGAAAATCTGAAAATATATCACAAACGTTAGAATTTTTAAAGCAACTCGAACAAGAAATAAAACTAACTGATACAGGATTCATTGTTAACGTCTTTAAGAAGCAAGCTGATACAGTTATCACAACTCTTGCAAAAGTTTTAGGAAAGCAAGTTGTTTTAGCAGAAAAAATAGAAACAGAAATAGTCTTAAATTCATCTTTCAGGACATTTGAAGAATTTTTATCTGTATTGAAATTCTATGATATTGACTTTACTTTTGAGAATAGTATATATGTTGTTAGAAAAGCATCTGAAAAACCTAAGGAAAGCAAAGAGTCCTCGATAGTTGTAACTGTAAATAACAACCAAGTATCTCTTTCTTGTGAAAATCAAACAGTAGATGTTGTCTTAACGGAAATATTCAAAAAATTAGAGATACCATTTTATATAGAAAAAATTGACATACCAATAAACAAACTGAAAGTTGAGAATTTTACAATTGATCAGATTAAAGAATTGTTCTCAAACTGGGTTGATTTCAAACAGATAGGTAGTATAACATTTATCACAAAGAAATCAGCTACCTCAGAAATATCATCAGCCGAAACAACTTTTCTAAAGGAATTGGTTACTATAACAAATGAATTAATTTCAATAAACGCTGATAATGTAGAAATATCAAAAATAATAAGAACTGTCTTCGAAAAACTAAAATATCCTTTGGTGTTAACGACAGATTTTCCAAATAAAGCTAATATATTCGTAGAAAACATTGACTTTGATTCGTTCAAAACTCTTATGTTAAGCTATAATGTAAACATATACGAAAAAAACAAAGTTTACTACGCTGAACCATTACCTGAAACAACAAAGACAACCTTCTCATACACGTTTAATGCTCCAAAAGAAACTGAGAAAGTCAAAGCTCTGATTGAACATTACGGTGGAAAAGCTTTTATCAATTCTGACACAGGTGTAGTAATAGCAACAGGAATTGATCCAAAAGTTGTCCCGGAAATTCAAAAATTTATAGATGACATTTCAAAGATAAAGCTTGTTTTAATAAAAGCAGAAGTTATCGAGACTACTGGAAATATTTCAGTTGAAAGTCTTGTAAATAAACTGAATATAAAACTTAGTGGACTTACCTTAGGAAATGTTGATAATGGTGCAAAACTAATATTTGGAATCTCTGATCTAAACGACCTGAACAAATTCATAAATGATTTAAAGATGGCGGGGAATGTAAACTTCCAAGATTTTTCACTTTCAGATTTGTTCCTTTCTGGCGATGCAGATGGAAAACTGTTAGCATCTCCGAATATTGTTACAAAATCCGGTGAAAGTGCAAAAATTCATATAGGAGAAGTTATAACCATTTTAATTCAAAATGCACAAGGTCAGTTAAATGAAAAAACCCTTGAACCAGGAATTGTGCTTAATATTACTCCGAACATTAATGCTGATAACAGTGTAGATCTAAAACTCGAAATTGAAATTAGCAGTGCAAAAGTTCTTGCAAACAACCAAATTATAATTGATTCAAGAAATGTTTCAACAACTCTGTCGATGAGAGATAAACAAACTTTAATAATAGGTGGTCTTACAAAAGAAGAGTCATATCAATCATATTCAAAAGTACCAATATTGGGTGAACTACCAGTGATAGGTAATCTTTTCAGAAAGAGTAACACGGAGACAAAAAAGAGAAACATAACAATCATTTTAACAACCGAGATAATTGAAAAATAAGGAGGTAACAAAATGAAAAAGAATCTTATTTCAATATTATTGTTATTGGTTTTAACAGTGTTTGGAAGTTCTCTTTACACAAATCCAACAAATTTAAAATTTGACGGGACAATATTGTATGCTAACACAAAGAGTTATTCTTTCACTGGTTATTTCTTCGAGATAGGATACGGCGAGGTGGATAAACAACTTTTGGGAATACTCTCATACAAATATTCTTTGGATAATCAACATTACATACTTTACAAAATCGCGGATCTTAAAAACACATACGGATTGGAACTTGAAGTTTTGGTTTCACCTACTGATAAATTTAGACTTTCTGTTAGTGCGGGATTAAGAAGTAATATAGATAAAAGTTCAGCTTTTAGCTTTTACATTAGAGATCTTACACTTTTTGCGATGTCTTTAGATAACTTTAAAATACCAGACGGAACAATCGAATACGAAAAATTTTTCAACGAAAATT
>FWWL01006805.1_pt1 | contig 16161 bp, 15 predicted proteins | sample 2228331 | NCBI WGS metagenome assembly FWWL01 (sample SAMEA103939775, study PRJEB20133) | metagenome
CCAGCCCCAGGGTAACAGGCTGCCCCACTAAGTGACGCAGGGCCCCCAAGGGCAAGTGAGGGCTGAAACTTCAGTACCCTATCTCGTATCCCGCAGCGAGGATGCCATCTATAATGTGCGGCAGAGCGGCGAGAGTGTTGGCACCATGAAGGTGCAGCAGGATGATGGCGCCAGGATGCAGGTTCGAAAGAACCGTGTTCACGATTGTATCTGCACTTGCGCCAGTCCAGTCTCTGGGATCGATGCTCCAAAGATAAAGAACGTAGCCCATGGATGCAGCTATCGCCTGGACTCGGGCATCATATGCCCCATAGGGGGGCCGCAACCTCCCCCCATCATCCGGCAAAGCACCACCCGCGATCTCGGCCCTAATCCCCTCATCGGATAAAGCGGTAAGGTCCGGATGCGAAGCGGTATGATTGCATAAGGCATGGCCTTCGGCGCGCACACGCTCTATGAACCCAGGATGGGCCCGAGCCCAGTTCCCTCTCACGCAGAAAACGGCCTTGACCCCTTTCTGCCCTAAAACGTCCAAGATGGCGTGTGCCCTCGCAAGAGGTGCACTGTCATCGAAAGAAAGGGTGACAACTCCGCTGGTACGGTAGATGGGAGGTGGGGCGGACCCCTGTAGCGCCGGCCTAGGTGTCGCCACCGGCTTCCTGCTTACCCACCCCTCCCTTACCCAGAAGGACCCCCATGCGTCTGAAACCCTATACCATGCACCCTGCTTGCACTCGAGTACAAGCCTTGTGTTCTGGCCAGCCACCCCCCAGTAGGGGGAATGGAGCTCCGGATATGCCCTTCTCGGCACCCCCGTGGGAGGTGACACATAGATCTCACCTGTCTCGACCTTGCCGTGTCCATTACATGGGTTGTGAGATGGTTGCATGCCCAGGCTGGGCGCGTAAGTCCCGGTGGGCAACCGGATATGCCCTCCGCCACCAGCGTTGGCCGCCATCACTGCCCATCCTGGGGGACAGGGACCGTGGGCGCAAAGGCCATCCCTAAGGCCGGCCTCTACCGCGTCAGGGGCGGTGTCGAGGGCCAGGGTAGTAGGGAAGGCCATCATCACCACAGCTATGAGCACCGGTACCGCCCAACGCCATGGGCCCACTCTGCGCATCATCCCCTCTAACGAGGCCCGCGGCCACTACAGACTATTAGCCTGGCAGGCATTTTACGTGATGAGGAACTAATTGCCAAGATGGCATACCGTCCACTGGAACATGAGCGGGAGGAGGTGCACACTATATTTGCTGACCCCCCCTGGCAAGGGGAGACGGCCCGAGGTGTGAGAGATGAGGCTGGCCCGCCGTCTGGAGAGGCTTCCCCCTTACCTCTTCGTGGAGATAAGCCGCAAGATCGCCCAAAAGCGGGCCCAGGGCATAAGGGTGATCTCCTTCGCCATCGGCGACCCTGATGTGCCCACCCCTGGGCACATCGTGGAGGCCCTGCGACAAGCGGCCCTGGACCCGGCCAATCATCGCTATCCGGAGACGGAGGGCCTACCCGAGCTGCGGCAGGCCATCGCCGCCTGGTACCGCCGTCGCTTCGGGGTGGAGCTAGATCCCCAGGAGGAGGTCCTCCCCCTCATCGGCTCCAAGGAAGGCATCGGGCATGTGGCCCTCTGCCTCATCGATCCTGGGGACGTGGCCCTGGTCCCCGATCCCGCCTACCCTGTCTACGCCATGGGCACCCTCATCGCCGGCGGGGAGCCCTATTACCTGCCCCTGCGAGAGGAGAACGGCTTCCTGCCCGACCTCTCCCAGGTGCCGGAGGCGGTGGCCCGGCGGGCCAAGGTGCTATGGATCAACTACCCCAACAACCCCACGGGAGCGGTGGCCGACCTGGCCTTCTTCCGGGAGGTGGTCCAGTTCGCCCGCCGCTACGACCTGGCCGTCTGCCACGATGCCCCCTATACCGAGGTGACCTTCGATGGCTACCGGGCCCCCAGCTTTCTGGAGGCCCCGGGGGCCAAGGAGGTGGGCATCGAGTTCCATTCCTTCTCCAAGTCCTACAACATGACCGGCTGGCGCATTGGCATGGCTGTGGGTAATGCCCGCCTCATCCGCGCCCTGCGGGATATCAAGTCCAACCTGGATTCGGGTATACCCCAGGCGATCCAGAAGATGGCCATCGCCGCCCTGGAGGGCCCCCAGGACTGCATTGAGGAGCACAACCGCATCTACCAGGCCCGACGCGACCGCCTGGTGGTGGCCCTGCGCCGCCTAGGCCTGCGGCTCAACCCCAGCCCGGCCTCTCTCTATCTATGGGCCCGGGTGCCCCCGGGGGAGACATCGGTGGGGTTCGCCGAGCGCCTCTTGGAGGAGGCGGCGGTGGTGGTGACCCCCGGCGTGGGCTACGGCCCCAGTGGCGAGGGCTACATCCGCCTCTCCCTCACCGTGCCCGACGAGGAGTTTGAGGAAGGCCTACGGCGCCTGGAGGCCCTGGCCCAAGGTAGGGCCCCCTGATGCTCCCGCGTGGGGGGCATGACCGCCCCCCGGCCCCGACGTTATATACTGGAGGGTGGAGGAGGGGGAAGCGGAGCCATCGCCAGAAGCGCCCACGATACGCGGCCACCGCCTGAGCGGGCCCTGTTGGTGGGTGTGGGCCTTAAGCGCGCCCGCGGTGGTGGTCTTCTGGGTCTGGAGAGCTCTCTGGAGGAGCTGGCCCTTCTGGCTCGTACCGCCGGGGCCCAAGTAGTGGGCCAAGTCTCCCAGCGGCTGGACGCCCCCCATCCCGCTTATTACGTGGGCCCGGGCAAGGTACAGGAGATCGCCTCCTTGCGGGGGGCCCTGGGCTATACCATGGTCATCTTTGACGATGAGCTCACCCCCAGCCAGCAGAGGAACCTGGAGCGGGCCCTGGGGGTGAAGGTCATCGATCGCACGGCCCTCATCCTGGACATTTTTGCCCAGCACGCCCGCACGCGGGAGGGGCGGCTACAGGTGGAGCTGGCCCAACATGAATACCTCCTGCCCCGCCTGCGCGGCCAGTGGCCGCACCTGGAGCGGCTGGGCGGGGGCATCGGCACCCGTGGCCCGGGCGAGACCCAGCTAGAGATGGACCGCCGCCTGGTCAAGCGCCGTATCCAGCAGCTGCGGCGGGAGCTGGAGGCGGTGCGCAAGCACCGCTCCCTGCACCGACAGCGCCGCAGCCGCCAAGGGGTGCCGGTGGTCTCCCTGGTGGGCTACACTAACGCCGGCAAGAGCACCCTCATGCAGGCCCTCTCCGGGGCGGAGGTGATGGTGGCCGATAAGCTCTTTGCCACCCTGGACCCCCTTACCCGCAGAGTCCCCCTGCCCGATGGCGGGTACTTCCTGCTCACCGATACCGTAGGATTCATAAACAAGCTCCCCCCCCAGCTGGTGGCCGCCTTCCGGGCCACCCTGGAGGAGCTAGAGGAGGCCGACCTCCTGCTGCACGTCATCGACATCACCCACCCTAACGCCGCCGAGCAGGCGGAGGTGGTGGAGCGGACGCTGGCCGAGCTAGGGCTTGCTCATAAGCCCCGCATCGCCGTGTTCAACAAGGTGGACCGCCTGGCCGGGGGCGACGGTGCCTTGCCTGATGAGGCGATAGTGCAGGAGTTTCTGCCATATATACGCCAATGGCAACCGCGGGCTGTCCTGGTGTCCGCCCTGCGGGGCTGGGGCCTGGAGGAGCTTTTGCGCCAGATCCAGGCGGCCCTAGCCCAGGTAAAGGAGGCCCAGGCCCGGACAGCCTAGGCCCTATCTGCCCACTTGTCGGCCCAGCGCTGGATAGCCTCCACCACCACCTGTAACTCTCGCCCCTTCTGGGTCAGCTCGTAGCGCACCATCACAGGGGTGGTGGACACCACCCTCTTCCTGACGATGCCTTCGGCCTCCAGCTCCTTGAGGCGTTGGGAGAGGAGACGGTCGCTTATGGTGCCGATGTAGTCGCGGATCTCGGTGAACCGCCGCGGCCCCCCCAAGAGGGCCCTGATGACCAGGGGCGTCCATCGCTTTCCCAGAACCCGCGCCGCCCGCTCGTATTTGGGGCAGAGATGGTCTAGGTCTACCCGGGGCCGCCGCACCACTATCCCTCCCAATTTTAGCTAGGCCCCCAAGAGGGGGACAAGGGCGCTTGCCCCCTGGCCGGGGCTAAAGTATCATAAGGGAAGGAGCTAGTGAAAAGTTAGGAGGTGAAGGATATGGACGGGGTCCTGTTGGCGGGGCGAATCTTGTTCTCCATCCTGTTTATCATGAGCGGCGTAAACCACTTCTTGCAGTGGCGGGGCATGGCCCAGTACGCGGCCCAGATGGGGGTGCCCATGGCCGAGGTGGCGGTGGTGGGCACGGGGGGTTATATCGTGGCGGTGAGCCTCCTCTACGCCTTGGGCGTGTGGGCCGACCTTATGGCCCTCCTCCTGGCTGCCTTTCTGGTGCCTGTGGCCTTCATCATGCACCGCTTCTGGGGCCTCCAGGACCCCCAGATGAGGGCCAACCAGATGGCCCACTTCCTGAAGAATATCTCCCTGGCCGGGGCCGCCCTGGGGGCCTTCGCCTTCTTCCAGCAGTTCGGGGCCCAGGTGGGGCTTGCCCTTACCGATCCCCTGTTCAAGTAGGGCCGAACAGGCGCACGGCCACCTGGGCCACCCTCTCCCCCAGGGCGCGGGCCTGGGCCAGGTCGTCCTCCGTCACCTGGCCGTGGGCCGTGGCCCCGTAATAGGAGCCCGAGAGGCGCATGCGCTCCGACCAAGGGAGGCCCACCACCAAAAGGCCGTGGGCCAGCAGCAGGTGCAGCAGTTGCAGGAGGGTGGCCTCGGTGCCGGCGGAGCGGGAGCGTCCGGCAGTGAAGGCCGCCCCCACCTTGCCTGCCAGCTCTCCCCTCTCCCACAGCTCGCCTGCACAGTCGAACCAGTCCTTGAGCTTGCCGGTGACCCCACTCCAGTTGGGGGAGCCCAGCACCAGGGCATGGCAGGCCCGCAGGTCGTCCACCGAGGCCTCCTCCAGCCGCCGGTAGAGGAGGCGGGCCCCGGAGACGGCCTGCACCCCTTGGGCTACCGCCTCCGCCAGGCGTTCCACCAGCCCACCCCGAGAATCGAACAGGACCAGGACGACGGCCATAGGGATTGGGGGCCTAATCCCCCAGCAGGGTGGTATAGCCGAGGGCGATGACCTCTTCCACGTACTGGGAGCGCCAGCCAGGATTAGGGATGCGGTAGCCGTGGTCCCGGAACCAGCGGTGGAGCTTAAGGTATTGCTCCTCTAGGTAGCGGCGCCAGGCGTCCTCTTCCTGGAACAGCGCGGGGTCCACCTCTTCTAGGCGCTTGTCAGCGTCTTCAGGGTCGACATCCAAGTCTTCCTTCCAGTACTCGGCCAGGTAGTCCAGGGCTTCCTCCAGCTGGCGACGGCACTCCTCCAAGAGGGCCACCATCATGCCGTGCCGGTCGGTCTTGCGGCCCCGCAGGCGCACGGCCTTGGCGCACTCCTCGCAGAGGGTGACCAGCTTGCGGGCGTCGCATGGCTCGTCCTTGCGGCAGCCCTCGCACAGGGGCGCCCAGTAGGCGGCCTCGGGGTCGCGCATGTAGCCCACATAGATCTCATCGGTGAGGGTGCCGCACCGGGGGCAGGTGATCTTGTTGGCCAGTATTTCGTTGATGGCCCGCTGCCAGTCGATCTGCATCGCCCCACCTAAATCATAGCATGGGGAGACGGCAGCCTTGTCAACCGCCCACTTTCGGCCAGTGGTGGGCCCAGGGGCGGGCCTGCTCAAAGGCATAGGCCGCCTGCAGGACCAGGTCTTCCCGCAGCCTGGGGCCCACGATCTGCAGCCCCACGGGCAGGCCGGAGTCGGTGAACCCGGCCCGCACAGTGGCCGCTGGGTGGCCGGTGAAGTTGAAGGGATAGGTGAAGGGGATGTAGGCCATGGGGTTGTCCACCTTCTGGCCGGCGATCTCCATGCTCAAGTGGCCATGGGCGTCCACGGCCTCTGTGGCTACCGTGGGGGTGAGGAGGAGATGGTAGCGCTCGAACAGGCGCCAGAGGCGGTTTACCCATTCTGCCCGCAGGCGCTGGGCCCAGGCATAGCGCTCGGGGGTCACCTCCAGGGCCCGCTCGGCCATGGCCAAGAACCCCCGCCCAAACTCGTGTCGGTGCTGGGGGAGCTTTTCGGCGATGCGGGCCCAGGTCTCCCCGGCCCCCACCACGGCCCAGGCGGCGGCGGGGTCGGGGAAGGCCTCCTCCAGCTCCTCCACCTCGCATCCCAGCTGGGCGAACACGTGGGCCGCCCGCTCCGCCTCCCGCAGGACGTCAGGCTGCACCCGGGCATAGCCCAGGGTGGAGCTCCAGGCCACCCTGAGCCTGGGCAGGGGACGCTCCAGGCACTCGACATAAGAAATGCCCGGGTGAGGGAGGGAGTTGGGGTCTGCCGGGTGATCGCCCACGGTGCAGTCCAGGTAGAGGGCGGCGTCGCGAACGGTGCGGGTGATGGGGCCATAGCAGGCCAGGTTGCCCCAAGGGAGCATGTCGGTGGGGCCTAGGGGTATGCGCCCGAACTGGGGCTTGATGCCGAAGCAGCCGGTATAGGCCGCCGGGATGCGAATGGAGCCCCCGCCATCGGAGGCGGTGGCCAGGGGCACCATGCCAGCAGCGATGGCCGCCGCCGCGCCCCCGCTGGAGCCCCCAGGCGTCCGCTCCAGGTTCCAGGGGTTGCGAGTGGCCCCAAACAGGAGGTTGCGGCAGAAGAAGGTATAGCCAAACTCGGGGGTGTTGGTCTTGCCCACCACGATGGCCCCCGCCCGCTTGAGGCGCTCCACCTGGATGGAGTCCCTCTGCGGCCAGTTGTCCTTGAAGGGCACCGAGCCGTAGGTGGTGGGCAAGCCCTGGGCGTCCTCCAGGTCTTTCACCCCCAGGGGGAGGCCCGCCAAGGGGCCCACCTCCTCCCCGCGGGCGATGCGGTCGGCCAGCTCCCGGGCCTCCTGCAGGGCCTCCTCCGCCCGCAGAGAGACGAAGGCGTTGATGGCCGGGTTAAGCTCCTGGATGCGGCGTAGGCAGGCCTCCATAAGCTCCACCGGCGAGAGCTGGCGGGCCCGGATAAGGGAGGCCAACTCCCACGCGGACATGAAGCTAAGCTCCTGGGCCATGGCCACCTCCTTGACATAACTCCTGGGCGTACCAGCCTGACTGTCCAGGGGCCTCCTCTACCCCCACCAGGAGGCGGTGGAGGGGGGCGTGTGGGGGCAGGGAGGCCCGCAGCTCCCCGGCCAGCCACTGGGCCAGCCTCTCAGCGGTGGTGTTGTCGATGGGCAAGGGGACGCAGTCCTCCCTGGGCAAAAGGTAGAGGCGGCCCCCCGCCTCCAGGCGATAGCCCCTGTCCTCCTCCACTATGCGGAGGAGGGGGTTGTGCAGGGGCAGGAGGAAGCGGTGGTCCAGGCGGCGGCAGAGGGCGGCGGCCAGGGCCCGCACCTGGCGAAAGTCCAGCACCCACCCCTCGGGGGAGAGATGGCCCCATAGCTCCACCATCAGACGATAATTGTGCCCATGGATGGGCTCCACCTCCGCCGCCGTCACGGTGAAGTGGGCAGCAGCGAAGCGCAACTCCGGCCCCTCTACCACGATGCGGAAAGGCGCCGCCTTCTGGTTCGCACTATGCACCTTATGTATGCCCATTACCCCGTCTCCCGCCCCGCTCCCCGTCATTTTAGCACGCATCCCTTGACACAACGCCCGTCGGCGCCTAACGTTATCCTGGTTCCACCACGGCGAGGAAGGCCAATGGCCTCAAGGAGGTGAAGCCATGCTTGAGCGCAACAGCTACTGGGAGCGCTTCTGGCGGCGTAGGCTCAGCCGCCGCGCCCTTATGAAGGGCATACTCCTAGCGGGAGGAGCTACCGCCGCCTCCATAGCCGTAGGCTGCGAGGAAGAGAAACCTGCCCCGGCCACCCCCACACCGGAAGGCACCCCCATCCCTGCTGCCCTGACCCCTGTGCCTGGCGGCCAGGTGAACGCGCCTCTGGTGGGCCTCTCCTCTGGCAATCCCCCCAGCCTGGACCCCTACAAGACCCTGAGCTATCTGGCCCAGATTCCCGCCCACTGGCACTACTCCCGCCTCCTCAAGTTCGCTGCCGGCCCCAACATCGACCCGCAGGATTACAGCCAGGTGGTGGGCGACCTGGCCGAGCGCTGGGAGACCCCGGATGAGGTTACCGTCATCCTCCACCTGCGGCCCAACGTCAGGTTCCACAATGTGCCCCCTATCAATGGCCGTCCCCTGGACAAGGACGACATCCTCTTCTCCGTCCAGCGCCTCACCCAGGAGTCGCCCAACCGCTTTTCTTGGAACGCCGTGGTGGACAGCGCCCAGGCGCCCGACGACCGCACGGTGATCATCAAGTTCAAGCAGCCCTTCGCCCCGGCCCTGAACCTGCTGGCCTCTTATGAGCACCTGCGCATCCAGCCGAAGGAGCTCATCGAGGCCGGCCTGCAGGAGAGGCCCGTGGGCACCGGCCCCTACATCTTTGAGGGGTTCGAAAAGGACGTGGCCATCCGCTGGCGCAAGAACCCCGACTACTTCATCCCGGGCCGTCCCCTCGCCGACCGCTGGACGGCCTCCCTGGTGGCCGATCCCTCCACCATCATCGCCAACCTGAAGACGGGGACCTTTGACTTCTCCCTCCTGGCAGTGGAGGTATACGAGACGGCCAAGCGGGAGGCCCCGAACCTCGTGTTTACCTTCACCAAGAACCAGGTCATCGGCGGCATTTACTTCAACTTTGACATCCCGCCCTGGAACGATGTTCGGGTGCGCCAGGCCCTGTCCATGGCCATGGACCGCGACGGCATCCTCAAGGCCCTGGACCCCACAGGCAAGGGCGGTTGGTTTACGGCCATCTCCCAGCTGGTGCCCTTCTGGCTGGACCCCAAGTCCCCGGAATTCGGGCCCAACGCCAAGTACTTCCAGCGGAACATCGCCGAGGCCAAGAAGCTCTTGGAGGCCGCCGGCTACCCCAACGGCATCAAGACCAAGATGACGTACAGCCCGGGCTACGGTAAGGCATACGAGCAACTCTTCACCCTGGTGGCAGCTACGGTCAAGGAGGCGGGCTTCGAGTTCGAGCTGGCGCCCCAGGAGTATGCCGCCTACCTGCAGACCACCTTCGTAGGGAAGTTCACCGAGGGAGTGGCCATTGGCCCCCTGCAGGTGCCCATGGAGCCGGACTCCATCTTCTTCACCGTGTACCATCCGGGGAGCGCCCGCCATAACTGGGGCGGCAGTGGGCCGGCCACCCCTGAGGGGGACAAGCAGCTCTTGGACATGTTCGAGGCCCAGCGCCGGGAGCTGAACTTTCAGCGGCGAGTGGCCCTTATCTATGACATCCAGCGGTACATGGCGGAGAAGATGTACATGGTACCCTACACCGCCAATCCTGGCGTCGGCGGTTGGCAGCCCTGGGTGAGGGTGGGCACCTCCCCCACCATCTATACCCACGGCGGCTACGGCTGGGCCGCCGAGGTGGGCATCGACATCTGGCTGGCCAAGTAAAGGGATGCGGCAATACCTGCTTAGGCGGCTGCTGCTGGTGATCCCCACCATCTTTGGGGTCACCTTGCTGGTAGCCGCCATTGTGCGTCTCCTGCCGGGGGATGTGGTGGGCATCATCGTCAGCGAGTCGGGGGGAGCAGTCCAGCCGGAGGTCATCCGCCACGAGCTGGGGCTGGACCGTAGCTTCCCCGAGTTTTATGTCGACTGGATTACGGGCGTCTTCCGGGGGGACTTTGGCGAGACCTTCCGGGGCAAGCAACCGGTGCTGGATGAGATCGCCGACCGCATCCCGGTGACCCTGGAGCTGGGGCTATTCGCCTTGTTGGTATCGCTCATTATCGCCTTGCCCGTGGGGGTCGTCTCGGCCATCCGCCAGGACACCCCCTTGGACTATGCCGCTCGCAGCTTCGCCATCGCCGCCCTGGCCCAACCCACCTTCTGGACGGCCACCCTGATGGTGGTATTCATACCGCGCTTTTTTGGCAAGTCGTTGCCTGTGTTCTACCATCACTTCTGGGAGGACCCCTGGGCCAACATCCAGCAGATGTGGGCTCCGGCCCTTATCTTGGGCACGGCCATCTCTGGCTCCCTTATGCGCCTCACCCGCTCCCAGATGCTGGAGGTCCTCAGGCAAGACTACATCCGCACGGCTTGGGCCAAGGGCCTGCGGGAGCGAGCGGTGATCCTGAGACATGCGGTGAAAAATGCCTTCATCCCCATCGTCACCCTTATCGGCCTGCAGGTGCCCATCCTGGTAGGGGGGTCGGTGGTGATGGAGTCCATCTTTGTGTTGCCGGGCATGGGCCAGCTGCTGATGCGGGCCCTCCTCCAGCGGGAGTACATGATGGTGCTGGGCATAAACCTCATCGTGGCCGGCTTTATCGTCATAGTCAACTTGGTGGTGGATATTACCTATGGCTTCCTGGACCCACGGGTGAGGCTGGCCTAGGAGGCAGGTCGTGGCCGTAAGGGAAGAGGTCTTAGGTTACCCGGGGCTGGCCCAGAGGCTGACGGCCCCCGCCCTTACTGCCCTGCGGGGGGTGATAAGGTTTGTGCGGCGCAAGCCTCTGGGGGCCTTTGGGGCCTTGGTCCTGCTGGCGGTGGTGGTGATGGCCATCTTTGCCCCCCTCCTTGCCCGCTACCCCTACGACCAGGTGCACCTGGCCGATACCCTCCATCCCCCCAGCACCAAGTACTTCTTTGGCACCGACGAGAACGGGCGGGATATCTTCAGCCGCATCGTTTATGGGGCCCAGGTGACGGCCATCGTGGGCTTCGGCTCGGTGGCCCTTGCAGCTATCGTCGCTGGCATAGTGGGCATCATAAGCGGGTACTTCGGTGGGCGGGTGGACACTATCATCCAGAGGCTGGTAGACGTGTGGATGTCCTTTCCGGCCCTTTTCCTGTTGCTGACCGTGGCCGCCATTTTTGGCACCGGTGGCGGGGGAGTGCTGGGCATTGGCCGCGGGCCGGACTGGGGGCCGGAGATCAGGGGCATCACCATCGTCCTGGCCTTGGGCCTGATCCTGGCCGGTGGGGCGTCGCGAGTGATCCGCTCGGCGGTGCTGACGGTGAAGGCCCAGCCTTTTGTGGAGGCGGCCCACGTGGTGGGGGGTGGCCACTTGCACATCATCCTTCGCCACATCCTGCCCAATGTCTTGCCGGTGATCATCGTCCTGGCCACTCTCCAGCTAGGGGCAGCCGTGCTGGCCGAGGCCACCATCAGCTTCCTGGGCTTCGGCATCCCCCCTCCCTTCCCCAGCTGGGGGCAGATGCTGGCCGGGCGGGCGCGAGAGCTGGGGCCCCATTACCCGTGGATCGTCCTGGCCCCAGGGGCGGCCATCTTCCTCACCGTCTATGGGTTCAACATGCTGGGCGATGCCCTGCGGGACATGCTAGATCCCCGCCTGCGGGGCACGCGCTGATGTCGCCCACCCCGCCGCCGTGCTAAACTGGGCATAGGCCGCCCATGGAAGAGCGAGAGCAAGACCATAGCTCCTGGGAGGTGTCCACCACCCCCCCTACCCCCCGGCGGCGATGGGGATGGCCTCTGTGGGTGCCGGCGGTGGCCCTGGTGGCCGGGCTCGTCTTCCTGGCCGGGGCCCTGGGCTTCTGGATGGGCCGGCAGGGCCAGGAGGAGGCCCCCCCTCAGGCCCCTGCTGCCACATCGGACGACTTCGGCATCCTACAAGAGATCTACCAGCTGCTGAAGGCCTATTATATCGACCCGGACAGGGTCACCCCCGAGCTTTTGCGCCAGGGGGCGGTGGATGGCATGCTCAATGCCCTTGGCGACTCCCATACCTTGTATATTGACCCTGAGAGCCACTCCCTGGGCATCGATATCATCAGCGGCACCTTCGAGGGCATCGGGGCCCGCGTAGACCAAGACCCCATCACCGGCAGGATCGTCATCGTCACCACCTTCCGGGGGGCGCCGGCGGAGCGGGCGGGCATCCGGCCCGGAGATGTCATCCTGGCCGTGGACGGACAGTCCACCGCAGGCTGGACCGTGACCCAGGTGGTGCGCCGCATCCGAGGGCCCAAAGGTACCCCTGTGGTCCTCACCGTCCAGCACCGCGACGGCCAGATCGAGGACATCACCGTCGTCCGGGACATCATTGTGGTGCCCACCGTGTCCTGGGCCCCGGCCATCGATGAGGAGGGGCGGCCGGTGTCCGATGTAGCCGTCGTCCAGCTGGAGCAGTTCACCCAGCACACAGTGCCCGACTTGCGCAATGCCCTGCGGGAGATCAAAGCCCAGGGCTATAAGGCCATCATCCTCGACCTCCGCCACAACCCCGGCGGCTCCCTGGACGCCACTATCCAGGTGGCCGACATGTTCCTCAGCCGAGGCATCATCTTGAAGGAGGTGAAGCGGGGAGGGGAAATGGAGGTGGTGGAGGCCCGCCCCGGTGGGGAAGGGGCGGACATCCCTGTAGCCGTCCTAGTGGGGCCGGGCTCGGCCAGCGGGGCAGAGCTCCTGGCCAGCGCCCTGCAAGATAACGGCCGCGCCCTCCTCATCGGGGAGAAGACCTTTGGGAAGGGGACCGTCAACCAATTGCACGAGCTCTCCGACGGCGGCGCCCTTTATATCACCGTAGGGCGCTGGCTCACCCCCAAGGGCCTCCCCATCGAAGGTGTGGGGGTGGAGCCCGACATCGTGGTGGAGGGGATGACCGAGGCCCTGGCCCAGGGGCGTGATACGGCTATGCCCATCGCCCTCCAGCACCTGCGTCAGCTCTTGGCCCGCCGCTAGTTATGTCGAGAAAGGGCGAAGAGCGCACGGTCACCTTCAACCGCAAGGCCCTGCACGACTATCACATCCTGAGGACCCTGGAGGCGGGCATCGAATTAAGGGGGACGGAGGTCAAGTCCCTGCGTGAGGGGCGGGTGAACATCCGCGACGCCTATGTGCGGCCGGAAGGGGGCGAGATGTGGCTAGTGGGGGCCCACATCGCCCATTACCCGCCGGCGGGGCGCTTCCAGCACGATCCTTATCGCAAGCGCCGCCTCCTCCTCCACCGCAAGCAGATACGGGAGCTGAGCCAGGCCCTGCGGGGCGAGGGCATGACCCTCGTCCCCCTGCGCATCTACTTCCGGGACGGCCGGGCCAAGGTGGAGATCGCCCTGGCCCAGGGCAAGCGTAAGTACGATAAGCGGGCAGACCTGGCCCGCCGCGAGGCCGAGCGGCGCATGCGCCAGGCCCTGCGTCGTCTGGCCTGAACCCTGGGAAGAGCCCCACCACCTGTGGTATAATAAGAAGGCCGTGGGGACGAGCGGGTTCGACAGGGAAGGTCGGGCCCGGACAGCAGGCCGAGGTCGCCGTCGTCCTCGTTAAACAGGCGGCAAAAAAGTAACTGGCGAGCGCGAGCTTGCCCTTGCCGCCTAAAGCTTAGGCGGCACGTTGCCCCAGCTTTCCCCTGGGGGCTGGGAGCGGCGCCAGAGACCAGGGGTGCAGCCCCCGGGGCCGCCGAAGGGGGCCTAAGAGACAGGCGGCTGGGCCCGCTGGCACGCGGCCGACGGCGGTACGGCGGGCGAGAGGGAAGCGTCGGCTATGCCTGTAGCCGGTCCGGGTTGGCCTTCACCTGGACGAGGGGTTCGACTCCCCTCCGTCTCCACCAAAATTTTTTTGCCCCTGCCGTTGGCCCACGGCCCCTAGGGCCAGCAGGGAGAGGGTAGCCACCCCATAGGCCCCGATGAAAAGAAGGAGGGCGGCGTCGTATCCTCCGGTGGCATCGTACAGCCAGCCCGTTACGTAAGGGCCCACCACTTGCCCCATAGTGGAGAATAGGCTCGCAGCCCCCAAGATGGCCCCAAAGTGGGCCAGGCCGAAGAAACGGCTCAGCAGCAGGGGCTCTAGCATGGGCCCAGCGGCCTGAGCCGCGGCCCATAAGGGCACAAACACCACCAGCATGGGCACGGAAGTGGAGATAAGGGCCATGGCCACCGCCCCCATCTGCAGGAGGGCGGTGGCCACCCCTAGGCGTAAGGTGGGGATGCGGTCCCCCACCCACCCTAGGGAGATGCGCAGGGTAGTATACAGGCCGGTATTGGCAGACATGATGGCCGCCGCCCCCTCCGGCGACATCCCCCGCCAGCGGAAGAAAGGCACACCGTGCACTAAGAAGGAGAGCATGGACATATACATCAGGAACATGGCCCCCGCGATAAGCCAGAACATGGGCGTGCGCACCGCCTCCCCCAGGGTATAGGAAGCCCCCTGGGCTTGCTTCTCTTTGGCCCACACCGTCTCCACCCGTGGCTCCTCCACCCCCATGGCCTGGGGCGATTCCTTGATCACCAGCAGGACCACGGGCAGGAAATAAGCCAACTGGATGCAGCCCGAGATGACGAGGGCCTGTCGCCATCCCCACTGCTCAATGAAGAAGATGATTAGGGGGGTGAACACGAACCCCCCTAGCCCGAAACCGGCGTTGGTGATGCTCAGGGCCAGGCCCCGCCGCCACGAGAACCACCGCGAGACCAGGGCCTGGGTGGGCAGGTAAAACATCCAGGCCCGAAACACGGCCCCAATGCCGTGCAGCAGATAGAACTGCCACAGGGAGCCCACTTCCGCCAAGAGGAAGAACGTCGCCGAGTTGCCCAAGACCCCCATTAGCATGGCCCGGCGCACCCCCTGCCTGTCTATCCACCACCCCACCACCGGCCCCAGGAGGCCCGTCACCAGCCATACCAGACTCACCACCCCCGCGACTTGGGAACGGGTCCAGCCGAACTCCTCCTCCAGGGGTTCGAAGTAAAGGCCGAAGGCCCAGAAGGAGACGCCGGAAGAGACCGCAAGGATTCCAGTAGCCGTCGCCACCACCCACCAGCCGTAATAGGTGGGCCAAACGCGGCGGAGAACCAGCTGGCGCATCTCCCTTTCCGCTTACCTCATGCTAGCAAGAGCTGGCCCTTGCACCAACCCCTTTACACTAGCGCTCCCTGTGTGCTATACAGGAGGAGGTCCAAAAACTGAATATGGCGTCTCCCGGGTGCCCGCGAGGGCTTAATAGGGAAGTGGGGCTAGAAACCCCCGCGGCCGCGCCACTGTAGCAGGGAGCCCCGGCACAGGCCACTGTCCCGAAAGGGATGGGAAGGCGCCGAGGGCGATGAACTGCGAGCCAGGAGACCTGCCCGGGAGAGGGGTCGTCTCCTCCTCGCGTCGGGGAGGGCGCCCAGGACGGGCCATCCCCGTCCTTACCGCTCTCATCGGCGCTGTCGTTGGGGAGGGGGACGGGGTTGGCTGAAGCCAGAGCGCAGAAGAGTTCCCCTTCTTGGCCTACCCATCCCTTGTCCCCCAGGCAGTGGCCTTCTCGGGCTGTGTTGTCTTCTGGGCCCGGCGAGGGGAGCTCCCCTTTCCCGCCCGGGGACGCCGCCGAGAGGAGGTGTTTAGCAGTGATGAACAGGCGCACTCGCTGGCTGTGGTCCCTGCTGGCTGCCCTGTTCCTGCCTTTGCTGCTCTTAGCCTGTGAGGGGGAAGGGGAGGTCAGGCCCACCCTGCAGGCCTCCTTCCCAGTGACCATCACCGACAGCTTGGGGCGGGAGGTAACTATTCCCGCCGAGCCTCGCCGTATCATCTCCCTCTCCCCCAGGGACACAGAGATCCTCTTCGCCCTGGGCTTGGGGCCGTGGGTGGTGGCTGTGGATGACTTGTCCGACTACCCGCCGGAGGTGAAGGGAAAGCCCCGCGTAGGCAGCGCCTTCACCGGCCTGAATACGGAGGCCATCGCCTCCCTCCAGCCTGACCTCGTTATCTCGCCTCCCACCCGCTTTGTCCCCGCCTCCTTAGAGCCCTTGGGGGTGCCCATACTGGTGCTGGACGAGCCCCAGGACATAGAAGGCGTCTACCAGCTCATACGCATCGTGGGCCAGGCCACGGGGCGCCTGAAAGAGGCCGAGGAGGTGGTAGCTGACATGGAGGCCAAGTTCGAGGAGATAAGGCGCCAGGTGGCCGAGGCCCGGCCTCCGCGGCCCAAGGTATTCTACGAGATCGATGGCACCGACCCTATCCGCCCCTGGACGGCAGGGCCTGGCTCCTTCATCGACGCCCTTATTGCCTTGGCGGGGGGAGACAACATAGCCGCCGGTGGGCCTGGCCCCTACTTCCAAATGAGCACGGAGGACATCGTCCGCCAGGCTCCAGAGGTC
>FWWL01006331.1_pt1 | contig 16156 bp, 11 predicted proteins | sample 2228331 | NCBI WGS metagenome assembly FWWL01 (sample SAMEA103939775, study PRJEB20133) | metagenome
GAATCTGTATGAATAGATTAAATCTATAAACCATCTAAATTCAGCAATTTCTATAAAAAACGAGCATTTTTCGCAATCATTTCAAAGCATGTGAAGAAATATCAGATATTTTCTTGCTGCCTTTTGGATACTTAATGTGACTATTGTCTATCTATATTATTTGAGAGTTTATTAAGGTCTAAACAAATAACCAAATTATGATAAAATAAATAAGTTTTAATTTTCAGACTTATTCAAAACAGGAGGAAAAATGAAGATTACTCGTAAACAGCTTGCTAATGCAATAAGAGCCCTGAGTATTGATGCTATAGAAAAAGCAAAATCTGGGCATCCGGGAGCACCTCTTGGGATGGCAGACATTGCTGAGGTGTTATGGAATGATTTTATGAGGCACAATCCATTAAATCCAAAGTGGATAGATAGAGACAGGTTTGTGCTTTCTAATGGTCATGCCTCTATGCTTCTTTATAGCCTGCTGCATCTCACAGGATACGATGTGACAATAGAGGACATAAAGGCATTCAGACAGCTTCACTCAAAAACCGCAGGACATCCAGAATATGGTCTCTGCCCAGGAGTTGAAACAACAACAGGTCCGCTTGGTCAGGGATTGGCAAATGCTGTTGGGATGGCAATTGCTGAAAAGATACTGGCTGACACATTTAATCGGGGAGATTTGAAAATAATAGACCACTATACTTATGTCTTTGCTGGTGACGGTGATCTTATGGAAGGTGTTGCCCATGAAGCTATTTCTCTTGCAGGCACCCTTGGGCTTGGAAAGCTCATTGTATTCTGGGATAACAATGGAATCTCAATTGACGGTGAAGTAAAGGATTGGTTTTCAGAGGATGTGCCTAAAAGATTTGAAGCCTGCGGATGGCATGTTATAAACGATGTTGATGGTCATAATCCGGATGCCATAAAAGAAGCAATAATTGAGGCAAGAAATCAAACGATAAAGCCAACTCTTATATGTTGCAAGACAATAATAGGCTATGGTTCACCAAACAAAGCATGTAAAGAAGTCTGTCACGGCTCTCCATTAGGAGAAAAAGAAATTGAACTCGTAAGAAAGCAAATAAACTGGAATTATCCACCTTTCGTAATTCCTGATGAAATATATAAAGCATGGGACGCAAGACAAAAGGGTGCCCAATTGGAAAAGGAATGGAATGAGCTCTTTGAAGAATATCGCAAGCATTATCCCGAGCTCGCAGCAGAGTTTTTAAGAAGAATAAATGGCCAGTTGCCAGAAAACTTCTCAAAGGAAGCTGATGATTTTATTGCTAAAACTCAAGCTGAAGGTAAAGATATGGCAACAAGGCAGTCTGCAAATCTTGCTCTTGAAAAATATGCAAGTATTATTCCTGAACTCATCGGAGGTTCAGCAGACCTCACACCTTCAAATCTGACTGCTTGGTCTGGCTCTCAAGCCATTAAAAAATGCTTGCCCTTTACTGGAAAAAACTATATCCATTACGGAGTGAGAGAGTTCTCAATGGCTGCAATAATGAATGGAATAGCTCTTCACGGAGGTTTTATTCCATACGGTGGAACATTTTTGGTATTTTCAGATTATGCAAGAAATGCAATCAGATTGTCATCAATGATGAAGCAGAGGGTAATATATGTGTTTACCCATGACTCAATAGGAGTTGGTGAGGACGGACCTACTCATCAACCTGTTGAACACATAACAAGTTTAAGACTTATACCCGGTTTGACTGTGATAAGACCAGCTGATGATGTTGAGGCAGCAGTGGCATGGAGACAGGCTATAGAAAAAAAAGACGGTCCAACATGCTTGGTGCTTTCAAGACAAAAAGTTGCACATCTGAAAAGAAAAAACGAGCAAATAGTAGACATTTATAAAGGTGGCTATATCCTTTATGAACCTGAGGTCACTCCACAAGCAATAATTATTGCCTCTGGTTCAGAGGTTGAGATAGCAATAAAAGCTGTTGATATTCTTAAAGAAAAAGGGATACCAATAAGAGTTGTGTCAATGCCAAGTGTTGAAATATTTGAAAGTCAAGAAGAGACATACAAACAATATGTACTTCCACCACAGATCAAAGCCAGAGTAGCTGTTGAAGCAGGTAGCACACTTGGATGGTATAAGTATGTTGGATGTAAAGGAAAAGTCATAGGAATTGACCGTTTTGGAGAGTCCGCACCTGCTAAAATTTTATATGAATATTTCGGAATCACACCTGAAAAGGTAGCAGAAGCAGTCATTGAAACCCTAAACAACAGTTAAGGAGAATTAAGAGTAAAATGAAAGAGATCATTCTTGCTCCATCTCTGCTTTCCTCTGATTTTGGAAGACTCTATGAAGAGATTGCAAAACTTGAAGAAGCGGGTCTTCAATGGGTGCACTGGGATGTAATGGATGGAGTTTTTGTTCCAAATATTACTGTTGGTCCCTGTGTGATTGAGGCTTGTAGAAAAAAAAGCAAGCTTACTTTTGATGTCCACTTAATGATTGTCAATCCAAGCAGATATATACAAGCCTTTGTAGATGCAGGAGCTGATGTATTGTGTATTCACGCAGAGGCAGAAATTCATCTTGAAAGAGCAATAAGTGAGATTGCTCGTTTTGGTGCAAAGCCTGCTGTTGCTCTTAATCCTCACACCCCATTGGACCAAATTGAATATTTACTTCCTGAGCTTTATATGGTTTTAATAATGAGCGTTAATCCTGGCTTTGGAGGACAGAAATTTATTCCCTTTAGTTTAAAGAAAATTGAAAAATTAAGAGAGATGATAGATAAATTAGGGCTTGACACCCTTATTCAAGTTGATGGCGGGGTAACCATAGAGAATGCAAGGGATATAGTTAAAGCTGGAGCAAATGTTCTGGTATCTGGCTCTGCTTTTTTTAACCATCCTTCTTATAAGGCAAGATATAAAGCTTTCATGGATGCCTGTAGAGACGAGGTAAAGCAATAAAAACCCTGCAATTTTATAATGGAGGTTCTATTAATGTCTGAGGAAATTATCTCCGTTGGTATAATTGGAGCAGGTCCTGCTGGAATTGCTGCTGCTGTTGAATGTAAAGTTAATGGAATAAATAATGTTGTCATTTTTGAAAAAGCATCAAAACCCTGTGCAACTTTGAGAAGACTTTATCCAGCTGGGAAGAGAGTAGATAAAACATACAAAGGAATAACATTAGAGGCAGAAGGTGTATGCAACTTTGAGACAGAGACAAAAGAGGAATTTCTCAAAAGAATGAATGATTATATATCAAAATATGCTTTAAAAATAGAGTTTGAAGTTGAGATAAACGGATTGAGGAGGGAGGAAAATTTTTATATTCTTAAAGCAGGAACATGTGAGATTGCAAAGGCTAACGCAGTAATAATAGCAACTGGAGTTTTTGACAGACCAAAAAGACCATCATATCCTATTCCAAAGGAAGTTCAGGATAGAGTATTTTTTGAAATTCCAGGGGAAATTCCAGAAAAAGAAAAGGTTCTCGTTGTTGGTGGAGGCAACACTGCTGCAGAACTCGCGTGTTTGCTTGCTGGAAAATGTGATGTCAAAATGGCATACAGAAGACCGCAGTTTTTCAGAATAAACGAAGAAAATCTCAAAGAACTTGAAAAGAGAAAAGAACAGATAACCTTTTATCTTGGGAGAGACATTGTAGGATTAGAACCTGAAAAAGATGGAGTTAAAGCAGTATTTCAGGATGGTCATAGAGAGATTTTCTCTAAAATCTTCTATTGTCTCGGAGGGAGCACTCCTAAAGTTTTTCTTGAAAGAATGGGAATAGATTTCAAAAATAACTCTCCGATAATTGACGAATTTGGAGAGAGTAATCTTGAACGGGTTTTCCTTATAGGAGATGTTGCTGTAAAGAGTGGTTCAATCATGTATGCTTTTAACTCAGCCCACAGGGCTGTAAAAAGGCTTTTAGAAAAATATCCTGACATCAAGTAATCAAGAAGTTTCTAAAAATTCTCTAAATTTTTGAGGTAAAATCCATTCTATCCCTAATTTATCAGCCCACTTAATAAGACCCTGATCCCCTGTAATAAGTGTTCCTTTGATCTCAAGGCATAGAAAAATAAGATCAACATCTTCTTTGCTGTCAATAATACCCTCCCGAAGTGCTTCTCTGTATTTTTTTCGTAAATCCTTTATTGTCTCATCAACACCTTTTTGACTGACTGCTCTTACTGCATTTTCAGCTACACGCAATCCTTTATTCACCCTACCCCTTATCTCCTCAACAAGTTCATAAAAAAATATTGCAGGACATAATATTCTGTGTTTGTCTGGAGATTTTATTCTGATAAGACTAAAGAAATCTGATGGAATTTTTTTCTCATCAGCAAAATACATCAATTCTTTAAAAACTGAAGAGGGAATGTAAAAATCTAATTTTTTAGATTTTTTTTTTGCTATTTTTAAAAACTCTTCAATTGCAGACTCAGGACTGTCTCCAAAATAACTTCTTACATCAGGATTAACAAAAACACTGGTGTCTAAAACAATCTTTCTTTTTTTATTCAAAAAGCAAAACATTAAAATTCACAGCCCCTAAGATCAACATCAAACGTGTTCCATTTATTACAAACACTACATCTTCCAGCCCATTCATCAAAGGTTGAATGGCATTCTCTGCAAATATATGTGATATTTGATACTTTACTCTCAGGGCAAAGTTGTTTAAACTCTGAGATAGCCATTTGAGTTTGATTTCTTCTTAAATGTAAATACCCCTTGATGCAGTGTAGCTTTGGAGTTGAACAGATAGCAGAATCAATGGATAACAAGGTCTCTATTGCATCATCTATCATCTCTAATCTGTAATATAGTCTTCCAAGTAGAAATTTAAGCTCTATATTTTCAGGTTGTTCGTTAATTAACTGCAAATAAAACTGTATCAATCTTTTTGGATCTCCCAAACTAATAAGTAAGTCCTCAAGTCTTAGAATTAGGAGATTTGAATTTAACTCTTTGTAAGATTTTTTAAGAAACTCAACAGCCTCCTCTACTTCACCTTTTGCAATCATGACTTCTGCAAATCCTAAATAAGCTGAGACAAAGTTAGCAGAACTTTTTATTATACCTTCAAATATTCTCTCAGCTTTGTCAATTTCTCCAGCCTCAAGAGAAACTCTTCCGTACTCGTAAGTATATCCTAAAAGTCTACTTTCCTCATCCTGTTTTCTGTAATCAGGCACCAATTTCAATATTTTCTTCTGAATAACTATTAACTCTTCCCACTTTTCAAGTTTTTCTAAAATTTCTCTTTTTTTAAAATATGCAGTAATGTTGTCAGGCTCAAGATTAATGATTTGATCAATATAGTTAAGGGCTAATTCTTTGTCGTCCATTTTCTCCATAATACTCTCAAGTGAAAAAAGCGGTACTATGTTTTTAGGATCAAGTTCATATGCTTTTTTGTAATACTTAAGTGCTGTTTTATAGTCATTTTCTCTTACCGCTAAATCTCCTAGCCTAATTATTGCATCAATATGCTCAGGTTCTTCTCTTAGAATTTCCTCTAAAGCTTTCTTTGCCTCAGAATATTTTTCTCTCATAATTGCATTGAGAGCTTTTGCGTAATTTTCTTTAATCATCTTTTCTCTTTTATGCCTCTTTTGCATTTGAAACCTGTTTATTAGATTGGTAGTATCCCTTATAAAAAATACGAGGAAAACAAAAAAGGCTCCAAAACTGAGGGAAAGCAGAATAAGTCCAATTTTCGGCATTTCATAGGAAGCACCAAAAGGGATTTTTAAAATTATAGTATCTTTATTTTCCATTGCAAAAAGACCAACAATAGTAAGGAAAATGAGAATGAGAAAAATAATAAGCCTAGACATCTTAAACTCCTCTTAATTGCATTTTTTAATTATACCTTAAAAACTGTGAAAAAATTAATTGAAATTTTTAATTCTGATAAAGGTCTAACAATATTTCTCACAACAATTTGATTTGATATTTTAATCTTTTTTTGAATTACAAATCTTTCCCTGACAAACTATTAATAAAAAGTCCTAAAGTCTTAATAGACTTTTTAGCGTTTTGTAAACTATCATAAAGTTCATCATTCTTTGAAATTTTTTTATCAGCAAGGGAAATAAAATCATGAATAGATTTTAAAAGATTATTCAATTCATTCGCAATAATTAAAGCAAAATTATTTTGCTGATTTCTTAGTACAACCCTATACATCGTGTTTATTAATCTTTCATAATCAACAGGCTTCAAAATATAGCCATCTATATCAAGTTCAATAGCTTTCAGTAAATACGAAATCTCACTGTGGGCTGTTATAACAACAACTGGTAAATCTTCTCTTAATTTTCTCATTTCTTCAACCATCTGTAAACCATTAATTTCTGGCATAAGAATATCTGTTAAAACTAAATCTATATCGCGGATTTTTTCTTTAAATAAGTTCAAACCCTCTTTTCCGTTGTTTGCAGTATAAACTCTTGCAGTCCTTCTTGATAGAAATCTTGCTAAAGTCTCTCTCGGTAATAATTCATCTTCAACATAAAGAACAGTAATTCCCTTTAAAATTTCATCTCTTATATCCATTTTATTCCTCCACTTTAATGACTTTATAAGGCAAATATAATGTAAAAACCGCTCCCTTTTCCCAATTGCCAGCTTGTATTTTCCCATGCATATGTTCTTCAACAATAATTTTTGTCATATAAAGTCCTATTCCATCGCCTTTTCCAATTGGTTTTGTTGTAAAATATGGCTCAAATATTTTATCAATAATTTCTTCAGGGATTCCTCCAACATTGTCATAGATATTAATTATAATGTTATTCCTGTCTTTTGCAAAATCTAATCTTATTAACCCTTCCTCGTCAGATAAATTTTTGTTCTCCCTTGCGCTTAATATAGCATCTTTTGCATTGTCTATAAGATTTAAGAATACCTGTTTCATTTCATTTGGATAACCTTCAATCGTGAAAGCATCACATAAAGGCACTTCAGATAAATCATTAAAGTTTTCAAATGTCTTATTGTGTTCATGACAAGTAATTGTATAGCTAATATTGTAAGCTCTTAACTGAGCTGAAAGCATTGAAAAAACCCAAGCAGCACAACCTTTTAAATCAAAAATCACCTTTTCTCTGTCAGGTCTAAAGAAATTTCTGAATTCGTCTATAGTTTGTGACATAAATTGGAGCTGTTGCATGGCTTTTTCAGTAGATTTATTTAAATATTCCCTATCAAGCTCATTAAAATCATAAGCATCTTTTATATCTTGTATTATTGCTGCAACAGCATTTAAAGGCTGTCTCCATTGATGGGCTATAGCAGCTAACATTTCTCCCATTGCTACGAGACGAGATTGATGTGCGATGATGCTGTCTTTTTCTCTACTTTTTTTAACTTCCTGCCTGACTCTTTCCTGAAGATGAATACTTAATGATTCTAATTCCTCATTTTTTTCCTTCAGGTTATCAATTATTTTATTAATTGTCTCAACAAGAGAGTCAATCTCAACAATATCACTGCGAACATTAATTTTTTGTTGGTATAGAAGTTCTTTCCGAATTTTCGCAAGTGGTCTCTTCAGTAATCTATAAAGCAAAAAACTCACAACAGTAATAGCAATGACGAGAAATATTGCAACATTTATTACAGTCTGATATGCTTCTTTCCCAAAAGTTTTGTAATAATTCTCTGGTACAGCAACTACAATATACCAATTCCATAAATAGAAGTACTTGTAATAACCCACATATCTTCCCCTTTCAGTCTCTAAATTAAGGACTCCTGCATCTTTGCTAAGATTCTGTTTTGGAAAATCTGCCTTAAGTAATGTAGTGTAAACAATGTTATCATTTTCTACAACAAAACCATCTAAGTTTTCTGATGAAATAAATAGATCTATTTCACTAATTGCATATTTCTTGATTTTTTCTATTTCGTCTTTAGTAAATTTTTTTGAAGAAGCCGTAAAACTGTAAAAAGACCTCTCAACTATAGAATATAAAGTATTTACTCTTATTTCTAAAAAACTAATAAGAAGTTCGTATACTGTTCTGTCCACGTAAGATTTTATCAGAGTCATTGCAAGAAATGAAGCAAGAACAAGAACCAAAATTATCGGAATAATTATCCTTGAAGTTATACTCTTAAACAAACCACTCTCCCATTAAAAATTCTGGACGAGTATTTTGTTGAGGAGGTCTAACTCCTATTTCTTTTAAACACTCCTTGTTAAATTCCGCTAAAAAAACCTCTTGTGCAATCTTCTTGATGTCCAAGTTGGTAGATGCAATTTTAAATTTTTGCATTAGTTTAAGTATTACCTCTCCTGTTGACTGAAAAGGAAATGGATGCCAATCAGACCTCTCTTTGCTAAAAGCTAAGATTAATGTATTTTCATGAACATTTGAAAATCCGTATTGAGTTCGCCGAAGCATTTTTACAAGCTCAGCTCTATCTTTCATTTTAAATAGTTCAATGGATGCCTTTGTTGTAGCCCTTGTAATGGCTTTTAAAAGATTCTTCTCCATTTGAAAATCTTGCTGGCGCATAGTCAAAAGGCAACAGGGATGGTTTTTCCAAATGTACTTATTAAGCATTTTAACAGAAGCCTCTCCCTTACTTTCAAGGATTGCATTAACCGGTTCAGGCATCATAAATCCATCTATTTTTTTGTTATGAACATAATCCTCAATCTCTGAAATACTTACTATTTTTATGTTTGCATCTTTATCAGGGTCAATTCCATTTCTCAAAAGAAAATATTTAGTAAGCAGATAATGAATACTCAGTGTTGAGTGAGATGCAAGCCTTTTTCCTTTAAAATCCTCAATATTCTGTATCCCCGCTCCTCTCACTGTCATTATATTAGAGCCATGTATTCCTAAAACCATTGGAACAACCATTTTTATTGGTGATTTAAAAGGTTCTATGCCCAAATGCATAGCAAATATCAAAGGACCAACCAACTGACCTGCAAATATTTTTCCAGAGATAAGATCATTTGCAAGCTCTTGCATTGTCTTGTAATTTATAAGAGATAACTTTAGACCCTCTCTTTTAAAATAACCCTTTTGCTCAGCATAAACAAGAGGAACACAACAATGGGAGGGAGCAAAAATACCAACTTTTACTCCCTTTGTTGTATGAGCAAAAACTTTTGTGATCGTTCTTGATAAACTATTGAGTGAGAAAAATGTTCCAACATACAAACATCCTTTTAAAAATTCTCTTCTTTTCATCTTTTTACCCTTTTACCCTTAATAAAAATTTATCTTTTTAATTTTACTCCACATATGGGTTTGAAATCACACATTTGGCAGAATTTTTTAAAATCCTGAGTTGGTTTGAATGTTATGTTTGGGTTCTTTATTTCATTGATGAGTGTATTAATGATAACTTTTAATTTTTCAATTTTATCTGAAATGTTATCATTATCAAAAGGAGAATAAAAGGAATTAGCAGCAAAAACAGATGGCTTTCCAAGTAAAAAATATTTTCCCTCAAGCTCTTCAATGGATTTGCCATAATTTTGCATATAAAGAAGCATATAAATAGGTATTTGCAAACTTTTAACTGTCCTATACCAACTCTCTCTATTGTTTAAGTCAAGCTCTTTAAAGTCAATTCTTAGTTCATCCTCTTTTGAGGAAATCTTGTAATCAATAATAACTGTCTTATTATCAACAGAATCAATCCTGTCAATTTTTCCACCAAACTTTGCACCAAACAGTTCGCCTTCTATCCAAGTTTCTACACTGAGAACAATTATTTTATGCTTTTCTGATAAGTTTTTATAAAATTCAACAATCTCTCTCATCTTCTTTAATATCTGATTCTTCATCAGATACACCTTTCCTAGTATTACTCCTCCGAATCTTTCTTGAAAAAATCTATTTACAAGCACTTCAATATCATCGGAAAGAATCTTTTCTGACAACACATAACCTATTTTATTTCCGAAATAATCTCTGAGAATATAATGAACAATAGTACCTATATGGGAGCGATCCAAATCTTTAGAAATATCTTCCTTGGATTTTAGAAGCAAAATATTGCGATAGTAAAATTTAAGTCCGCATTTTATATATTCATCAAGACATGACGGAGAAAATACAATATTTTCAATTACTTTCATAATCTCGTCATTCTTTTTTATTTCAGAAGGAGTTAAACTATCCAGTTTAAGTCTGTAATTTCTCAATAGGATGATCTTGTTTTTCTCATCAAATCTGCATTTTTTTCTTTTTTCAATTTCCCAAATAATTTTCTCAATAAACCTTGACCTTTCTGTTTTTTCATCCCTCTTATAAATTAAATGAACTTCCTTTGCTCCCTGAATAAGTAAAGAAAAATAATAAAACTGAAGTTTTTCTCTGTCTGTAATTGTTGGAAGACCAAGTTGTTTTCTTACAAAAAAAGGGATTATGTAGTCCTCTGAAAGATCTGGAAAAATCTCCTCATTCAGGTCAAGAAATATTACTCTCTCAAACTTAATGTTTCTCGTTTCAAGGAAACCTAAGATTTGCAATCCCTTAAGAGGTATTCCTAAAAATGGATATCTTTCAGACTTTATAGTATTCTGAAATAGCGTAAAATAGGACTCAAGATTTTTGAAACTAAAACTTCCAATTAAGGATAAAGAAATCTCATCAAACACTCTGAAAAATCTCTCCACATAGGGGATGAAATATGGATGATAATGGGCAGTGCTATGATTTTTAATAAAAATGAGAGTTTCCAAGCATTTTTTTGCAAAATCTGCTATATTTTCAATTTTTAAAAAATTACGAATTGTTTTATCATGTATATTTTTTAAATGTTGACCTATTGCATTTTTTGGTATACCAGCAATTTCTTCAATTTTTGAAGGTAAAGTATTTTCAATCCATTCAATTGAAGTAAAATTTATGTTCTCATCAGTGAAAAAATTCTCAACAGTATGAATAATTATTCTGCCTGCCTCAGATGAGCCATTAAAGAGTATGTTTTTTATGTAAGGATGAAGTATAAAATTGAGATAAGTTGGAATGTAGATGTTTTCGTTCTCCATAGTTCTTATTACTTCAAAGAGTTCATTAAAAAAGGCATAAATTGGCGTTCTTGTAAGTGGATAACCCATTGAGATATTGTATTTTTCCTCATCCATAAAGGGAATACCAAATCTTAAAAGGGGAAAAAGTTTTTCAGAGGAAGGGAGCACAATGACAGTTTTTTCGTTAAGCAGATGAGGGGGCACTGAATACAATCTTCTTATTATTTCACCAGCAATCTTTACCTGTCCATGATCATCAGAACAGCTGTAGATTTTTATTTTTTCATCGTTAAAATCTCCAATACTCTGAAACACATAATAAAAGCCCTCATATTGACTAAATTTTTTTAATATCCTTATCTCTGAGTTCGTCAAAGCATAAAATCCAGCAAATACTAATCGTTTAAAATTAAGATAAGGCATAATGTCCGATTCTGCTACTGTTCTGTATCTTGAAGCTCTTGTTGAAAGATTATTATTTTTTAAATAATCGTAAAATTTCTCATAGATACTTGAAAGAAATCTAAGATTTTCAGTTGATTTTACGATACTACTGTCTATCAGACTCTCTACCCTTTTAAGGCTATCCAAAGATATCATTTCAATGTAAAGCTCCTCAAGGAGATTTAAAATCTTGAATCCATATGAAACGAATCTATCAAAATCATAAAAAGTTGAGGGAAGCTCGTCTTTGCAAAGATTGTATATAACACCCACTGCATCAATTCGTTTTATTGGTTTCGCACCAGAGATATTTTTAAAACAAAAGTCTACAAATTCATCCATTGAAAAGATGCGAGGAGGAATGAAGGAATTTTTGATTTTTTCAGATATTTTCTTCAAAAGATAATACTTCGGCCTTTTACCAGGAAAAACGATGACATTTTCAAAATAATCGTTTTTATCCTCTTCAATCATTTTATATAATAATTCCGTTAAATCCTCTTCAGCCGAGACATTTATTATATTTTGAGTAGATAATAAATGAAGAAAATCTATTTCAGATTGAGCCATTTTGTCTCTCCTGTTTCAATGTAATAAATCATGCCTCTGACAGTCTTTGTTTTGTAAACTGAGGATATTACCTCCATGTATTCTTTTATCTGCTTTTCATGTTCTGGAGATTGTTTTCCTGTTTTATATTCAAGCACTATGGCAGTTTCCTCGTCAATAATCAATCTGTCAATTCTATGGATTCTGCCCTCTGTGTCTACTACTTCAAACTCATTAAATACTTTTCTGCCGTCCTTGGGAACAAAGAAAGAAAAAATAACTTTATTGTTAAACATTTTTTTAAGCATTTCTTCAATCTGATTTAATTTTTCATTATTAATGATAATGCTTTGATTTGAAAAACTAAGTTTGTCTCTTATAAAATCTTTGGTCGCTTCGTTATAATAATGAATTTCTGATAGTATCTGGTGAATCAGTTCACCTATTAATCTTTCCTCAATGTAAGTAAATTCACATGTTAACTTTTCTTCGGATGTTCTTGTATATGGTTCAAAATCAAGCATTAGCTTTTGTTCAGAAGAGGCTTTTTCATGAATAGTCTTTTTACCAAGTGTGAAGTTTGAGATTTCATGAAATACATTGAATGGGAAGTTTTTAATTTTTTTATTTAATATTTCCCTGTTATTTAATTTTTCATTATTTTTTAGAATCGTGTTCTTTAGCCTACATACAACATAAAGCTCATCCTTAGCCCTTGTGAATGCAACATAGAGTTTATTCATATCATCTGCTAAGGTGTCAATCGCCATTTCTTCCTTTATCTTTGCGATTTCACTGGATTTTTCCGCAATTTTTTTACTGACTCGCATGAGAAAAATCTCGTTTTCATTCTTAAACAAATAAGGTGATTCATGAGGTTTTTGATGCCATTCCAGATAAAAGATGACTACAGGAAAACCAAGTCCCTTTGCCTTATGCACTGTCATTACTTGTATAGCATCTATGTCTGAGCCGACACTAATATTCCAAATACTGCTGTCCTCACCTTCAGCTTCAAGGAAATCAAAGAATTCTTTAAAACTTCCAAAACCTTTACTTTCAAATTTCTGAACCACATCAAGCAACTTAACTAATGCTGACTCTTCATCAGGGAAATTTTTAAATATAGCAAAAGTATTGTATATATCACAAAGCAGGTCATAAAATGGAAGATATCCAGCTTTTCTGAAAAGCCCATTAAATAATTGATTCCATAAATCTGAGAATTCCTCCTTAAATGCTTTATAAATTGGAGATTGACCTCTGTGTCTAAGTAAAAATGATTGAATTTCTTGGGAAAAGTTGAATTCATCAATTTTCATCAACTCTGAAGCTCTTTTTCTAAAAATATCACTAAGCAGAAAGGCAGAAAAAAAGAAATCATCTACTGGACTATCAAGAAATTTCAAGATAAAAATTACTTCATCAAAGACCTTTCTTTTCCTTACATCAAGACTGCTATATGATACAAAAGGATATCCAAGTTCATTTAAAATACCGCTCAGATTGACAACATCATCATTTCGCCATGATAGAACAGCTATATCTTTAAAAGAATAACCCCGTGTGAGTATGTCATTTATGGTTTTCTGAAGGTAGTCTTTTACATCATCTATATCTTCCTTATCATCAAAGTAAATATTGCGTAGTTCAACATATCCGTCTTCCTTGTTACTCTTCTGATTAAATTCATCAAGTCCAGTAAGGGACATAGCATCTACGTATACTTTATCGGATTTAAGTTTTTCATTAAAGAAATATTTGATAAAATCAAGTATTTTTCTCCTTGAACGGTAATTAGTTTCAAGATTCTCTAATTTTTTTTGAGCTGAGGGAAAAACATCGTTTTTCTCCATCTCTTTCATAATTCTATAATCTGCTCCTCTAAAGGTGTATATTGCCTGCTTTGTGTCACCAACAACAAGAAGGCTTCCACCTACTGAGAGAGCATTTTCAATTAGAGGAAAAAGATTTCTCCACTGAACTGGTGAGGTGTCCTGAAACTCATCAATGAAATAATGCTTTATTGTCTCACCCAACCTAAAGTATATGTCAGGGACAAATGAAGGTATGTAGGTACAAAGTTTGTTGTTAATATCTTCAATAAAAATCTTATCTTCACTCTGCTTGATTTTTTCAAGAACCTGTAAAAAGTCATTAAAAACAATGTAGTATGGTAAAAGACAAGTAAATGCGTAATAGAAGAAATAATCAGCGGATAAACTTTTTATATCTTCCCAAATTTCAGATGCTTTTTTGTAGAAATGCCCTCTTTTTATATCCTTTGAATGTGCGAGAGGGACTGTTTTTAGACTTTTTTCATACAACTCCAGAGGATTATCAGTCTTAACAACCTGTTTTAGGGATTCAATTAAATTATGGCGATTACCAGCCACTATTAATTCATGATTTTTGATAAAATCTAAAAATTCTTTAATCTTTTCAATAAATTTTTCTTTACATAATATTTGCTGTGATTTAAATTTGCTAACATCAGCAAAATTTTTATTCCAGATGGAGATTTTATCGTAAATTTTTCTGATGTTTCTAAAAATATCCAAATGGGGTTGCCACATGTATCGCTGTTCTGTACTGTCTTGAGAGATAATTTCAATTATTTCTTCAATAATTTTAGCCTTTCCCGTGCCCTCTTTAACATCTTTAAGATAAAAATCAAAAGCATACTCAAGATAAAATCTATTCTCCATAAGAATATCAAATTCAGGATTATAACCAAAGTCAACGGCAGAGGCTTTAAAAACTGAGGTCATAAAGCTATCTATTGTTTTTACCTGAAAGTCGGAGTAGTTATTGAGGAGTTGATCAATCAGTTTTTCAGCTGTTTTTTGAGGATCAAGCTCAGGATATGTTTTTTTTACTGATAAAACTGCCTGTTCATCATTAAAGTAAAGTTTTTTAAGTCTATCAAGGATTTTTGTTTTCATCTCAAGGGCAGCATTGTTTGAAAAAGTGATAGCAAGGATTTTCTTTAGGGCATTTGAATCATTGGATAGGCTAATGAGTAAATTGACAAATCTTTTTGTTAGCTCTGTGGTTTTTCCTGTTCCTGCTGAAGCTTTAATAATTGTGTATTCTGACTGTGAAGGCATTGCCATTACATTAACTTAACAGAGAAAGTACCAATAGTTCAAATCAAATTAAAATTTTTTTGAACATAAGTTTTTGTCAGGAAAGATTGTTTGAAATAAAGGATACAAAAATTTTAATCCCTTAACTCAATGGGCTCGTCTCGGTTAACATCAACAATACAAAGAAAACCAAAGGGCTCATTGTAAGGATTCAAGAGTTGATGAATTTCATTGGGAGCAATGTATGCAACATCAAGATAATCTAAAACTCTTTGCTTTTTACCTAACTTAATTTTTCCTTTTCCCCTAATACAAATAACAAAATGTATGTGATTATGATATTCCAATGAAGAACAACCACCAGGAGCAATCTCAAAATATCTTACCTCAAAGCTTGCAAATTCACTTTTGAAAAGTGGAAATCTTTGAATCAAAGCCCATGTTCCCTGATTATTCTTATATGGAATGTTTTCTATTCCTATCCATTTGTTTTTTTTAAATTTTATAATCCTACTCTCTTTAAAATTCTGCTTTGCATTTATTTCACAAAATAGTTTCTTTGCCTCTTTTTTTTCGTTCATGCTATAATTTTAACAAATTTTTCTAGATAGAAAGTATTATTGGAGTTAGTAGATGGGTAAACTTTTGGAGTTCTTTAACAAACTGACTTTAGCTAAGAAGGTATTTGTGCTCTCTGTAGTTTCTATTCTAATTGTTTATTCCGGTGTTGCGATTGTAGTGTTTCTGCAGACAAAATCAAAGATTGAGAATTACAATGTAGAAGCATTAAAACGGGAAGTAGCATTTATCAAAGAACAAATTGCAGTGTTTGATGAATCAGCCAAAAGTGCTGCAGACAAATTTATGCAGATATTTTTAAGCTTTTGTCCACCTGTACCTGCATCAATTAAAGCAGACAACTCAATCCCTGACAGATTCACAGCAATGACAGGCGGTTCTGTTGCAACGATTTTTGAAAGAAAGGGAGATGATTTTATAAGGATTGCAACTTCCCTTAAAAAGGAAGACGGCTCCCGTGCTGTAGGAACAGCACTTG
>FWWL01006806.1_pt1 | contig 16156 bp, 13 predicted proteins | sample 2228331 | NCBI WGS metagenome assembly FWWL01 (sample SAMEA103939775, study PRJEB20133) | metagenome
ATGACCGGCAACGAGTTACCGCAACGGTTTGATCAGCTGGGGCTGGCGCTGCGCCGCGTTGATATCAGCATCGACCTGGATCGCCACGCCCGCGAGTTCGCGGACTCGGTTCGCGAGCAGTTCCGTGATCGTCCATTGCTGATCTATGCCACTGTCGAAAGTCGTCAGCCTGGTGAGGCGTTTGAGGTGCGCATCGGCGGATTCTATCGCTTGCGGACGCGCGATGGCGACATGCATACCCCTGGCGCCGCTGAGCAGATCATTCGCATGGCGGTGCAACGTACGCTCCATCGGGTTGCAGCGCGCTTCGCGCTGCATCAGGAACGCGAGGCCGCAGCAGCAATGACCGATGAGTTGTGGAACGATACGGTGCTCAAAGCCACGCTTGCTGCCAGTAACCTTGAGCTGCTGCGTCCTGCCGTTCAGGTTCAGGCGGGACGTCATGCCCCGGGTCTGCCAGCGCCGCGCCCGATGCTCGCCGACTCGCAGGTCGCCGAATCATCGGCGCCCGAGATGCAACAGGCAGACACGCAGCCGGACGACTCGACGCACTCCGATCCCCTGTGGCTCGCACACGCACCGCAGGAGAACGTCGCAACGTCCTGTCGGATGTCAGGCGAGAGTGACGAAGATGAGGAGTGCAGTGTCTGGCATTGGAGCGACATCAGCCGCGATGCTCCTGTTGCATCGCCTGCCGCTTCGTCTCTGAGCCCAATCTGGGAAGATGAACAAAACGCTGCCGACAGTGCAGACGATGAACGCGCAGAGTCGTGGATACCCCCGTCTCAAACCGTCGCTCCGCACACCGATGTCTGCCTGCCTGCCGCCGGATCATCGGATACCGTGTCGCCTGCACCGGACTGGATCGACCGGCGAGCGTCACGTGAACTGGTCGAGCAACCGAAAACGCAGCAGAAGCCGGAACGCCCCTCCAACGAATGCTCACGGCGCGAGATCGTTGCGCGCTGGATTGAGTTGTTGCGCGCGCAAGAGGCGTGGTTGTTTCGCTATGTTGCCCGGATCATTGTAGCGCACCCCGAAAAGACTGCGGAGGTCATTGGTGATCTGACGACCGATCCGGTGCTCTGTGCGCGCGCGACCGATCCGGAATGCTTTGGGTTGCTGGCGGAAACCCTGGGGGGCATTCTGGAGATAGAAGGCGCTGAGCAAGAGACGCCTGCCAGTGTTGAACAACGCACCGGGCCGGCAGAGGAAGAGCCGGACTGGATGGTTTTTCGCCGCGCTGTCAACGACTCATGAGACATCTATGAGCCTTTTTGCAACAGTTGCTGCAACCCTTGGGGCGCCATCGGTTCTGCTGGCGCTGGTTCTGAGCGCCGTTACCCTGCTCGAACTGGAACGCCGCTGGACGCGCGCGCGCCGATTCGCCGGGATGCACCCCGGAACACCGGCGGTCGTTCTGGACGGTCTGGCGATCCTCACGGCGCTGCTCGCGGTGATGGGTGGTGTGCTTACGCTCACGCAGGCGCTCGTCAGCGCGTTGCAATCTGCAGTCACCCGGGTGAGCAGCATGCCATGGCAGATCGATGGAACCGCAGCCGGTCTGACGCTTGGCGCTGCGATTGCGCTGGTCGCGCTGATCGTTCTGATCCGTCGGATGACGATGCGGTTCCCTTCCACAACACCACCGACAGAGCGTGCAGCAGCGAATGTGTTGCCTCTTGCGACGTCCCGTGCGACGCATCTGCCGCCCGCTTCTGCTATCGCGGCTGCGCCCGCACTTCCTCCACCGAGCGACTTCGAGGAAGAACCGCAACTGGTGATGCTACGGACACGCCAGACAAGGCCGCGCGCTGCGCCGATGCCTGAACAACCAGAGCCACGCAGCGCTGTGCAACCAGAGACGAAACCATCCGCCCGGCGCGCTCATCGCGGCGTCATCGTTATCGTTGCGCTGCTGCTGGCGGCTGGCGCGGCTGGCGTTGTATATCGGGATGCGCTGTTGCCAGTGCTGTCCGGTTTTGCTACGACGCAGGAGCCCACCATCATTGCGTTGCCGTCCAGCGTCGATGTCCCGGCGCCGTCGCCTGTACCGACGGTTTCCGCCACAGTTGCGCCCACCTCGGCGTTGCCGGTATTGCAGGTCGTTGCCGGGCGTCTGAACCTGCGCGCCGGTCCGGGGACCGATTACCCGGTTCTTACGACCTTGAGCCGCGGCGATGAAGTCGAAGATCTGGGGGAGACAGCCGGCAGCGGCGAGAACGTCTGGATGCGGGTGCGGGCGGGAACGCAGGAAGGCTGGGTGTTCCGCGCCTTCCTGCGCAACCCTACTTCCCCATCGCCTTGAGCGCCTGCAGGCAGCGTCGGGCGCACTCAAGCGGCGGGTAGGCGTAACTCTCCTGCTCGACGATATACCACTCCGTTCCGCCGATCGTCTCGCACAACTCGAAAATCTCGGTCCATGGCACATCGCCTTCACCGATCAGCGCCGCGTCGTTTGTGGCAGAGTATTCCTTCAGATGCACCGTTTTTGCGCGCTTCGGGTAGCGGCGCAGGAACGGCGCTGCCTGAGCGCTGCCGTGGAGCGCATTGCCGGTGTCGAACTGCATGATGACATCATCGGTGGTGTTGCTGAAGAGCGTATCCCACGGCAGTTCACCCTCCATTGGAACGAACTCGATATGATGGTTGTGATACCCTGTGCGCATACCATACGGCTTGAGCGCGACGGCGATAGCGTTGAGCGTCTCGGCAGTCCTCAACCAGGCGGCGCGTGAGTTGCGCCACTGCTCCGCCAGCCCGGGAACGATCAGCGTGGTGTTGCCGATGGTCTGATGGAAGGCGACGGTGCGTGCAAGTTCGTCGCCGAGCAGTGTATCGATGCCGACGTGCGCACCGGCGACTTTGAGCCCATATGCATCGAGCCATGTGCGAATCGTTTGGGCATCGTGCCCGTAGTAGCCGGCAAACTCGACCCCTTCATACCCCATATCGGCAACGGCAGCGAGCACGCCCTGCAAATCGCGTGCCGCATCTTCGCGCACCGAATACAACTGCAGCGCGATCGGGATTCGGGACATAGCAGCGACATCCTTTCTGTGAAACGCGGTTGCCTGCTCTGGCAGCCCGGGCTATTGTACCGCGTCTTTCAGGCGTTCATATCGATGACAGTGCGCAGTGTCGCCAGACTCACATTGCCCCCGCAGATGATCATCGCCGCAGTCTTGCCGCGCATCTCTTCCTTGAGGCGCAGATACCCGGCGACAGCGACGCCCGCCGATCCTTCGACCAGCGTATGCTGCGTTTCGATCATCAGGCGCATCGCGGCAGCGATCTCTTTTTCGGACACCAGCACCCATTCATCGACCAGCGAACGGCACAGATCGAGGGTGATCGCTCCTGGCTCCACGCCGCCAGCCGTACCGTCCGAGAGCGTAGGAAGAACAGGCGGTGAGACAACCTCGCCTGCCAGCACCGACTCGTACATGGCAGGAGAATGAATCGGCGAACACCCGATGATGCGTACATCCGGCTGCACCGCTTTCATGTAGGTGGCGATGCCGCTGATCAGTCCGCCGCCGCCGACGGCGACCAGAATCGCATCGAGGCGGTCGATCTGGCGCGCCAGTTCCACGCCGATCGTCCCCTGCCCGCCAATGACCAGCGGGTCGTTGTAGGGTGAAATGTAGGTCAGACCATGTTCAGCCGCATAGGTGCGCGCATACGTTTCAGCAACCACGCAATCATCGCCATAGACCCGCACATCGGCGCCAAAGTCGCGCATGGCGTTCACCTTGACCGGCGATGTGTCTTCAGGAACGAAGATCAGCGCTGGCGCCCCAAGGGTCAGCGCGCTATAGGCGACGGCGGCGCCATGATTGCCCGACGATGCAGCCACGACGCCGCGCTCACGAACCTGGGGCGGCAATGAGAGCAGTACGTTCAGTGCGCCACGCACTTTGAACGATCCGGTCGGTTGCGTATTCTCCAGTTTCAGTAATGCCCGCCCGTCGGTCAACGCGCCGAGCCGGATCGACTCCTCGAGCGGCGTCGGGCGCAGCGCGCGCCGCAACCGTCGTGCAGCGCGCAGGATTTCGTGCAGCATGTCGTCCATGATGTGCGTGCCTCTGCGAAAGAAGAGTTGCTGTGGCATATGGTTGCGTCCGATGTTGAAAAGTAACCTCGATTGTATCGGGAATGAGGATTTACGTCAATAACGCAAGAAATGGTATAATATCAGTCCCTGATGTCATACGCGCCGCCAGTGCGATGGCGCACCGCCTGAAAAACTTGCGCCGCTCAAGGAGTCGCCGATGAAGATTTCATGTCTTCAGGAAAACTTAAAACGCGGTCTTGCCGTTGTAGGTCATGCTGTCGCCGGGAAAAGCACCCTGCCGGTTCTCAGCAACATCCTGATCGCCAGTGACGACGGACGCCTCAAACTTGCTGCGACGAATCTCGAGATTGGCATTACGTGCTGGATCGGCGCCAAAATCGAGGATGAGGGCGCCGTCGCGGTTCCGGCGAAACTGTTGAGCGATGTCGTTGGCAGTTTGCCGAATGACCGGATCGACCTGATGCTTGATGTGCGCACGCAAACATTGAACCTGACATGCGCTCGCTTCGAGAGCAATATCAAAGGGACAGAAGCCGGTGAATTTCCCACGATTCCGACCGTTGACAACCGCACGCCAACAGCTGTCTTCCCGGCGTCGTTGCTCCGCGAGACAATCCAGCAGGTCGCGTTCGCTGCAGCCACCGAGGAAACTCGCCCGGTGCTCCAGGGGGTGCAACTGCGCCTGCGCGACAACCGCGCGATCTTTGCCGCTGCCGACGGTTTCCGGCTGGCGCAGCGGATCATCGAATTGCCAGAACCGGCTGTGCAACCCCAGGAGCTGATCATTCCGGCGCGCGCGTTGAATGAACTGGCGCGCATCCTCAATGACGACGAGAGTCAGGTCGAGATGATTGTCACGCCTGGCGGCGGGCAGGTGCTCTTCCATACCAGTGCCGTCGATCTGGTGTCGCGCCTGATCGACGGCAAGTTCCCCGATGTTGATCGGGTGATCCCGCAGCAGTACCAGACGCGCGTCGTTCTCGACACTCAGGAACTGACGAAGGCGGTCAAACTGGCGTCCTACTTTACGGTTGCCCCCTCAAACACAGTGCGCCTGCACATGGAACCAGGCGGCGATATGGGACCGGGGCGCCTGACAATCAGTGCCAATGCGGTTGAGGTTGGCGACAATAAGGGTCAGGTCGATGCCATGATCCACGGCGAAGGCGGGCAGATTGCTTTGAACGTTAAGTTTTTGTCGGATGCTGTTGCTGCAATCTCGACGCCACAGCTGGCGCTGGAGACCCAGTCGCCGCAACATCCGGCGGTTTTCAAGCCGGTTGGCGCCGAAGGGTATATTCATATCGTCATGCCGATGACGGTACGTTGATCGCAACCATGGACTTCTTTCATAAATACTGGCGCTGGCTGGCATTGATTGTTCTGGTTCTGGTGCTGACCAACAGTCGGACGTTGCCGTGGCCCCTGGTTGTGCTGATTCTCGGTGGGGCGGCAGTGTACCTGCTCCGCGAAGGATGGTTTATCTGGCGGCGCGCCGGTGGTCCGCCCACCCGCAGTAAAGTCACTTACTGGCGCGGGCAACGGATCGAAGTCGGGTCGCCGCGCGCGGGTCCGGCGCTGCCCGACCTGCGGAGCATCGGACCTGCACTGATCTACCTCATCCCCGGTCTGATCCTCGCGCTGGTCGCAGTAGCGATTGGGTTACGGAGCGCCGGTTTTTAAGCTGGCAACGGCTGTCAAACTATTTCAGATTGAAGATTTTAGATTGCAGATTGTCGCACTGGAATCGCTGCACGCAATTCGTTATGTGCGCCAACAACGAACGGCGCACCCCTGAGCCGATGTCCAACCACTCAAAGCAGCCGATATGCAAGAGAGTCGCATGCCCTCCTGTATCCTCCCGCCTGCGCGCATATCCGATAGCGGTGCATACGATCAGCGCGCGGCGCTGACGAGGGGCGGCGCCCCGCCGGATGCGGTGGGGCTGATACCAATTGGAATTGAACAAGCCGCGTGCGCACGCTCATCAGAGCGCATCACAACGCTATCGCAGCAATCTCCAATCCAAAATCTCCAATCCAAAATCTAAAATAGTATCATAGCGCTTGCAAAAGCCATACCACTGCCGATTCCTGATCTCGGGATTTTCCCCCCGAACCCCCAATCGTGAAAAATCCCCACAGCGGGCCGGGCTCCTGGCGCGCCCGCGCGCTCCAGCACCCTGTTGGGGCACGCGGGCCGGGCTCTGGGGGAGCACCCTGCCGGGGCACGGCGGGCTGGGCTCCTGGTGCGCCCGCACGCTCCGGAGGAGTACGCCTTTGGGGCACGGCGCCGCCAAGTTGGGGCACGGCGCCGCCAAGTTGGGGCACGGCGCCGCCAAGTTGGGGCACGGCGCCGCCGTGCCCCAACCGGGCAAAGCCCGTTGCTCGCATAGTTGATATGCGATAGAGTCGCACGTCCCCTGTGTCCCCTCTTCGCTTGCGGGGATCTATCGGCTATCGAATATCGCGTATCGGCTATGTTCACCTGAGCCGTCCCGGTGCGATTGGACGCAATACTGCACCCAGCGTGTTCAGGTGAAACTGGCATCCTTCGTGCAATGGTGGCGACGCAGATCGCCTGATTGCGCGTAACCGTCGGGGCTACTGCTCGACGGTACTACCTTCTCTCTTGTCTTCTCCTGCTCTGTGTCGTATGCTGACGCTAAAAGCGCTTTCCGCTTCCTGACACCCGCTTTGTGATATGTTCGATAACTGGCATCCGGGGAGACAGGTCTGGTAGAGACGGAGCAGACATCCTATGACGACAGCGAACGAGTTGCTCCAGCAGGGTATTGCAGCAGCGCGCGCCGGGCAGCGCGCCCAGGCGCGCCAGCTTCTGGTACACGCCATTCAGGCAGATCGGTACAATGAAGATGCGTGGGTCTGGCTCGCAGGAGTTTTGGACGATCCTGCAGATGTGCGCCGATGTCTGCAACAGGCGCTGCGGATCAATCCGCTGAATCCACAGGCGCGCCAGGGGATCGCCTGGCTCGACCAGCGCGCGAAACAGGCGGCGCAGGCGCAGTCTGCTGCAGGTGTTCAGACGACACCTGCCCAACCAGCGCGCGCTGATACGCACGCGGCGCAGGGTGGAGCGTCTCAAGCGGCATCACATCCGCCTGAGACGGCGACCCGGCAGATCGCCCTCTCGTTGTCTGATAGCAATCAGACGTCATCGTCACCCTCTTCTAAAGCGTCACAGGCAGCGTCTGACCGGCATGCCGCGGGGTCTGCCGGTACTCGATCCGCGGTCGATGCCGGTTCCCATGGTGGGTCGGCGACAAAACCGCGCCGGCGGTTCGGGCTGTTCGGCAAAGGGAACGCGGACGGGGCAGCGGTGGAGGCAGCGTCTGCCGGTGCGCGATCCGCGGTTGATGCCGGTTCCAATGATGGGTCGGCGACAAAACCGCGCCGGCGGTTCGGGCTGTTCGGCAAAGGGAACGCGGACGGGGCGGCGGTTGAGGCGGCATCTGCCGGTGCGCGATCCGCGGTTGAAGCCGGTTCCGATAATGGGTCGGCGACAAAACCGCGCCGGCGGTTCGGGCTGTTCGGCAAAGGGAACGCGGACGGGGCAGCGGTGGAGGCAGCGTCTGCCGGTGCGCGATCCGCGGTTGATGCCGGTTCCAATGATGGGTCGGCGACAAAACCGCGCTGGCGGTTCGGGCTGTTCGGCAAAGGGAACGCGGACGGGGCGGCGGCAGAGGAAGCGCAGGGGCGACCGGCGCGACGGTTCGGACTGTTCGGTAGGGGGCGAATGGCAGAAGCGTCCCTGGTTGCTGCGCCTGCCATGGCTGCCGCTGGAGCAGCCGCTGCCCTGCCTGCTTCTGCGGCGCCGGTTGCTGCACCTGTTGCAAAACCGCATCGCAAAGAAAAGGTTCTTCCTCCGGAAGAAGGCGACCCAACCCGCGACTGCTGCCCGTATTGCGGCGAATTGAACAAACCAGATCGTCGGTGGTGCCGTCGTTGCGATCGCAGCCTGATGATCCGCGGTCCGGTGCAGGAAAAACGCTCTCCGTGGCTGGCTATTTTGGGGATCTTCTGGGTCATCGGCGGCATACTCGGGATTCTTGGGGCAATCGTAGCGCTGATCGGCGCACTGGTCATGTACCATTCCGCGAGGGGTGGGCTCGATGGTTTCCCGCTCATTATCGCAGTGATCTGCGTGATTGTTGCGCTCGTTTACGGCGGGCAGATCGCAGTTGCGCGCGCGATGATGAACCGTGCCCGCTGGGCATACTGGATCATTGCCGTACTGACGACGCTGCAACTCGGAGCGTCGCTGATCGGCGCATTGCGTGCTACTGCAGTGGTCAGCGATATCGTTACGCAGGCATCGATGCTCCTGCCTTCTCGCGAAGTCGCTTCGGCTGTGATGGCGATCACCGGTGTAATCGGCACAGTCATTCTCATTGACGTCGGCATTCGTTCATTCTTCATGCTCCTGGTCGGGCTGAGCTGGCGCGATTTCTACGGACCCAAAGAGCGCTTCGTTTCCGAGGTGCGTGGCGCCACTGATTATGAATTGTTCAACACCGGTCTGGCATTGCAGCGCAAAGGCATGTGGTGGATGGCGATGAAGCAGTGGGAGGCGGCGGTTGCCAACTCGCCGCGCGATACCGACTATCTCCACGCGCTGACAGTCGCCTATGCGAAACTCGAACGGTGGGAAGACGCGCGCGAAACGATTGACAGAGCGCTCAAGGTTGCACCGGACAATCAGGCGTTGAAACAGATTCGGGAGCGGATCGAGGTCAGGGCTGCTGGTTGATGATCTTTCAGTAATGAACCTGGTAGACGCCTGATGCCGTGGGTCCCTCGGCTCGCATCGCCGATATTCGATAGCCGATAGACGATAGCAGTGCGTGCAAGCAGTGCGCGGCGCTGGTGAACGTAACACGATGTGCGGTCTGGGCGCCAGTGGCGCACGGCGCGTCCCGACGGGGAAGAGCGCCGGCGCCCCGCAGGCGCGGTTTCAGGCGCCCGCCGGTTAGCATCGCCGATAGGCGATAGCCGACCATCAACTGCATCTGAGGGATGCGGGTTGATCTCTGTCGCGGCACAGCACGCTGTGCCCCGACGCGTTTTCATCCGCCCCCACCGCCCGGCGCCTGCCGATACCCTGTGAAAGGATGCAGAACACGTTATCACGGCGCCACGTCAACCAGCGTGACCACATACTCCCTGGTTCCTGCCATCAGGCTGCGCGCATCGGTCAATGCCGCGTCGGGATGACGCGCGTCGTACCACCCAAGACGCCAGGCGTACTGTCCCGGCAGAGTATCGGGCGGCACGATCACATCGAAGGTTTCCTCGACGACATCCCCGGTCTGCCATTTCCACGCCGGTTTCAGCGCGTAGCCGGGCAGGTGAACGAAACGCGCGCCGGCGACGCCGTCCAGTCGACTCACGGCAATGTATCGTGTTCCAGGAGGCAACGCCTCACGCACCCGCCACACGAAGACGGCGCGCAGCCGTCGGATGCCAATGACCTCGATACGCGCATCGACCAGATCGAACGGACCGAACTGCTGCCGCGCAGGTGCACCGTTGTCGGGGATGAGTGACAGGCGGTTGATCAGCATGCGTTCAGGATCGGCATCGCGTTCAAAGAGCAACACCCCGTCATCCATGTCTACCAGCGCAAACGATGGGTTGCGCAACAGGATAGCAATCGCGTCCTGGTCATAGTCAACCCCGCCGCCGTAGCCGTCGTCGAGTTGCAGATACCAGTCGAAGAGCGCATCGGGTAACGCATACTGCACCTGCGGCAACAGATCGGGGAGTCGTTCGGCGCGCGCTTCGAACGGATAACGCACCAGATAGACCGTTTCGCGGTTGACAAGGCGGGAGGCGATGAAGGTCGATGCGGCCACCGGCGCATCGGGAGGCACGCGAGTCGCCAGAAATGCCGACAGACGCGCATCGCGCGGGGTGACGCCATAGATCGACCGGTCGAACCCATACCCCGGACCGCCAAGCCAGAACAACGGGTTGAGCGGGGTGTTCACGAGCAACGCGCTGAAGATCGCAGTCACAGCCACTGTCATGCCGAGATCGCCGCGCCAGGATCGTCCCCGACGTCGCAGCGCTCCGGTATGCTGTGACGGGATTTCAGACCTCATACGCGCAATGCCATCGATCGTTGCCATCACGATGAAGGGCACGACCAGCGCATAATGATGATAGCGATAGTCGAACGCACCGCCGGGACCGGTCGAGAGCAGCATTGCGGCCGCAAGCGGCAGCCCCGGCAACAACCAGCGCCATCCGCGCCACGCAACCAGCATAACAGGTCCGAAGACCACAACCGCGTTGAGGAGTCGGTCGGAAAGAGTCGCTGCAACTTCATCGAGTGCGCCGAAATAGTACGCCAGATAGCCGCCGGTGATTGTTGCAACGTTGCGACCGCCATCAGTTGCGGGAGGCGTGAAGAGTATGCGCACGACGAAGAACGCCAGCGCACCGTAGACGCTGGCGGCCAGCGTCGTCAATACGCCGGCGCGACGCTGCCCTTCCCACACCAGCATCACAATCCCGATACCCACGACCAGCGCTGCGACATAGAACTTCATACTGAGCGCCAGCGCCGTCCAGAACGCAAACCATCGCCAGGAGCGCGTGTCGAGTGCATCGAGGGCGAACAACAAAAGGGGCGCAGCAACCGTATCGGCGTGAAAATCGAACAGCACACCGGTCTGGGCTGTCGGGTAGAGCAGATAGATCATCGCCAGGCAACGCGCCGCGTATGGAGTGGCGTCTTCTCCACCAAATCGCCTGTCGATACGTCGCCAGGCAATACGATAGACAGGAACAGCGCCAACCGCAAAGAGCGCCGCCTGGATTGCCAGCAACAGGCGTGGATCGGACCAGAGCGCATACAGTGGTGCAAACAGAAAATACCCGATCTCGACATGCCCGGCCAGGCGCGAGGCGCGCATTCCCTCCGGGCGCGAATAGAGCAGCGGTTCGCCGCGCGCGCCGCTCCAGATCGCCTGCGCCATATTGCCCAGATCGTACATCCCGGCGTTGAAGCCCTGGTAACGTGCAATGCTCAACCAGCACAGCATCCCGCCGATCAGCATGATCGCCAGCCAGAGAAAAGGATCGCGGAGTGAAGAACGGGGTGGGTTCATGTGGATGGGTCTTTCTCCTGAAGGACACGAGGCGAATGCTGCTCGCACAGCGGTAAATCTGCCGCGTGTTCGAGAACATGATTGGCAACAACAGCATCGCACATCGCGTTTTGAAGTGGAAGAGGTGGTGCGAATGCACATATCGCGCTGCCAGGATCGAGTGCTGTGAGCAAGCCATTATTGGCATCGATGCCGATGTAGTGCAATCTACGGGCACGACATGCCGCTGCAAGCATTCCTCGACCTGGACCGATCTCAACCACACGCGTCAATGGATCGACGTGTCGCGAAATGACCCGCAGGGTATACTCGGCTGCCTGGCGGCTCCAGCGCCGTCCCAGTGCCGTAACTTGCTTCTCGCGCCAGAAATCGTAAAAAGGCATCTGTTTCCTGCTATTGAAAGGCTTCCCGGTAAATGCTGTCGAGACGATCAAGCACGGTGTCGATTGCGAAGTGCTGGCGTACATGGTCTCTTCCAGCACAGCCGAGTGATCGGGCGTATGCTGTATCTTCCAGTAATGCTTTCAGTGTTCTTGCCAGTTCAACGATATTATTGGGTTGAACCAAACGACCGGTAACACCATCGAGAACAATGTCACGCAGACCACCAATGTTTGTTGCTACCACTGGCAAGCCGGTAGCAGCTGCTTCAGCCGCTGCCAGTCCGAATGCTTCACGACGCGATGGCTGCACATACAGATCGCACCCCCAGAGCAATGGGCGAATATCATCGAGATAACCCAGGAAATGTGTTCTTTGCGTTATGCCGAGCTTCGAAGCGAGCCTGTGCAGATCTTCGAACAGTGGTCCATGTCCGGCGATGGCAGCGTGGACGTGTGGAAGGTGAACCAGCGCTTCCAGCAGCAGGTCGACACCCTTTTCCGGCGCCAGGCGGCCGGCCAGTCCAATCAATGGATGTCGGTCTGGTAGACCGAGATATGTGCGTGCTGTACTGACAGAGAAGCGCCTTTCCTCCAGTCTTGCGATATCGATGCCGTTTGGAACAAGCGCTATCTGATCGGGAGGCAAATGTCGTATTTCCCTTGCGTATAACAGCGCTGTGTGCGAAATGACGATGTAGCGTAGCCTCTGCGGCGGCATGCGGGGTTCGACGAAACGTTTCAGTACAAGCAACGGTCCTGGTGTAATGAATACTTCGGCATCGGCCTCGTGATCATGGACAATGAGCCTGGGAATGTTTGCAATGACTGCAGCAACCCGTCCCAGCAAACACGAGAGGGTAAGGTGTGTGTGAACAATATCGGGTTGATCTGCGTGTAACAATGCTGTCAATACCGTTAACTGGCGTATGTCAGTACGCTTGAGTTCCAGACAACGTACCTGCACACCGGCTGCTTTCAGTGCGTTGCTGAGCGGTGTAGGTCTGCGCAGGCAGACCACGGTTACCCGATAGCCTCGTTGCACCTGTCGCGGTGCGAGATCGGCAAGTAATCGCTGGGCGCCGCCCGCACCAAGGTGATCAATCACATGCATCACGTGCATCGTTTATCGGTGTGTCTCTTCGGCTGTTTGGCGAGTCTTCACCGCCACACGCTGATACAATTCAAGATACCGCCGGGTCACATCGTCCCAGGCGAAGCACGCGATCCGCGCCCGCGCCCGCGCGCTCAGATCGGCGCGCAGACGGTCGTCGTGCATCAGTCGTAGCAGCGCCGCGCGCAGTGCCGGTACATCGCGCGGGGGAACCAGGACGCCGGCATCGCCTACAACTTCGGGCATGCCGCTGACACCGGTGGTGATGATGGCGCATCCGCCGGCCAGCGCTTCGAGCAGCACCACCGGAAAATTGTCGTTTTCCGAAGGGAAGGCGAACAGCGCACTGCTGGCGTACAACTCTTCGAGCGGCGCCCCTTTAATGAACCCGCGCCAGTCGATGGGGACGCCAAGGCGCCGCGCCTGCGCCTGCAATGGTTCCAGCATCGGTCCGTCCCCTGCGATCGTCACCTCCCACCCGTCGAGCGGCAGTCCTGCCAGCGCTTCGATCAGGTACTGTGCGCCTTTGCGGGGAAACAACCGGCTGGCGAACAGAATGCGCCGTTTCCGTTCGGTCTGGCGCGGTGGCGATGGATCGAAGCCGTATGGAATGATTTCAACCGGCAGGTCACAAACGCGCCGCATAAGCCTGCGCAGATAGTCGGAAGGTGAAACGAGCACACTGGCGCTGCGCGCAACCAGGCGCCAGACCGGTGCAATCAGACGATGACCGCGCCTGAAGCGGTCTGGATTATACCCCGGCACGTCCGACCCGTGCGCTGTGATCACCAGCGGCAGACCGCTCACGCGGCGCACCGCAGCAGCAAGAATGCCGGTTGGCACGATAAAGTGTGCATGCACCACATCATACTGCCGGCGCCGCGCGAGCGCCAGTGTCGGCGGAAGCGCGGAAATGACATAACTCAACATTTCAGGTGTTTCGGCGCGCACCATCGAGCGACGCAGCGCCGGCACACGGATGACGCGCACATTGCCGGACGTGTCGAACCGCGGCAGGCGGTCGAATCCCATCGTCACCACATCGACTTCGTGCCCGGCAGCGGCGAGATGCTCACACAGTGCGCGCGTGACCGGACTGGCGCCGCCGCCGATCGGCGGGTACTCATAGTTGAGGGTCAGGATGCGCACGGTTCCTCTCCCCGGTGCGTGTCAATCTGACGTACCGCCGCTGCCAGTCCAATCGCCAGCGGCAGGTACAGAATGAGTGCACGAGCCAGCACCATGTCGGCGCTCACTGCCGGCACGATCAGCACACCCCAGCTGATAAGAACAACCGGTATCGCGATGCGCAGCGGCAGCAGCGCAATCGGCAGCAACAGCACGACGTGGTTGTAGAAACTGCGCGTCGGCAGCAGCAATAGCGCTGCAGTGACGACCCCTGCGAGCAGAAGCGCGCTCTTCTGCCGGCGCCACGAGAGGATCGCGCTCACCACGACGATCACACCTGCCAGCGCTCCCACAACCGATGCTGCATCGATCCGGTTTTGGTCCTCGGCATCGTAGGCGCGAATCTGCTCGAACCATTCCAGCGGCCAGCCAGGCGCCAGCGCCTGGGTGCCGACCCAAAAGACGAGCAACCCGCACGCCAGTCCCATCCACCAGCGCCGCGGAGCTCCCGTATGGAGAGCGTACATCACAAGGCCCGCCAGGAGCGCAAAACCAGCGTTTGGTTTGAGCAACACCAGCGATGCAACAGCTCCAGAGCGCAGCCACCGCTCCTTGCGTAACCAGAAGCAACTGAGCATACCCCAGAGGAGCAGCGCCGGTCCCCATTGCCCCTCTTCGAGGGATGCCCATAACGGGAAATACGCCAGCATAACAGCGGCGATCCGGGGATCGGGTCGGTCGTGCAGTGCAAATGGCATGGCGCAAACCGTTGCCAGGCTCATCAGCGCCCATACCGTCGATGCCCACGGGAGCGACAGCGGCGCGAGCGGCAGGCAGAAGAGAACTGCCGGGAAAGGATAGGCAAACCCCGATCCTGTCCCCAGTATGCGATCACCTGTCGGACCGTATGGATCGATGCCGTCCAGCCACAGTCGAACTGCCATCCACCAGACCTGGAGATCAGGCTCAGTATAGATGGTGGCATACGCCTGGTGCGTGACAGCGATAAGACAGACACCGGTGATGATCAGCGCCCATGGTTGCCAGCGGCTCAGACTCCAGCGGATCGGCAGCGCCCTATGCATCGTGGTTGATCTCTTCGCGCACAACGTAGATCGGTTTGGACTGCGCCTCGTAATAGGTGCGCACGACCAGTTCGCCGATCAAACCGAGGCTGATAAACTGCACCCCCAACACGATCAGGAGCACCGCCAGCAACAGGAGCGGTCGATCAGCGATTGCAGCGCCATACGCCAGTTTGATCCAGGTCAGGTAGGCGCTGATCAGCAGCCCCAATCCGCCGGCGAGCAGACCGAGCAACCCGAAAATCTGCATCGGTCGGGTGCCATAACTCAGCAGGAACCGTACCGTCACCAGGTCGAGCAGCACCCGCAGGGTGCGGCTGATGCCATACTTGGATCGACCGAACCGGCGCGGTGCGTGGCGAACCGGCAGTTCGGCGACGGTGACCCCCTGCCAGCTGGCAATTGCCGGAATAAACCGGTGCAGTTCACCATAAAGGCGAATGCCGCGCACGACGTCCAGTCGATAGGCTTTCAATGAGCAACCGTAATCGTGCAAATGAACGCCGGTCGCCCAGGAGATCAGGGAATTGGCAATCATCGATGGCAGGCGCCGGTTGAGGAATGGATCCTGGCGGCGTTCGCGCCAGCCGCTCACCACATCGTACCCTTCCTCGATCTTCGCCAGCAGTGCGCCAATATCTGCCGGGTCATTCTGCAGGTCGGCATCGATGGTTACCACCACCTCGCCCCGCGCGCGGTCGAACCCGGCGGAGAAAGCGGCGGTTTGACCGAAGTTGCGCCGGAAGCGCACCACCCGCAGTCGTCGATCGGTGCGCGCCAGGTCGCGCAACACCGCGAAACTCCCATCGCGGCTGCCATCGTCGACGGCGATGATCTCATACGGCAGACCAAGGTGTTCCAGCTCGGTCGTCAATCGCCGGTAGAGGTGCGGAATCGCTTCTTCCTCGTTGTAGATCGGGACAACCACCGAAAGGTATGGCGCAGATGCGTCAGACCGTTGCAGCGCTACTGCAGAAATGGATGCACGGGTTGTGACCGTGTCCATCAGTATGACTCCTTCGTTCGCACGTTCCAGACCCTTGATGTGTGGGACGCGCCCAAACTGTGTGCACAGAACCTTTCCCGCAGCACGGTGCGATGGCAGTCTATCGGATGCAGGCGGCAAGACCTCACGGGTCGGGGTGATCGTTCCCGTTAGCACCCCGCATGCCATGTTCTATCTGCCACCTGCCACTTTCCACCTTCGCGCGTTTCCTCGCTTATGGTACAAACGCA
>FWWL01003354.1_pt1 | contig 16150 bp, 17 predicted proteins | sample 2228331 | NCBI WGS metagenome assembly FWWL01 (sample SAMEA103939775, study PRJEB20133) | metagenome
CAATCTTGCTGGACATTTATGCTGGCTATGTGAATTAAATAAAAAGGGCGAGGCACTGCCTCGCCCCTGCATATACAATTCAAATTAACAACCTACGGCAGATTGTTCTGTGTGTAATCAGGATAGAGCCAATTTCCGCAGATGTCTGTTGGCCTGGTACCTGCAGCCGTTACAGAACCACCAAATATTCTAAGATTGCAGTTCTTGACATTGCATCCCGGAGGATTGTTGAATGTAATCTGCCATACAGTTGTTGGCACACTGTAATTTGTAGTATCTTCAGCTGTGTTGAGTGTAACCTCTCCTGCACAATCCCCGTCGAGGCATGTGCATGTGCAACTGCCAGTTCCCGCACCGCTCAACTGCAGGTCATCTGCTGAGAGTGAGCCCAAATTCATCCTGTCGTCGCTCTCTGCTGGCGTGTCAAAGACAATAAAGACCTGGTTCTGGTTTATTGCAAATCCCTTTGGATTGTAGGTCTGGTTGTACACCCTGGTTGGATCTGTCTGAACATAGTTTGCAGGAGGAGTATTGTTGCTGATTACATCATATGGCAGGGATGGGTCATTGAAATTATCATTTGCGTTCAGTTCATAGAGTAAATCGCCATTGCTATCCAGTGTGTTCCCTGCTTTGTCCTTTACAGCATAACTGATTGTAAGGTTTGCGCCATTCAGGTTCTCGTCAGGGGGTCCATTTAATACCCATACAGTGCTCTTTGCACACCTGAAATACCGCTCTTCAATGGAGGTCTGGACAGTGACAGGACTCCCACCCTTTAAGAGTGAGAGATTCTGTGGAATCAGGGTTGTGTTATCCATGAGGTTGTCCTTTGGGTCAGGGGTCTGGAACAGGACAAATGCCTGGTTTAACTTTATCTCGTTTGCTCCAAATGGACCTGGGTCATTTGTTGTATAAACACCCCACACCCTGTTTGCAAGATTTGGTTGATTACCATCTGATGTTACATAGAACTCAAAGATTTCATCATTGTCATTATCGATTTCATCATCGTCATCATTGGCAGGGTCAACGTCATTGCAGGTATTTACCTTCCTCTGAAATTCCCCGTTTGCCACATCTGTGAGATCAACCTTATGGATGTTAGAACAGTGCACAATTAGCGTGTATCTTCCGAGAGCCATGGGCAATTGCTGTGGCCTGAACCAGAATTCCTTATAATAAGTATTGGTCTGGCCAGGGGTAGTTTGTGGTGTGGAAGGGTCATCAACAGGTTTGTCCGGCGTGCCATTATTGTCAGTATCAACCCAGAAGTTACCATTGATTGTCTTTCCGTCGGGTCCTACTACTACAATATTAGATGGTGTGATGTCCGACTTCTCCATTACAGCATTGAAGCTGATATTAATGTAGCCACTTTCATCTGCATCAGAGAGAGCCATGTCAAGATAATCGTTTTCATCATTGGACCGGACAGTTGCAAGAGCAAGGTCATAAACATAGGTCGCAGGAAGTGGAGCCGGTATAACTGCTGATGGATATAATGGCAGACTGTCAATTGAGTTCGCTCCTCTTAGCCGGTTCACAAAATCCGATGGGGCATTAATAAAGTCATCGCCAACACTGCCGTTGTTCCAGTTGCCGTCCATCTGAATCCCCAGTGTGCTCCTTGTGTTTGCTGATGTTATGGTGAGGAGATAGTTGTCGCACAGGGTATTCGGCGGTGTGCAGATTACCTTAAAGTTAGAGCCCGTTCTGAAGGTTAATTCATTATTCTTTCCCTCAGTCCATCGCACACTTGCGGGATCAATAGCATTAATCCCGGATGTCTGGTTGTGATTTGTTATCTCCTCAAGTCTGACATCAGGTGTCAGTGATGTATCCATGGGAAGGTCAAATCTTATGTAAAATACCCAGGGCGGCTGTGTTCCAGCCCCCGTTGCCTCAACCTCTATGTCAATTACATGGGGATAAATTCCGAAAAGATTGTTCTGTCCCTTGTCCATGTCCTGTGATGTAAATCCATCGGTCTCCTTTGGTGTCAATTTACCCTTATCAATGGAGCACCTGAGGGAAAATGCCATCAGTCCTGCAAAGACAATTGGTGTCAATATAAATATTAATTTTTTTCTCAGCATGGTAGTTCCTCCTTTTTAATCATTACTATATAAACCTAATCAAACCTTATTGTCGCTGAGGCAAATATTGACCAGATATCACTTGCCTCATGAGGTTCAATGGAGAGTTCGTGAATGTGTGTATCATCGTCCCAGTTGGTCCAGTAATTTGCGAGAAGGTCAAGGACAAGGTTCTTTGATGCCTCAAAGCCAAGCCCGATCCGGTAGTCAGTCATACTCATTGTATCCACCCTGCTTGTCTTTGTGTCATCCGGAATTGTAAATGCGGAATAAGTAACTATCCTTGTTCCGGTTCCATCCTCGTAGGTGGTCTTTGTCTGCTCACTTCCGGAATTCAGCACTGTGCTCTCATCATTTCTGTTTATTATTATGAAATGGGATGCACCCAGCCGGAGGTTCAATCGCTTTGTAATCTTAATGTCAGCAGCCAGAGGAATTCTGAAATAGGTTGTTGTTACCTCGTTCTTGTAGGACTGCTCATAAGAAGATTCATCTGTGGTGCGAGAATCAAAATTCCCTGACATTGGGTCATAATCAAGGGGGTCACCAATTGCATCTCCGTCGTTGTTTGTATCTGTCCTTGACACAGAGGTGAATGAATAGGCGCGCTTTAAATCAACGGTTCTTTTGACCTGCTCAAAGCCGATTCCAAGGGCAATCTGGAGGAGATTTGTAGCCTCTATAATATCTGCAACGAGAATAGAGTAGCCCATGCCAGAGCCATTCTTGCCTGAATAATTTATGACCTCACTTGCCTCTGCGTCTGTTCTTATCTGGGTCACTGAATTGCTTTCACTGGTTGTATCCCTTGTCTCCTTCCTGCCATCAGCCACATCAAGGGATGTTATTGCGAGGGTGCCATCAAGGCGCAGGGTATGACTTTTTGCAACTGGCAGATATGTCTTGACCCTGAGGCCAATACTATTGCCATCGGATGGAAGTGCATCCTGAATGCCATTAATTGCAGGGTCACCTACTGCACCGCTCAGGGTCTCACTCAATGTTGCTGATTCAACCCCTCTTGTCCATGTGGCGTTCCTCTGCGTACTGCTGTATTTCCCTGAACCACTATCAGTTAAGAGTGTATATCCAACATCAACGCCAATCTTCATCTTTTCCTTCGGTTCAAATTTTGCTCCGACCATAAACCCTATGGTTGAACCCCCCACATCAATCTTTGCCTCGGATCTGTCGGAGTAATTCTCAAGGACTGTTCCTGTGTTCAGGTCTGTCTCTGTGTAAGAGAGGTCAAAGGTAGAGCGAGGGTCCCGCGATTCCCCGGAAGTGAATCCGAGAGAAAGGCCAGCCCCCAGAGAGAGATTCGGATTTAACTTAATGCCATAGCCCAGAAGAACCTCATAGAGGCTCCTCTCTGTCCATGCCTCGCCTGATGCGTTTCTTAAAATGCTCCTGTCTGATTTGTAATCGCCGTTGTCATCAAAGAAGTCCGTCTCAGCCCTGTTGAAAAAGCCCTCCTCACCGGTTCCTACAAATGTGCCAGGATCAATAAATGTGGGCCATGCAGGCGTCCAGCCCGCTGGAGGCAGAAATACCGGGTCAGAGGTCTTTTCTCTGGTGGTGTCAAACATCAAGAATAACTTGCCCGGAACCGAGTCAGGCAGTCCGAACCAGCCAATCTAGAAGCGATTTGCACCTGAGGTGTTGTGAAGATTTGTGTACACCTCATAGCCCTTGTAATCTGCGAGGAACGCAGGGTAGAAGAAGAGGTCAAAGTTATCCTCAAGCAAGCCAAAGGTATTCTCACCCTTAAGCGACTGGTCATTGATTGCCATTGCATTAACGCTCAAAAGTAGAACCATCACAAATGCAGATACAATTTCTTTCTTCATTAAATTACCTCCTTCGCACAGAATTTTAAGCATATTAACTATAATTAATGTGTTAAATTCTATCTCTTTTAAATTCTTCCGTCTGTGATTATTATCACATTCAGAGAAAATCTTACAATGAGGGCGTATATCCATATAATTACATTAAAAATACACGAGATTATAAAAATGTCAAGCATTTTTTATTCCCCACACATACTTCAAAAATTCTTATATCTGTTGTATAATCTTTCTGATGGAACTTTTTGAGAGGCAGATCAGAGAGAGTCTTCAGAAGAATGCGCCCCTTGCGGACAGGATGAGGCCCAGATCCCTTAATGAATGAGGGTAAGATTATTACAGAGATTGTAAAATCAAAGAATGTGCCCTCCCTTATTTTCTGGGGACCGCCGGGTAGCGGGAAGACCACCCTGGCGCGGATTATTGCAGAGGCGAGCGGGAACAACTTCGTGCAGTTCTCAGCAGTTGTCTCCGGGGTGAAGGAGGTACGGGAGATAATTAAAGTAGCACTTGATGAGTTGAAGTACAACAATAAGAGAACCATACTCTTTGTTGATGAGATACATCATTTTAATCGCTCACAACAGGATGCCTTTCTTCCCTATGTGGAGAAGGGAATAATAATTCTCATTGGAGCAACAACAGAGAATCCATCCTTTGAAATCAATTCAGCGCTCCTGTCAAGGTGCAGGGTCCTGACCTTAAAGCCCTTGACAGAAGAAAATATTGTTGCTATACTCCAGAAGGCAATAGATGATAAAGAGAGAGGACTCGGGAATTTGAATCTCCGCGTCAATAAGGAAATCGTTGAACTTATAGCAGAGCATGCTCACGGCGATGCCCGGGAGGCATTGAATACCCTTGAACTTTCCGCATTCATGACAGAACCAGACCGGGATGGTATCAGACGCTTGACACTCAGGACCGTTTCTGAGGCAATGCAGAAGAAGCCGCTCATTTACGATAAGGACAGGGAGGAGCACTATAATGTTGTCTCTGCCTTCATCAAGAGCATGCGCGGCTCTGACCCTGATGCTGCGGTCTATTACCTTGCGAGGATGCTTGAGGCAGGAGAGGACCCGCTCTTTGTGGCGCGCAGGATGGTCATCTTTGCCTCTGAGGACATCGGCAACGCTGACCCGCAGGCAATTCAGGTGGCTGTATCTGCAATGCAGGCCTTTGACCTTGTTGGAATGCCTGAGGGCTGGATACCCCTCGCCCAGTGCGCAACCTACCTTGCCTCTGCGCCCAAATCAAACGCCTCCTACATTGCCTATTTAAGGGCAAGAGAGGATGTGAGGAAGGAGGGCAGCCAGCCAGTTCCTGAGAAACTGAGGAATCCTGTTACCCCCCTTATGGAGAAACTGGGTTATGGCAGGGATTATAAATATCCCCATAACTTTGAGGAACATATAGTTCCGGGAGAGGAGTACCTTCCGGAAAAGTTGCGCGGCAGAATATATTATGAGCCAGGCGATTGTGGCTATGAGAAAGAAATCAAAAGGCGACTTGAAAGAATTAGAAATTTGAAGAAAGGAGGTGAGAAGTGATGAAGAGGTTATTTGCATTTACCCTTGTAATATTTTTATTTACCGCTGTCTCTTTTATGGGTTATGCAGAGGAAAAGATGATCTCAGGCAAGGTTACTGCTCTTGATGCAAAGGCAGGGACTGTGAAAATCAAGACAGAGGATGGCAAGGAACAGTCATTGAAGGGAAGCGAGGAGCAACTTTCTGAAATCAAGGTTGGCGATGATGTGGAGGCAGTTGTGAATGATGGCAAGATTGTATCCATTTATTCCCTTGCAGGCGATGAACTGCCCGAGGAGGAATCGCCAGAATAGTGTGAATATTTAAGAATTATCTTGCAATCATAAAAAGAACTGCCTAATATATTTTTGATGAATTTTGTTTCGGCACTTCTGCTGTTTATCCTTGCAGGGATTCTCTTTCACTATTTTTTGAATAAGATTTACAGAGAGCCGGATGTCCCTGATGAACTTCACTTCATAAAAACCCGGGACAATGTGATAATTACACTCCACAGATACTTGCCAGGGGGAGAGAACCGGCACGGCGAGCCCGTCTTTTTCTGCCACGGTCTTGGAGCAAACAAATATAACCTTGACTTTGATGATAGATACTCTCTGGCAAGATACCTCAGCAGAAGGGGCTATGATTCGTGGGTGATATCATTGAGGGGTGCTGAATCATGGAGCACAAAGGGATTTACCGGGAGAGTGAACTGGGATTTTAATTTTGATACATTTGTTGAATATGATATAAAAGATGCAATTGATTACATCCTTGAAAAAACTCACAAAAAGTCCATCCACTGGATAGGACATTCAATGGGCGGGATGCTCCTTTATTCTTATGCAATTCGCTGGGGTAATGAAAAAATAAAGAGCGGAGTAACACTTGGTTCACCGGTAAAATTTAAGAAGGTAGACAGACATGTCAAGATTCTTTTAAAGGCCGGTCTGTTTCTTAAAAATTTTAAAAAATTGCATCTCAATATCATTGCCCGCTGGAGTGCACCTCTTACGGGTCTGTTCAGAAGCAGAATCATAACCCACCAGATGAATCCTGAGAATGTGGACTTCAGGGTGATAAGGCGTGCCCAGTTCAATGCTGTTACCCCGCTCTCAACAAAACTTCTCATGCAGTTTAAGGACTGGCTTGAGAATGACGAATTCAGGACCTTTGACAGACATTTGAATTATAAGGAAAATCTTGATAAAATAAATTTATCAATCCTGGTGGTAGCAGGGAAGGGGGACAAGATGGCTGTTATTGATGATGTGAGATACGCATACGATAGGATTGCCTCAGAAGACAAAAAATACATTGAACTATCCAGGGATAATAATTTTTCCTCGGACTATGGCCACATTGATATGATCTTCGGAAGGCGGGCACCTGAGGAGGTCTTTCCAGTAATACTGGAATGGCTTGAGAATCACAGGGGGTAAAATTATGATTACAAGAAGAAACTTTATCAAGGGGTCAATATGGGCAAATATCTTTTTATGGTCATCAGGCTTCCTGATACAGGGCTGTAGAAGGAAGGGAGTAGAGGGATTAAAATTTCTCTCAGAGAGGGAGTCATTAACTTTGAGTCAATTTGCCATGAGGGTTCTCCCGCCCGGTGGTGAGATTCCCCTGTCCGCAGAAGACACAGAGGTTGTTCAGAAAATTGATTCCGCGTTGTCAATTGAGGACAGGCACATTCAGAAGCAATTTTCCGGAGCACTTTTCGTCTTTGAATATGCCCCGCTTTTTTCATTAAGGTTTTCCCGTTTTTCCTCCCTTCCCGAGGATGCCCAGATTAAGGTTATGAAGGAGTGGAGTAAGAGCAGGTTGCTTATAAAAAGGAGCATATTCAATGCCATGAAGGACCTCTGCATGTTCATGTATTATACAACGCCAGCAGTCTGGCAGTATATGGATTATGATGGACCGCTGATCAAGAGGTGATTTATGGAGATAGATGGAAGAGAAATAAAAAATAAGGCGGACTTTAATACAGATGTCTGCATCGCAGGTTCCGGCGCTGGAGGAGCAGTTCTTGCACGGGAATTGAGCGCCTCTGGATTGAAGACCCTCATCCTTGAAGCAGGAAATTATTATACCTCAAAGGACTTTAATCAGAGGGAAGAGGCAATGTATCCTGCGCTTTATATGGCAAAGGGACAGCAGTTCACAAAGGATATGACCATCAGTGTTCTGCAGGGAAGATGTGTGGGGGGAAGCTGTGTTGTTAATATGTGTGATTGCGTGCCAATCTCTGAAAAGGTGCTGAAATTCTGGGAAAAGAAATTTAATGTGAAGGGAATTGATTATAAGGATGTGAATGATATTGTTAATAAAATTTATGAAGAACTCAAGGTAAATAAAATCAGAGAGGAAGACCTTAACAAAAATAATCAAAAACTTAAAGAAGGAACAGAAAAGGCAGGATACAGGGGTGAGACATTTTATCATAACAGACATGAATGTGTTGGCTGTGGTTATTGTCTTATTGGTTGTGCCTACGATGTAAAACAGAATACGCTCACGGTCTATCTTCCAGAGGCACTCAAGAATGGTGCGGAGTTAATTTTTAATTGTTCTGCGGAGCGATTAATTATAGAGAAGGGAAAAGTCAGAGGAGTAATAGCTAAATCAGCGGGAGGTGCGGAGGTAAAGGTTAATACGAGAATTGTAGTTGTTGCATGTAGCGCAATTCATACACCGAGGGTTCTTCTGAATTCAGAGATTATAAAGAGCAGATTTCTTATAGGCAAGAACCTCTCACTCCAGCCACAGTTGCCCATTGTTGCCCTTTTCAGCGAGAAGATAACCGGCTACAGGGGGGTTCCTCAGGCATACTGCTGTGACGAGTTTGAGACCATCACAGAGGAGGATGGAAGCAGTGGCTTCAGGATTGAGGGAATATTCAGCGGACCCGGGATGAGTTCCCTATTTATTCCTGAATTCGGCATTGAGCAGAAAAATCTTATGTCCCATTATTCCGAAATGGCAGCGTCATTGCTTCTCTTTCCTGATAAACCATCGGGAAGTGTGTCCTATAAAACTGACGGAAGACCTGTTATTGACTATAAGTTATCTGATGAGTTGATTCAGAGAATCAAGAAGGCAATAGTAGTTGCATCGGAGATTTATTTTGAGGCAGGCGCTAAGATGGTGATGATTCCCATCAGCGACATGAATCAATTTAGGTCACCCGATGAGGTTAAGAGTAAGGTAGAGCAGATTGACTTCAGAAGGATTGGCTACCGTATGATCTCTGCCCATCCCCAGGGCACCTGCAGGATGGGTTCTGACCCGCTCACATCAGTGGTTAACACAGATTGTGAGTCACACGAGGTCAGGGGTTTATTCGTCTGCGACTCCAGCATATTCCCCACCACCGCCAGCAGTCACATTATGATTCCCATCTTCACAATGGCGAAAAGAACGGCGAGGTACATTAAAGAAAACGCAAGAAAATACCTATAATAGAACTTCCAGATTATGGAATCCATACGTTGCTCAGATATGCTGTTGAGTAGAGAAAATAGCCATATTTTTCCTTTGCGACCGGATTGTAAAATACAGCATCGTGCCCATCCTCTGGAAACTGGAGCAGTCCAGCTGTGCATCGCGTGCCCCTCTCTCCAGAGACATTCTCTGTGACAGGAGGTATGAATGGCTTTATATTCAATATCTCAAAGGACTCAGGATAATGTGCCACAGGCGCAATCAATGGAATCCCCCCTGCAGATGCCAGTGCCTCTGCTGTTGATGGCGGTGTGTAGGGGTCAAGCATGCCCTCTGTCATCATGATGTTCCTTGACTTAAAGGTAAGGAGTATGTTGAAATAATAGGGGGCATAATTTAGTGGATCCGTTACTTCAACGAGCATCTGGGCAAGGCCGATGGCTGGATGGAATGTGTTCAGTTTTTCTTCCGGCCCAATTTCAAGAATACCTCTGAAGAGAGAATTAAGATCCGGAGGCTTTCTTTCAAGAATTGTCAATGAGAGACCACCGCCAGCGCCTGAGAGGACAGCGCTCTTGACATTATCTGTGAGAGCAATGAACATTGCGCCTGTAAGTCCTCCATGGGAATGTCCCATGAACATCAGCCGGTCAGGGTCAAAGTAAATCTCGCCAGAGCCAGGGGTTTCTGAATCAGGTATTACGAGGCGCCCATGAGTAATTAACTTTGTAAGAATCAGAGAATCCACAACCGATTGCCTGAAGTTCGCCCTGCCGGCATCAGGATTTAAGAAGTTGAAGGATGCAATCTTCACGTCTGTCCCCTCAGGTGCCCTTGGTCCATGGAGCGGCTGGTCAATGCCAATGACAGCAAGTCCACGGGAGGTGAGGTTGCGGGCGGTTCCGTCCCTCACAAAACTCCTGTAGTCACCACCTGTGCCATGGGCATACATTACAACTGGATAGCCGGATGAAGGCATAGGGGTATTTCTGGGAACAGTGAGGGCGAACCTCAATATCTCCTCTCTCTGAATCACCGGGTTACCTTTATCATCAAATACAAAATTTCCCCCTTCATAGAGATAGGGCGGCTCACCATACTGTAAGTTGGCTGATTTATAATGGCCTTCAAAATAGTAGTAATCAGTAGTATCGTCGGATGTGATGTGAGTTATATCAATAAGTTGTGGCTCATAATTTGCCTTGAAATAATCCCTTATCCGCACCAGTTCTTCAACAGGATCCTGGGTTGTGAAAACTGTGGCAAAGGCCACATCATCAATAGAGATTTTATTTTCCTTAAGAAAATCAACAAGGGGTCTGTAGACATCCTTTAGCCGGATGATAATCTCATCGGTTGTTTCAATCTGGAGTAGAACTCTCCTTAACAGTGGATTTTGCGATAGATATCTTCCATTCAGGTCCTTTATTGCTGTCCTTCCGATGGCTGCATATTTACACCCACCCTCAAGGGGAAAACCCCACATCGGTGAGAGCATGAGTGTATTCTGGTGAATTGGTTCCACTTCCCCTCAAGACACTTTCAGCATAAGATGGGTAGGAGCCAATAATAGGGGTGTCATAAGGAACGGGATAGGCGCTCATATCAACCCTCCCGTCCTCCTTTTTTCTGAAATCGTTAGGAAATGGGAAGGAATAGAAATCGTCATGATAAAATGGATTAAACATAAGTTCTGGTCCAATGCCCTTTTCTTCAGCACAATAAAGGCAGAGGATGATCCCGACTATAGCGAATTGCCTGAGAAACATATAAGTTTTGTTTTTATTTATCATCACCTGCCCCCTGGATTTACTCCCTTCCGAGGATCACCACTGCGCTGATGACGCCTGGCCCTCCCAGGGTATGGGCAATGCCGAGTTTTGCATCTTTGACCTGCCTTTTTCCGCACCTGCCTCGCAACTGGTCTGCAATCTCATTGATCATCCTGATTCCAGAGGCACCAATCGGGTGGCCAAAGGACTTAAGCCCTCCGCTGGGGTTTACAGGCACTTTGCCGTCAAGGGCTGTGATCCCATCCTCAATCAATCTCCAGCCCTTTCCCCTTTCTGCGAACCCCAGGTCCTCGTAGTTTATTATTTCTGTAATTGTGAAACAGTCATGACATTCAACGACATCAATCTCTTCCATGGGATTTTTAATTCCTGCCTGCTCGTAGGCAATCCTTGCTGCGGTCTGAGTGCTTTTGAATCCCGTGAAGTCAAAGAAGGGATTAAATTGTATGGTAAAATAACCGCCCCAGGTGGCAACGCCCATCCCCTTGAGAAGGACATAGTCCTTCCTCAATTCCTTTGCAATCTCGACCCTTGTGATAATACAGGCAGAGGCGCCATCAGTGGTGGGGGTGCAGTCGTAGAGTCCCAGGGGTTCAGCAACCATCGGTGCTTTCAGAACCTGGTCAATTGTAATCTCCCTCTGAAAATGTGCCTTTGGATTCATTGCCCCGTTTTTATGATTCTTCACGGCAACCTTTGCAAGGATTGTGCGGTCAAGTTTATTCTCATAAAGATATCTGGTGGCGAGAAGGGCAAACATTCCGGGCGCTGTCCTTCCCTTGCAATAAATGGGGTGCCCCTTCTCAACATGCTGTGCCACTAAACTCCCTCTGGAAGGCACATCGCGCATCTTCTCCACACCAACTGCAAGGACAATATCGTATTCCCCTGATGCTACCGCAAAGCATGCATTTCTGAATGCCTCCATGCCAGTGATACAGTAATTCGCCACGCGCGTAACAGGAACAGGAGATAAATTAAGGGTCTCTGTCACTGTTGTGCCAGCGTTTCCTTCAAAGCCCCAGGCATAAGGCATATATGTCCCGAGCCAGCCAGCCTGAATATCCTCTGGCTCAATGCCTGCGTCCTGGAATGCGGAAAAACAGGCATCAATGAGCAAGTCCTTATAGTCCTTATCAAAGAGTTCTCCGAACCTTGTTGTGCCTGTGCCGATTATTGCTATTTTTCCCTGGATGCCCATAATCATCTCTCAATCTTTGCCTTCCAGAAGTAATGGACGAAATCGCCGCCCTCATGCAATCTCCTGAGGGTCAATTTCACCCTCTCTCCAATGCTGATGTCATTTTTATCCGGATCAACCATCTGGCAGTAGAATCTTCCGCCTCCATCAAGGTCAACGACTGCCATTGCTGTGGGCGGGAAAGGATTTGTATAAACATAATCCCTTGTGTAAGTATAAATATTCCCCGATCTTTTTAATTTTACAACCTCCATCTCATCTTTTGCAGAACAACTCCAGCATATTCGCCTCGGCGGATATTGAATGGATCCGCACCTCCTACATTTTGTCCCGTGCAATCTCAGAATAGCATCTTCTTCTCTCGTGAGCACAGGGATTGAGGTGAAGGGTTTTGGAGAGTCCTCTCTCAGAAATCCCTTTATTTTTAAAAACTCAGCGTAATCATTCAACGGCGCTTTTCTCTCAATCTGTTTCAGCAGGTTATCCTTGAGTCCCTGTCTTTTTTCCCTTATTCGCAGGAGGATTATCTCAAATCCATCGCCCCAGGCACAGAGGAGGACCCTTTCTCCCTCTTTTACTCTATCAAGAAGATTTGCAAGGAGAAGAAGGGGAGCTGATGTTCCGCAGTATCCAATTTTTTTGAATAATTCCTCTGCCTCCTCCATTCCATATCTTATACCAGTGCCCTTGAATACTGCATTCTGGGACCTTCCATCGGGTGCTATAAGGCACATGGCGGAGATATCCTCTATCTTTAAGTTCTTTTTTCTCAAGAATTCACTGATTCCATCAGTGGCAATTTTCTGGAACCCATACTCCATTGAATACTTTAACTCGCCTGAGAGGGTCCATTTACTTTCCGCAGGTCGCCAGTGAGCCATAAAATTTGATGTAATTGAGTGATAATCCTCTATAACTGCAAATCCCTCTTCGTCTGCACCAATGAGAACCCCCGCACCTGCATCTCCATAAGTTGCCTCCTCCCATGAGCCAGGTGCACCTGTTCTGCATTCCCCTGTGAGGACAAGTCCCTGACCTTCCGTCCTGTTGATGCCCTCTGCCACAAGCCGGATGCCGGAGAGCGATGAGCGGAGGGCACCGGTGAGGTCACAGGACTCAATTTCCCTGGAGAGGTCAAGAGCAGTGGCAATGATGGATGCCTGAGATTTTTCGTTATATACAGGGGTGGTGGAAACGAAGATCAGTTGTTGTATTCTCTCCCTTTTTCTTTCCCCGAGAATGCCCTCACCTGCCTCACAGGCAAGGGTGATTGAGTCCTCATCAAAATCAGCAACAGCCCTTTCACCATTGAGATGAGCCTTTGTTGACCTGAAGTAGATTTCCTCTGTCAGTCGCTTTCTGGGTATTGAGAATCCGATGTCAATGATGCTTGCCATCCTCAGCGGCTTCTGTGATGCCTCCTGCGGGAGTGTCTCTTGCCTTCATCAAGTGAATTGTTTAGTGAAGATAAAAATTCCACCGATAACCTTGTTAATCTTTTGTAAACATCAGTGAAAGCCAGACTGACAAGGAGTAGAATGCTTCCGGAGAAGGCGAAAAATAAATTCTCTTCGGTAATACTGAAGATAATAAGGGTGAATCCTGCAATAAGTAAGATTGTCCTCAAGATTTGTCTTACATTTGACTTTTTGTGTGATGAGGACCTGTGGCGGTGATGATGGTGATGTGCCCGTTGATTTTTCTCAACCGGCTGATTCTGGTTTTGAGGGTTATTTTCTGCTCCCTGTTCCATTTTAAAATTTATTAACAGATTTATTGCTTTTTGTCAATAGTAAAAAGGAATGAATTTTCTTGAAATGGGCTTATAATTAATATACCTTGAAGAAATGGAGGATAAGATGATGAAAAGATTTGCAATTATAATCTCTGTGCTGGTCTTTATCAGCGCGGGCTGTAAAAAAGGGGAGAAGAAAGAGGGGTCGCAGGCGCCAAAGAGGACAGCAGAGGTCATGGTGCCCAGAGAGGTGAAGAAGCAATGGAAGAGTGTCAGGATTCAACTGGTTGATAAAGAGAAGAATGAGAAGAGAGAGTACGAAATTGAGATAGGAAAGTCGCTTACCCTTGGTGATTCAGGCATTACTGTTGATGTCCTTTATTTTCTTCCGGATTTTAAGATGGGCCCAGGGGAGATCACTTCTGCCTCTGCTGAGCCAAAGAATCCTGCAGCGCAGGTAGCTGTGAAGGAGGGCGATAAGGAGACGAAGAAGGTGTGGCTCTTTTATAATTATCCGGACGTCCATGCCTTTCAACATCCAAGATACCAATTGGCACTCACTGGCTTTACCAGAAAATAGTTGCCTATGTTAAAAAATTTTCTTATCTGCTCTTTAATTCTGTTTTTATTTGCCTGTGCAAAAGAAGAGAAAGGGAGAAGATTTGAGCATGATTATCCCAATGACAGCATTTTGAGATTGAACCACCTTCAGGCAAAGGGCACTCACAACAGTTACCACATTGAGGATCCATCAACGAGCAGAAGTATTCCAGAATACAGATATACTCATAAGCCACTCAATCAGCAGCTTGACGCAGGGGTGAGGCAGATTGAACTTGATATACATTATGTTGAGGGTGAGGGATTAAAGGTCTTCCACGTTCCCTACATTGATCCACTTTCAACATGCGAACTCTTTACTGATTGTCTCAGGATTGTCAAAGCATGGTCAGATGAGCATCCGGAACATCATCCGATTCTGATTTTTATTGAACCAAAGGATGACATTGATGAGATTAAACTTTATGATAAATATAAAGATGTGGAATCAGATATCCTTTCAGTATTTTCACGGGAGAGAATCCTGACGCCGGACGATGTGCGTGGTGATTACCCAACTTTAAGAGATGCAATAATAAACGCCGGCTGGCCTACCCTTGGAGAGACAAGGGGGAAGGTCTTTTTTCATGTAAATGATTCAGGTGAGTTCCGTAACTCCTATCTCTCCGCCTATCCTGACCTGAAGGGGGCTTTAATGTTTATTGATTCCAGTCCAGATGACTCTTATGCGGGCGTGATGCCAATGAACAATCCTGTCGGTGACTTTGAGAGAATACAATCAGCTGTCATGCAGGGATTCATCGTTCGCACAATGGCAGGAAATTGCTGTGATGATGCAATCAATAAGGACTACACAGAGATTACCGCAGCCCTTGAATCAGGCGCCCATTTTATCAGCACCGACTTTCCGTCGCCGGACAACGAATATGGTTATTACCTTGAGATTCCAGGGGGCAATCCATCAAGGTGTAATCCTCTCACTGCTCCTTCTTTCTGTGCATCTTCTGATATTGAACAGATTGGTATAATTACGCAATAAAGAGAGCGGTTTTTAAATTTTGCAGAGTCAGATTGCACAAAAAAGACGGGTGGTGTTATAATACTTCCATGCGCCCGTAGCTCAGCTGGATAGAGCGCCGGACTACGAATCCGAAGGCCGCAGGTTCAAATCCTGCCGGGCGCGTATCATCAGAAAAAGTTGTAAATGAGAGGATAAGGTATTAGAATAGTATATTATTGTGGTGTGAATTGAAATGATGGATGATTTAGAGAATTACAAGAATCTTGCTCGTGCGGTGATATTGCAAGCTCTCCTGGATATCTCCACCGTCCCCAAGCAGCGTGATAAACTCATAAGTTTGAAGGCGTGGGCTAAGAAGTGGAGGGAAAAGTGGTGTGCCCTTGCAGAGATTGATGAAGAGAAGTTGAGAAGTGTGGCTTTAAGACTTTTAGACAGAGAGAAGGGCAAAGATAAGAAACTTAAAGAGTTTGATAAAAATTCACGGAAATCTGCTAAACGCATTCTTGGCAAAGTTTGAAATATGTTTATGCCCGCATGGGCGTTCATGTTATTGTATTGATGTTGGAAGAATTTTTTAGAAATTGTAATGTAAAAAAAAGTTGCAAATAGGAATATATTAGCATAAAATTAAAAAAACAATGTTCATTCCACCAGCAGAGGGAAGCATCCTGAATTTCGTGATGAATTTAACATTACGCTTATTGAGAGGCAGGGTGTGGGTTGCAGGAAGTTATAATGGGAGGGGGTTGCATGGTGCGGTAGCCCTCCCGCAGAAGGAAAGTTATGATGTGTAGGGACTATCGCTGATGTGTATCCGGGCAGTGTCGCTCTCAGGAATACATCCCCCTTTACTTCCCCCCTTTATTAAGGGGGGTTGGGGGATTGCAGTGCGGGAGCTAATAGTC
>FWWL01006801.1_pt1 | contig 16143 bp, 13 predicted proteins | sample 2228331 | NCBI WGS metagenome assembly FWWL01 (sample SAMEA103939775, study PRJEB20133) | metagenome
CTACCTGCTACCTGCTACCTGCTGCCTGCTACCTGCTACCTGCTGTTTTTTTGCCGCTCAAAGCCGGTCTGTGACCGGCGTCCGGCCATCGGCGGGTCGCAGACCCGCCGGGAGCACCCGCCGGGAGCGAAAAAAGAGCATTTCGCCAGAGTCCAGTAGAAAGTTGACTTGTTACGCAAGCAAGGGTATAATCAGTTTTGTTCTGCACTTCTCAGCAACCCGCTGCAAAGGCAGGCGGTGCATGGCATTGAAAGGAAATCTACAAGACTTTAGCGCCACCCAATTGCTTCACCTGATCAACCTGGCGCGCAAAACGGGCACACTGGTTGTGGAGACCCCCCAGGACCAGGCTCGCCTTTGCTTCCGCGAGGGCAAACTCATCTACGCCAGCCTGGATGGGCAGGAGGACCGTTTAGTCGCTGTACTCCAGCGGGCGGGCAAAATTAGCGAAGAATTGGCCCGCACCATTCGGGCTCGCTCGGATATTAAAGACGACCGGGAACTGGGCGTACTTCTGAGTAACGCGGGCTACGTGACACAAAAGGATATTTTGGACAGCGTACGCGCTCATGTTCTGGAGGTCGTCTACAAACTCTTTACCTGGCCAGAGGGGACCTTCCGCTTTGAGCCCAACCTCCTTCCGGTGGAAGGGCGCGTGACGGTCTCCATTGATCTGGAAAACGTGATTATGGAGGGCACCCGCCGTCTCAAAGAATGGGAGCGCCTTCAGGAAGAATTGCCCAATCTGGATATGGCCCTCCGTTTCACCGATCGCCCCGACGCGCGCCTGCGGACGATCAACCTGACCGTGGAAGAGTGGCGGGTAGTCTCTTTCATTAATCCTCGCAATACCATCCGGCAAATTGCCCAGTACAACCATATGAGTGATTTCCAGATTCGGCGGATTGTCTATGGCCTCCTCCAGGCTGGATTGGTGGAACTGGTCACCCCGGAGGGTATGGAAGTTAGGCCACCACCGGGTATTACAGCACCACCCACACTGCCGCCTGCCCCACGACGCCCGGCTGTCAAACGCAGCATCGTCCAGAGACTCATAGACCGCATCCGGGAGTTGTAAATGCAGATCGTAAAAATGGTGGTGACCGGTCCCTTTGCTGCAGGGAAAACCCAGTTCATTCGCACGATCAGCGAGATTGACGTCGTCGCCACGGAGGCCAAAATTAGCCGCCCCGAAGAACGGATCAAAGAAGAGACTACCGTGGCAATGGACTTCGGGCGGATCACGGTGGATGACGACCTGGTTCTTTATCTTTTCGGCACGCCCGGCCAGCGCCGTTTTGAGTTTATGTGGGAAATCCTGTCCGAAGGGATGCTGGGTTTCATCGTGATTGTGGACAGCACCCGCCCGGAAACGTTCCGCGAGGCCCGCCTGATCTTGGACACTTTTCGCACCTACGCCCCTACTCCGTATGTGGTGGCGGCTAATAAACAGGACTCAGACGATGCCTGGTCCCCGGAGGACCTGCGCATTGCCCTGCGCATTGACCCGGCGGTGAAAGTCCTTCCCTGTGTAGCCACTGACAAGGAGAGCGTCAAAAACGTCCTTCTGGAACTGTTATACTCCATACTGGAGACAATGGACGGCGAAGAGGGGTAAGTAGCAATACTGGGCGGGCACCGCCGTCTGGGGCTATATGTCTCCGACCATTCCGGTGTCCGCTTTTTTATGTTAACGGATTTCGTAACTTCCCTTTAACCAAATTGCAACACGTCGGTGCGGGAAGGAATCGGGTTTTATGGTATGATACCCAAGGGTGACCATACCCGAGGAGAGCAGCAATGAGTTCCATCGTCACCGATCGGGGAGTCATCCATTACGAAACATTCGGGCGGGGACAGCCCGTCATTCTTCTGCATTGCTGGTTGGGCTCCTGGAACTACTGGCTGAGTACAATGGAGGTGCTTGCCAGTGGTTACAAGACCTATGCACTGGATTTCTGGGGCTTTGGGGAATCGGGCAAGAAGGGCTCGCATTTCCGGGTAACCGATTACGTGGAGATGGTCATCCAGTTTATGGACCAACTGGGCATCTATCGGGCGCGGGTCATGGGGCATTCTATGGGTGGGACGGTCTCCTTGAGCCTGGCACTGGCTTATCCGGAACGGGTGCAGCGCGTCGCGATGGTCGGCTCGCCGATTAGCGGTGATGGCCTGGCGCTAATGCTGAAACTGGCAGCAAAAAAAACGCTGGCCGCCTTGGTCTATAACATTCCTGGCGTCTTGCCTCTGGGCGTCCGCCTGGCTTCACCATTTCTCACTCGCGACTGGCAACGATGGTCGGAAATGTTTGAGCAGGACCTCTCCCGTACGACTCTGGAATCGTTCCATTACAGCATCGCCTCCCTTCGTCGCACCGACCTGCGGCCCCGCTTGCGGGAAATCCGCATCCCGGTGTTGGGGATTTATGGCCGGCACGACCGGATTGTGGATCCCAACCAGGGAGAAACTCTGGCCAACGAGGTCCCGCTGGCTCAGGTGGCTTATTTTGAACACTCCGGTCACTTTCCGATGCTGGATGAGCCGGAGCGATTCCATCAGACACTGAAAGAGTTTCTGGACCGGTGATGGAAGAGGCCCGGGCGCCGAACAAAATCGGTCGGATTGTGCTGATGGCCATAGAGGGAACCATCGGTAACGAGGGCCTCCAGACAGTCCTGGCCCGGGCCGGCCTCCGCCATCTTGCCACTTACCCCCCAAACGACCTGGAGCGGAACTTCCCCACCGGTTACTTTTCTCGTCTGATGGCTGCTCTGGAAGAAACATACGGTGTGGGGAAGGGACGGGAACTGGCCTTTCGTAGCGGCCGTCTCTGCTTTCACCTCGGAGTCCAGGACCTTGGTCTCATTTTAGACCTGGCCGATCTGGCTCTTCCGCTTCTCCCGACGCGAATCCGGGCGAAAATCAGCCTGGAAACGCTGGCTGAAATGTTCAACCGGTTTGCGGATCAGGCTGTTCACCTGGAGGAGGAGAACGACCGCATTATCTGGGTAACGGAACACTGCGGGGTATGCCAGGGACGAACCACCACTGCGCCCTGCTGCCAATTTCTGACCGGCCTTCTCCAGGAAGCGCTCCGCTGGTCCACTGGCGGGGATTCTTTCTCGGTCGCCGAAGTATCCTGTGCAGCCATGGGTGCGCCCTATTGCGCATTCCAGGTGGAGATTGGCCCTGCAGCGCGGCGCTCTGTTGGTGAGTAAACACGAATGCGCAAGGTTATCCTGAGAGACCGAAGGTTCATCCATCCGTTCAATGAACCCGCTCGGGAACTACGGGTGCTGAATAAGCCTCTCTGGCTCCACCAGAGGGACCTCCTGGCGCCATATGTGACCCAGGAACGGGAAGTGGATTCCTTCAGCGAGATTGGGCCGGAACGAGTGGAGACGCTGGTTTATCGGGAGAACCTCTTTTTTGACGAACCTTTCATCACCACGTTTCTCAAAGAAGCCCGCCGATTAGGTAAGGCCTGCCAGGTGGCCTTCTCCCCGGACGATAAAGCAATTGTCCAGCATGCTCTTCCCCTGCAGCAAACCATCCGCCGGGAGGGTGACCTCTATGTAGCCGATATGTGGTACTTCCCCCACGGCATTGAGGAGACCGTCCGCCCTCTTGTGATGCACACCGAACCCCGGGAAATGGGATACTACCGCGTCCCCACCCACATGTCCAACGTTCTGGGAGACCTGGTCTATCAAGTGCCCACTCGCGCCTTCCTGGCCATTGAGTCCTGGGTCCACGTCCTGCTGGCGAACATCATTTTTGGCGTCTTCAGCATGGCTGCCCGCCTGGACAAGGCGATTGAGGAGGATGTTGGCCTACAACTGAAACTCTTCTGGCGCGCTCTTCTGGAGCAGAAGCAGGTACTCTCTTCCTCTGCTGTGGTCAAAATCGGCAAGAACTGTTCCATTGACCCTAGCGCCATTATTCGCGGGCCGACCATCATCGGCGACAATGTGGACATCGGCCCCGGCGCACTGATAGACGTCAGCATCATTGGCAACAATGTGACTATCTCCGATGGCTGCCAGGTTATGCTCAGTGTGGTCAGCGACCGGTGCTTTCTGCCCTTCCGCGCCGCGCTCTTTGAAACCGTCTTGATGGAAGACACAATGGTTGCTCAGAATACCTGCCTGCAACTGGCCTGTGTGGGCAGGAGCAGTTTCATCGGCGCCGGCACCACCTTTACGGACTTTAACCTGATTCCCAAACCGTTGCGGGCCGCGCGTGGGGACCGCCTGGAACCGACCGGAATGACCGTCCTGGGAGGATGTGTTGGCCACCACTGCCGCATCGGGTCGGGAATGATTGTCTATCCCGCCCGAACCATTGAGTCGGATAGCATTCTGGTTGCTTCTCCCCGGCGGCGGGTGATTATGAAAAACGTCTCCTACGAGGAAAGCGACATCCAGCGAATTCCCGGCGCAAAGCAGATGCATCCTCGCCTGTACCCGCGCCCGGACGAACTCGGCAGGAGACGAGAAGAATAGACCATTCACAGAACACAGGGGGATCAACGTGGACGCCTTCGCCTTTATCCTGCACCCGCTGGATCCGAAAGCGGATGTGGCCCGGAAATATCCAACCCTGGCCCGCATTCTGCCGGTATCGCTGATCCATTTCCTTTCGCTCTACTGGCCGCCGCTGGTGCTCTCCCACGTGCGCGGAATCCGTTCCCCGGCCACCGGGCGGGAGGTGGAGGGATGGCTGCTGGCCTGCCCGCTGACGGCGCGACGAATGCTGACGGTGCCGCCCCGCGTCGCATACCGGAAAATCATCCAGACAGGGCGCCTGGCGGAGCGATTGGGAGCGCGCATTCTGGGGCTGGGCGCATACACGTCGGTGGTGGGTGATGGAGGACTGACCGTCGCCCGGGCGCTGCAAATCCCGGTAACTACAGGAGACAGTTATACAGCAGCCGTCTCGGTGCAAACCCTCCTGGAAGCGGCCACCCAGGTGGGAATCATTCCGGAACAGGCCACTGCCGCCGTCGTGGGCGCCACCGGAGCCATCGGCGGGGCGTGTGCCCGGTTGCTGGCCTCCCGGGTTGGCCGGCTGATCCTGGTGGGCCGGCGGGCGGATGCCCTGGAGGCCGCGCGCTTTCGCCTCGCCAACACCGCTAACGGGCCGGTGGAGATAGCAACCGATATCGCGGCCATCCGCGCGGCCCATCTGGTGTTGACCGCCACCAGCGCCGGACGCCCGATCATCTTTCCGGAACATCTGCAGCCCGGGACGGTGGTCTGCGACGTGGCCCGCCCGCGGGATGTTTCCCCGCGCGTCCATCGGGAACGGGAAGACGTCCTGGTAGTGGACGGCGGCCTGGTGGAAATGCCCGGCGGAGTCGGACTGGGTTTTGATTACGGCCTGCCGCCAGGGCTGACTTTCGGATGCATGGCGGAGACTATCGCCCTGGCGCTGGAAGGCCGGTTTGAAGATTATACGGTGGGAAAAGCGCTGGAAATAGAGCGGGTACGGGAAATCACGGAGATCGCAGGACGGCACGGCTTTCGCCCGGCTCCTCTGCACTCTCTGGACCGCCCGCTCGCCGCGGAGCGGATAAAAGCAGTTAGCCGGAAACAGGCAGCAGGAAGCGGTTAGGCTACCCGCTGCCTCCTACCTGCTACTGGCTACCGGCTATTTAAAGGGGAGGCACACGATGAGCAAACCGAGAATCCTGGTTGTAGAAGATGATTTTGACATCTCCAATATGCTCCGCATCTACTTTCAAAGTCAGGGCTACGAAGTCGCCGTAGCCCCTCGGGGCGGAGACGCGCTGGAGATGTGCCGCCAGCAGTTGCCCAACATCGTTGTTCTGGACATCATGCTCCCTGACATAGATGGCTATGAGGTTTGCCGGCAACTGCGGAGCAACCTGCGCACCAGCCACATCCCGATTATTTTCCTGACCCAACGGGACGAGCGGTCGGATAAAATCCAGGGACTGGAACTGGGAGCCGATGACTACATCACCAAGCCCTTTGACGTGGAAGAACTGCGGCTCCGGGTGAAGAACGCCATCGCGCGCGCCACCTACGAAAGTCTGACCAACCCCACCACCGGGCTCCCCAGCGCTCGTCTCATTGAAGACCAGTTGCGCCGATTGCTCCGTCGGGACAACTGGGGAATTATCTACATCGGCATTGACCGCCTGGAAGCCTTCAGGGATGTCTATGGCTTTGTGGCTGCCGATGAGGTACTCCGCTATACTGCGATGATTCTTGGCGAGACTGCCGACGCCGTTGGCACTCCGGAGGATTTCATCGGCCATATCGGTGGGGACGACTTCCTGGTGATCACGCGCAAAGAACTCATCCGCCCAATGGTGCAAGATATGACCCGCCGGTTCTCCGAAGGCATCGTCACCCATTATGATTTTAAGACTCGCCAACAGGGATACCTCCTTATGCGAGACGAGGCGGGCAATGAAAAGAAAGTGGGGCTAATGGAACTGGCTGTTGGTGCGATCACCAGCGATGACGGTCCCTTCACCGACATTCGCGAGATTACTGAAGCCGCTGCCGCTGCTCGCCGCGAGCGCCGTCTCCCATAAGAAAGATGTCGTGAGGGGAGACCAGAAGGCACGCTGTGCCTCCCCGCATGTGCTTTCGGTCTCTGCCTTGCATTTTGATTTTTCACGTCTAACACCTTGCACCGATGGCCTGGTTTGATCGTATACGATCCTTGCTGACCACGCGTGGGGACGGAGCGGAACTGCGCCGGAAAATTCCGCAATCCGCGCGCCCTCCCATCGCGCCCGTATCCCCTTTCACTCTGGAAGAACTGGTCGTTCTGGAAGAGATCGCCCGTACCATCGCGGCGACGCTGGACCTGGGAACAACCCTGCGCAACATCCTTATTTCCACCCGTCGGCTGATAGACTTTGATATGGCGGAGATCACCCTCTGGGACCCCCTCCGGCGCTGCCTCGTCAGCCGGGGGTCTCTGGACGCCGAGACCTATCACGCCGAGGTGGGAACCGTCTACCGGCTGGGAGAGGGATATTCCGGGTGGCTGGCGCGTCACCGGAAACCGCTGCTTATCCCCGATATCCCCAGCCGCCGGGATGTTCGTCCCAAACTGGACCGACCGGATTTCCCCTTCCGTTCTTACCTGGGAATCCCTCTGGAGGGCCGGGGCGAATTCATCGGCACCGTTGAACTGATCAGTTACCGCCCGGCCGCTTTCTCCGAACGAGACCTGGCGCTGCTCCAGCACATTGCGCAGTACGCGGCGACGGCGATAGAGCATGCCCGCCTCTACGAAGAAACCCGCCGCCGGGCGCTGGAACTGGCCACCTTCTCCCATGTCGCCACCGCGCTGGCATCCACGCTGGACCTTCCCCAGGTTCTCCAGACCATCGCCACTTCGGTTCTGGAAGTGATCGGTTGTGACGCGTCGGCCATCTTCGTGCGGGATGAGCGGGAACCGGTCCTGCACCTGGCTGCCACACACGGGATGAGCCCGGAATATGTCCGCCGATCCCGGAGTTTACCGATAGAGTTCGGCGGGCGGGCCCATGCGGTGGCGATCGGCCTTCCCATCATTGTGGAGGACCTCTCGGCAGATCCCGCGTTACGACGAATCGCCCCCCTGGCGGAAGAGGAGGGATTTGTGGCCTTCGCCGACCTGCCTCTCCGGGTTGGAGAGCGCATCATCGGGATGCTGGCCGTCTTCTTCTCCCAGCCGCACCGCTTCACCGAAGCGGAGCGGGAACTGCTGAATACTTTTGCCGACCAAGCCGCCATTGCTGTGGAGAACGCCCGCCTCTACGCCCGTACCGAACGCCACCTCCGGGAGCAACGCAGCGCGCTATCCAGTTTGCAACGAATTGCCCACGAATTAAGCCTGACCTTTGACCAAGAACATATTCTACGCCTGGTTCTGGAAGAATCGCTCCGTATCGCCGATACCCCCTGCGGAGCGGTCCTGATGCGAAACGAGCCCGGGCAATGGGAACTTTCCCTCTGTGTGGGATTCCTGGAAGAAGAGCAGGCTGCCCTGCGAAAGGAATTGCGCGAACTCCCCCCGGGAAACCCGCTGACAGAGATGGAACGCGCGGTGCGACTTCTCTACTACCCCCACTGGTCCGGCGGTCCGGTGATGGGGCGCACCGATGTCCGTTCCCTCCTGCTGGTGCCCATCCGTTTCGGAGAGAGCCTCGCCGGCACAATAGCCCTGTTCGGCAGCCGGACCGACGCCTTCGGGGATGAGGCGCGCCAGTTCATTGAAACGGTCGCCGCTCAGGCCTCCATCGCCATCGCCAATGCCCGCTGGCACCAGGAGCAGCAGGAGCGCGCCTCCTTCCTCCACCGCCGTACCGACCAGTTGAGCCGGGTTCTGGAAGTCAGCCAGGCTTTCCGCTCAGACCGTCCTCTGGAAGAGATTCTGGAGGAGATCGCCTACGCGGTTCAGGAGAGCGTCGGCTTCAACCTGGTACTGATCAACGTCCTGGAGGGCGACCCGCCCTGCTTACGGCGCGTGGCCGGCGCGGGCATCCCGCTGGCCGAACTGGAGCGGCTCAAACGGACACGCCAACCCTGGAAGACGGTCCAGGCGATACTGGAAGACCGTTTCCGCATCAGCCAGAGTTATTACATCCCGGCCGAGGAACAGAGTCACTGGCGAGGGCGACTGGATGTCTACGAAGAACGGGTGGAAATGGCCCCCCGTGAACCCGGGCGCTGGCATCCTCAGGACCTGCTCATCGTCCCCCTGATCGGGCCCAGTGGGCAGATTCAGGGGACCATTTCGGTGGATGCGCCCCGCAATGGCCGTATCCCGGATTACCCCACCATAGAGGCGCTGGAAGTCTTCGCCGCCCAGGCCGCCGTGGCTATAGAGAACGCCCGCTTGCTGGAAGATCTGCAACGGCGGCTGGATATCCTCTCCTTCTTCAACGACCTGAACCGCGCGGTGACCGCCCGCCTGGACCTGCGCAGCGCGCTCCAGACCGTGGTGGAGGCGATCCCGAGATTGGTGCAGTGTCGCGGGAGCGTCATCTTCCTGCTGAATGAGAGCACCGGACGGTACGAGGTGCGGGCCGCCCATGGGCACGACTTCTCCGCGCTGCAGACGCATACCGTTGTTCCCGGGGAAGGCCTGGTGGGAGAAGTGGCCCAAAGTGGCATGCCCCTCTCCGTTTCGGAAGCCACCGACCCGCACGCCTACATCTCTCCCGGACCGGTCATCCTGGCCCCTCTGAGCATCGGGGGAAAAGTCGTGGGAGTTATCACCGCCGACCAGCCGGAGCGAGGGGCCTTCACTCCTGCCGACCTGGCCATCCTCACTGCCCTGGCCGATCAGGTGGCTGTGGCGGTGCAAAACGCCCGTCTCTTTGAAGAGACGGTGGAACGGACCCAGGAACTCTCCACCGTCCTGGAGGCCAGCAGCGCCCTCTCCTTCACGCTGGACCTGGACTGGGTGCTGTATGCGCTGGGAGAGCGGCTGATGGCGGTCACCGGTGCCGATGGCTGCGTCATCTCGGAGTGGGACCGGGATAGCCAGGAAGTTACCGTTATCTGGGAAGCGCGCGAAGAGGCCTCCCCACTGGCATGCACCATCTACCGGGCCGCCGATAAACCGCTCGTCCAGGAAGTGCTGCTGACTCAGGAGCCGATGGTGCTGACCGTTGGGGAATCATCCGATGTTTCCCTCCTGCAGGAACGGGAAGCCCAGGCGCTGCTCCTGCTGCCTATGGTCGCCCGCGGCCAGACCATCGGGCTGGTGGAACTGGAGCGGCGGCAGAATACTCGACCGTTTGCGCCCAATGAAATCCGCCTCGCCCAGGCCATCGCCAACCAGGCCGCCGTCGCCATCCAGAATGCTCGCCTCTACGAAGAGATCCGTCGCTTCACCGAGGAACTGGAACAGCGCGTGGAGGAGCGCACCCAGGAACTGGCTCGCGCGCTCCAGGACCTGACCGCGGAGCGAGACCGGATAGAAGCCCTTTACCGCATCGCCAGCCAGGTGGCGTCCAGCCTGGACGTGGGGCAGGTCCTCCATCGCACGCTGGAGATCGTGGTCCAGGTTACCGGGGCCGACCAGGGCTTTGTCCTGCTTCCGGAACCCGGCACCGGCGTGCTGGTCCGCCGGGCCGCGGTCGGCATACCGGAACATATTCCTATCACCGGCCTGCCCACCCGCTTCCGGCGCGGGGAGGGGCTGGCTGGCTGGGTCGTGGCCCATGGGAGTTCCGCGCTGATCCCCGACCTCTCCACCGACCCCCGCTGGGTTCCCGGCCCGGAAAGCCAGGAGCAGAAAGCGGGCCTGGCTGTCCCCATTGGGATCGCGGGAGAAATCCTGGGGGTCATGCTCCTGTTCTCCACCACTCCCGGGTTCTTCACCGAAGACCATCTGCGATTGGCGGAGGCCGCCGCCGCCCAGATCGCCAACGCGGTCAACAACGCCAACCTCTATGACCTGATCCGCCAGCAGGCCGAAGACCTGGGAGTGATGCTCAAGCAGCAACAGGTGGAGGCCGCCAAGAGTCAGGCGATTCTGGACGGCGTCGCCGATGGGGTGCTCTTTGCCGACGCCTCCGGAAAGGTCATTCTCTTCAACCCGGCAGCGGAACGTATCCTGGAGATCCCTCGTTCGCAGGCCATCGGGCGAAGCATCCGCGAGATGCTGGGGCTCTACGGCGTGGAGGGCCGCAAGTGGCTGGAGGCTCTGGAGGATTGGGCTGCCCATCCGGCGGACCGTACCCCGGAAGATTTTGTCGCCGAGCGGCTGCAACTGGGCGACCGGGTTGTCAGCGTCCACGCCTCCCCGGTCATTCGGGGGACGGAATATCTGGGCACGGTCTCCGTGTTCCGGGACATCACTGCCGAGGTGGAAGCCGACCGGGCCAAGAGCGAATTCATCTCCACGGTCTCTCACGAACTGCGCACGCCGATGACCTCCATCAAGGGATACGCCGACCTGCTGATGCTGGGAATGGCCGGGCCGCTGAGCGACCAGCAAAAACATTTCATCGGCATCATCCGCAACAACGCCGAACGCATGGTCGCCCTGGTGAACGACCTGCTGGATATCTCGCGGATTGAGTCGGGCAGAATGCGGCTGGAGTTGCGCCCAGTGATGATCCACGAGGTCGTGGACCAGGTCGTCGGCACCCTTCAAGGACGGGCGCAGAACAAAGGATTGACTCTGGAGACCCGGGTGCCCTCCGACCTCCCTCCCGTCTGGGGAGATACCAACCGCGTCGCCCAGATCCTGACCAACCTGATCAGCAATGCGATCCAATATACCCCGCCCGGCGGAAAAGTGACCATCTCCGCCCACGCCAATCGGGATATGATGGAAATCTCCGTTGCAGATACCGGCATCGGTATTTCCAAAGAGAATCAGCGGAAAATCTTTGATCGCTTCTTCCGCGCCGATGACCCGCTGGTCCAGGAGACGCCGGGCACCGGCCTGGGGCTGCCTATTACAGCGTCCTTGGTCCAGATGCACGGAGGGCAGATTTGGGTAGAGAGTGAGCTGGGCGAGGGCAGCACCTTCACCTTCACGCTCCCCCTTTTCGCCAGTCGGCAAATTATCTCGTCCCCAACAACCTCGGAGAGCATTTCCGTTTTGGTGGTGGAAGACGAGCCGGATATCGCCAATCTCATCCGTATTCACCTGGAACAGGAGGGTTGCACCGTTCAGATCGCCGGGCGCGGGGAAGAAGCGCTGCGGTTAGCCCGCGAAGTCCACCCGGGCCTGATTACCCTGGACATCCGCCTCCCGGATATGGACGGGTTCACCGTTCTGGAGCAGTTAAAGAAAGACCGCCAGACCGCGGAAATCCCGGTGGTCATCATTTCCATTGTCCCAGACCGTGAGCGGGGCTTCCAGTTGGGAGCAGTAGATTATATCGGCAAGCCGATGGACGAAGAACAGCTGCTGGAAGTCGTGCGGCGAGTGCTCCACCGCCGAGGGCTGATCCTGGTCGTGGATGACGATCGGGACAACCTTTCCCTGATGCGGGAGGTATTGCGTCGGCACGGCTTCCAGGTGCAGACAACCGGCCAGGGCCGGCGGGCGCTGCAGATTGCCCGGGAGAACCGGCCCGCGCTGATCCTGCTGGACCTGAAACTGCGGGATGTGGACGGCTATCAGGTGTTGCGGAATCTGAAGTCGGATGCCCGCACCCGGGACATCCCGGTGGTGATTATGAGCGGCAGTCTGACCGATGAGGAATTGAAAGAGCAACGGGCCCTGGCTATGGGGGCCGCGCGCTTTCTGACCAAACCGTTCGCTATAGAAGAATTCGTTCGGGAAATTTCCGCCCTGCTTCAGCCGACAACCATCTCATCGTCGGCCTGAACCCTCTGGCGAGAAGGGAGGAATATGACTCGTATTCTGGTCGCTGAGGACGAAAAAGACATCCGGGAACTCATCGCCTTCACCCTGCGCTTTGCCGGTTTTGACGTACTCACAGCCACCAACGGAGCGGAAGCGGTAGAGGTCGCCGAAGCAGAGAAGCCGGATCTGGTCATCCTGGACGTGCGGATGCCCAAAATGAGCGGATACGAAGCATGCCGTCGGCTAAAGGAAAACCCGCAAACGGCCCGGTTGCCCGTCGTCTTCCTTTCGGCGAAGGGGCAGGACTCGGAGATCCAGCAGGGACTGGCCTCCGGCGCCGAGGAGTACATCCTGAAACCCTTCGCCCCCGACGAACTGATCCAGCAGGTCCGGGACATTTTGAACCGCTCTAACCGGAGGGGCGCATAGAGTATCCTCCTCCGGTCAGCCTTCCCATACCCAGGCGGAGATCCGGGGAATGAGCGCCGTCATCATTGAAGGCAAACTGGTCCACTACGAGGCGATCGGCCGTGGCCGGCCGGTGATCTTCATCCACGGCTGGCTCGGTTCCTGGCGCTACTGGATGGCGGCGATGGACGACCTTTCGGAACGGTACCGGGCCTACGCACTGGACCTCTGGGGGTTCGGGGATACGGATCGTCGGCAGGACGGGTATTCGCTGAGCGCGTATGTGGATATGGTGGAACAGTTCCTGGACGCTATGGGCATCCAGCAGGCCGTTCTGGTAGGCCATGGCCTGGGTGGCGCTGTTGCGATCCGCGCGACGGTACGGATGCCCGAACGGGTGGACCGTCTCATAGCGGTGAACGCTCCACTGACAGGCTCGGCCATCGCTCCCCCACTGGCCACTTTCTCCAACCATCACGACGGCGACTGGATCGCCCGCATCCTGGGCCGCCGCCAGGCTTCGGCTTACCCGGAGGTGCAGATAGAGGCCGTCAAGACCGACTTGAGCGCCGTTATTCGGAGTGTCCAGACAGTTCGGGCAGAAGACCTGCGCTCTGACCTGGAGTCCATTACCTGTCCGGTGTTGCTGGTTTTTGGCAGAAATGACCCCCTCATTTATCCTCCCGAAGAACACTGGCTGAGCCAACTGGAAGAAAACATCCATATCGTCTTTATGGACGAATCCTCCCACTTCCCGATGCTGGAGGATACTCCCCGTTTCACCCGCCTTTTGCGTCAGTTTCTGGTCCTGGGAAGCGGGGTGGATTCTCTGGAACTGCGGGAGGAATGGCGTCGGCGGGTTCGCTGAAGTATCCCCTGCACTAAGGAGCCCCAATGCGTCCTCAACCCACGTCCCGCATGTGCTTTGTCTGCGGCCGGGAGAACCCGGCTGGACTCCATCTCCGGTTCTACGAAGACCCGGACGCGCAGCAAGTACGGGCCGAGTTTACCCTGCCGGAGTGGTTTCAGGGGTATCCGGGGATCGCCCACGGCGGCGTCATCGCCGCGATTCTGGATGAGACTGCCGGGCGAGCGGTGATGCTCCACACCACGCATCAGACCTTTATGGCCACCCTGCGCCTGACCGTTCGCTATCGTCGTCCGACCCCTGTCGGCGTCCCGCTGATCGCGGTGGGCTGGGTGGAGCAGATCGGCGGGGCCGGCGCCAAGGTGCGGGGCGAAATCCGCCTCGCCGACGGCACCGTCACCGCCGAAGGGGATGCCCTGCTGGCGACGGCCCCCGACGAATTCCGCACCCGTTGGGAGACGGAACGGCCGTACTGGAAAGTGGAAGAATAACCCGGCGGGAAGCCTTTCCCTGTCCCCTGTCGCTCCCGGCGGGTGCTCTCGGCGGGTCGCAGACCCGCCGATGGCCGAACGCCGGTCACAGACCGGCTTTGAGCAACGAGAGTAACCCGCACCGAAGCCCCGCAGTTTATTTGACTTTTCTCCCCACCCGTCTATAATATTCCCGAATACGCGGCATTGGAGGAACCTATGCTCCCCAACCTGCGCGCCTATCATCGCCCGACGACCCTGGAGGAGGCGATCCGACTCGTCCGGCCGCCCGCCGTGGTGCCCCTGGGCGGGGGGACTCAACTGATCCCCAGTGGCAACCTTGCCGTAGAGGCCGTTGTGGACCTGAGCCGTCTGGGCCTTACCTATGTTCGTCCCGGAGAAGCAGGGATATCCGTCGGCGCCACCACAACTCTGCAGCAGTTGCTGGAGTCGGACGCGCTGAGGGAACGGACCGGCAACATCATCGGAGAAGTGCTCTGCCTGACCGCCTCCCGCAACCTGCGCGGCCAGGCCACCGTGGGTGGGACGGTCGCCGCAGGAGGGGCCGAAAACCCGCTGCTGGTGTTGCTCCTGGCCCTGGACGCCCGGGTCACCGTGTGGGCACCCCAGGAGCAGCAGATGCCTCTGGACGCGTTTCTGGGCCAACGGGAAGCCATTCTGCGCCAGGGCGTCATCATCACCGAACTTCTCGTCCCCCACCCCACCGCTCCCTGTGGGATAGGTTTTGCCCACGTGGGCCGCACGCCCCGCGACCGCCCCATCGTCTGTGCGGCGGTCTCTTTGATTCTGGACGGTGACCGCTGTCGGGAGGTTTTTCTGGCCCTGGGAGGCGTGGCCGAGCGGCCGGTCCGGGCTTCCCGGGCAGAGGAGTTTCTCCGCGGCCAGCCCCTCACGCCGGAGAACATTCAGGAGGCCGCCCGCCGGGTCGCAGACCCCCTCAATCCTCCCAGCGACTTCCGCGGCAGTGGCGAATACCGCCGGGCGATGGCAGAGGTTCTGGCCCACCGCGCCCTGAACCAGGCCGCCCGCGCCCGCTAACGGAACACGGAATACGCAATACGCAGTACGTGCTCCGTGTTCCGTATTCCGTGGTAGATGTGCGATGTCTCCTGAGAATCCGCCCCGCATTGTTTTTATGGGCAGTCCCCCTTTCGCCGTCCCGGCACTGGAGGCGCTGGCGCAGGCCTACCCGGTCATCGGCGTGGTGACTCAGCCGGATCGGCCCGCCGGTCGCGGTTCCCGCCTCCGCCCGCCCGCCGTTAAGGTGGCCGCGGAGCGGTTGGGCCTGCCCGTCTTCCAGCCCGAAAAGGTCTCCACACCCGCCGCGCTGGCCCACCTGCAGGCCTGGGCGCCCGACGTCATCATTTTGGCGGCCTTCGGGCAGATTTTGCCGCCCGACCTGCTGGCCCTCCCACCTCACGGCTGCCTGAACATCCACGCCTCGCTGCTCCCCCGCTGGCGGGGCGCGGCGCCGATCGCCGCGGCAATCCTGGCCGGAGATACAGTCACCGGGGTCACTCTGATGCAGATGGACGAGGGGGTGGATACCGGACCGATCCTTGCCCAGCGGGAAGAACCGATCCGCCCCGATGACACTACCGGAAGCCTCACCGAACGGCTGGCCCGCGTGGGGGCGGAGTTGCTGATGGACGTGCTCCCCCGGTACCTGCGCGGGGAAATCCGCCCCGTCCCCCAGCCCGAAGAGGGCGTTACCCGCTGCCGTCCGCTGAAGAAAGAAGACGGCCGCCTGAACTGGGCACGTCCGGCGGCCGAACTGGAGCGACAGGTACGGGCTGTGACCCCATGGCCGGGGGCTTTCACTTTCTGGCAGGGGCAAATGCTGAAGGTGCTGCGGGCGGCAGTACATCCGGATTGGGCCGGGGACGAACCGCCGGGAACGGTCGTCCCGCTGGGGGACGAGGCGGGAGTGGTGACCGGCCAGGGAGTGCTGCGCCTCCTGGAGGTGCAGATGGCCGGGAAGAGCCCCCTCCCCATAGACGCGTTCCTGCGGGGGCGACGGAACTTCATCGGGGCGGTGCTGGGATGAAACGCTGGGGCGGGCGGCCGAAG
>FWWL01006813.1_pt1 | contig 16143 bp, 13 predicted proteins | sample 2228331 | NCBI WGS metagenome assembly FWWL01 (sample SAMEA103939775, study PRJEB20133) | metagenome
CCTTCTCACCTCCTCCTCTATACGCTTACTATACTCCTCCTCAACCCTCTTCTCCGCTTCCTTAAGCTTTATTAAATACTCTTCCTTTATTCTTGATATTAATTGCGTTAGTTCAAACCTATCATTTTCAAGTTTTTCTATTTCTTTTTTACTTTCTTCAATCTGCTTTAGATACTTATCTTCTTTTAACTTCATCAATTGATTATACCTTTCTGTTACTTCTTTTTCCTCAAGAAGTTTTATAATTTTATTTTGATGCTCCCTTTCTTTTTCAATAAGTTTATTGCTTAAAACTGAATTTTCTTTATTCAACTCATCAATTTTAAGATAAAGTTCCTTAATATTCTTCTTTAATTCCTCCTTTTCATCTTCAATAGTTTTTAATTTTTCATCAAAAGATTTCTTGGCTTCTTCATATTTTTTTTGATATTCATTTACAACTTCAATTTTAAGATTTGTATGTTTTTCTTCAAGCTTTGAAAGTTCTTCTCTGAGCTTCGCCTCATATTCTTCTTCTTTTTGAGCTGATAATTTTAAAGTATAATCATGAAGCTTTTTTTCCCAATTTAGATTTATCTCAAATATCTTTGAATTTAATTCTTTTATCTGTTCTTCTTTATACTTTATTTGCTCATTAAGCTTTTCTATTCTACTCAATGAATCATTATATTTACTTAAAAGATTTTGTGTTTCTATTTTAACTACTTCATCTACCTTTTTATTAAAATCATCTTCAAGTTTTGCTCTTATTTCAGCAAGTTTTTTATTAGATTCTATTTCTGCCTGTGTTATTTTATCAGATAAATTGTTATTTTCCACTATTAATGTAAGAATTGTTTGTTGTGAAGATTGATATATTTCCCTTAATTCATTAATAAGATTTTCATAATCAGCTTTTTCCCTATTCCATATCTCCTTTTCTTTTTCAATAATAGCCAGATATTTCTCTTCAAGTTCTTTTTCTTTTAAAGCATAATTATTTTTTATTTCTTTAAGTTTCTGATTATATTCATTTTCAAGTTCTTTCTTTATAATATTTACTTTTTCCTCACTTTCTTTTCTTAACTTTTCAACTGCAACCCGATAATTATCTTCTTTTTCATATAAAATGTTAATCAATTTCTCTTTTTCTTCTTCAAATTTTTTAATTTCTATTTCAAGCTTTTCATTATATGCTCTTTTTATCTCATCAAGTTTAGCTATTTCTTTTCTTAATTCTTCCTCTTTTTGAGTTATAATTTCAATAACCCTCTTATCATTTTGAGTTTTTATATTTTCAATCTCATTTTTTAAAATAGAAATATTTTCTTCTCTTTTTAAAATTTCATTTTCATAATATTCTTTAATTTCAAGAAGTTTCCTTTCATACCCTTCTTTCAACTCTCTAATTTTAACTTCATTTTCAGTCTTAATCTTTTCAATAAATTCTTCATATTCTTTTATTAAAAAATCTTTTTTCTGTTTCTCCTCAACCAGAATATTATTTATTCTATCCTCAAAATTTTCTTCAATTTTTCTTATCTTTGAATTATAGAAATCAATTAATTTACTTTTCTCTTCTTCAAACTCGTCATTTTTATTTAATAGTTCAGTTTTAAGATCTTCTATTTTTCTAAGATAGTCAGCTTTAAGGTTTTCAAAAATCTCAAGTCTTTTATTAAAATCCTCTTCTTTTTCTTTTACTATAAGACTCATTTTATCAGAATACTCTTTTTCTTTTACTTTTATAATTTCATTAAGTTCAGTTATTCTATTCTGATATTCTTTTATTCTAACTTCATATTCCTGAGAAATTTTATTTTCTTTTTCTTTAATAATCTCTTCATATTTAACTTTTTCAATTTCAAGCTTTTCTTTAAGTTCATTTATCTTTAATAAATATTCTTCTTTAGCTTTTTCAAACTCTGCTATATGTTTTTTAAAGCTATTTTCCTTCTCATTTATAATTTCCTGGATTTTATTTTCAAATTCAAGCTGTTTTGCATTAAGTTCTATAAGGAGCTCATTTATCTTATTATCCTTTTTACTAAGTTCTATTTCAAAACTTTCAATAATACTTCGCTTTTGCTCCTCGAATTCTGCATAAAGTTCCTCTTTTTGTGAAGCATAATACATTTCAAGTTCTTTTATTTGATTTTGCGTCTTTTTACTCATTTCTTCTATGGTTCTTTCAAGTTCAAAATCTTTTTGTTTTATTATCTCATTGTATTTGTCATTTAGTTCTTTTATTTCTTTCTCATAATTTATTTCAATTTCAGCAATTTTGTCTCGTAAAATCCTTATTTCTTCAATGTTATTAAATCTTATTTCTTCAAGCCGTGCTATCTCTGCTTTAAGTTCTTTTTCTCTTGTTTCAATAAATGAAAGCAATCTTAATTCATACTCTTTTTCCTTTTCTATTATCTTATTATTCAGCTCTTCAACCAGTAGAGAATATTCTTTTATCTTTCTCTCATACTCCTCCTTTTCATTTTTTAATTTATTCTCGTAATCCTGTATAATACTTTTTCTTGTAGTTTCCAACACAGTCAGGTGATTTTTTTCCATTTCAAAAATTTTATCTTTAAGCAGTTTTATTTCTTTTTTATAGTTTTCTCTTGTTATATTAAGATTATTAATTTCCTCAATTAGTTCTTTTTCTTTTGAATTTATAATTTCTATAATATTATTATCATAATCACTCTGAAATTCTATGAGCCTTTCTTCAAGTGTCTTAATAAAATCATCTTTCTCATGAAGTCTTGTAAGATATTCTCTATCCTTTTCAGAAAGGATTTTTTCATAATTTTCCCTTATTTGTTCTATTTTTTTCTCAAATTCTTTTTCAACATCAACAAGTTTCATTGAGTATTCTTTAAAAGCATTTTCTTTCTCAATCTCTATTTTCTCCTCAAGTTCTTTAATCCTACCAAGAAGTTTTTCATTAAACTCCCTTAATTTATTCCTTTCCTCTTCAAATTTCTCAATATTTTTATGATATTCATCATCATGTTTTTTAATTTCATTATAAAGCTCATTTTTAAAGTTAGTTTTTAATTCTTCTATTTGTTTTTCAAGTTCCAATATTATTTTTTGACTTTCATTATACTTAGACTCAATCTCTTTTGCTCTTGTAATAAGCCTTTCTTTTTCCACTTCAAAAACCTGAGTTATCTGATGAATTTCCTTTTTTCTTTCCTCTTCTATACATTCAAGTTTCTTATTAAATGTATGAGTCAAAAATTCTCTTTCTTTTTTAAATCTTTCTTCAAGTTCTATCTTTTTTTCTTCATATTCTTTCTGTAATTTTATTTTCTCAGCTTCGAGATTTTCTTCCTTTTCTCGCAAATTCTTTTCAAGCTCTCTTACTCTTAACCTCAACTCATCTTCCCTTTTTCTAAAACTATCTTCAATTTCTATAAGTCTTTCTTTAAAGTTTTCTTCTGTCTCTTTTTTAAGCTCATCATATTTTTTTTGTGCTTCTGCAAGTTTGTTTGAATAAAGTGTTTCTGTTTCAATAAGTCTTTTCTGCCAGTTTTCAACAAGTTTTCTCTGTTTTAAATCCAGCTCCTCAAATCTTTCTTGATACTCTTCTTCAAGTTCTTTTCTCAATATCTCTATTCTTGCTTCCTTTTTTATCAAATCATCTATGCTTAACTTCCCCTCTCCAAGAAGCGATATTGTAGCTTCAAGTTTTTTATAAAAATCTTCTTTTTCCTCTATGGTTTTCAATCTAGTTGAAAGATTAAATTCTATCTGTTCAAGTCTTTGAGAAAGACTTTTCTTTTCTTCTTCTAAAATCTCAAGATTTTTTTTAAGTTCAAGTTTTTCTTTTTCAAGAGATGAGATCTTCTCTAAAGCCCATCTTAAGCTCATTCGAGCAGTATCAATATTTGTTACATCTCCAACTATCTTTTCTATTTCATTTTCCATAAGCTTCTCCGTTTAAAATATTTTACAATATAGGTTGTAAAATCTTTATTACACAGTTGTTAACAAAATATTTTAATTGATTTTTGTCATTTTTTGATTTAAGATTTTATTATAAAATATTTAAAGAAGATAGTTTATGGATAAAATATTAATAGTGGAAGACGACATTACACTTGCTACACTTTTTAAGAAATTCCTTGAGGATAAAGGGTATGTTGTAGCTCATGTTGAAACAGCAACATCTGCATTAAAATGGATTGAAATGTTTAGGTTTGAACTTGCTGTTATTGATATTGGACTTCCAGATATAAATGGAATTGAGCTTTGTAAAGAAATAAGGAAAAATCTAAAAACAAGGAAAATACCAATTGTTATACTAACTGGTCTTATGGATAGTGAGCTTAAAATAAAAAGCTCAGCCGAAGCAAATGTAAATCTTTTTCTCCAAAAGCCAATTGAACCATCGGTTTTGTATGAAGCAGTAAGCAAACTTATAGAAAATTATAAAAACGAAAAATACAGATTTCCTTCTGGATTGATCTGAGCGAATTAATTTGAAATTATATAGAATATAAGTATGAAAAAAATTATTGGAGCAGGTTTATTGTTTTTTATCTTTTTTATGTTATATAAAAATAGATTTTTTATATACTCAAACATAATAACCATAAATGGAAGCATAAACATACCTGAAGATTTCAAAAGGAACATAAAGCAAAACTCCATACTCTACATATATGTCATGAATGAGAAAGATATGTTATTTGCAATTAAAGAAATAATAAATCCATCTTTTCCATTAAACTTTTCAATAAATAGAAAAAATGTAATTTACCCCTATCTTTCCACATTCAATATTAAACTTCAATGCACACTTAACACTCATGGAGAAGTTGGGAAAATAAAAACTGGAGATATTTACTCTGAACTTTATAAAACCAATATATTTTTCAAGAATGTCAAAATAAATCTTGATAAAATTAAATAATTTTGATCAGGGAATTTGAATTTTATAATCAACAAGCTTATTTTTAAGATAATAGAAAGTTGCGTAAAAAAATTTTTTCTTAAAAACATACCTCAAGAAAATATAATCCCCCTCCCAGAGATTAAGATTATTTATTTTATCAATATCAACCCACTCTAAAACTCCTTCTTTTGAGTCTATTAAACTTCCCTCAAACTCTTCAGCCAGAAAAACAAAAACTATCCAGTTATTTTTACCATCAAACTCAGGGAAATTTATAACTCCTGATAAAAATGGATTTTTTATTTTTATCCCTGACTCTTCCCTGACCTCTCTTATCACACACTCATATGGCGTTTCGCCTTTTTCAAGTTTTCCTCCAAGACCGTTATATTTCCCAAAATGCATATCATTTTCTTTTTTCATTCTATGAAGCATTAAAACTTTTCCATCCTTAACCACATAACACAAAGTTGCAATAATATTATTAGAGTATGATTTATCTGTCATAGTTTTTCAAACAAATAAGAACTTATATATCTTTCTCCAGTATCTGGCAAGATAACTACAATATTTTTATTATCAAATCTTTTTGATACTTCGACAGCTGCTTTCATACATGCCCCAGAACTTATCCCTGCAAAAATACCTTCCTTTCTTGCCAGAAGTATAGAGTACTGTTTTGCATCTTCATCTGAAACAGTTATAACTTCATCTATCAAAGACAAATCCAGAACTTTCGGTAAAAAACCTGCTCCTATTCCCTGTATCTTATGCAACCCTTTAGTTCTTCTGGAAATAAAAGGAGAAGCTTCAGGTTCAACAGCAAAAATCTTAATCTCTTTATTTCTTTCTTTTAAAAACCTTCCACTGCCTGTTAAAGTTCCACCACTACCAACTCCACAAATTAAAAAATCAATCTTTCCTTCAAGGTCTCGCCATATCTCTGGACCCGTAGTCTCATAGTGTATCTGTGGGTTTGCATTATTTTCAAATTGCATTGGAATAAAACTATTTGAAATCTTTTCAGAAATTTCTCTGGCTTTTTCAATCGCTCCACTCATTCCATGTTCTGCTTTAGTTAATACTACCTCGGTACCAAAGAATTTAAATATCTTCTGTCTCTCAATACTCATATTCTCTGGCATAACTAATATAAGTTTAAAATTAAAAATTTTAGAAAGCCAGCATAAAGCAATACCTGTATTTCCACTGGTTGGTTCAATAACTGTAGTATTTTCTTTTATCAATCCATCTTTTATTGCTTTTTTAACAATACCATAAGCAGTTCTGTCTTTTATGCTGTGAAGAGGATTGAAAAACTCAAGCTTGGCAAAAATAGTATTTGATTTATTAGGATTAATATTATTTATTTTAACAAGCGGAGTATTTCCAACAAGTTCAGATATATTGTTAGCAAATTTCATTTTATTTTCTTTTTAATCTCAACTATCTCTTTCCATAAAAGTTTTATTTCGTTATCATAAAAACTATCCACATTATTATGTTCAAGAACACTACTTTCTTTTACCCCATATCCTTTTGGTTTAGCTTCAACACCAAATACTGTTGTATCAGGTGGAACATCTTTTAAAACTACAGAGCCTGCTCCAATTCTTGCTCTATCACCTATTTTAATATTTCCCAGAATTATCGCTCCAGCACCTATAACAACATTATTACCTACAGTTGGATGTCTTTTCTTTTTTTCAAGGCTTGTTCCACCAAGCACCACACCTTGATATATCAAAACATCATCCCCTATCTCAGAAGTTTCTCCTATAACAACTCCCATCCCATGATCTATAAAAAATCTTCTACCAATTTTTGCTCCTGGATGAATCTCAACTCCTGTTAAAAACCTTGTGATATGAGATATAAATCTTGCAATAAAATAAAGTCTTTTATTCCAGAAAAAATGAGCTATTCTATATAACCATATCGCATGCAATCCAGGATAACAAAAAATAACTTCCAGTATACTTTTTGCAGCAGGATCTTTTTTAAAAACAGTTTCAATATCTTCTTTAAAATTTATCATCATCAAATATTTTACTAAAATAATTTTATATAATTTTAAAAATAGAATTTAGGGAGGTAATATGAGATTTAACAAAATTTACGAGTTTAAAGGTGGAAATGATGGAATTTTATCCATAACAATAAAAGATAATTTTCTATACACTGCTGATGAAGATAACACAATAAGAATTTTTAATCTATTAAATTATAAAGAAATAAAAGCAGTTAAAGCTCACTCAAAAGATATATTATTTATAAAATTTTCAAAAGACAATAATCATATTTTCTCTGGATCAAGAGATGGGATTATTAAACAATGGGATTTAAATTTAAATCTTTTAAAAGAGTATCCTCCACATAACTCAGATGTAAATACAATTGATTTCATAGATGAGAAAAACTTTGTATCAGCTTCTGATGACTCAACAATAAGATTATGGACCGCAGGAGAAGATTCTTATAAAGAAATAAAACCAAATATTGGAGATATAAATGCAATAAAAGTAACAAATAAATACATATTTGTAGGTGGTTCAAAATTAGTTATATATTCAAAAGATTTCAAGGAAATAAAATCCGAAGATTCTTACATATATGGAATAAATCTAATAAAGCAAAATCAAAATAATATATTTGTTTCAACCCATATGGAAAAATATCTTGAAATATGGGACGAAGAAACTCTTGAAAAGAAAAAAAGAATAAAAATGATAAGTTGGATAAATGATATTTTATTTTTAAATGATAAAATTATAATAGCAAATTCAAATATAATTTCAGTTTATGATAATGAATTTAATCTTATTGAAAAAAATGATTTTCATCCTGATGAAGTTTATTCACTTGGAACTTATAAAAACAAACTAATCACAGCATCTAATGATTCGATGATAAGAATCTGGGAAATAAATTAAAAAATAGTTTTATAATCTGTTACTCTATTTCTGCCAGTTTTCTTAGAATAATAAAGTGCTGCATCAGCTTTCTCTATAAGCTCTTTAGCATTTGAGGCGTCTTCAGGATAATATGCTATTCCTATAGAAATTGTTACATTTAGCTCCACTAATCCTATTTTGAATTTGCTATTTTCTACAACCTCTCTTATGTAATTTGCTTTTCTAAAACTACCATTTCTTTCCGCCCTTGGCATTATTATAACAAATTCTTCACCGCCATACCTTGCAACAAAATCAGTTTCATAAACACATTCTTTAATTCTTGATGCAACACCTTTTAAAATCTCATCTCCAACCTGATGTCCATATGTATCATTTATATGTTTAAAGTGATCTATATCTATCATCATAAGCCCAAGAAGATATTTAAAATTTCTTGCCCTTAAAATTTCTTCTTCAAGCTTTTCATTAAAAACACTTCTTCTATAAAGACCTGTTAATCCATCTTTTGAAGAAAGAGCATCTATCTTACTAAAAAGATAAACCCTTTTTATAAGAGATGATATCTCCGGTAATATTTCAATTGCTTTTAATTTATCTTCCTCACTATCCCCATGAACAACAAAAATACCATAAATTTCGTTGTTATCAGAAAGTGGAATATATATCTTAGAATTCTCCTGTAATATTTTTTCAAAAACCTGGTTAATTACTCCTCCACCATATATATTTACAAATGAATCTTCTTCTTTTAAAAACAACTCGGTCTTTCTACCAATATACTCATTTATATATTTCTCTATTGATTTTATGGATTCAATTCCAACCGCTTTTGAAAGAATATTAAATATCGAATAAATAGCTTTATTTTTTTTATCTTCTTCAATCAAAAGAGAAACCTCTGTTTTTAACTTATAAAGTTCTTTTTCTTTTTCCATTTTTTTATTAACAAAAGCTTTAATTTTTAAATCTTCTTTGATATCAACTTTATATTTCCTTGCAAAATACATAATTAAAAATGAAGAGATACAAACAAATATTGAAATATATACACTTACTCCTTTCATAAAAAAAGTAAGAAAAGATAAAAAAGATAGAATAAACGAAACTTTGATATTTATTCTGGTAGATAAAAAAACTATGATAAAATAAAATAAAAACAAAACTTCAAAATTATTCATAAATTATTCTATCTCTCCCCATATTTTTAGCTTTATATAACCTTTCATCAGCAATCCTTATAAGTTGATTTTTACTTGTTGCTTCAGAAGGAAATTCGCAAATCCCTATACTAACACTAACTTTTAATATTCTATTATCAAAATTAAACTCAAGATTCTTTATTGCCTTTCTTATACCTTCCGCTACATTATAAGCCTCTAACTTAGAAGTATGAGGCAAGATTACTACAAACTCCTCCCCACCATACCTTGCAACGAAATCAACTTCTCTTACATTTTTCATGGTAGTTACTGCAACTTTTTTCAAAACCTCATCTCCAGCCTGATGACCATAATTATCATTTATTTTCTTAAAATGATCAATATCAAATATTATAATCGAAAGTGGTTTTTTTGTCCTTGCAGAAACAAGTATTTCTTCATCAAGTTTTTCATCAAAAACTCTTCTTGTAAAAAGCCCTGTTAAAGGATCTTTTCTTGCCATTTCTTCTGTAGTTATGTAAAGTGAAATATTTTCAAGTGAAACTGATGCTATGGTTAAAAGCATCTCACATATCATGTAATCATCATTTGTAAAATAGTTATCTATACCCGAACTTACCTTAACAACACCCACAATTTTTGAAAAATAAAAAAGAGGTAAAAATATAATAGATTTTTCGCTCTCTCTAAAAAAATTTGAAGGATATCTTGAATCTTTTGATGTTGATGGGATATACACAGAAGTTGAAGTTTTAAAAACATCAGCAACAATTTTTGAGTACATTTGAGAAACTATAAATTCAGCCTGGGATTTATCAAATATTTGATTGATTGATGTAAGAGTATTCTTAATAACCTCATCAGGAGTTTTTGAGGAATTAATATTTTTAATAGAAGAAATAAGTATATTTTTAATACTCAATTCTTTTTTAACTTTGTTTATGTAATTATTGTAATATTCAATCTTAGAATCGATATCATCAATTTCTTTCTTTAAATCCGCAATTGTTTTTTCTATCATTTCTTCATTGTTAATATATTTTTCTTCTAAATGGCTTTTAAGAGAAACAAAAATAAAAACAACAAAAAAAGAAAGAAGATTAAAATAAAAAGGATAATTGTTGTTATAAAATTTATTAATTAAGATAGAAACAAAAAAAAGGAAAAATAGAAAAACAAATTTTATTTCAATATCTTTATACTTCAAAAAGGATAACGGTATTATAAAAAACAAAATTAAATAATAAGAAAAATTATGTAAAATTATCAAAAAATAACATCCTGTTACAAATAAAATTGAGGAAATAACAACTCTGTACTTATCCAGAAAAACCATTTCTAAAAACTCTATATATCACATTATAGATACATTTTATATTTTTTTAATTTCTTTTAAAATATGCTAAACTTTAATATATGAAAACATTAAAACCACTATTTATAGTAATAGTTGTATTTTTAATCGCCTGCCAGAAAAACAAACAAGAAAGTAAAATTCTGGCAAAAGTAGGAAACACATATATAACAGAAGAATATATGAATGAAAAGATTATGGAAGCAGGTGAATTTGACTACCTTAAAACAAAAATAGGAAAAAAACAGTTTCTTGATGTTCTTATAAACGAACAGCTTATAAAAATAGCATCTCAAAATAGCAACATTAAAAGCTCAAAAGAATATAAAGAAAATATAGAAAAAATTGAAAAGGAATTTAGAAAAAGACTTGAAGAATATAAGGATATAATTCTTACTAAAATGTGGCTTGAAAAATTAAGAGAAAATGAGTTAAATGTAAGTGAAGAGGAGATAAAAGATTATGTAAAAAATAATAATTCTGTTGTTTCATTTGAACAGGTAATAACAACAGATTATGAAACAGCTCAAAATATTTTCACAGAAGTAAAAAAAGGAACAGGTATTGAAAAACTTGCTCAGAAATACAAAGATAATGAAAATATTGTAATTAATAAAGTTCCACCGCTAATCAAAGGAGAATTAAATAACGAAATAGAAGAGATAATCTTTAAAATGAAAGTTGGAGAAATAGGTGGAATAGTTAAAAGCAGACTTGGATATCATATAATAAAGAAAACATCACAATCTTTTCTCGATATTAATAACCCACAAATAAAAGAAAGAATTAAAAGAGTCATAGAAAGAAAAAAATTTGATTCATACATATCTGAACTTCAGAAAAAATATAAAGTGGAGGTTTTAGATGAAGAGTATAAGTAGTTTTTTTATAATATTATTTATATCTATTTCTCTTTTTTCACAGAAAAAAGAAGATATAATAGCCAAGATAAATAATGAACCTATATTTAGAAGTGAGCTTGAGAAAAATAAAATAGCTATAATTGAACAATATCTGGAAATATCTCCATCATCAGCTAATGATCCTGATTTTAATAAAAAAGCATTAAAAATGGCTTTTGATAAAATACTCAGTGAAACTCTTATAAAACAGGAAGCAGAAAAGCTTAAAATAAAAATAACAGATAGAGAAATAGATAATGGAATAAAGGAAATAAAATTGAGATTTTCTATTGATAGTAAAGGGAATAAACTATCAGAAGAGGAAACAAACAAATACTTTTTGGAAGAATTAAAAAGACAAAATATAACATATGAAGAATTAAGAGAAAAAGTAAGAAAAGATCTTATGGCACAAAAACTGGTTAATGAAAACATAAAGGGGAAAATCACTCCTCCAAGAGAAGAAGAACTTAAAAACTTTTACAACAACCTAATGAGTATAATAAATAATAAAACTGAAGGATTAAAATTATCACAGGAAGACCGGGAAGATTATACAAACATTGCTGAAAAACTGAAAGAAATGTTTTCTGAAAGAATAAGATTAAGACATATTTTAATAAAACCAATTACTACATCTCCCCAAGACAAAAACTTAGCCATGGAAAAGATTAAAAAAATAAGAGAAAGAATTTTAAAAGGCGAAGACTTTGAAGAAATAGCACAAAACGAATCTCAAGATAATCAAAGTGCAATTAATGGTGGAGATATAGGATATGTAATAAGAGGAATGCTTCCAAAAGAAATTGAAGAAATAGCATTTAAACTATGCCCCGGTGAGATTTCAGATATAATTGAAAGCTCTTTTGGATACCATATAATTCAGGTAACAGAAAAAAGGATCTCTCAAAAAATAAAATATGAGATAATAAAAGATGAGCTGTCAAATATTTTAATACAACAAAGTTTTGCAAAGGAACTTCAAAAATATCTTGAAGATTTAAGGAAAAAAGCTAAAATAGAAATTTTTGATGAAAATTTAAAATGAATATACTTATAACTCAGGGAGATCCAAGAGGAATAGGACCTGAAATATCAGTAAAAGCAGTAAAAAAACTCTCACCACACAGAAGAAAAAATATTATTTTAATCGGAGAAAAAAAAATTTTTGAAAAATATGGATGGACCTCTAATTTATGTTCTTTAATATCTCTTTCATACCCTTCGAAAGATAAAAAACTTACAGAAGAAAAAGCAGGATTAATATCATTTAAATCATTAAACCTTGCTTTAAAATTAATTAAAAAGAACAAATCTTTTGCTCTTGTAACAGCTCCAATTTCAAAAGACTCATGGCTAAAAGCTGGTATAAAATATAAAGGTCATACTGATTATTTTAGAAGCATATTTAAAATAGATCTTTTAATGTGTTTTATAAAAAAAGAAATAAACACAGCTCTTTTAACAGAACACATACCTTTAAAAGATGTATCCAGAAAATTGACTAAAGAAAATTTAAAATCAAAAATAAAACTTTTTATGGAACTTTTAGAAAAGAAAAAAGTAAACAAAAAAATATTGATAACAGGAATAAATCCTCATTGTGGAGAAGGTGGTATTATAGGAAATGAAGAAGAAAAAGTAATAAAACCTGTTATAAAAAATTTAAGAAAAAAAGGATTTTTTATAGAAGGACCATTCAATTCTGATGATATACTTAAAAAATATCTTGAAAGAAAAGCAGGAGGAGCTTTATTCATTTATCATGATCAGTTAATACCACTTCTAAAATTCCTTGACAAAAAAAATAATATAGTTCATCTTACTTGGGGACTTGGATTTATAAGAACTTCACCAACACATGGAACAGCATTTGACATTGCAGGAAAAGGATTGGCCGATGAAACATCTATGTTTGAAGCAATAAAGGAAGCCTTTAGATTTAAGATTTGATTTCTATTACAAAAGGTTCTTTGAATAAAATAGATATTTTATCTATTGGAATTTTCCCATTTAATTTTAATATCGCAAATCTATACTTCTTATCATTTGAAATAATATCAACAGAATTTTTTAGAAATCCATAATTACCAAGTTTCAAAGAGAATTTTTCAACAAACTCAACAATATCTCTATTATTTGGAACCTTTAAAATAAGAGTAACTGTGGTAAGTGGAGCTTGTAAATTTCTGTTTGAAATAGAAAATTTTTCAACACCTTTAATCTTTCCAAGGTCATTAAATTTACTCTCTTCAACCCATCCAAATATGATCATGCTGGAACTATCATTTACAAAATTCTCCTCCCCTGCAAATACAAAACCATATTTTGATGTTAATTCCTCAATGACTCTCGAATAATTAGTTTTTGAAATCTTAATATCAACGCCTATATAAGGATTTAATTTCCCTTCCTTAAACTGAAGTTCTAAAACATAAGAGGATATTGCTCCACCAGTATTTTGCTTTTTTATATCATAATAAAGAGGAAGAGAAGAATAATCAGGATCTTTTAAATAAATAGATGTATATGTAATTAATGAATTTTTATTTTCTACTAATAGACTTTCCTTTAAATTGCTGACATATGAAACTGGAGAATTTCTCATATCTTCTTTCATATATCCATAATTTTTTTCAAAATATCTTTGAAGTTCAGGATCAATCTGCGCAGATAAAATAAATGGGAATAATATAACACTAACCAGAAACATAAAGTTTATAAAGACACTCCTTTATTCATTTAACTTTCCTTCTAATTTTATTTTATAATCTTTCACTATTTTTCAAAAGGGACATGAAGGTAAAAAATAAAAGTTTTTGGTTCTATCATAAAATAGGACTTCTGGGATATATTATTCCTCTATAATTAAATATTCGTCTCCACCTTCATCTACATTTTCCTGTGAAGAATTAAAGTTTTCTTCTTTCTCTTTTGTTTGTTCAACTGTTTTACTTCTTTCATCTTCTTTTTTTATCTGTTTTAATTGAGTTTTTTTCCGAATAGTAGATTTTTTCTTTGATTGTTTTTCTTCCATCATTGCTTTTAAAGTGTTGATTGCTATCGTATTTAATGGTTTCAATATTTTAGGTTCAGATTGAAAATCATATTCAAATTTAAAAATAAGTTCCCTATTAGGAATCCTCGATTTAATATTAACCTCATTCCCATCAAGCTCCCAAATAATATTTTTCACATCCCCTTTTCTCATTTTTATTATTTCTACTATTGTTTGCTCAAGTGTTTTATCTGAATTCAGCTTGTAATTTTTTATCTCAAAGATAATATTTTCAGAATCGTTTTTTTCAGTTTTTACCTTCTCCACTTCTTCATTAACAACAGAAGTATCAGAAATCTTATTAGTAGTATCTATCTCAACTAAAAATTGGTTTGAGGTAAAAGTAGAAGTTTCTATTTCTTTTTCTTTAATATTGTCAACGCTATCAGCAGGATATTTAATATTCATATTTATACCTTTTTCCTTGCTTATATACTTTGTTATATCGAAAATTCCAAATTGTTTTAAAGCAAAAGAAATACTTCCAATTGCAAGAATAAAAAGAATAATCCCCACTATTATTCGTAATAATGGTTTCAGGTTAAGAGATTTTTTTTCTTTTACTTCCTCATCCTTTTTTATAACTACAGTCTTTGATGGATCTTCAACCTTAATTTTACTATCTTTAGGCAAATCTGTTGTTTCAGGTGAAAGTAAAACCACCTCAGGAGCTTTGTCTAACTTCTTTTCAATCGACTCAAGTTTAACACGTAAATCTTTTACCTCTATATCAAGATGATTAACTATATCTGATGAATTGGAAATAGGTAATTCAGCAAATTTCGAATCAACATAATTTATAAGTTCATTTTTAATTCGTTCAACATCATTAGCTGGTTGTAAAAACTTTCTTTCAAACTCTGAAATTTTTAAATCAATAATATTAAGAATTTCTTTTTTGATATTCTCAATATAGGGTAAAAAATCAGAAAAAGATTTATCTGAACCTTGACCCGTTTCTACTATTTTTTCTTGCTTTACAATCTTTTCAGCTTCATTTTTCATTGAAAACTCAGTCCCAGAAGTTTTAAACTCATCAACGTTGGAGTTAAACTCTTTCACATCAGATTTAAACTCAGAATACTGAGATGAAATAACATCTATTGAATTTAATAAACTTTCAGTATCAGGTATTTCTATAGTAGTTTTATCTTCAGTTCTTTCAAATACGGTCTCATTTTTTTTATCCATTTCAACTTCATCTTTAGAAGAAATTTCTTCAACCTTTTTTTCATTTTCTTTTTTTTCTTCAATTTCTGGATTGGTAGGAACCTCAAGATTCTGTAGTATATTTTCTTCCTTTTTCCTTATCTGAGAGAGAGATAAAGGATCCATGGGAGAGGATGCTTGAGAGATTTCTCCATGAACTGGAACAAAAAGATTATTTGCATCAAACCTTTCTATTATTATATCATTAGTAGCAATATTTAATGACAAAGCCTCAGGCATATCTGATCTTTGTTCAGTCTGAGATTGTGAAGCAGAAGAAGAATCATCTGAAAGAAAAAATTCTGGAAAACTTCCTGCCTCTTTCCATTCCTTTGTTTCCTCTTCAACAGGTGATTGAGGACAGATAAGTGTTGAAGAATTAAAACCTGGTAACTTTAAAAGTTCCTCTTTTTCAAAAGGACCTTTTATCTCATTATCTATATATACCCAGTACTTCATATTGAATAGTTTAAAAAATAGGTATTACAAAAATAATACAAAAAAGTTAAATCATTTTATATATCTTAAAGCTGTAAGAAAAACCTTTGTATCACTAATTATATTTGATATATAACAGTATTCATTAGGCTGATGTGCTGATTCGTTAAGTTTGGAATAAACAACTGTTGGTAAACCAAGCCTTCTAAAAAAAGCTGCAAC
>FWWL01006816.1_pt1 | contig 16140 bp, 16 predicted proteins | sample 2228331 | NCBI WGS metagenome assembly FWWL01 (sample SAMEA103939775, study PRJEB20133) | metagenome
CACTACTCGCACCTGCTCCCCATATTTCTCGCCGAAGAAGGCCAGGGCCCCCTCCTGCAGGGCCTGGTGGAAGGTGGTGTAGCGAACGTCCACCGGCAGGTTCTGGCGGATCTTCTCGTTGACCAGGGCCTCCACCTGGGCCAGCTCCTCGGCGGTGAGGGCCTGGGGGTGGGTGAAGTCAAACCGCAACCGGTCGGGGGCCACCAGGGAGCCAGACTGACGCACATGGGGGCCCAGCAGGTGGCGGAGGGCAGCATGCAAGAGGTGAGTGCCCGTGTGGTTGCGCATGGTGTCCTCCCGATGCTGGCGGTCGACGCGGGCCACCACCGGTCGCCCCTCCTCCAGGGCCCCCTCCTCCACCCGCCCGAAGTGGAGGATGACCCGCCCCTGCACCTGGGCTGTCCAGCCCTCCTCGTGCTGGAGGAGGCCTTGGTCCAGGGCTTTGGTGTCCGTCACCCGGAAGCGACAAGAGCCATCGGGGGCCAGGATCTCGCCCACGTCCCCCACTTGGCCGCCCCCCTCGGGGTAGAAGGGGGTCTGAGAGAGGATGACCGCTCCCTCCTGGCCGGGGCCCAGGCGCCGGCGCAGCAGGCCCTCAGCCAGGATATGCACCACCTGGGCCTCCGTCTCCAGCATGTCGTATCCCAAGAAGGGGGTCTCCGCCAGCTGGCGCTCCGCTCGGGCGACGGGGGCGGAGCCGGGGAGGCCCAGGGGGGTAGAGGCGGCGCGGGCCCGCTCCCGCTGCTCCTCCATCAGACGCCGGAACCCCTCTTCGTCCACAGCCAGGCCCCGCTCGCGGGCGATCTCCCGCGTCAGTTCCATGGGGAAGCCATAGGTATCGTGGAGTTGAAAGACGTCCTGGGCTGGGAGGGCAGATCCCGGCCCCAGCCCGGCCACCTTCTCCTCCAGGATGAGCAGGCCCCGGCGCAGGGTCTCCCGGAACCGTTCCTCCTCCTGGGACACGGTGCGCAGGACGAACTCCCGCTGGCGGGCCAGCTCGGGATAGGCCCCGGCCATGAGGCCAATGACCGCCTCCGCCACCTGGGCCAGGAAGGGCTCCTCCAGGCCCAAGTAGCGGTAGCCGAAGTAGACGGCCCGCCGCAGGACGCGCCGCACCACGTACCCCCGCTCCTCGTTGGAGGGGACCACGGGCGTCAGCTCGTCGCCTATAAGGAAGGTGACGGCGCGGGCGTGCTCGGCCACCACCCGCATGGCCCGGTCCGTCTGGGGATGGTGCCCGTAGGGGCGGCCACATAGGGCCTCCACCCGGGCCAGGATGGGCCGGAAGAGGGCAGTATCATAGACGGTGGCCAGGCGGGCCTTGTCCCAGCCCGCGTCCTGGTAGAGGGCCACAGCGGCCATGCGCTCCAGCCCCGCCCCCGTGTCGATATTCCGCTGGGGGAGGGGGCTAAGAGAGCCATCGGGGTGGCGGAAGTAGGTCATGAACACCAGGTTCCAGATCTCCAGGAAGCGGGGGCAATCGTGGGAGGGCTCGCACTGGGGCCCGCAACCGAACTGGGGCCCAAAGTCGTAGTGGATCTCGGAACAGGGGCCGCAGGGGCCCACGGGGCCTGAGTACCAGAAGTTGTGTTCCTCCCCGTAGCGGCGTATGCGTTCCACCGGCACCCCCATCTTGCGCCATAGGTCAAAGGCCTCATCGTCGTCCACGAACACCGCCGTCCACAGGCGCTCCCGTTCCAGCCCCAGGGACTGGGTCACGAATTCCCAGGCCCAGGCGATGGCCTCGGCCTTGAAATAGTCCCCCACCGAGAAGTTGCCCAGCATCTCAAAGAAGGTGAGGTGGGAGGCATCGCCCACCGCCTCGATGTCTGTAGTGCGGAAGCACTTCTGCACGCTGGTGAGGCGAGGATGAGGGGGTGAGGCCTGGCCCAGGAAGTAAGGCTTGAACTGCACCATCCCTGCGGTGGTGAAGAGGAGGGTGGGGTCGCCAATGGGAACCAAGGGGGCACTGGGCATACGCCTGTGTCCCCGCTCCTCGAAGAAGCGCAGGAAGGACTGGCGAATCTCCTCGGGGCCCATCCGGCCCGCATTATAGCATGGCCCCTACCTTCGCCCTAGGCTTGACGGCCCCTGCCCCCTCCGCCTAGGATGGAGGCACCGGGAGAGGGAGGCCCCTACAGGCCTTCCTGCGGAGAGATGGCCGGATCACGCAGAGGTGCGCGGGTCCACCTGAGGGCCCTACGGAGCCGCTGGCGTCAGCTCTTGGACTCCCGCCTAGAGATGTGGGCCCGCCTCCAGGACTTGGGAGTGGAGGTGGAAGACCCCCTGACCGTGTCCATCTCCCCCGAGGCGGAGCTGGGCCCAGGCACCGTTCTGCGGGCTAACACGGTCATCGCCGGTCGCACCGTGGTGGGGCGGGGTTGCGAGCTGGGCCCCAACACCATTGTGGTGGACTCGGTCATCGGCGATGGGTGCCGCGTGCTGGCCTCGGTGGTGGAGGGGGCCGTGCTGGGGCGGGAGGTGCATGTGGGGCCCTTCGCCCACATCCGCCACGGCTCCCACCTGGAGGACGGGGTGCGGGTGGGCAATTATGCCGAGGTGAAAAACTCCCGCCTGGGACGGGGCACCCTAGTCAACCACTTCAGCTATGTGGGCGATGCCCAGGTAGGGGAAAGGGTCAACATCGGGGCCGGGACGGTCACCTGCAACTTCGACGGGCGGGAGAAGCATCAAACGATCATTGAAGACGGGGCCTTTATCGGCAGTGGCACCATGCTGGTGGCGCCGGTGCGGGTGGGCAAGGGGGCGGTGACAGGGGCTGGCTCGGTGGTGGTGCAAGACGTGCCTGAGGGGGTCACGGTGGTAGGGGTGCCAGCCCGCCCCCTAGCGCGCAGGCGCCCCGGGGATGACAGTGGACACCAGTAGTGGGACAGCCTTGTCCCTGCTCCTCCTCGCTTTTTTCCTTACCGGCCTAGTGACGGCGGCCACTAGCTACAGGCCACCATTGGCCAGCCCTGAGCGCCCCCTGCCTCTGGCGGGGGGCCGTCCCACCTACGCCGACCTGGCCCGCGCTGCCCTGGCAGTGGCCACCACTGCCCTTGCCCTCTGGCTCCTGGCCCATGCCGATGGACGCTGGTCGTGGCCTCTGGGGGCGGCGCTGGGGCTTGCGGCCTGGGCCGGCGGACACCTGCTGGCCCCAGCCCTAGCCCCCCTTCTAGCCCGCCTGGGGCATGTCCGGGCGGTGGCCGCCATCCAACGCCTCTTAGCTTGCCCCTTGCCTCTGGGTCGCCGCCGCTACTTGCCCTTCGCCGAGGTGCTGGCCTCCCTCACTGGCCAGATACCATCCCCAGCCCAGGCGGCCATGATCCGGGCGGTAATGGACCTGGGCACCACCACGGTGCGGGAGGTGATGGTCCCCCGCATCGACATGGTGGCCGTAGAGGCCGAGGCCGATCTGCGAGAGGTGGCCGAAACTATGGTCCGCCGCGGCTACAGCCGCCTCCCGGTATACGAGGGGACCATCGACAACATCATCGGTGTGGTGCACGCCCGCGAGGTCCTGCGCCGCCTGGTGGACGGGGCAGGATCGATGAAGGTGCGGGAGCTGGCCCGACCGGCCCACTTCGTCCCCGAGACCAAGCGCCTAGTGGACCTCTTGCCCGAGATGCAGCGTCAGCGCATCTCCATCGCCATTGTGGTGGACGAGTATGGGGGCACGGCCGGCCTGGTGACGGTGGAGGACTTGCTGGAGGAGATCGTGGGCGAGCTGGTGGACGAGTTCGACGTGGAAGAGGAACCCGTGCAGCGCCTGGGGGAAGACGAGGTGGCAGTGGACGCCCGCGTGGGGGTGGAGATCTTAGAAGAGCTGTTCGGCATCCGGGTGGAGGGGGAGGAGTTCGAGACGGTGGGGGGCTTCATATACCACCGCTTGGGCAAGGTGCCCACGGTGGGCGACCAGGTGGAGCTGGACGACCTTGTCTTGCAGGTCCTGTCGGTGACTGGACGGCGCATCCGGCGGGTGCGCATCGCCCGCCGGCGACAGGCCCTAGCCCCCTGAGGGCGGTTGCTGTCCAGCCCCTTGGTGCTACAATTTGGCCTCAGATATGAGGGACGACCTTCCTTTCTGGGTAGCCTTTAGCAGGATCCCAGGGATCGGCAGGGCCCGCATCCAGTTGCTGGAAAAGAACTTCGGTAGCCTGGCCGAGGCCTGGCGGGCGGACGCCGCCGCCCTCCGGGCCGCCGGGCTGGACGCCCGCACCGTGGCCCAAGTGATGCAGCGGCGCCCCACCATCTCCCCGGAGAGGGAGATGGAGAGGCTCCACCGCCTGGGGGTGAAAGCCCTCACCTGGCACGACCCCGAATATCCCCCCCTCCTGCGGGAGATCGCCGATCCCCCACCCCTCCTCTACGTGCGGGGGAGGGTGGAGGCCATCAGGGGGGTGGCCGTAGCCGTGGTAGGCACCCGCCGCCCTACGGCCTATGGGCGTCAGGTGGCCGCCGACCTGGCCGCCGGGCTGGCCCGCGCCGGGGTGACCGTGGTTAGCGGCCTAGCCCGCGGGGTGGACGCTGTGGCCCACCGCGCCGCCCTGGAGGCCGGTGGGACCACGGTGGGCGTCCTGGCCTGTGGCCTGGACATGGTCTATCCCCCGGAGCATGCCCCCCTGGCCAGGCAGGTCATGGAGGCCGGGGCCCTGGTAAGCGATTACCCCTTAGGCACCCAGCCCCGCAGCGAGTACTTCTTTAGGCGCAACCGCATCATGTCTGGGCTCAGCCTTGGGGTGCTGGTGGTGGAAGGGGACATGACCAGCGGGGCCCTCATCACCGCCAAGTGGGCGGTGGAGCAGGGGCGAGACGTGTTCGCCGTCCCAGGGCCCGTATACTCCCCCCAGAGCCGGGGCCCCCACTGGCTCATCCAGCAGGGGGCCAAGCTGGTCCAGCGTCCCGAGGAGATCCTGGAGGAGCTGAACGTGAGCGCCGTCACCGCCCTCCCCTCTGCCCCCCAGGGGGCCGCCCCCGCCCGCCAGGGCCCGCCGGCGGAGGGGGTGGAAAAAGAGGTATTGCGGTGCCTGGGCTGGGAGCCACGCCATGTGGACGAGGTGTGTCAACTTGCAGGCCTGCCCATAGCCACCGTCTCCAGCACTTTGGCTATCCTGGAGCTGAAGGGCCTAGTGAGACAGGTGGGGGCTATGACCTACGTGCGCGCCCAAGGCCCCTGAGGTGAGGAGGCGATGGCGGAGGGCAACGGACGCGACCTGGTGGTGGTGGAATCGCCGGCCAAGGCCCGCACCATCGCCAATGTCCTGGGGCAAGGGTATGAGGTGCTGGCCTCCCTGGGCCACGTGCGCGACCTGCCCAAGCATGGCCTGGGGGTGGACATCGAGCGCGGCTTCCGCCCCACCTACGTGGTCATCAAGGAGAAGGAAAAGGCCATAAGGCGTATCCGGGAGGCCGCCCAACGGGCCCGCACCATCTACCTGGCCACCGACCCCGATCGAGAGGGGGAGGCCATCGCTTGGCACCTCCTGCAAGTGGCCGACCTGACCCGCCGCCCCTACCAGCGGGTGGTCTTCCACGAGATCACCCCCCAGGCGGTGCGGGAGGCCTTCCGCCAGCCGCGAGACATAGATATGCGCCTGGTACAGGCCCAGCAGGCCCGGCGCATCTTGGACCGCCTCCTGGGATACCTCCTGAGCCCCTTCCTGTGGCGCAAGGTGCGGGGCGGCCTCTCCGCGGGGAGAGTGCAATCGGTGGCCCTACGCCTCCTGGTGGAGAGGGAACGGGAGATCCAGGGCTTCGTCCCCCGCGAGTACTGGACCATCGATGCCCTCCTGGCCAAGGGGGACGCCCAGTTCCGGGCCCGCCTGGTGGGCTATGCCGAGCGCAAAGAAAAGCTGGAGATCCCCCACGAGGCCGAGGCCCAACGCCTGGTGGCCCTCCTCTCCTCCGCCACCTATGGGGTGACCAAGTTTGAGAAGCGAGCCCAGTCCCGCCGGCCTCCACCCCCCTTCATCACCAGCACCCTCCAGCAGGAGGCCGCGCGCCGCCTGGGCTTCAGCGCTCAGAAGACCATGACCATTGCCCAACAGCTCTATGAAGGCGTCCCCTTGGGCGACCAAGGGGAGATGGGCCTCATCACCTACATGCGCACCGACTCCACCCACCTGGCAGACGTGGCCAAGGAGGAGGCCCGCCGCTTCATCCGCCAGCGGTTCGGCAAGGAGTTCTTGCCCCCCAGCCCCCGCGAGTACAAGACCAAGGTCAAGAACGCCCAGGAGGCCCACGAGGCCATAAGGCCCACCTCCATCTTCCGGGAGCCAGAGACGGTAAAGCCCTATCTCACCGAGGACCAGTTCAAGCTTTACACCCTCATCTGGCAACGTACCCTGGCCTGCCAGATGGCCGACGCCCGCTACGAGCTGCGCTCGGCGGACATTGTGGCCCAAGTGCCAGGCCAGGAGCCCTTCCTCCTGCGGGCCTCCAGCTCGGCCCTCATCTTCCCTGGCTACCGCCAGCTTTATATCGAGGCCTCTGACGAAGAGGGGGAAGAGGAGGAGGGACGGGAGCTGCCACCCCTGGCCCCCGGTGACGCGCTGGCCCTGGTGGGGTTGGAGCCCCGCCAGCACTTCACTGAGCCCCCCCGCCGCTACACTGAGGCCACCCTGGTCAAGGCCTTGGAGGAGAAAGGCATCGGCCGCCCCAGCACCTATGCCACCATCATCGCCACCCTATTGGAGAGGGGCTATGTGGCCCGTGAGGGTCGTCACCTCCGTCCCACTGACCTGGGCATGCTAGTGACCGACCTCTTGGTGCAGCACTTCCCAGAGTTCGTGGACGTGGAGTTCACCGCCGAGATGGAAGACCGACTGGACGAGATCGCCCGCGGCGAGCGGCCCTGGCAACCGGGCGTGGAGGAATTCTATGTGCCTCTCCAGCGGGCCCTGAAGAGGGCAGAGGCCGCCCCCAAGGCGGCCCAGGCGACCGATGAGACCTGCCCCCAGTGCGGGCAACCCCTGGTGGTGCGCTGGGGCCGGCGGGGGCGCTTCCTCTCCTGCTCCGGCTTCCCGCGCTGCCGCTTTGCCCGCCCCCTGGAAGGGGAGGGCTCCGCCCCCGAGGCCCAATGCCCAGAGTGCGGGGCCCCCATGGTGGTGCGCGACGGGCGCTACGGTCGGTTCCTGGCCTGCTCCCGCTTCCCCCAGTGCCGGGGGCGCATGCCCCTGGGCACGGGGGCCCGTTGCCCCCAGTGTGGGGGCGAGCTGGTGGAGAGGCGGGCCCCTCGCCGCCGCCCCTTCTATGGCTGTTCCCGCTACCCAGAGTGCGATTTCACCGTGTGGCAGCGCCCCCTGCCCGAGCCCTGCCCCACCTGCGGCGGCCTCCTGTTGGCCCAGGGCGCCCACCGGGCCCGGTGCCACCAGTGCGGCTGGAAGGGCACCCCGCAGGCCACCAGCGAGGCCACCGCCTGAGGCGGCCATGGACGCCTCCCATCTCCTCCAGCTCTACCGTGAGCACCTGGAGAGCCGCCACCTTTCCCCCTTCACCGTCCGCAACTACCTGACCGACCTGGGCCATTTCCTGGCCTTCCTGGAACAGGAGGGCGTGGCCCTGGAGGGCCTGACCCGGCAGGACTTCCGGCGCTACCTGGCTCGGCTCCTGGAGGAGGGGGTAGCCACGGCCAGCGTGGCCCGCAAGGTGAGCACCGTGCGCACCTTCCTGCGCTTCCTGGTGCGGGAGGGATACTTGGCCCAAGACCCCCTAGCCGGGGTGCGAGGCCCCAAGCGCCCTCGCCGCCTCCCCGCCTACCTCTCCCCCCAGCAGGTGGCGGCCCTCATCGAGGCGGCCTCCGGCCTCGGGCCCTTCGACCTGCGCGACCGGGCCCTGCTGGAGCTCCTTTACGCCTCTGGCGTGCGCGTCAGCGAGGCGGTGGGCCTGGACGTGGACGACGTGGACCTGCGGGCGGGCATGGCCCGCGTGCGGGGCAAAGGGGGCAAGGAGCGTATGGTCCTCTTGGGACGCCCGGCGGTGGAGGCCCTGCGCCGCTACCTGGCCCAAGGCCGCCCGGCCCTGGCCCGCAGCCCCCAAGAGGGGGCCCTATTCCTCAACCGCGACGGACGGCGCCTCTCTGCCCGCTCCGTGCAGGCCATCGTGCGTGCCTACGCCCAAAAGGCGGGCATCGACCGTCGCGTCTGGCCCCACCTCCTGCGCCACACCTTCGCCACCCATATGTTGGATGGAGGGGCCGACCTGCGGGTGGTGCAAGAGCTTCTGGGCCATGCCAGCCCCACCAGCACCCAGATCTATATGCACGTGACCCAGGAACACCAGCGTCGCCGTTATCTGGAGGCCTTCTACCACCAGGCCCATCCCCGCCGGGAAGGCTAGGCCCCCCTCCCAGGGAAAAGGGCCGACCGCAGGACGTACAGGGCCACCAGGGACAGCAAGGCCCCGAAGACGCGCCTTAGCACCTCATCGGGCAGCACATTGGCGATGCTCGCCCCCACGGCCGAGGCAGCCATGGCCGGCGGGGCGAGCCACCACACCTCCCGCAGGTCCACCAGCCCGGCCCGCAGGTTGGTCATCGCCCCCACGCAGGCGATAGCCACTGTGGCCGCCAAGGAGGCCCCCTGGGCCGCCTGCTGCTCAAGGCCCAAAAGGAGGACCATGGCCGGCACCATGATAAAGCCTCCCCCCAAGCCCAGAAGCCCACCGGAAAGCCCGGCGGCCAGCCCAATGGCCACCTCTGCCCACCACTGGCCCAATTCCCCTACACCGTCAGCATAAGTGTGGCCAGGGAGAGCATGGCCAGGCCGAAGAGGAGCCGGAGGAGGCGGGCTGGCAACTTCACCATCAGGCGGCTACCTATATAGCTCCCCACCACCCCGCCTAGGGCTAGGGGTGGCACCATCGCCCATGCTACTTGGCTGGCACTCCCATAGCGGATCAGGGCCGCCGAGGCTATGAGGGCGATAATAGCCAAGGAGGTGGCGTGGGCTCGGTGCTGCCCTAGCCCCAGCAAACGCACCAGGGCCGGCACCAAGACGACACCTCCGCCCACCCCGGCCAGCCCGCTGAAAAGCCCAGCCGCCAGGCCCGACAAAATGGTGCGCAGGCGGGCCTTGGCCGGAGGATGGTGGGCGCCCCCTTCCACAGGCCTTATTGTGCGATGTGCAGGGCCCACCGCCCCTTCCTTAGCATGGCCCCTGAAGCCAGGAGGTGGAGATGCGCATCGGGCTTTTCCAGTTCCCCAGCCGCCAGCTGGAGGCATCTGTAGAGCGCATCGTCCAGGCGGAGAGGGAGGGGTTCCAGGGCATCTGGTTCGCCCAGGTGATGGGGCCGGAGGTGTTGACCCTCCTGGCCCTGGCCGGGCCCCGTACCCAGCGCATCGAGCTGGGTACGGCGGTAGTGCCCGTATACCTGCGTCATCCCGTGTTCCTGGCCCAGCAGGCGGCCACCGTCCACGCTGCCCTTGGGGGGCGTCTGCGGCTGGGCATCGGCCCCTCGCACCGCCTGGTGGTGGAGGACATGTGGGGCCTGAGCTACGCCCGCGCCGCCCACTACATGCGTGAATACCTCACCGTCCTCTGCTCCCTCCTGAAGGAGGGCCGGGCCCAGTTCCAGGGGGAGTTCTTCCGAGTGAACGTCTCTCTTCAGCTGCCAGGGGGGCCACCACCGGTCATCGTCTCCGCCCTTGGCCCCCTCATGTTGCGAGTGGCGGGGGAGCTGGCCGATGGGACGGTCACCTGGATGACGGGGCCCCGGGCCCTGGAGAGTCACGTCATCCCCGGCATTACCAGGGCGGCGGAGGCTGCGGGGCGGCCCCGGCCCCGCATCGTGGTCGGGCTGCCCGTGGCCCTGACCGCCCATCCCCAGGCGGCGCAGGAGAGGGCGGCCCAGATCTTCCAAATGTATGGCCAGCTTCCCAGCTACCGGCGCATGTTGGACCTGGAGGGGGTGCAGGGCCCCCAGGACATCGCCATCGTGGGAGGGGAGCGAGAGGTGGAAGGGGCCCTGCGCCGCTTGGCCTCCCTGGGGGTGGACGACTTCCTGGCCTCTGTCTTCCCCGGCGGGGATGGGCCCGACCAGGAGTCCATGGCCCGCACGCGGGCATTCCTGTGCAGCCTGGTGGGCAAGCTTTAGGGTGGGTGAAGCACCGGTGCGCGTGCTGGTGATCCACGGCCCCAACCTGAACCTGCTGGGGAGGCGCCAGCCTCAACACTATGGCACCCTCACCTTGGCCCAGCTGGAGGATAAGCTCCGCCAGCGGGCCCAGGCCCTGGGGGTGGAGCTGGTCTGCTTCCAGAGCAACCACGAGGGAGAGATAGTGGACCTGATCCAGAGGGAGGGGGCAGAGGCCGACGCCATCATCATCAACCCTGGCGCCCTCACCCACTATTCCTATGCTGTGCGCGATGCCCTGGAGGCGGTGGGCAAGCCCACCGTGGAGGTACACCTCTCCAACATCCACGCGCGGGAGGCGTTCCGGCGGCGTTCGGTCATTGCCGAGGTGGTGCTGGGCCAGGTGGCCGGTCTGGGCTGGCGGGGCTATCTAGCCGCCCTGGAGGCCTTGGTGGGCATCGTGCGCGAGGAGGGACGGGCATGAAGGAGCGGCTGGAGCGCCTGCGGGAGCGCATGGCTGCGATGGGGCTGGATGCCCTTTTGGTGGGCAGCCCGGTGGAAGACATCTTCAAGACCTACAGCGCCAACCGGCGCTATCTCTCGGGCTTTACAGGCTCGGTGGGCTGGCTCCTCATCGGCCACCAATGGGCGTTCATCGCCGTGGACTTCCGCTACCTGGAGCAGGCCCGCCAGGAGGCCCCCCACTTCACCCTCTTCCCCATCAAGGGCCAGATAGAGGACTGGTTCGGAGGGCTGGTGCAGGAGGCAGGGCTAGGAGGAAAGCGCCTGGGCTACGAGCCTCAAGGCCTGACGGTGGCCACCCTGGAGGCCATACGCAAGGCCGTGGCGGCCCTGCCCTCCCCGGAGAGGCCGGAGCTGGTGCCTGCCCCTCCCCTGGTGGAGGAGTTGCGGGCGGTGAAGGAGCCACAGGAGCTGGCGGCCATCGAGCGGGCGGTGTCCCTGGCCGACGAGGCCTTCATGGCTGTGGCCCGGCGCCTGGAGCCCGGGTGGACGGAGGCCCAGGTCGCCTGGGAGATCGAAAGATATGCCCGTGAGCGCGGGGCCGAGGGCCTCGCCTTCCCGCTCATCGTGGCCGCCGGGGAGTGGGGGTCCCGGCCCCACGCCCATCCCCGCCAGCGCCCCATCCGGGAGGGGGAGCCCATCGTCATCGACATGGGGGTGCGGGTGGACGGCTACTGCTCAGACCTTACCCGCACCATCGTCCTGGGCCGGCCCGACCAGCGCCTGCGCCAGATCTATGACATCGTCCTCACCGCCCAGCTCACGGCCGAGGAGCTGGTGCGGGCGGGCATGACGGGGGAGGAGGCCCATATGCTGGCCCAGCGGGTCATCGCCGAGGCCGGCTATGGCGAGCACTTCGGCCACGGCTTGGGTCACGGGGTGGGCCTCCTGGTGCACGAGGCCCCCCGCCTAGCCCCCCGCTCTCGCGATGTCCTGCGCCCAGGCATGGTGGTCACCATCGAGCCTGGCATCTATATACCGGGGTGGGGCGGCGTGCGCATAGAGGACATGGTGGTCATCGAGGAAGACGGGGTGCGCGTCCTCTCCCAGGCACCCAAGGTGCTGGAGCTATGACCTGACCCCTATGTAGGCGGGACGCCCTGGGGCATGCGCCAGGCCCAGACCCAGGCCCGCATCACGAACCCCACCACTGCCTCGTCATGGGGCAAAGGGCCCACTTCATGGCTGTGAGGGGTGGTAGCGATGATCGAGACGGGCGACCTAAAGCGGGGGATGACTATAGAGCTAGATGGCACCATCTATCGGGTGCTAGACTTCCAGCACCTGAAGCTGGGACGGGGCACGGCCCAGGTGCGCCTCAAGCTTAAGGACGTGAAGGGCGGGCACATCGTCGAGCGCACGGTGCAGGCCGGCACCCGCTTCCCCCTGGCCCGGGTCGTCAAACAGCCCGCCCAATACCTCTACCGCGAGGGGGACATCCACTACTTCATGAACACCGAGACCTACGAGCAGTTCCCCGTAAGCACCGAGGTTTTGGGCGAGGCCATCTATTACCTGACAGAGAACGCCTCCTGCGACCTCCTCCTATACGAGGAGCAGGTGGTGGGGATAGAGCTGCCGGCGGCGGTGGAGCTGAGGGTGGCGGAGACGGAGCCCTGGGTCAAAGGGGACACGGCCCAGAGCGGCACCAAGCCGGCCAAGCTGGAGACGGGGCTAGTGGTGCAAGTGCCCCTGTTCGTGAGCGTGGGCGACCGGGTGAAGGTGGATACCCGCACCGGTGCCTACCTGGAGAGGGTGAGCTGAGGTGCTAGAGGTCTGGTCCGTCTCCCGCCTGGCCCAGGCCGTGCAAGAGCTCATCCGCTCCCAGCCCCACCTGGGCGACCTCTGGCTGGAGGGAGAGGTGTCCAATATCCGCCCGGGCCACGGCGGTCACCTCTACTTCACCCTCAAAGACGAGCAGGCCCAAGTGCGGTGCGTCATGTTCGGCGGGCGGTGGCGGGCCGGCCCCCTGGAGAATGGGCACCAGGTCCTGGCCCACGGGCGAGTGGACTACTTCGCCCCCCGCGGCGATCTCCAATTTTATGTCGACTTCATCGAGGCCGCAGGGGTGGGCCTGTTCTGGGCGGAGTTCGCGCGGGTGCGGGAGAAGCTGGCCCAGGAAGGGCTGTTCGACGAGGCCCGCAAGCGCCCCCTGCCCCCTTTCCCCCGCCGCATAGGGGTGGCCACCTCCCCTGTAGGGGCCGTGTTTCACGATATCTGCCACGTCATCGGGCGGCGCTGGCCTCTGGCGGAGGTGGTGCTGGCCCCCACCCCCGTGCAGGGGCCGGAGGCCGTGGAGGGGGTGGTGCGGGCCATCCACCGCCTCAATGAGGAAGGGGTGGACGTCATCATCGTGGCCCGCGGCGGTGGCTCCCTGGAGGAGCTGTGGGCCTTCAACCAGGAGGCGGTGGCCAGGGCCATCTTTGCCAGTCGGGCCCCGGTCATCTCCGGCGTGGGCCACGAGCCGGACGTGACCATCGCCGACCTGGTGGCCGACCGCCGGGCCCCCACCCCCTCGGCGGCGGCAGAGATGGCCGTGCCCGATGCCCTTCAGGTGGCCCAGGCCTTGCGCACCCATGCCCGGGCCCTGGAGGGGGCCCTGGCCCGCCTCCTCCAGGGGGGACGCCAGGGCCTGCGCTATGCCCTGGCCCGCCTCCAGGCCCAAGTCCCACCCCTGGCCCCGTGGCGTCAGCGCCTCCGCCTTCTGTGCCGCCATATGTCTCTGGTGAGCAACGCCGGCCTCCAGGGGCGCCGGCAGGGGGTGGCGAGCCTGCAGGCCCGCCTGCTGGCCCTCGATCCCCGGGCGGTGCTGGCCCGGGGCTATGCCTTGGTGCAGGCCAGAGGTGGGCCAGTGGTCTCCTCCGTGGCCCAGGTGACCCCCGGACAGCCCCTGGACGTGTTCGTGGCCGACGGTCACTTCCCAGTGGAGGTGTCCAGGCAGTATGGCTTCTGAGGAGCCCTCCTTCGAGGAGCTCTATCGGCGGCTGGAGGAGGTGGTGGCCCGCCTGGAGGCCGGAGGCCTGGGGCTGGAGGAAGCCTTGGCCCTCTACGAGGAAGGGATGCGCCTGGCCCGCCGCTGTCAGGAGATCCTGGACACCGCCGAGCTGCGCATCACCCGCCTGCGGGACGAGCTAGGGCTGTATACTACGGAAGAAGAGGCCCCCCCTCCCCATGAAGAGGGGTGGGGCCGGTAGGTGCGGAGATGGCCACCAAGTGGGTGCGCGTCGACCTCCATACCCATACTTACTACTCCCCTGATGCCCTCACCTCCCCCGGCCGCTTCATCGCTGCCTGCCTGGAGCGGGGCATCGATTGTGTGGCCATCACCGATCACAACACCATCGCCGGGGCCCGCCTGATGGAGCGCCTCTGCCCCTTCAAGGTCATCGTGGGGGAAGAGATACGCACCCGCCAAGGGGAGATCATCGGCCTCTTTTTGGAGGAGGAGGTGCCCCCAGGCCTCCCTCTGGAGGAGACGGTGCGGCGGATCAAGGAGCAAGGGGGGCTAGTGCTGGTGCCCCACCCCTTTGACCGCTTCCGCCAGGGCATCGGCCAGGAGGGGTTGCGGCGCATCCTCCCCCAGGTGGATGTGGTGGAGGCCTTCAACGCCCGCACCATGCTGGCCCCCGACAACCATGCCGCTCACCGCTTCGCCCAGGCCCACGGCCTGCCGGCGGTGGCGGTAAGCGACGCCCATTCGCCGTGGGAGGTAGGGCGTTCCTTTATTGAGGTGCCCCACTTCGACGGGCCGGAGTCCTTCCTTCAGGCCCTGCAGGAGGCCCGGCTGGTGGCCCGGCCCGCCGGCCCCCTGGTGCATCTGGCCAGCCGCTGGGCCGCCCTGCGCCGGGCCCTGGGCTGGCATCCGGAGAGGAAGTGAGAGCGTGTTGCGCCTAGGCTGGTTTTCCACCGCCCGCGGCCAGACCTCCCCCAAGCTCCTGCAGGCGGTGCAAGAGGCCATCCGAAGCGGCCGCCTGCAGGCCCGCATCGAGGTCGTCTTCTGCAATCGCGAGCCGGGCGAAGACCCCAACACCGACCGCTTCCTGGAACTGGTGCGCTCCTACAACATCCCCCTGGTATGCTATTCCTATCGGCGATTCCGGCGGGAGCGGGGCCTCCCGTCCGTGCGTCAGGGCGAGCCCCTTCCCCCCTGGCGTCGGGACTACGACCGGGAGGTCATGCGCCTGCTGGCGCCCTACCAGTTCGATGTAGGGGTGCTGGCCGGATATATGCTCATCGTCAGCGATGTCATGTGCCAGCACTATCCCCTCCTGAACCTGCATCCGGCGCCCCCCGGCGGGCCGGTGGGGGTGTGGCAGGAGGTCATCTGGCAGCTCATCGCCGTGAAGGCTGAACGCTCGGGGGTCACTATGCACCTGGCCACGCCAGAGGTGGACCGGGGCCCGCCCGTGGCCTATTGCCTCTACTCTCTGCGCGGCCCTTCCTTCGACCTCCTGTGGAAAGGGATAGAGGGGCGCTCGGTGCTGGAGGTGCGGGCCAGGGAGGGAGAGGCTAACCCCCTCTTCCAGGAGATCCGCCGGCAGGGGGTGGCCCGGGAGTTGCCCATGGTGGTGGAGACCCTGCGCGCCCTGGCCGAGGGCCGGGTGACCATCCGCGGGCAAGAGGTCCTGGACCCCTCCGGCCAGCCCATCCCCGGCCTAGACCTAAGTGCGGAGATCGAGAAGCTGGTAGCCGCGCAGATATAGAAGGGAGTGGGAACGTGCTCTGCCCTCTCTGCCAGGCCGTCTGCACCCCTGAGGATAACTATTGCCACCGGTGCGGTGCCCCCCTTAAGGTGCGCCCTCTGCCCGTCCGCCGCATAGAGGGCCTTCCGGCACGACGGCCCTCTCTGGCCCCCGTGATGGTGAGGGGCCTGGCCTACGTGGCCCTGGGGGCCTTGGGCCATTGGGCCCTGGGGGCCGCCGCTCGCTCCCTCCTCCGCTGGGCGGTGCGCCCCCTCCTCTCCCAGGGGCGGCCCCTGCCCTCCCCAGGGGCCCGACGTCTGCCCACCCCCCGTCGCACCGAGTACTGGTGGGAGACTATCGTCGTCTGGCGCCGCCTGGAGCAAGTGGAAGAGGACTAAGGGCCCCTCACCTTGACAAGGGTGGCCCCCAGGCGCATTTTTGTAAATAAATTGTCTAGTAGAAAGCGTCAACAGGGGCAGGCGCGGTGTCCGGGGCCCTTTTCCTGCTGTTCCTCTTGGCCTGGGCCGTCCTGATGTGGTGGCAGGTGGCGGGGGCCCAGTCCCGCACGGCGGTGGTCTCTGTAACCCCAGGGGCCCGGTACGTGGTGCAGGCCTGTTTCCAGCAGGAGCCGACCTCTGTGCAGTTCGTCCTCCGCTTCTTCTCCTTGGAGAACGGGTGGGGGGAGAGGCTGGTGGAGGTGAAGCCACGGGGCTTGGCGGTGGGTGAGGGGTGCTGGAAGTCCGATCCTCCTGCCCTGGCCCCCTGCAGGGCCCAGTCCGCCGAGTATGGGGTGCTCCAGCCCGCCGATGCTGTCCCCACTGAGCTGGCCCTGGTGATGGTGGAGGGCCCCGGCGACGCTTGCTCA
>FWWL01006817.1_pt1 | contig 16138 bp, 12 predicted proteins | sample 2228331 | NCBI WGS metagenome assembly FWWL01 (sample SAMEA103939775, study PRJEB20133) | metagenome
GATAGCTAGGACAAACTAAAAATAAACAAAATTGAGGATTTTTTAATAGTTTTTTAATTTTTAATTTTTAATTTTAAATTTTTTTAATATAATAATTTTCATGCTTTTAAACGAAGAACAAAAAAAAGCGATAAAATATAATCAAGGACCACTATTAATAATTGCCGGCGCTGGCACTGGAAAAACAACTGTAATTGTCGAAAAAATTAAATATCTTCTTTCTAAAAAATTAGCTTTATCAGAAAATATTTTGACTTTAACTTTTACTGAAAAAGCTGCTTATGAAATGGAAGAAAGGGTTGATCAAGAACTCCCATATGGTTATTATCAAATGTGGATTTCGACATTTCATTCTTTTGCTGAACAAATATTAAAAGAACATGGAGATCAAATTGGTTTAAATATTGATTTTAAATTATTGACTGAAAGCGAAGGAATTATGTTTTTAAAAAAAAATCTTTTTCTTTTTAAATTTAATCATTTTGAAAACATCAATTCTATTTCTTTTTTAAAAAATCTTTTAATTCATTTTTCTCGTTTAAAGGATGAAGACATTAATCCTGAAGTATATCTTAATTGGGTTAAGAAAAAATTAAAAACAAAAAATCAAAAAAATCAAGAAGAATTATATCGATATTTAGATTTGGCCAACTCATACAAAACTTATCAACAAATTAAGTTAAAAGAAAATTACTTAGATTTTTCTGATCTAATTTTTTATTTAAATATTCTTTTTATAAAAAAACCAACAATTCTAAAAAAATATCAACAACAATTTAGATATATTTTAATTGATGAATTTCAAGATACTAATATTAATCAATATAACCTTATTAAACTTCTCTGTCCTCCTAATAAAAAACCTTTTTTAACTGTTGTTGGCGATGATTCACAAGCGATTTATAAATTTCGCGGTGCTTCAATATCAAACATTCTTAACTTTATGAATGATTATAAACAAGCTAAAATTATTACTCTTTTAAAGAATTATCGTTCAAATCAAGAAATTTTAGATGCTTCTTATAAATTAATTAAAAATAATAACCCAGACACTTTGGAAGAAAAGTTAGGAATTTCTAAAAAACTAATAAGTTATAAAAAAAATAATGAAGAAAATGCCATAAATTTTTTTTATGGAGAAAATTTGCAAGATGAGATTGATTATGTGATTAAAAAAATTAAAGAATTAATAAAAATATATCAATATCAAGATATTGCTATTCTATACCGAGCTAACCATCATATTGAACCTTTTATTAAAGCTTTTATTAAAAACAATCTTCCTTTTCAATTTTTAGGAACTGGTTATCTTTTTAAACAACCAGAAATCAAAGATTTAATTGCTTATTTAAAAGTTTTATATAATCTTGAAGATGATCTTTCTTTATATCGAGTTTTATTAATGAATATTTTTAATTTTGATAGTCAAGATCTTAATCTTTTAATCAATTTTTCAAAAAAAATCAGTTTGTCTCTATTTATAAGTATAGAAGTATATCTTTTTTTAAATAACCTTATAAATAATAAAAAAATTGAAGAAAATTATGAGATTTATAAACCTTATCTTCCTTTATTAAAAAAACAAACTAAAGAAAAATTAAAATTTATTTATCAATTAATAAAAAAACATCTTGATTTAAGTAGACAATTTTCAGCTGGAGAGATTCTTTATGATTTTTTAGAAAAAACTAATTATTTAGATAAATTAACTAATATAAAATCAGAAAAACAAGAAAAAAATGCTTTAAATATCTCGAAATTTTTTAACTTTATAAGAAATTTTGAAAATAACTATCAAGATGTATCAGTTAATGCTTTAGTTGAGTTCTTAGAAATTAGTCTTGAATTTGATGAATCTCCTTTAACTGCGAATACTGATCTAATTAAAGAAAATGCTATTAATCTTTTAACCGTTCATTCTGCTAAAGGACTAGAATTTCCGGTAGTCTTCTTAATTAATTTAGTTAATGAACGTTTTCCAACAAAAGAAAGAAAAGAAAAATTTCCTCTTCCGGAAGAACTAATTAAAGAAATACTTCCTCAAGGCAATTATCATCTTCAAGAAGAACGACGACTTTTTTATGTTGGTTTAACCCGCGCTAAAGATAAAATCTTTTTAACTGCTTCTGAATATTATGGAGAAGGGGTTAGAAAAAGAAAAATCTCTCCTTTTGTTTATGAAACTTTAACTGAAAAATTAATAAAAAAAATTGAAATTTCAAAAAAAGAAGAAAAAAATCAACTATCAATTTTTTCTTTTAAATCAATTATTAAAGAAAAAAATCAAAAAACAATAAATTTTTTAAAATCTAATAATAATCAAAATAAAACTTTTTCTTACACTCAGCTTGATACTTTCAATCTTTGTCCTTTAAAATATAAATATCAATACATATTAAAACTACCAACACCTTATTCTTCTATCGTCTCATTCGGTAATAGTATTCACAAAACTCTACAAGTTTTTTATCAAAAATTTAAAAAAAATCCTAATCTAAATGAAAAAGATTTAATTGATATTTACCATAAAAATTGGATACCTCTGGGTTATTTATCATCTCTTCAACAGCAAAAAAATAAACAAGAAGGAGAAATAATTTTAAAAAAATTTTTTAAAAAATATCATAATAAAAACATTAAAATTTTAGACATTGAAAAACCTTTTAAAATTAAAATTTCAACCAATATTTATTTAACAGGTAAAATTGATCGAGTCGATATTGTTAACAAAAACGAAATTGAAATTATTGATTATAAAACTGGAAAAAAACCTGATCAAAAAAAATCAATCAATAATTCTCAATTACTTCTTTATGCTTTAGCTGCTAATGATAAAAATTTTTATAACAAAAAACCTGAAGAAATTAACTTAACTTTTTATTATTTAACTAAAAAAATTGAAAAAATTTCTTTTAAAAAAAATCTAAATGACATTTTAAAATTTAAAGAAAAAATTATTGAACAAATAGAAAAAATTAACCAATCTGATTTTAAACCAAAAGTTGGTTCTCATTGTGATTTTTGTCCTTTTCGTTTAATTTGCGACGTTTGGTAAACAATCAATTAAGGTATAATTAATATATAAATCAAAATGTTAAAAATATTAACTCGTTCAAAATTATTCTTTAAATTTTTTGAAATCATAGTACCGTTAATTAGTTGGTTATTAATTACTTTACCTGTATGGTTATCTCCTTTTCATCCAGCTGTAGTTGCTTATTTTATTATTATTTTTTATATTTATTTTTTTTATAAATCAATAATAACTGTTTATCATGCAGTTTTATCATATAAAAAAATTACTTATCATTCTAAAATAAATTATTTTAATAAAATTAAAAAATTAAAAAATCTAGATCAAATTAAACATTTCATCATTATTCCAAATTATAGAGAACCTTTATACAAACTTGAATCAACAATAAACTCAATTGTCAAAAATAAATATTTTAAAAATAACATCTATCTTGTTTTAGCTTTTGAAAAAAGAGAAATTGAAGCTTTAGAAAAAGGAAAAATCTTAAAAAATAAATTTAAAAAATTCTTTAATGATATTCTTTTATCTTTTCATCCTGATCTTCCCAATGAAGAACCAGGTAAAGCTAGTAATCAAACATTTGCGGCAAAAATAGTCGATCAATTTGTAGAAAAAAATAATTTTGATCGTAAAAAAACAATAATTACAATAAGTGATGCCGACAGTCATTTTTCTGATAATTATTTTGTTTACTTAACTTACACTTTTTTAAAAGATAAAAATCGCTTATATCATTTTTACTGGGCTCCAGTTCTTTTATATAATAATTTCTGGCAATTACCATTATTTATTAGAATTCAAGCTACTTTATCTTCTATTTTAAGACTAGCTTTTCTTTCTCTAAAAGATAAATTAATTCAAATTTCAACTTACTCTACTAATCTTTGGCTATTAAAAGAGATTAATTTTTGGGATGTTGATATTATTCCTGAAGACTGGCACGTTTATCTTCAAGCATTTTTTAAATTTGGCGAAAAAATCAAAACCATTCCTTTATTTACAATTATCAATGGTGATGCTGCTTATTCAGGTAATTTATTAAAAACTTTTATTAATCGTTATGAACAAGAAAAACGTTGGGCTTGGGGAGTATCAGATATTGGTTATGCTTTTAAAAGATTTTTTAATACTCCTTATCTTAATCCTTGGATAAAACTTAAAAAAATTATTTTTTTAATAGAAACTCATCTCTTATGGCCTGTATCTTTTTTTATTTTAACAATCAGCGCTTCTATTCCTCCATTAATTAATCCTATTTTTAAAAGAACTGTCTTAGGGTTTTTATTACCAAAATTATCAAGTTTAATTTTAACTTTAAGTTCTTTATTGCTGATTTTATATATATATTTAGATATAAAAATTAGACAAAAAACTAAAATTAATGTTAATTTATTAAATATTCCATTTTTATTTATTCAATGGTATCTACTACCAATTATTTCTTTCTTTTTTTCCTCTTTACCAGCTCTTGATGCTCATACTAGAATATTATTAGGAAAAAAATTAAAATATAAAGTAACAGAAAAAGTATGATTAATTGGCTTTTTAACCATACACCACTTTTTTATTTAATCCAATCTATTTGGCGAGATGAAGGTTTTTCTTATTTTCTAGCTAAAAAAAATTTTATTGAAATAATTATTTTATCTTTAAAAGATTTTACTCCACCTTTATATTATCTATTACTAAATATTTGGATTAAAATTTTTGGTAATTCTGAAATTGCTTTACGAAGTCTTTCTTTTATTTTTTATTGGCTAACAATTTATGTAATGTATCTTATTCTAAATGAAATATTTAAAATTAATTTAAAAAAAAGTTTTATTTATTTTTTATTTTTTTTAATTATTTTATTTCTTATTTATTATGGTTTTGAAGCTCGAGCTTATGCAATGTTTGGTTTTTTTTCGATTTTTTCTTTTTATCTTTTATATAAAAAAAATAAATATTATTTTCCAATAACAGTTTTAGGTTTATTTACTCATTATTTTATGATTTTAGTAGTTTTAGTTCAATATTTAATTTATAAAAATAAAAAAATTTTAAAAACTTTCTTTTTTTTCTTACCTTGGTTGATTTTAGTTTTAATAAATCAAGGTTTTAATAATCTCTCTTTTTGGATAAAATCATTTCAAATTAAAGATATTTTCAATTCTTTAGGTCTTGTTTTATTAGGTTATGAAAAAGAACTTCGTTTCTTTGACAACTTTTTTTTCTTTTTTAATTTTATTCTTTGGTTAATTATTTTTTTAGGTTATCTAAAAATAAAAGAAAATTTTAAAAATAAAAAAAACTTTTATTATTTTTTTATTACTGGTGTAATTATTCCCATTTTTATAATGATTATTTCTCTAACAAAACCAATTTTCTTACCTCGATATTTGATTTTTTCTAATATTAGTTTATTAATACTTCTAATAACAATTTTTGAACATTCAAAAAGTCTATACAAATTATTTTTTGGATTTTTATTAGTAGTTTTAATTATATATTCATTAAATTATCACTCCTTACAAATAAAATATCGAAAAAAAGCTGATTTAAGAAAAACTTATAAAGAAATTAAAAATTTGTTAAAAAAAGATGATCTTGTTTATGTGACAAGTGAGTTAGATTTTTTTGTTGCTCAATATTATATTAATGAAAATCAGGTTTTTATTTATAACAAAACTTACCAAGAAATCCCTCAATATGTCGGCAAAGTTTTAATTCCAGAAAATAAACTTGCTCAAACCTTACCAATCTATCCGAAAAAAGCTTTTATCATTGACTCAAACGAAAAATACTATATATCAACTATATATTAAAAATCAAAAAAATGTAAAAAATATCAAAAATACATAGAAAAATCCAAAAAAATGAAACGTTAAACTTCTAACTTCTAACTTTTAAACTTTATAACGTTAAACGCATAATCAAGCCATCTGTAACACATAACTAATTTATTAATTTTTTTTAATTTTTAATTTCCTTTCCAACTAACTCTTAATCCATAACTTTTAACTCTATATATATCATTATAAGACACTAAGCTTTCTAAGCACGAAAGATTTTTTTCTTAGATTTTTGATTTTTAATTAGAATGACAAGGAGATTATCTAGAATAAAAAAACATAGATTTTTCTTATTATGCTTATATTTTTAAAAATTTTTAAATTAATAAATTTATTTCTATGTATTATGAAAAACTCAAAAAATATAAAGCGTCCTCATAATGACAATTTTAACCCATCTGTGACCTAAACGTTAGTAAAAAATCTCATTTTAATAATTTTAAAAGAAATTTTTCACTACTTTTATAGATGATAAAAAAAAAGAAAAATGTTATATTATTTTTTAATATTTACTCCTAGATTCTAACTATTAACTACTAATTTATAGTTTTGTTTTTTGATTTTTTTTGATATTTTTTATGTTTTTAATTATTTTTTAAAGCCTTGTGTCAATCGATTTGATACCTAGAAGAAGTTATTGAGATTGATAAGACTAAATAAATATAAACAAAAATGAATATTTTCTTATTAATTTTAGTTTGAAGGATTTTAAATTATAAAAGTTTTAAATTTACATTTTTTCAACTGTTTCTATTCCTAACAAATATAAGCCTTTTTTTATAATATTAGCAACTGTTTGGGTTATTAATAATCTAAAATTTTTAATTTTTTTTTCCGAGTTTAAAATTGGATTTTTTTGATAAAAAAGATTATATTCAGATGCTAAATTATATAGATAATTAGCAATATAATTTGGGGCAAAATGTTTACCAGAATCATAAACTACTTCTGTAAATTGGTAAATTCTTCTTAATAAATTTAATTCTTGATCGTTAATTTTAATTTTTTTAAAGTTATTACTATTATAATTATTTGCTTTATTTAAAACTGATTTACACCTAACATAAGTATAAATTAAATAAGTAGCTGAGTTGCCATTTATATTTATTGATTCATCAATATCAAAAGTAATTGGTGTTGATAAGCTATTTTTTAATATTGAATATTTAATCGATGCAACAGCTAAAATTTCTGCTATTGACTTTCGAGAATTAAAATTTTTAATAATTTTTTCTTTTACCTTACCAATTAACCAATTAGTTTCAATAATATTACCCTCTCTTGAAGACATTTTGCCAGTTTTTAATTTTACCCATTCATAAGTTAAATGCATTTGTTTATTTTTGAACTTTTTCTCATTCATTAGTTCTTCAACTTTAAAAGTGACTTTAAAAAAACTTTTTTGTTCTGGAGTTGTTAAATGAATATTTTTATCAAGTTCACCAAAATCACTTAATTCTTTTTCGGCTAAAGCCAATTCTTTAGCCTCATACGTTGGTAAACCTAAAAAATTAATAAATACTCGAGTATCTAAATTATACTTTTTACCATTAAAAACAATAGCGCCTTGACTTTTTTCAAGAATATTATTTTTTAAAAGTAAATAACTAATTTCTAAACCTCTTTTAGTAACCTCACTTTCAAAATAAAGGCGTTCAAATTGAGTTCCTAATCTTTTATAAATTTTATCAAAATAATCTAAACTCCATTTTTTTGTTTCTTCCCAAAGTTTTAAAATTTTCGGATTTTGATTATAAATCATCTTGTTTATTTTTAAAATTTCCTGTTTTGCGTTATCATCATCCTCATAAGCTTTATTTCCAGCAGTGTACATTTCTCCAATAAATCTTATTTTTTCTTCTAACGTTTTTATTTTATTTATATTTTTTTTTGAATTAAGAATTGCCCATAAACATTTTGCAATATGTAAACCAACATCACCTTGATAATTAGTTCTAATTACTTTATTACCTAAAGATTCAAAAATTCTTGCTATAGCTTCACCAGTAGTAATGTTTCTTAAATGTCCGATGTGAAATAATTTAAGTGTATTTGGTTGAGCGTATTCAACCATGATTTTTTTATTCAGACCTAAAAAATATTGAGGAAAATTAAATTGATTTTTAGAAAATAAATTTAATTGATTAATCAATTGAAATTCTGAAAGCCAAAAGTTTAAGAAACCATTATTTATAATATCAACTTTTTGGATTTCATTTATTTGAGGAAAGTTGTTTTTGACAATTTTAGCTATTTCTAAAGGAATTTTTTTTAGCTGTTTTGCTAATTTAAAAGCAATAGTGGTTGAATAATCACCAAAATTAAAATTATTCGGTTGATTTATTTCAAAATCTAATTTTGTTTTAAAAAAATCATTAATAATTTTTTCAATAATTTTTTTAATTTTTTCTTTAATCATACTTGTAATATGATATCAAAAATAACTTATTTATTGAATTATTTTTAATATTTACATAAAATATATTTAGATCATGAAAAATAAATTTTTTATATTATTAATACTTTTTTTAGGTTTTTTAATCTTTATAATAATTAAATTTTTTATTTTCGATAAGCAGAATGAATACGGAGAATTGAAGGTTGATTCAATACCAACATCAACATTATTTTTAAATAATTTAGCCGTTGGAAAAACTCCTTATAAAAATAAACAAAAAGTGGGCGAGTATTTACTTAAATTAATTCCTGAAGGAATCGCTACTGATGTTGCATCTTGGAATGGAAAAATTATAGTAAACAAAAAAGCACTAACTTATGTTAATTTAGAATTGGGAAAATCAGATATTTTAACTGCAGGTGATATTATTTTTTTAGAAAAAACAACTAAAAAACAAAACAATAATTATGGAGAAATTTATATTGAGACAGAACCTAAAGGAGCAATAGTTTTATTAGATAACGATGAAAAAGGTGTAGCTCCATTAATTTTAGACAATGTAACAAATAATCAACATGAAGTAAGTGTTTATTTACCTGGTTTTATAAAACGAACAGAAAAAATTAATGTAATTCCTGGATATCGAGTTAATATAATTTTTAAATTAGCTTTAGATGAGACTTATAAAAAAATAGAAGATTTAGAAAAAGTTTCAACTTCTAGTAGTAAAACAAATAAAATTTATGTAATAGTTAATAATAATCCTCAAGGTTGGTTAAGGGTTAGAACAGATACTTCAATAGAATCAACAGAACAAGCTAAAATAAAAATAGGAGAAAAATTCGAGTTTTTAGAGGAAAAAAATGGATGGTATAAAATTAAATTTAATGATAATTTAGAAAGTTTGATTTCTGGATCATTTAATGAAGGGTGGGTTTCTAAAGAGTATGTAACTAAAATTGAAGAGTAAAATTTAACTGCTTTTCCAAATTATTTTATTATAAAGAATATAAGAATAAGGAATAATAATAAAAACTATAATTAAAAATTTATATAAGTACCATAAATTTCTTCCAAAAATATTTGTTAAAAAACTCATACCCAAAATTTGAATTAATACTGACCCAAAAGAAACTAAATTAAACTTAAAAAAATCAATATAAAAATCTTTTTTTAACGGTGTTTTTTTCTTTTCATTAAAACTCCAAAAGTTATTTAAAAGATAGTTGGAAATAATAGCAGATTCTGTACTAATTAAAGTGATTAGTTTTACTGATCTATTAGGGGAACTTATTCCCAAAAGATAAGAAAGACCAAAATCAACAATTGCGCCTATGATCCCAACAATGACAAATTTAATAAACGTTGAATACATTAATAAATACAACAAGATGCTAAAAACATATTGAAAAAAAATAATTTTTGATTTTCCATAAATTCTGTCAACAAAATTTAATGGTATTTCTTTAATAACAGCGTTTTTTTTAACAGCTTTATCAAGAAGAGCAATTTGAAAAACATATCCAGAATATTTTTTAATATGGTTTAGAGAATCTTTAATTAACCAAGATTTAATAGCGCGATATCCTGAAGTCCAATCATGAATTTTTAATTCCATAAAACCAAAACGGATTATTAAATTACCAAAAATTGAAAAAATTTTTCTATGCATTCCCCAATTATTAGGAATAGAACCACCTTTAATATATCTTGAACCGATTACAAAATCAGCGCCTTTTTCAATTTCTTTTAAAAATATGGGAATTAGTTTTGGGTCATGAGAAAGATCTGCATCCATTTGGAAAATAATATAAGGTTTTAAATTTTTTAAAGCAAAACTAAAAGATTGAAGATAGGCTTTGCCTAACCCTTGTTTTTTTGAACTAATTAAAAATAATTTTTTTGGATAAATCTTGATTAAATTTTTAATGATTTTATTTGTTTTATCGGTTGATTCACTATCATTAACTAATACATTTAATTCCCAAACTTGAGTTTTATTTTGTTGATTAAAAATTTCTTTAATAAGTTTTTCTATCGTACCAGCTTCGTTATGAGTTGGTAAAATAATTAATGCTTTTTTCATAAATTTTTAAAATAATTAATAGTCTTTATTAAACCTTCTTTTAAACTAATTTTTGGTTGCCAATTGAGTAATTCTTTTGCTTTAGAAATATCTGGTAAGCGTGATTTTGGATCATCTTCTGGAAGTGGTTTAAAAACTATTTTTGATTTTGAATTGGTTAGTTTTTTAATTAAAAAAGCAATATCAATAATTTTTCTTTCATCAGGATTACCTAAATTAATAATTTCTCCTTTTAAATTCTTCGTTTCTCCAAATTTTACTAGTCCATTTATTAAATCATCAATATAACAACATGAACGAGTTTGTTGACCTTCACCGTAAACAGTAATAGGTTTATTATTAATGGCTTGATTAATAAAATTCGAAATTACTCGACCATCGTTCTTATCCATAAAAGGCCCATAAGTATTAAAAATTCTGGCAATTCTTATATCTAAATTAAATTTTCTCATATAAGCTAATAAAGCAGCTTCAGCAAACCTTTTACTTTCATCGTACACCGAACGAATACCATTTGGATTAACATTACCAAAATATGTTTCTTTTTGTGGAGAAACTAAAGGGTCTCCATAAACTTCACTTGTTGATGCGAAAATCAAAGTTTTACTTTTTGATTTTAAAAAAAATTCTAATAGATTGAAAACACCAATACTATTTGCTCTAAGAATTTCTAATGATAATTCTTTAAATAAATTAGGAGAAGCTGGTGAAGCTAAATCGTAGATTAAATCAAATTTAGGTAAATTATGAAAATTATAATTAATAATATCCCTTTTAATAAAAATAAGATTTTTATAATTTAAAAATTCTTTTAAATTATTTTTATTACCGGTTATTAAATTATCAATAACATAAATTTGATGATTTTTTTTTAAAAAATATTTCGTTAAATGACTACCGATAAAACCTGCTCCACCTAGTATTAATATTTTCATAATGTTTTTCTTCCTATGGAAAAATATTTAAAGCCTAAATTTTTCATAATTTTTGGTTGATAGATATTTCTACCATCAAAAATATAAGGTTTATTAAGAATTTTTTTTACTTTATTTAAGTCAATTTGTTTAAATTCATTCCATTCAGTTAGAATTACTAAACTATCAACATTTTTAATAGCTTCATATGGTGAATTAAAGTAGCTGATTTTATTTAAAAATATTTTTTTTATATTGTTCATTGCTTCTTGATCATATACTTGAATTTTAAAATTGTTTTTTAATAAATTTTCAATAAAATAAATTGAAGGAGCAAAGCGAATATCATCGGTGTTTGGTTTAAAAGCTAATCCCCATATAGCGATTTTTTTACCTGGAGCATTGTTTAAAATTTTCTTTAAAAAATTTTCTTTAGCAAGTTGATTAATTTTTTCAACTTCAACCAAAAAATTAGAAGAAACTTTAAGTTTTTTACCTATATCTATCAAAGCCATAATATCTTTTGGAAGACAACTACCTCCATAACCAACTCCAGGATTCATAAAAATTCTTCCAATTCTTTTGTCTAAACCGATAGCATCTAAAATATTTTCTACATCGGCATCAACTTTTTCTGCATAAAAAGAAACTAAATTAGCAAAAGAAATTTTTACAGCTAACATAGCGTTAGAAAAATATTTAATTAATTCTGCTGAAGACAAATCAGTAACAATTTTTTTGCAATTAATGGGTTCGTGCAATTTTAGCAATAAATCAATTGCTTTTTTAGAATAACTACCAATAACAACTCGATCAGCGTTTAAAGTATCAGAAATAGCTGTTCCCTCTCTTAAAAATTCTGGACAAGAAGCTACAGCAAATAATCTTTCTTTTTGATATTTTTTAATTATTTTTTCAATCTGTTTATTTGTACCAACTGGAACTGTACTTTTACAAGAAACAACGGTAAAACGATTTTTATTTAAATTTTGACCAATTTTTTCAGCTACAGAAAATACAGCTAATAAATTTGCTTCGCCATTTTTTTTTGGAGGAGTGCCAACAGTAATAAAAACAATTTCAGAGTTTTTTACTGATTGATAGTCTAAAGTAAAATGAATTCGATTAGCTTTAAGATTTTTTTTAAGTAATTCTTCTAATCCTGGTTCATAAATAATTGGATCACCATTTTTTAAGCGATTAATTTTTTCTTTTGTGTGACCAATTACCCAAACATCATTACCAAAATCAGCAAAAACACAAGCGGTAACTAAACCAACATAACCATGACCAATTATTGTTATTGTCATAAGAGTTAATTTTAAATTTTTAACTAAAAAAATTCAATAATTTTTAAATTGTTTAATTATTTTTTCTAAACCCTCTTCAAAATTAGACATCTTTAAAAAATTATTTTTTTTAGATTTTATTACTGAATATTGCGGTATGCCCGGTTTTAATTTTATATACGCTTCATATGTAGTTGTTTTTATTAAATTAATATCAAAATTAAATTTTTTAGAGACAATTAAACCTAGATCATATGGAGAATAAGATTGACTGCCAGTTAAATGAAAAATTTCTGGAGAATAATTATTCACCAAATATTTTAAACCATAAGCAATATCATCGATAAAAGTTGGTGTCATTAAAGAATTAGTTATTAAAGATAGAGATTTTTTTTGTTCTAAAAAGCTTTTAAAAGTTCTAAAAAAATCATTTTTTTTATCAAATTTTGCCCGATATGGATAAGAAATTCTTACAATCATTCCGTTACTATTAACAACTTTTTCTCCTTCATATTTAGATAATCCATAAATACCTATTGGATTAGTTTTTGAGTCTTCAAAATAAGGTGGATTTTTTCCATTAAAAACAAAGTCAGTTGAGATGTAAATAAATTTCTTTTTTTTATTAATAACTTTTTCAATTAAATTTTTAGTTCCAATAACATTTATTCTAAAACAAAGATCTTTTTCTTCATTGGCCTTAGCAACATTAGTATAGGCGGCTAAATGAAGTAAAATATCAAAATTTATTTTTTCTAACACTTCATTAACTTGATTTTTATTTGTAATATCTAAAATATCAGAAGATAAATTAATAAATTCAAAGTCTTTATTTAATAGTTCTATTATTCTTGAACCAACCAATCCATTTCCTCCAGTAATGGCGATTTTAATCATAGTTGTTGATATTGTTTTTTGTAGTAATTTTGATACTCGCCTGATTTAATTTTTTTCCACCAATTTTCATTATTTTTATACCAGTCAATGGTTTTTTTAAGATAGGTGTCAAAATCAAATTCAGGCTGCCAGCCAAGCTCATTTTTTATTTTTGACCAATCAATTGCGTAACGACGATCATGACCAGGTCTATCTTTTACAAATTCAATAACAGTTTCATCTTTATTCATGAATTTAATAATTTTTTTAACCACTTCAAGATTACTAATATCTTCAGTTAAGCCACCAATAAAGTAAGTTTCTCCTATTTTGCCTTTATGAATAATTAGATCAATAGCGCGACAATGGTCTTCAACATAAAGCCAGTCCCTAACATAAAGACCGTCACCATAAATTGGAATTTTTTTTCCTTCTAAAATATTAGTAATTGCCAAGGGAATAAATTTTTCCGGAAATTGATAAGGACCAAAGTTATTTGAGCAGTTTGAGATGGTAGTTGGAAGATTATAGGTAATATGATAAGCGCGGACTAAATGGTCAGAGGCGGCTTTTGATGCTGAATAAGGAGAGCGAGGGTTATAATTAGTTTTTTCATTAAATTTTTCTTTTGAATTCAAAGGTAAGGCACCAAAAACTTCATCAGTTGAGATATGATGAAATCTGAAAACTTTGTTTTTTAAAGCTGCTTCAAGTAAAACATAAGTACCTTCGACATTAGTTTTGACAAATGGAGAAGGATCTAAAATTGATCGATCAACATGGCTTTCAGCGGCAAAATGAACTATCACATCAATATTTTTTGTAATTTCAAAAACGAAATTTTTGTCACAAATATCACCTTTTATAAACTGATAATTAGGATTGTTTTCAACAGATTTTAAATTTTCTAAATTTCCTGCGTAAGTTAATTTGTCTAAATTAATGATTTTATCTTGAGGATATTTTTTTAACCAGTATAAAATAAAGTTAGATCCAATAAATCCCGCTCCACCAGTGACTAATAGTTTCATTCTTATATTTTAACACTAATTTTAATTTTTAGATTAACTGTATTATAATGTTTTTAATTTAACTATGAAAGAAAAAAATATTATTTTAAAAATAAAGACGGCTTAAGGCTTTGTGGGATTTTGACTATTCCACAGAAGAAAACAAGAAATTGTATTATCCTTTGTCACGGAATTACTGTAAATAAAGAAGAGGGTGGGATTTTTACCAATCTGGCTAAAAAATTAGCCAAAGTTGGTTTTGCTGTCTTTAGATTTGATTTTAGAGGTCATGGAGAAAGTGAGGGAGATTCTATCAATTTAACAGTTACAGGAGAAAAAAAAAGATCTGGAGGCGGTTTTTTTGTTTTTGATTAGTTTAGGTTATAAGAAATTCGGCGTTCTTGGCGCTAGTTTTGCCGGAGAAGCAGTATCTCTGTTTGTTGCGACGCATCAGGCAGTAGTAAAAGCTTTGATTTTGTGGAATGCAATTATTGATTATCACTGTCTACTCAGACCCAAGCTTCCATGGCCAAAAAAATATTTTGGTATAGAACAAATAAATAAATTAAAGAAACAAGGATTTATTGAAATTGGAAGCTCTAAATTTAAAATCGGTACAAAGTTATATCAAGAAATACAAAAAATCAAACCATGGAAAAAGTTAATAAAATTTGAAAAACCAATTTTATTTGTTCACGGCGATAAAGATTATTATATTCCGTATGAGAATTCAGTAAAATACTCTCAATTTTTTAAAAACGCAAAACTTGAGACAATAATTGACGGAGAACACGGTTTTGATGACAATAAAAGACATGAAGAGCAAGCTATTAAAAAAACAATTGATTTTTTTGTAAAGAATTTAGCTTAAATTAAATTTATGAATTTATGAAAAATGAAGTAATTGGTTGGTATGGAGTTTTGGCGATTTTAACAGCCTAAGGGTTAATAAATTTTGATATTTTAGTTTCAACAAATTTAATTTATCAATTTTTGAATTTATCTGGTGCTTTAGCAATAGTTTATATTTCTTTTAAGAAAAAAGCTTATCAGCCAGCAATTTTAAATATTATCTGGGTATTAATTACAATTGTTGCAATAATAAAATTATTATTTAGATAATTTTTTTCTTAATTTTTTATTAATTAATTTATCTAAAATCTCCCAACGTTTTTTTTTGATTTCATAAGGAACATCATCGAGAAATTTTTTTGTCGCTAAAGTACCAAAACGAGGAGAATACATGGCTATATAAGCTTTATCAAAACCTACTTTTTTACAAAGATCAACGGTATTATTAAACTCTTCATCAGTTTCTCCACAAAAACCAACGATAATATCAGTAGTAAATTTAATGTTAGATATTCTTGTCTTAATTTTATTAATTAATTCTAAATATTCTTCTTTGGTATACCAACGATTCATTCTCTTTAATACATTATTATCTCCTGATTGAACTGGTAAATGAATAGTGCGAGTAATGTTTTTATTTTTTTTTATTACTTCAATTAACTCATCAGAAAAATCCCAAGGATTGGAAGAAATAAAATCAACTTTCTCAAATCCCATTTGGGCAACTTCTTCTAATAAATAAGGAAAAAGGGTAGGGATTCGATAACGACCTAAATGTTTTACATATACAGGTTTAATAGTTTTATTGGTATTTTTTATTTTAAAACTAGTTAGAGTTTTTT
>FWWL01006818.1_pt1 | contig 16137 bp, 11 predicted proteins | sample 2228331 | NCBI WGS metagenome assembly FWWL01 (sample SAMEA103939775, study PRJEB20133) | metagenome
ACATCTTTCGCCTTTTCTCCAAAAATAGCCCTCAGAAGTTTCTCCTCCGGTGAAAGATAACTCTCGCCTTTGGGAGTAACCTTGCCAACAAGTATATCTCCAGGACCTACTTCTGCACCTATACGGATAATCCCGTTTTCATCAAGGTTCCTGAGGGCATTCTCGCTTAAACCCGGAATATCTCTTGTCACTTCTTCCTTCCCCAACTTTGTATCCCGTGTTACACATTCAAACTCTTCAATATGAATTGATGTATAAACATCTTCCTTAACAAGACGCTCACTCAATAAAATTGAATCTTCAAAGTTGTACCCGCCCCAGGGCATGAAGGCCACAAGAACATTTCTGCCAAGCGCCAGTTCGCCAAGGTGTGTAGCAAAACCATCTGCTATTACCTGACCCTTTTTTACTCTATCCCCCTTCCTTACTAATGGCCGTTGATTAATGCATGTATTCTGATTTGATTTCCTGAATTTTAAAAGATTGTAAATATCCAGCGTCGGCTCGCCCTTTACTATCTCTTTCTCGTCAACCTTAATTACTATTCGGGTAGCATCTACACTCTCCACAATTCCGCCTCTCCTTGCAGTAACTACAGCACCTGAGTCCTTTGCGCATCTAAATTCAAGTCCTGTTCCCACCAGGGGCGCTTCGGTCTGGATAAGTGGAACCGCCTGTCTCTGCATATTTGCTCCCATAAGAACACGGTTAGCATCATCATGCTCAAGAAATGGAATAAGCGCTGCCGCAACGCTCATAACCTGCGCTGGAGAGACGTCCATCAGGTCAACCTCCTCCTTGGGAACCAGTGCAAATTCACCGTCCTTGCGTGCTGAAACAAGATCAGCACTGAGCATGCCATTCTTATCCAGAGGGGCATTTGCCTGGGCAATGGTATGCCCCTTCTCCTCAAGTGCAGATAGAAAGACAACTTCATCTGTTACCTTGGTGTTCTTCACCCTCCTGTAGGGCGTCTCAATAAATCCATAGTCATTTATCCTTGCATAGGATGTCATTGAAACAATCAAACCGATGTTCTGACCCTCAGGTGTTTCAACAGGACATACCCTGCCGTAATGGGTGGAATGGACATCCCTTGCCTCAAAACCAGCCCTTTCCCGCGTCAATCCTCCTGGACCCAGTGCGGAAAGGCGTCTTTTGTGGGTAAGTTCGGAAAGCGGATTTGTCTGATCCATAAACTGCGAGAGAGGACTGCTTCCAAAAAATTGCTTGAGGATTGCAATTACTGGCTTTGGATTAATAATATCAAGTGGCATCAGCATCTCAACATCAGTCTCCATTGCCAATCTCTCCTTCACTGCCCTGTCTAAGCGAACAAGACCAATTCTCATGACATTTTCCAGCAATTCTCCAACAGTTTTTACTCTTCTATTACCCAGGTGATCTATATCGTCTTCCTTTCCTGCTGTCTCCCTGATGTGAATAAGTTCTTTTATTGTTGCCAGTATATCTTCAGGCGTGAGTGTAGTTACATCCAGAGGAACATTCAATCCCAGGCGGTGATTTATTTTTAATCTACCAACTGGCGAGAGGTCATACCGCTCCGGCCTGAAGAACATCTGAGGCAGAAATTCTCTGGCAAACTCGGCAGTCGGTGGCTCCGTTGGTTTCATTCTTCTATAAATTTCTTTCTGGGCTGCTTCCGTTGTCTCAATCTTTTCGCTATCAAGGGTATCTTTTATCGAGGGCAAGCCAATATGGAGTATTTCTAGGGTATTAATGCCCGCAGCCCGCAATTGCCTGAGCTTATCCTCCGTTACATTTTCATTACATTTAATTATCACCTCGCCAGTTTTTGGATGCTTTACATCATGGGAGGAAACACGCATAGCAAGTTCTTCATAACTCATGGGAATTTCTTTTATGTTTAATAACTTAAGCCGTTTCAACATCCCTTTGGTAATTTTCCGTTCCCTCTTTATCACTACCTCTCCCGTCTTAGGGTCAACGAGGTCTGCCATCAATTTTTCTCCCTCAAGTATTTCATCCACCACCGGCCTCAAAGGCGGATCATGGGATATGTCTATTTTTTCTGAGGTATAAAAATAATTCAGAATATCATGACTGGAATATCCCAGAGCCTTTAACAGTATTGTTATCGGTATCTTTTTCTTCCTGTCAATACGAACATAGAGCAAATCCTTGCTGTCAAATACAAAGTCAAGCCATGAACCTCTGTTTGGAATTATCCTTGCCGAGTAAAAAGGCTTACCTGTAAGAGAGCTCTGCCCCTTCTCCCTCTGGAAGAATACACCGGGAGACCTGTGCATCTGATTAACTACTACCCGTTCTGCACCGTTAATTATAAAACTTCCTGTCTCCGTCATAATGGGAATATCGCCGAAGAAGACCTCCTGCTCCTTAATATCCCGGATAGTCTGAGTCTTTGTAAGTGGATCAATATCGTGAAGCACAAGTCGTACCAACAGTTTTACCGGTGCAGAGTAAGTCTCTCCCTTTATGATACACTCCTCGGGTGTGAGAGGTGGCTTATCCACAATGTACTTAACAAATTCAAGTGTTACCTTGCCTGAAGGATCTTTTATAGGGAACACGCTCTTAAAGACCGCCTGTAATCCAATATCCTTCCGCTCTTCCGGTGGAACCTTGGCTTGTAGAAAATTCTCAAAGGATCTCAACTGCACATCCAGAAGGTGGGGCATTTCAATCACAGGGGTAATTTTTCCAAAATTCTTTCTTATCTTATAGTCAAGGATGATTGGTTCACCCATGCTAACCTCCTGCCTTGCTCTCCAATTGTAACTCAAGCATGACTATTTAATCTCCACAGTTGCGCCTGCTGAAGTCAGCTGTTTTTTAATTTTTTCTGCTTCTTCTTTTGTAACTCCTTCTTTAATTGGCTTTGGAGCACCCTCAACAAGATCCTTCGCCTCTTTCAAACCAAGATTGGTAACAGCTCTGACTTCTTTTATAACCTGAATCTTCTTTTCCGGAGGAACAGAAGCGAGAATAACAGTCCATTCTGTCTTCTCCTCTGCCTTCTGTTCACCACCGCCTGTCTGTACTGCCACCGGTGCGCCAACAGCCACAGGGACTGCAGCGCTCACACCAAACTTCTCCTCAAGTGCTTTGACCAGTTCAGCCAGTTCCATAACCGTTAGGCTCTCTATCGCCTGAATGATTTCCTCTTTGGTTAATTTAGCCATCGCTTTAACCTCCTTTTCTGCTTTTTCCATAATTAATACCTCCTACTGATTAGATTTTTTATGCTGCCCGTTTCTTATTGATTTCACTTAAAACGATAACCATTGCCCGTATTGGACCGGCAAGAACCCTCACAAGTCCGTTTACAGGTCCTGCAAGTGTCCTCACCAGCGAAGTCCGCAGATCCTTCTTTGATGGTAAAAGAGCAATTTTCTGTATTCCATTGGCATCGTAAAGTTGTCCCTCAAAATAACATGCCTTTAATTTTAAATGAGGATACTTTTTTGTGCCCTCACTTAACACCTTTGCCACATCAACTCCTTCATCATAACCGAAAATAATAGAATTCGGCCCTTCTAAAAACTGTGTTAATGATTGCTGGGGCGTGTCTTTCAATGCTAACTTCATAAGTGTATTCTTTGCTATGTGCAGGTCAGCGGATTTACTCCTTAAACTTTTGCGCAATTCGGTCAATTCAACGAAATTAAGCCCTTTATATTCCACTAAAAAGGCACTATTTGCCTTTAGCGCCTCTGCCTTTAATTTTTCAATAATTTTCCCCTTCTCTTGCTTTTTCATACAAAATACCTCACTTCTTTAATAATTCTTTTACTGAGAGTGGATCAATCTTGATTCCAGGGCCCATAGTAGTTGACAGTGTGATTGATCTGAGATAAACACCCTTGCTTGTAGGAGGCTTTGCAGCAATAACTGCCTCCATAACCGCAGCAATGTTTCCTAAAAGCGCTTCATCCGAAAATGATTTCTTTCCCACCGGTATGTGAAGGTTACCTCCCTTATCAATCTTAAAATCAACCTTCCCCTTTTTTGATTCCTGCACAGCCCTCGCAATATCAAATGTAACTGTCCCCATCTTGGGGCTCGGCATCAGCCCTTTGGGTCCCAGAATCTTGCCGAGCTTGCTTACCATCCCCATCATATCGGGTGTGACGATCAATTTATCAAATTCAGTCCAGCCCGACTGGATTTTTTGAATCAGATCCTCTGCTCCCACATAATCCGCCCCTGCCTCTTTCGCCTCTTTCTCCTTATCGCCCTTCGCTATCACCGCAACTGTAACCTTTTTACCAAGGCCGTATGGAAGTGAAACAGATCCTTTTACAATCTGTTCGGGATGCTTTGGATCAACGCCAAGGCGTATTGCCAGTTCAACTGTCTCATCAAATTTTGCATAACCTGTATCCTTTGCATATTTTACTGCTTCAATAAAACTATACTTCTTAAGTAAATCCACCCTTTTTGCTGACCGAGAATAATTCTTCCCTCTTCCCCTTATTTTTTCAATTCGTATTTCTGTCTGTTCCATCTATTTTACCTCCTCATCTCAAACGGAGGGCCTGCCTTTAACCCTCAACAAATTCCTTCACAGACTCACACAGTGCCTATCCTTCCACTACCTGAACCCCCATACTCTTTGCAGTCCCTTCAATTATTTTCATTGCCTTTTCAATATCATCTGTATTCAGATCGGGTAGTTTAACCTTCGCAATCTCTCTGATCTGCGATTTTGTTATTTTCCCTACGATGGTTCTCTTTGCCTCTGAAGAGCCCTTTTCAATCTTTATTGCCTGCTTTATTAAAACTGATGCGGGGGGCGTTTTTGTAATAAATGTGAAAGACCTGTCGGAATAAATAGTAACCACCACAGGGATAATGGTGCCGGGTGGCTGATCCTTTGTCCTGGCATTAAACTGTTTACAAAACTCCATGATGTTTACACCATGTTGACCAAGGGCAGGACCTACCGGGGGTGATGGATTCGCTGCACCAGCAGGAATCTGTAATTTAACCATTGCCTGAACCTTTTTTGCCATCTACTCTCCTCCTCTCTTCTGACCTCCGCTCTCAATCTTGTTCATTTACTTTACCATTCCTCTCCTTCATCCTTTATCCACCTGACTGTACTCAAGTTCCACAGGGGTTGATCTGCCCAGGATACTCACAAGCACTCTTATTCTGCCTTTATCCGGTTTAACCTCCTCTACAATACCGTTAAAATTCGCAAAGGGGCCATCAATAATTCTCACCATCTCACCCTGCACAAATGAAACTTTGTGCTTTGGATGCACACTTTCTTCTTTAATCCTTTGCGTCAATCGCTGAACCTCTTCATCTGGCAGTGAATATGGGTTGGTTGGACTCCCAATAAAACCAGTAACCTTTGGTATCTTCCTCACAACATGCCATGTCTTTTCGTTCATTTCCATCTGAACAAGCAAATAGGAGGGAAACATCTTCCTTTTTGTTAATTTCTTCTCTCCTTTTTTTATCTCTATCAGATCTTCTTTTGGCACTAGAATCTCACCAAACTGGTTCTCAAGCCCAAGTTCCTTGATTTTCTTTTCAAGGGCTTTTTTCACCTTTTCTTCGTAGCCAGAATAAGTATGAACTACATACCATTGTTTTGCCATCTATCCCTTCTCCTGACTTTTTATGAAGGTGAAACCAGAGAAACAATCCATAATATTATCATATCAACCAGCCATAAAAACAATGCAGTGATAAAGACAGCAATTAATACAATAACGGTAGAGAGAGCGGTATCCTTTCGTGTAGGCCATGTTACATTTAGAAGTTCCATACGAACATCTTTAATAAAATTTATTGCATTTTTATACCAGTTAATTATATCCATAGCCATATATCATCTCCCGGCGCCAAACAATCTTTTAATTCTCATCTCTTAATCTTCAATTAATATCTCCCTCCGTATGTAAACCTATTTATTTAACACACCCCATAACTCCTGAATCCTATATGGCAGGCCAGGAGGGATTCGAACCCCCAACCCCCGGTTTTGGAGACCGGTGCTCTGACCGTTAGAGCTACTGGCCTACAATTTAATTCCATCGTTATCACCCCGCACAGCATGCTGTGCCTCTCCTGCGCAATTCGCCATTCCCAATCCGCAATCCATCACCCACAATCCTCACTCTATTATCTCCGTCACCACACCCGCTCCCACTGTCCTCCCACCCTCACGAATCGCAAACCTCAACTCCTTCTCCAGCGCTATCGGCGTGATTAACTCCACCTCCATCGTCACATTGTCCCCAGGCATCACCATCTCCACCCCAGCCGGTAACTTTATACTCCCCGTCACATCCGTAGTCCGAAAATAAAACTGCGGCCTATACCCACTGAAAAACGGCGTGTGCCTCCCTCCCTCCTCCTTGCTCAACACATACACCTCACACTTAAACCTCCTGTGCGGCGTCACACTCCCAGGCTTCGCCAAAACCTGTCCACGCTCAACCTCCTCCTTCTTCGTCCCCCTCAACAACACCCCTATGTTGTCCCCTGCCCTCCCCTCATCCAATACCTTACGAAACATCTCCACCCCAGTCACCACCGTCTTCATCGTATCCCTGAACCCCACTACCTCCACCTCATCTCCAACCCTCACAACCCCCCTCTCCACCCTCCCAGTCACCACAGTCCCCCTCCCGCTTATGCTGAATACATCCTCTATCGGCATCAAAAATGGCTTGTCCACATCCCTCTTCGGCTCCTTTATATACTCATCCACCGCCTTCATCAACTTCTCTATACTACCATACCCTATCTCGCTCCTGTCCCCCTCTAACGCCCTCAACGCACTACCACGTATCACAGGCACCTCATCCCCAGGAAATTTATAACTCTTCAATAACTCCCTCACCTCTAACTCCACCAAATCCAAAATCTCCTTGTCATCCACCATGTCCACCTTGTTCATATAAACCACTATATACGGAACATTCACCTGCCTCGCCAGCAATACATGCTCCTTCGTCTGCGGCATCGGCCCATCTGCAGCACTCACTACCAGTATCGCACCGTCCATCTGCGCCGCACCAGTTATCATGTTCTTTATATAGTCCGCATGCCCAGGACAATCCACATGCGCATAATGCCGATTCTCCGTCTCATACTCTATGTGCGATATGTTTATCGTTATACCCCTCGCCTTCTCCTCAGGCGCCTTGTCTATCTCCTCAAATGGCACAAAATTCGCCAGCTTCTTCTCACTCAATACCTTCGTGATCGCTGCCGTCAATGTCGTCTTACCATGGTCTATGTGACCTATCGTCCCCACATTTACATGCGGCTTCTTCCTCTCAAATTTCTGCTTCGCCATATCTATTCCTCCTTGAATAAATCATTTACTATTAGCAACCTTTAATCTATTCAATATTCCCTGCGCAATAAACTCGGGAACCGGTTCGTATTTAGAAAATTGCATGGTATAAGTAGCCCTCCCCTGGCTTAATGAACGCAGGGCAGTGGCATACCCAAACATATCAGCAAGAGGAACATGAATCTTTATAATCTGATATTCTCCCCTTTTCTCAATCCCCAGAATTTTACCTCTACGGGCATTAATGTCCCCGATGACATCTCCAAGGAATTCATCCGGGACAACAACCTCAGCAGACATTACCGGCTCCAAGAGGACAACTCCCGCACGCTTGCAGGCATCCTTAAATGCCAGTGAGGCAGCAATCTTAAAGGCAATTTCAGAAGAATCAACTTCATGGTACGACCCATCTACAAGTGTAACTTTTACATCAACGACAGGATACCCGGCAAGTATTCCAGACTCACTGGCTTCAAGCACTCCTTTTTCTACCGCAGGTATGTATTCCTTCGGGATAACTCCGCCCACGATTTTATTAACAAATACAATACCCCTTCCTCGTTCAAGGGGCTCAACCTCAATAACCACATGACCATACTGACCGCGTCCGCCTGTCTGTCTTATATATTTCCCTTCCGCAGTGCTTCTTGAAACTATGCTCTCTTTATATGCAACCTGTGGCTTTCCTACATTTGCATCAACCTTAAATTCTCTCATTAATCTGTCCACTATTATCTCAAGATGTAACTCTCCCATCCCCGATATAATTGTCTGTCCTGTCTCTTCATCCTGCTTTACCTTAAATGATGGATCCTCAAGGGCGAGTTTGTGTAATGAAGAAGAAAGCCGGTCCTCATCCCCCTTTGTTTTTGGCTCAATGGCAACTGATATCACTGCCTCAGGGAAATCCATAGATTCAAGGATAATAGGATGATCAGGATCACACAGAGTATCACCTGTGGTAGTATATTTCAATCCAACTGCAGCCACTATATCACCTGTGTAACACTCTTCTATTTCCTCTCTCTTATTGGCATGCATTCTCAGTAATCTTCCAATCCTTTCCTTTCTATCCTTCCTTACATTTTGTAATATCATCCCGCTCTTTAAAGACCCAGAATAGAGACGGAGATAAGTTAGCTGTCCGATGTATGGATCCGTCATTATTTTGAACGCAAGAGCAGATACGGGAGCAGTATCACTTGCCTCCCTTTCTATTTCGCCCATAGTTTTTGGATCTCTTCCCTTAACGGGCGGTATGTCAAGGGGAGAAGGAAGGAAATCAACTACTGCATCAAGGAGTGGCTGGATCCCTTTATTTCTAAAAGCAGAACCACATAAGGTTGGAACTCGTTCAAATCGCAGAGTAGCAATTCGGAGGGCATTCTTAATCTCTTCCTGGCTGATATCCCCGCCGTTAATGTATTTGTCCATAAGTTTGTCATCAAAATCAGCAACTGCTTCGATCAATTTTTCTCTGTATTCTTTTGCCAGTCTTAAATATTCTTCCGGTATATCCTCAACTATTGTTTTTAATCCCTGAGACTCCTCATCAAAAATTATTGCCTTCATGGCAATAAGGTCAATGACGCCTTTAAAATTTTCTTCTGCACCTAAAGGCAGATTGATAGCAACGGGCGTAACATTAAAACGTTCTTTGATCATTTGCATTACGTTGTAAAAATCAGCACCCACTCTGTCCATCTTATTGACAAAGGCAATCCTCGGAACCCTGTATTTATCTGCCTGTCTCCAGACAGTCTCTGACTGCGGTTCAACACCACCAACGCCACAGAATACAGCCACAGCACCATCCAGAACACGCAAACTTCTTTCCACCTCTATGGTAAAGTCAACATGTCCTGGAGTATCTATAATGTTAATCCTGTGATTTCGCCATGAGCATGTGGTTGCAGCAGAAGTAATAGTGATACCCCTTTCTTTTTCCTGCTCCATCCAGTCCATGATGGCAGTACCTTCATCAACCTCGCCAATCTTGTAAGAGACGCCTGTATAATAGAGAATTCTCTCCGTTGTAGTTGTCTTGCCTGCATCAATGTGCGCCATAATTCCAATATTTCTCACTCTCTCTAATGGAACCTGTCTCGCCATTTTATCTCACCATCTATAATGAGCAAATGCCCGGTTTGCCTCTGCCATCTTATGGGTTTCCTCTTTCTTCTTTATTGCACCACCTTTATTCTCAAAGGCATCAAGAATCTCATTTGCAAGCCGTTCCTCCATCCTGTATTCGGAGCGCGCATTTGCATACTCCACCAGCCATCTCAGTGCAAGGGACGTCCTTCTCCTTTCTGGAATTTCCATGGGAACCTGATAAGTGGCTCCGCCAACCCTTCTCGGTCTTGTCTCAAGAACGGGCTTGAGGTTCTCAAATGCCTTATAAAATATGGTAATGGGATTCTCCTTCTTTTTCTCTGCAATAATATCAAGGGCTTTATATACAATGCGTTGTGCCAGTAATTTCTTGCCCCTTCTCATCACTGTATTGATAAGCTTCGCTATTAGAACATCATTGTATTTTGGATCGGGTGCAATCTCTCTTACTGGTGCTTTACCGCCTCTTGCCATAGAAAAACTCCTCACTTTGGTTTCTTTGCTCCATATTTTGACCTGCTGTTTCTCCTGTCCTGAACTCCCGCAGAATCAAGAGCTCCTCTGATAATATGATATCTTACCCCTGGAAGGTCTTTCACCCTGCCACCCCTGACAAGAACCACTGAATGTTCCTGAAGGTTATGTCCCACTCCAGGTATATATGCAGTTATTTCCGCTCCATTGCTGAGTCGTACTCTTGCCACCTTTCTTAAAGCAGAATTCGGTTTTTTTGGTGTAGTGGTATAAACACGGAGACATACCCCCCTCTTTTGAGGACACCCTCCAAGTGCAATTGATTTGGACTTTCTCTTCACCTTTACTCTCGGTTGCCTCACTAATTGGTTAAAGGTTGGTACCATACTAAATTTTCTCCTCTATAAAAATAATAAACCCAGGTTTTCACCTGGGCTTATCTCCACATCATAAATTTACACGCAACTACATCACCGCCCAGGTGTCTTCAATAGCAAGTATCTTTTATATACACAAATCAATTTAAACTTAAATTTTAACCATATATTCAAAAATTAGTCAAGATTTTTCTTACTTTCCCGCTATTTCTACCATCTCCGCTTCTTCAGCAACCTCTTCTTTCACTTTAACATCCCTGTACATCTTCAGTCCAGTGCCAGCAGGAATCATCCTGCCAGTAATTACATTCTCTTTCAAACCCTTGAGATAATCAACCTTTCCGGCAATGGCAGCTTCAGTAAGTATTCGCGTTGTTTCCTGGAATGATGCAGCAGATATCCAGCTCTCATTGCTCAGTGATGCCTTAGAAATTCCCAGCAGAAGCGGTTCTGCAACAGCAGGTCTTTTGCCTGCTTTCTTGACTTTAAGATTTTCCTCTTCAAAAATATACTTTTCCACTGCCTCCCCCACAAGGAATCGTGTATCACCTGAATCAACCACCTTTACTCTTCTAAGCATCTGACGCACAATTATTTCAATATGCTTATCGTTAATGTTTACTCCCTGGAGCCTGTACACCTCCTGAATCTCATCTACGAGATAGCGCGCAAGCGCTTTCTCTCCAAGAACATGGAGGAGGTCATGGGGATTAATGGAACCATCAACCAGAGGCTCACCTGCCTTCACCCGGTCACCGATCTTTACATGAATATGCTTACCCTTTGGAATAATGTATTCCTTTGGCTCCCCAACATCAGGGGTAATAACTATGCGCCTTTTACCCTTAAGATCCTCAATTGTGGTAACCTTGCCGTCTATTTCTGTAATAACTGCCAGGTCCTTGGGTTTACGCGCTTCAAATAGTTCAGCCACCCTTGGTAAACCTCCGGTAATATCCTTGGTCTTTGTAATCTCCCGCGGTATCTTGGCAATAACATCTCCTGCATGAACAAAATCGCCTTCATTTACAGTTATTATTGCCTTAACAGGCAATTGATATCTCGCTACTGATTGTTCATTGATTTTTATTGTTTTATTTTTCTCGTCCTTTATTGAAATTCTTGGACGCAGATCTGGATCACGAGGGGGGATTGTCACCTTCTGAGAGAGTCCTGTAAATTCATCCACCTGCTCTTCAATCGTCACTCCCTCAATTATGTCGCCGTATTTAACAATTCCTGAAACCTCTGTTAAAATTGGCGTATAGTATGGATCTCTTTCCGCGAGAATGTCTCCCTTTTTAACGAGCGCGCCATCCTCAACAAAAAGTTTGGAGCCAATGATGAGGTGATGCTTTTCCTTCTCACGTCCACTCTCATCAACAATGGCAATTTCGCTATGTTTATTCATAACGATAAGTTTTCCCTCCTTATTCTTAACAACGCTTGTATTCACAAATTTAACCCTTCCATCTACCCTTGCTTCAACTGTCTTTTGTTCTGCCTTTCCCTTTGCAACTCCTCCGATGTGAAATGTTCTCATTGTCAACTGTGTGCCTGGTTCACCTATTGACTGTGCAGCTATAATCCCAACGGCCTCTCCAATCTCAACGAGCCGTCCCCGCGCCAGGTCTCTTCCATAACATTTAGCACAGACTCCACTGCCCCTTGTCTTACAGGTCAGGACAGAACGGATCTCAACCTCTTCTAATCCTGCCTCCTCAATCTTCATGGCGCTCTCAACCGTAATCTCCTCGTTTGCCCTCACAATCACCTCATTGCTATATGGGTCAATAATATCATGAAGGGCAACCCTGCCCACAATCCTGTCTGAAAGCTTTTGAATTACATCTCCGCCCTCAATCAATGCGGTAACCTTAATTCCATCAAGAGTGCCACAATCCAATTCCTGGACAATACAATCATGTGCGACATCCACAAGTCGTCTCGTAAGATAACCAGCATTGGAGGTCTTAAGCGCCGTATCCGCAAGTCCCTTTCTTGCACCGTGTGTTGAAATAAAGTACTGCAATACATTCAACCCCTCGCGAAAGTTTGAAGTAATTGGCGTTTCAATAATTTCACCGGAGGGCTTTGCCATAAGTCCCCTCATCCCTGCAAGTTGTTTAATCTGGTCAGCGCTACCCCTTGCACCAGAATCCGCCATCATAAATATGGGGTTGAAACTCGTTGTCTTTGCCTGTCTTCCCTTCTCATCGGTAACAATCTCCTCGCCCAGTTCCTTCATTAACTCCTGTTTAACCTCTTCAGTAACTCTGTACCAGATATCAACAACTCTGTTATATCTTTCACCTGCTGTAATTAATCCCTTCCGGTATATATCCTCAACCTCACGAACACTCTTCAGTGCATTTTCAATAATTGCATTCTTCTTCGATGGAATCTTAAGGTCCTTGATACTGATGGAAATTCCCGCAAGTGTGGCATATTTATAACCCATGTCCTTCAGTTTATCGGCAAGAATAACAGTCTTCTTCTCCCCGCAGAGTCGATATGTAACATCTATGAGGGCTTCCACACTCTTTTTATCCATTACCCTGTTGACATACTCAAAGGGCACCTCCTGAGGAACAATTTCATAAAGAAGGATTCTTCCAACCGTTGTTTCCTTCAATTCACCATTAATCCTCACCTTTATCTTTGCGTGAAGATCAAGAGTTCCTGCATCATAGGCAATTGTAACCTCTTCAGGGGAATAAAAAACCTTGCCTTCTCCCTTCACGAAGGGGCGTTCTCTCGTGAGGTAATAAAGCCCGAGAATAATATCCTGAGTAGGAACAATTATTGGTTTTCCATTTGCCGGAGAGAGAATGTTATTTGTGGACATCATCAATGTTCTACATTCAACCTGCGCTTCAATAGAAAGGGGGACATGAACCGCCATCTGGTCACCATCAAAATCCGCATTATATGCAGTGCAGACCAGTGGATGCAATTGAATGGCTTTGCCCTCAATAAGAACCGGCTCAAAGGCTTGAATGCTGAGACGATGAAGCGTAGGTGCACGGTTCAGGAGAACGGGATGTTCCCTTGTCACCTCTGCAAGGACATCCCATACCTCGGGCGTGCCCTTCTCTACAAGCCTTTTTGCAGATTTTACATTAACCGCATATCCGCGTTCTATTAACTTATTGTAAATAAATGGCTTAAAGAGTTCAAGCGCCATAATTTTTGGCAGTCCACACTGATGGAGTTTTAGTTCCGGACCAATTACAATTACAGACCTGCCAGAATAATCAACCCTCTTGCCGAGGAGATTCTGTCTGAATCTACCCTGTTTACCCCGGATCATATCGCTCAGGGACTTGAGCAATCGCCTTCCCTGGGATGCAAGCCCCCGTGCACGCTTGCTGTTATCAAGCAGGGCATCTACCGCCTCCTGGAGCATTCTCTTCTCATTTCTTATAATCAGTTCGGGCGCACCCATTTCAATTAATCTCTTGAGGCGATTATTGCGATTGATCACTCTTCTGTAAAGGTCGTTCAAATCAGAACTTGCAAACCTGCCTCCCTCAAGGGGAATAAGCGGCCTCAATTCTGGAGGAATCACAGGCAAAACTTCAAGGACGCACCACTCGGGTCTCACTCCTGAATCCTTCATTGCCTCAACAATTCTCAGCCTTTTTACAATCTTTGATCTCTTACCCGGAGAGGCATTCTGAAGTTGCTCTGCCAGACTTTTTGCAAGGTCATCAAGATTGATCGCAGACAATAATTCCTTTATTGCCTCAGCACCCATTTTCGCAACAAATGAGTTAGGACCATACTTACTTACAGCTTCCATGTATTCTGCTTCTAAAAGCAGTTCACCCTTTCTCAAAGGAGTGTCTTTCGGATCAATGACTACATACTTTTCAAAATAAAGTATTGATTCAAGTTCCTTAATCGTCATGTCCAGTAAAAGCCCAATCTTTGACGGTAAACTCCTCAAAAACCATATATGCACAACAGGGCTCGCAAGTTCAATGTGACCCATGCGCTCCCTTCTGACCCTTGCAGGAATGACCTCAACGCCGCACTTCTCACATGTAATCCCGCGGTGCCGTATTCTCTTATACTTTCCACAGAGGCATTCGTAGTCCTTCACGGGACCGAAGATTTTTGCACAAAAGAGCCCGTCTCTCTCCGGTTTATATGTCCTGTAATTTATTGTCTCGGGTTTTTTAACCTCACCGTGAGACCAATCTCGTATTTTCTCTGGAGATGCGAGAGAAATCCGAATTGACTTGATTTTTGAAGGGTTAATTACTTTTTCAAAATAAAAATCATGGTCGTTCAATTTTTTACCTCCTCAACCCTTTTTTAAAGGGTTTTTGATTTTTTTGTTAATTGTTTTTTCATCACTGTTAGTTGCAAAGTATACCCATCCTGATTCCATTCCTCTAATCCTCCTCTGATTCCTCAATCTGGACATCAAGCGCAAGTCCCTGCAATTCCTTTATAAGAACCTTAAATGACTCTGGCATGCTGGGATGGAATTCATGACGTCCTTTTATAATAGATTCATAGACTCTGGTCCTGCCAATTACATCATCTGATTTAACAGTAAGAAATTCCTGAAGGGTATTTGCTGCTCCGTATGCCTCAAGTGCCCAGACCTCCATTTCGCCGAGCCGCTGACCACCAAATTGGGCTTTGCCCCCCAGGGGCTGTTGGGTGATCAATCCAGAGGGGCCTGTTGACCTTGCATGAATCTTTTCGTCAACCAGATGGTGTAATTTCATCATATACATCACACCGACCGTTACTTTATTATGAAAGGGCTCTCCCGTTCTACCATCATAAAGTGTAACCTGGCCGGTAAGGGGTAATCCTGCTATCTTCTGCAATTCCTCTATCTCCGCCTCTGTTGCCCCATCAAATACAGGCGTTGCCACATGAAAACCGTTCTTAATTCTATTCAAAAATTCTCTCAATTCGTCATCGCTCATATCATCAATTATTGAATCAACTCTCGGTGAATTATAAAGCTCCTTTAACCGCTTTCTCGCTTCTTTAAGCCCGGCACCATTAACGCTCATCTTATAAATCTGCTCACCGATCACCTTTGCTGCCCAACCCAGATGGGTCTCAAGAATCTGTCCTACGTTCATCCTTGAGGGAACTCCCAGTGGGTTCAGAACGATATCCACCGGCGTTCCATCCTCAAGATAGGGCATATCCTCTTCAGGAAGGATTCTTGCCACAACCCCTTTATTTCCATGTCTTCCTGCCATCTTATCTCCTACAGAGATCTTTCTTTTGATTGCCACATAAACTTTTATAATCTTCAGAACACCGTGAGGCAGTTCGTCCGCCTTTTTTACCCTGGAGATTTTATCATTAAAAACAATCTTCACAAGTTCAATCTGTTCATTAAATCTCTCAATTAACTCTTCAAGTTTTTCTTCCATCTCACTGTCTGCAATTGTTACATTTTTCCATTTCTCAACAGGTATCTTATTTATATGCTCTTCTGTAATTGTTTCGCCCTGTTTAAGAATAACCTTTTTGCCATCGCTCAGTTTCACATTACTCTTCTTCCCTACAAGAAGTTTCTTTAATTTGTTTCTCGTATTCTCTTTTATAACCTCTATTTCTTCATTCATGTCGCGTGTAAGACGCTCAATCTCTTTCGCTTCTATATCCTGTTTCCTCTGGTCCTTCTCAACTCCTTTACGCGATAAAATCTTAACGTCAATTACAATACCTGAAATTCCTGGCGGAACCCTGAGTGAGGTATCACGGACATCCTTCGCCTTTTCTCCAAAAATAGCCCTCAGAAGTTTCTCCTCCGGTGAAAGATAACTCTCGCCTTTGGGAGTAACCTTGCCAACAAGTATA
>FWWL01006825.1_pt1 | contig 16128 bp, 14 predicted proteins | sample 2228331 | NCBI WGS metagenome assembly FWWL01 (sample SAMEA103939775, study PRJEB20133) | metagenome
CCCCACCCAACGTGCTCCGCTTGTACGATAGCATATACACACAATACGATCGATGCTGTCACCAACAATGAGCCTAGTATATCTACTTTACCTTTTTGCATTGAACCTTTGCCCAGAAGTTTAATACTAAGTAAAAGGACGATAAAACCTATTGGAACGTATACATAAAATACCCATCGCCAATCCAGCCACTGCGTAATGACTCCTCCGAAAAACACGCCCGCTGAACCGCCAGCGGCAGCAGATGCTCGAAGTTGTCGAGAATGAGCAGGACTTCGCGCGTGGCGAGAAATTCGCCGAGCTGTTGCCATGGGGTGGGCGACGCCTGGAAATGCAACCCCACTGCGCGCCCGATGGCAACGCTCAGGGCGTCGAGGTCGTCGACGCCAACCAGCGCGACGAACCAGACGCCATCGGCAAATGCGCCGCTGATGTCTTGCGCAGCGGCTTGCGCCAGCCGCGTCTTGCCCGCGCCACCCGGCCCAACGAGCGTAATCAGCCGGCGCACGGGGTCGAGCAGCCATTGGCGCAGGCGTGTCTGCTCTGCTTCGCGGCTGATGAAGGTGGTCGATGGCGGCGGCAGGTTGTGCAGCCGCGAGACAGTGGCTGGCAAACTGACCGGCGCTGCGGCTGCTGCGGTCAGGATGCCGCTGCGAATCTGTGCAGCCAATGCTTCGGTTTCAGCTGTAGGCGTGACGCCGAGTTCGGCTTCGAGCATCCGCCAACAGCTTTCATAGACGGCGAGGGCGGCGCTGCGCTGACCGGCTGCCGCCAGCGCGTGCATGGCGCTGCGATAGGCTTCTTCCCGCAGCGGGTCGAGTTCGATCTGACGTTGCGCGCAGCGATGGGCGGCGCTGAAGTCACCGTTCGCCGTGTGCCAGTTCGCCAGCACATCCAGCATCTCCATGCAGCGTGCGTGAAACCACTCGCGTTGGAGCAACATCCACTCTTCGAGGGGTTGGCTGTCGTCGATGAAGAGGCCGCGCAGAAACTCGCCGCGATAGAGTTCGACGGCTTCTGTGTAGCGCGCCATGCAGGCGGGACAGTGTTGCAGGCTGGCGTGTTCGTGACGGCGACATGCGTCGTAGAGACGCGTAAACGCTGTGGCATCGACCCAAACGCCAGCATCGTCGAAGCGCACGCTGCTCTGATCGGCGACAAGGGCGACGGCGCTGGCGTCGAGCACGCTGCGCAGTTGAAAGAGCGCCTGGCGCAGATTGCGTCGCGCTGCATCCTCGGGCTGATCGGGCCAGAGCAGCCCAGCCAACGCCGCGCGCGTATGTGAACGGCCAGGCGTCAACGCCAGGTAGGCAAGCAACGCCTCGTTTTTGACCGAGCGAAAACCGCGCAACGGTTGTCCGTTGACATGAGCATCGAATGCGCCCAGTACGCGCAGCGTGAGCAGAGTCATCATGGCTATTTTACACCACGACCCCCTACTTTCTGTCGCAACCAGGTCAGTTCATTCGGGAAAATTGCCTTCACGATCCGTCGGTCGCTTGCGCCGGATTGCCCGCAATCGGCACATGCTGATCGAGTGTTCTGTGCGTGGCGGGTGTTAGCAGCGTGCTAACGCGTTGCTAACGGCGCTGTGGCATGCTGTGCGCATCAGTCTGAGAGAATGCTTCCTCAATCGAGCGAACGGCTATCAGCAACGTTGTACACAGAGCGTTTTGCATCGAGGGAGCGAACCATGGATTCGGTGTCTACGGAGGATACAATGAACACAATCAACGGGACAATCAATAGCGCGGCTACACAACTTCAGCCACCGGCATATTTCAACGCCGCTTTTGCCGAACGCGCATATCGGCGCAACTATCGCACGGTGATGGTGCGCTTCTGGCGTGAGAACGAAAATGCACCGTGGCGGGCGACGACGCTCAACCCGGCTGGCGGGGCGCCACAGCATCACGCCAGCGTAACCGAACTGTTCACCGATCTCTGGGACATGCTGAACGCAGTTGACCACCAGGACGACCTGGGTAAATAGACTGACGGCGTCTATGCGGCGTGTTGCGTGGCAAGGCGAACTACGCAACACGCCGCACGCAACACGATTATGATTTTCACGATGTCGCCGATTTGACAACAGAGTCTTCAAGCGATATAGTCATCATCACAAAATATTGTACGTTCTGAAGCGAGTAAACGACCACCGCCTAGACGACAAGTTTGGGCGGTGTTTTTTTGCCGTTGGAAACGACCATATTTTACCGTTGTTTGTACCGTTTTTGATTAGGAAAGGAAATTTCCAACATGGCTACTCGAGAAAAAGGCACCGTCAAGTGGTTCAACGATCAGAAGGGCTACGGCTTCATCACCCCGGAGTCGGGCCGCAAGGACGTGTTCGTACACCAGTCCTCGATCATGAGTGCGGGCTTCCGCACCCTTGCCGAAGGCGACAAGGTGGAGTTCTCGGTTGAGCAAGGCCCCAAGGGCCCGTCAGCCGCCAACGTCCAGAAGGTCTAGACGACCAACCCGCTTGCGGCGCACGCCAGCGACCTGCCAGCCGGCAGAGCGCCTGGCGCCAAGTGTGCAAGCGTAACTTTGATTGTCCAAACGAGGGAGCAGGCGATTCGCCCGCTCCCTCGTGCTTTTGTTTGCAATGGTTGCAGTTCCTCATTTTGCCGGTTTTGACACCGATCACAGGATTGTATATACTTTGACTCGCTAGAATGTAAGTCCTACAGCGAGTGAAGTACGGCCGCTCAGACTTAACGTTTGAGCGGCTTATTGTTTTGCCGTTGGGAATGACCACATTTCGTAGCACAGTATCAGTATCAGCAGTAAATAGTACCAGAAAGGAAGTTTCCAACATGTCCGCTCGCGAAAAGGGCACCGTCAAGTGGTTCAACGATCAGAAGGGCTACGGCTTCATCACGCCAGATTCTGGCAAGAAGGATGTCTTCGTCCATCAGACTGCGATTATGTCCTCCGGGTTCCGCACGCTTGCCGAGGGTGATAAGGTCGAATTCTCGGTTGAGCAAGGTCCCAAGGGGCCGGCGGCTGCGAACGTGCAGAAGATCTAGTCACGCAGCAGGATCGCACCGCAACCCACAGGCGGTGACATAGCGACAAAGGGGGAGCCGTGCCACGCGACTCTCCCTTTTTTGTTGGCTCCAGCACCGGTTCCACGCAGATATGAACTGTGACTGCAATCGTAGGCCATCGCCTGCGGCGTGACGGGGCGCAGTGTCACATCGGGGGCAATGACCGACAACAATTGGGGACACACCCAGTGCACTGCCAGCTATCCGATTTTGGCGAAATCGGGTACAATCAACTCATTAGGAAGGCACGACGACGAACGGTGCGTAAAGGTGCGCAAAATGCAGTTGTTGTCGCAATCACTCGAAACCGAGCTTGACCTGCTGCGCAGCCGTGTGGCAGAGTTGGAGATGGCGCTGGCGCAGTCGGGCGGTGCGACCACCGGGCTGCGTCTTGCCGAGCGCGTCAAGGAGCTTTCCGCCCTCTACCGCGAGTCCTATCTGGCTGACCAGGAGCGCGCATCGCCGGAGGATTATTTCTTCGAGTTGGTGGCGCTGTTGCCGCGTGCCTGGCAGTATAGCAGTGACGCCTGTGCGCGCATCCTCGTCAACGGCCGTCCGTATGTCACCCCCAACTATCGTGATACGCCGTGGCAGCAAAGCAGCATGATCAGCGTGGAAGGCAAGGAGATCGGCGCGATCACCGTTGGCTATCTTACCCGACATGCCGATGCCGATGAGGGGCCATTCTTGAGCGAGGAACGCAGCTTGCTCAATGAGATTGCCAAACGCGTCGGGCAGTACATCGAGCGCCGACAAATGGAGACCTCACACCGGTTCCTGGCTGCGATTGTCGAGTCCTCGGAGAATGCCATCGTGAGCGTTACGCTCGACGGCATCATCCAAACCTGGAACGCCGCGGCTGAGCGCATTTATGGCTACAGCCGCCGCGAAGTTGTCGGCAAGTCGCTATCTACCGTGCTCAATGATGATCAATACAACGAGATGATGAACCTGCTGCGCCGCGTGCGCGACGGCTACAGCACGGAGCAATATGAGACGACCCGTGCCCGTAAGGATGGGCACGAGGCTCATGTCGCCCTCAGTCTTCATCCGATCAGTGACATCCAGGGGCGTGTGGTCGGCGCAGTCGTGACGGCGCGCGATATCTCGGATCGGCGCTTGTTCGAGGCGACCTTGCAAGAAAGCGACGAACGCCTGCGCAACACCTTCGAGCAAGCCGCCGTTGGGCTGGCGCATCTCAGCCTCGATGGGCGTTACCTGCGCGTCAACCAAAAGCTCTGTTCGATCATCGGGTACGAACCATCCGAGCTGTTGTCGATGTCGGTGCAACAGATCACCCATCCCGACGATTATGCCGCCGAACAGACGCTGATGGAGGAAATGCTGGCGGGCAAGCACACGACCTACTGCGTCGAGAAACGCGCATTTCACAAAAATGGTTCGCTGGTCTGGGTCAACCGCACCGTTTCGCTGGCGCGCGACCGCGCCAATCGCCCCAAGTATTTCATTGCGGTTGTCGAGGACATCACACAGCGCAAGCAAGCCGAAAAGGCGCTGATCGACAGCGAGGCGCGCTATCGTGATCTTTTCGAGAACTCGCCGATTTCGCTGTGGGAGCAGGATTTCTCTGGCGTCAAACAGGCGCTCGACCAATTGCGTGCGCAGGGCATCACCGATTTCCGCACCTACTTCGAGCAGCACACCGAGGCGATCCAGGCATGTCTGGCGCAGGTCAAGCAGTTGGCGTTCAACCGTGCCAGTCTGAAACTCTATGGCGCCCGCACGCGCACAGAGTTGCTTAGCTCGCTCGACCGTTTCGTACCGGCGTCTGGCTATTCATTCTTCATCGATGAACTGGTGTGGATCGCGGAGGGACGGACAGCGTTCACCTGGGAGGGCGTCAATCGCCGGCTGAACGGCGAGCAGATCAACATTCGGCTGCACTGGTCGGCTGCCCCCGGACATGAGACCACGCTTGATCGTGTGCTGGTCTCGATTGAAACGATCGAAACCGCGCCGTCACAAACCGAGAGGGACGGATGAACACGCAAGCGCAGAACGCACGCCGGCTGCGCGCGGCGTTCAAGTGGCTGAACCGCTATATGATCCTGCATTGGCGGCTGGGGCTCGGGGCAATGGCAAACCGGGCGGACCTTGGCGGCTGTATCATGGTGCTGGTGCACACGGGGCGCAAAAGTGGCCAGACGCGGCGCACGCCGGTCAATTATGCGATCATCGAAGGCGATGTCTATTGTGTTGCCGGCTTTGGCGCTGTGAGCGACTGGTATCGCAACCTGCTCGCCAACCCGCATGTGGAGGTGTGGCTGCCCTCTGGCTGGTATGCCGGTGTCGCCGCCGACATCACGGCGCGCCCTCCCGCCGAAACCATGCCGATCATCCGGCAGGTGCTCGCCAACAGCGGATTCGCAGCACGGCTTGCCGGCATCGACGCGGCGCGCATGAGTGATGCCGAGCTGGCTGAGGCGGTCGCAAACTACCGCCTGGTTCGCATCCGCTGCACTGCAGCGCGCACCGGCGCCGGCGGCCCAGGCGATCTGGCATGGCTGTGGCCGCTGACCACGGTTGGCTTGCTCTTGCTGCTTGTGCTGCGGCGCCGGCGGTAGGGATCTCTCTCCGCCTCAGCCGCTGGAGGCGTTGGCGCCGATCTCGCCCTGATGCAGCCAGCGCACGAGCAGCACGCTCAACAATGCCAGCGCCGCCACCATCACCCAGTAGAGCATCTGATAGGTGTTCGAGCCGGACGAGCCGATCGGGTCGAAGGGATGGCGGATGATCGAGGCGCCCTGGATCAACGTCCACGCCACGATCGTCACCAGCACATTGACCGCAGCGGACAGATAGCGGTTACCCATCCACAGCACGAGCAGCAGACAGGCGATGCTGAACCACAGCACGTGAAAGCTGGCGCGCACGCGCGGCTCCTCCCACGCGATCCACTCGCCCCAACTCAGCCGCGTCGAGACCATACTGGTCAGCGCGTAGACGATCCACAGGATCACTGCGCCTTTCTGTGCGGCCATCGCCCACGCATAGAGCGCCGGTTTGTGCGTCAGCAAATACGCCGCGCTGAGGATGCCCGCCGTCGCAAAGACCAGCAGCGCCACGCGCACCAGCGCACCGTGCAGAAAAATGACCTTGATCACATTGCCCAGCGTCTGTTCAGGCGGGATCAGCCAGAGCGCGGCGAACAGGGCAACAAACCCAACGACCGCCGCTGCTGGCGCCAGCCAATTGCGATGATCGTGCGAGTCAATGGGTGCGGATGCTTGCATGAAAATTCACCGTGATTCGTGTTGCGTGGTTCGTGTTGCGTGGTTCGTGTCAAGTGTTGCGTGATTCGTGTTGCGTGTTGAGTATTGTACCAGACGGCGACTGATTCTCATGCTGATCGTAGACGATGCAGCGTGAACTCCGGCGGGCAGAAGAAGCGCGCGGGCACGCCGCACGACCCTGTGCCTGCCGAGGTGTAGCCCTGCAGCGCGTTGTATCGCCATGCGCCGTATGCCATCGCCCGCGGCGCCTTGATGTTGGTCTGGATCGGGATGCGCCCCGGCAGGCAGAACTGACCGGCGTGCGTATGTCCGCTCAACATGAGGTCATAGCCGGATGCGGCCGCGTGCCGATAGATTTCCGGCGAGTGCGCCAGCAGGATCGACGTCGCGCCGGGCGGGATGGCGTCACGCGTGCGGTAGAGGTTGTCGGTCTCGTAGAAGTGCGGGTCGGCGACGCCGGAGAGATAGAACCTGGCGCCGTTGCGTTCGATGGCGACAGTCTCGTTGAGCAGGAAGGTATAGCCCGCCGCCTCCAGCGGCGGCACGAACTCGATGAAGTCGTGGTTGCCCAGAATGGCGTAGACCGGCGGCTTGAGATGCTTGACCAACCGCGCTGCGTACTCGATCGCCAGGTCATAATCACCGCTGCTGCTGGCGCGGAAGTCGCCGGTGACGACGCAGAGATCGTAGGTGACGCCCTGCAGCCGGGCAATGATCGCGTCAGTCAGTTCGGGGTCGATGTCGAGGTGAATGTCACTGAGTTGCAGCAGCGTGTAGCCGTCGAAGGCGCGCGGCAGCCCGGGCAGCACCACTTCGTTCTCGACGCAGCGAATATCGAGCATGTTGCGCCGCCCGATGTTGAAAAGCCGCGTGATCTTCAACGTGTGATAGATGAAGATCATCAACCATTCGGCGTTCTCGATGTGCATCAGCGTGCGCCCGCGTCCTAACAGCTCGCCGGCGTGTTCGACCTGGATCGTCAATCGTTGGCGCAAGTAGGTTTCGCCCGTTCGCTCAACCAGAGCGCCAAAGAAGTCATCTGTGTTGCGCACCGTCCTGCTCCTTTCGTGATTGATGAATCGACATTACCAAGATTTTATCACTCTTTTCTTGACAGCGATTCTGCCAAATGTCGGGTTTGTGACGCTGCAATCATGCGAATTTGCGGCACACGTGATATACTTTCTGCAACTTTTCCATTCGACTGCACAAACTTGCATAACACAACACAGGAGGCGACATGACGCACGGCCCGTATGTTCTCGGCATCGACTTTGGCACCGAAAGCGCGCGCGTCGGCATCTTCGACCTGAGCGGACGCCCGATCACCTTTGCGTCGGAACCCTATCCGCTCTATCACCCGCGACCAGGCTGGGCGGAGCAGAAACCGGCGGATTGGTGGCAGGCGCTCGTCACGGCCACGCGGCGCGCGCTGGCGCAGAGCGGCGTCCCCGGTGACGCCATCGTCGGTCTCGGCGCCGACTGCACAAGCTGCACAGTCGTGGTGATGGACGAGAAGTTCACACCGCTGCGCGACGCCATCATCTGGATGGATGTGCGCGCCGCCGACCAGGCGACGCGCATCGCGCAGATCGACGACCCGGCGCGCAAGTACAACGGCTACGGCAACGTCTCCGCCGAGTGGATGCCGTGCAAGGCGTTGTGGCTCAAGGAAAACGAGCCGGAGACGTGGGCGAAGGCGCGCTACATCGGCGAGTTTATCGACTGGCTGACGCTACGGCTAACCGGCGAGTGGGTGGGCAGCATCAACACCACGAGCATCCGCTGGTACTATGACCGCAACACCGGCGGCTGGCCCGCAGTGTTTTACGAAAAAGCCGGGCTGGGCGACCTTATCGAGCGCTTCCCGCCGCGCATCCTGGACATGGGCCAGGTGGCGGGCCGGCTGCGCGCCGACGTCGCCGCCGAGCTGGGCTTGACGCCCGGCATCCCCGTTGCCGAAGGCGGCGCCGACGCATTCGTGGCGATGTTGGGGCTGAATGTCGTGACGCCGGGCAAAGTGGCGTTCATCACCGGTTCGTCGCACCTGATCTTGGGGCAGAGCGCCACACAGTTTCACGCCAAGGGCATCTTCGGCGCCTACACCGACGCCGTGATTCCAGGGCAGTACACCGTCGAAGGCGGGCAAGTCTCGACCGGCTCGGTGGTCAAGTGGTTCCGTGACAACTTTTGCTGCAAGGAGGCTGTGCTCGCCGCCGAACGCGGCGTCGACACCTACACCGTGCTCAACGAGCTGGCGGCGCAGGTTCCGATCGGTTCGGACGGGCTGATCGTGCTCGACTACTGGCAGGGCAACCGCACACCCTATGTCGACCCGGAAGCGCGCGGCATCATGCGCGGCTTTTCGCTTGGGCACACCACCGGGCATCTCTTCCGCGCCATCATGGAAGGCGTCGCCTACGGCACGGAGCACATCAAGCGTTTCTTTCTCGCCAATGGCTACGCCGTGGAGGAGATGGTCGGCGCTGGCGGCGCCACACGCAGCCGGCTGTGGATGCAGATGCACGCCGACGTGAGCAATGTCCCGATCACGTTGACGGAGGTCGCCGACGCGCCGTCGCTTGGTTCAGCGATTCTGGGCGCCGTCGCCGCCGGTCTGTATCCCGATGTCGCTACGGCCGCGGGCGAGATGGTGCACGTGCGCGACCGCATCGAGCCAAACGCCGCCGCGCACGAGCAATACCGTTTCTTTGTCGATCAATACATCGCCACCTACGGACGCGTGCAGGATTTGATCCAGGCAACGACGCGGCATGTGGCAGGGCAATAGAGCATACGCTACACGGGCGCGTAACGTTGTGTACTGAAGCAATGTCGATGCCAGGAACACAAATGACGCGGATCGGACGGTTCAATGCGCATCACAACAACGATCCGCATTGAACTGCCCGTTCCGCGTCATCCGCATTCCGTGCCGGGTTTGGCTATCGGTTACTGCGCCGCCGCCTCGACGTTCTCGGCGTTGTAAACCGTGAACGGTCCCATCAGGACGCGCAGACCGGCGTCGCGAGTGGGATCCTTCTCGATCGTGTAGGTGCCCATGCGCCCAGCCTCGAAGGTCTCGCCCTCGACGCCCTGCAGCTCGCCCGTCGCCAGCTTGTAGGCGACGTAGTAGGTCAGGTAGCCCAGATCTTTGAAGCTCCACAGCGCAAACTCCGGCGCACAGCCGTTGAGCGTGAACTCGAGCATCTCCGCCGGCAGACCCAAGACCTTGACCGTATCACACAAGCCCTCGTCCTGCATGGCTTTCGCCGCCGCCGCGATACCGACCGTCGTCGGCGCCATGATCAATTCCATGTCCGGGTACTTGTCGACGAGCGCCAGCGCCTGGTTGTAGGAATCCTCGGACTGGTCATTGCCGTAGACAATTTCGAGCAGTTCCAGGTTGGCGTATTCCGGCTGCTCCAGCACACGCTGCAATGCCGCGATCCAGGCGTTCTGGTTGGCGGCGTCGGGCGAAGCGGAGAGCACGGCGAACTTGCCGCCATCCTCGCCGAGGATGCTACGCGCCATGTCAGCCATCACAGTGCCGGTCTCGTCGAAATCGACCTGCGCCACGAAGACCTGCTCACCCTCCGCCGATGGGATCGGCGAGTCCCACGTCACGACGGTCATGCCGGCGTCGCGGGCCGCCTTGGCGGCTGGTGCGATCTGATCGCCAGCGTTGTTGGAGATCATGATCGCCTTGACGCCCTGGGTCGTCGCATTGGTCAGAATCTCGATCTGGCCCGCAACGCTGTTCTCAGGGGTGGGCCCCAGGAACTGCAATTCAGCCGGGTTGCCGATCTCGGCGTGCGCTTCCTGCGCGCCCTGATAGGCCTGGTCGAAGACGAGGATGCCGAGGAACTTGGGCATCAACACCATCGGCACACCTTCGCCGTCGGCAGCAGGCGCCTCGGCGGCCGCTTCGGTGGCGGCGGCTTGCGGGGCTGCTGCCTGCGGCGCCGGCGCCACGGCCGGAGCACAAGCCGCCAGCAGCAAACCGAGAATCAGCAGCACACTCAGAGACGTTAGCCTTGTCTTTTGCATGGTTCTTCTCCTTGAAAAAACGATTTGGTTGAAACTGACTGATAGAGAAACAAACCGCGTAACCGCAGGGAAAGTACAACAACATCATTCGTCGAGAAACCGAGTTTCTGAGAGAAACTCGGTTTCTTACTCGCCTGTTACGTTAGTCGCCAGCAACATCGACGCTGCGCAGACGCCGGCGACTGAGCCACGCGCGCCCGGTCTCCAGTAAATTGGGCGCCAGCACCGACAGGATCAACAGCACGCCGATCACGCCGGTCTGCACATGACCCGACAAGTTGGCAAGCCCCATGCCGTTGCGCAGGTTGAGGATGATGAGCACCGCCAGCAAGACGCCCCACAACGAGCCGGAGCCGCCAAAGATACTCACGCCGCCGAGCAGCACCATTGTGATGATGTCCAGCTCGAAGCCTGTCGCCATGTCGCCGCGCACCGAGCCGAGCCGAGCCGCGTAAAGAATGCCCGCCAGCGCGGCGATGGTCGCCGAAGCCACGAAGAGCATCATTTTTGTGCGGCGCACGCGCACACCCGAATACTGCGCCACTTCTTTGCGGTTGCCGATCACATAGACATAGCGGCCAAAACCGGAGTATTGCAAAATGATAATCGCAAATACAAGCAGCACAAAGAACACGATCATCGCAAGCGGAAATGGCCCGATCAGCGGTTGCTGCCCAAGCCGGTTGAACCACGCTGGGAAGCCGCCGATCGAGCGATCCTCGACCAGCACGTACGCCAGCCCGCGGTAGCCGATCAGCCCGGAAAGCGTCACGACGAGCGAAGGCAGCCCGACAATCCCGATCCAAAAGCTATTGAACAATCCCGCCGCAACGCCCGCCATCAGCCCAACCAGGATGGCGACCTCCATCGGCATTCCGCCTGCGAACGACGCCGCCATCGCCGCCGCGCTCAAGCCCATCACCGACGCCACCGACAGATCGATCTCGGCGTTGATGATGATGAAGGTCATGATCAGCGCCACGATGATCTTCTCGATCGACAACTGAAAGAGGTTGATCCAGTTGCTGACGGTCAGATAACCGGGCGTGTTGACAGCGTTGTAGAGCACGATGATGAGCAGCAGGATCAGCAGCAACCCTTCCCACCGCCGCCAGAAGCTCCATTTACCTTGCATGGTGTGCGCCTCCTTCTCCCGTCGTCGACGCGCTGCCCGATACTTGCAGCTCGTGTCGCGACCAGCTCGCCCGCAGCCGGTTCATGATCACGGTGTCGGTGGCGACGGCAACCAGGATCAGCAAACCGAGCAGCGCGTTGCGCCAGAACTCGCTGATCGCCAGCCAGCGGATCAGGCTGTTGTCGATCACGTCGATCAGCACCGCGCCCAGAAACGCGCCAAAGGGTGAGCCGATGCCGCCGTTGATGTTGACGCCGCCAACCACCGCCGCTGCCACCGATTGCAGCTCGATGCCCTGCCCCGCCACCACGGTGATGTTGCCGAAGCGCGCCAGGAAGACAAAGCCTGCCAGCCCCGCCAGCGCGCCGCTCAGCACAAACGCCGTGAAGACGATGCGCTGCGCCGGAAAGCCGGCGATGCGCGCCGCATCCGGGTTCGAGCCGATCGCATAGAGCAGCCAGGTAGCTCACGATGAACTGAAAGACGAAGACGACGATCAGGGCGACGAGGAAGAGCAGGCGGATGTCGATGGCGCCGATGCTAAAGGCGTTGACCGGCGGCAAATTGACCAGCCAGCGCGGCAGCGCGCTCGTCAGCACGCTCTTTGCGCCGGAAATCTCGACGAGCAGCGTGCGGTAGATCGCCAGCGTGCCGAGCGTCACGATGATCGCAGGCACACGACCGTAGGCGACCAGCACGCCGTTGACCGCCCCCATCCCTGCGCCGATACTGACCGCCATCAGCACCGCCAGCGCCGGCGGGATGTCGTTGTTCGCCGCCAGCAACGTGCCGACCACATACGCCGTAAAACCGACGATCGAGCCAACCGAGAGGTCGATGTTGCGCGTCAGGATCACGAGCGTCTGCCCGACGGCGACGATGGCGACGACGGCGACGCTGGTGGAGATGCGCGTGAAGGTGCGCGAATTGAAGTAATTCTCGATCTGGGTGCCAAAAAAGAGAATGATGCCAATAATCAGCGCGATCAGCACCAGCTCGCGAATCTGTTCCGGCTGAAAACGACGACGCAACGTGTTCATGCCGCCACCGCCTGCGTCATTGCGTCTTCGTGCTGTCCCATGGCTGCCGTCATGACCCTCTCCTGCGTGGCTTCGTCGCGGCTGAAGATGCCCATCTGTCGCCCTTCGCGCATGACGAGCACGCGATCGCTCATCGCCAGCACCTCCGGCAGATCGGACGAAATCAGGATGATGCCCAGCCCCTGCGCCGCCAGGTCGCTGATAATGTGATGCACCTCGGCTTTGGCGCGCACGTCGATGCCGCGCGTCGGTTCGTCGAGGATCAGCAGCCTGGGGCGGGCGTTGAGCCACTTGCTCAACATCACCTTCTGCTGATTGCCGCCCGACAGCTTGCCAACTTCGAGATCGACCGACGGCGTGCGGATCATCAGTTGTTCGCGATAGGCTTCGGCGGTGCGCTGTTCTTCGCGGCGACGCACCAGCCCCAGCGCGTTGAGATAGCGGCGCAGCGTCGGCAGTGTGATGTTGGAGGCAATGGACATCGGCATGGTCAGCCCCAGCCCGCGGCGGTCTTCGGTGACATAGGCGATGCCGAGCCGCGTGGCTTGATCCGGCGACTTGATCTGCACCGGCTTGCCCGCAAAGACGATCTCGCCGCGGTCGGCGGGTGCAATGCCAAAGAGCGCCAGCCCAACATCGGTGCGCCGTGCGCCGATCAACCCGGCAAAGCCGAGCACCTCGCCTTCGTGGATGTCGAAATTGATGTCATGGAAGACAAGTTCCTTGCTCAATCCGCGCACGCTCATCAGCAGGTCGCCGCGTGGGACTTCGACTTTGGCGAAGAAGTCGCCCACCTCGCGCCCGACCATCTCGCGGATCACCTGCTCGCGCACGACATCCGCTTTGACCCGCGACGAGATGAACCTGCCATCGCGCAGCACGGTGATGCGGTCGGCGATGCGGAAGACCTCCTCCATGCGGTGGCCGATGAAGAGTACGGCGACGCCCTGGCTGCGCAGCGAATGAACGATGCGGAAGAGCTGGTCGACCTCGTGCGCCGAGAGCGAGGCGGTCGGCTCATCCATGATCAGCACGCGCACGTTGAGCGAGATGGCTTTGGCGATCTCGACCGCCTGCTGCGCGGCAAGCGTCAGCCCGCGCGCCGGCATGCGCACGTCGAGATTGACGTCGAGCTGGCGCAGCACTGCCTCGGCGTCGCGGTAGAGCCGCCCCCAGCGCACGAACGCGCCGCGGTTGCGATGGCTGATAAAGATGTTCTCCGCCACGTTGAGGTCGGGAAAGACCATCGGCTCCTGGTAGATGGCGGCGATGCCAAAGGTCTGCGCTTCCTGCGAGTTGTGGATGCGCACGGGCGCGCCGTCGAGCAGGATCACACCGGTGTCAGGTTGGTGGACGCCGGTCATGATCTTGATCAACGTCGACTTGCCAGCGCCGTTCTCGCCGATCAGCGCGTGCACCTCGCCGGGATAGAGCGTCAGCGACACATCTTCCAGCGCCTGCGTGGCGTCGAAACGCTTGGAGACATGCTGCATTTCGAGAACAGGACGGACTGCGGTTGGATCAGACATGTGTTTGTGAATGAAAAGGTTCAAGTCTGAATGGTGAATCGTGAATCGTGAATTGTGAAAGCGGCGTCCTTGCCCGATACTTCACAATTCACAATTCGTTATTCACAATTCATCCCTCAGTTTTTTACTGAAAGCCGCCGCTTGTCGACGCCACACCGCGCTCTTTGCGAATCTTCTCTTCGTAGCCCGACGCCTTGTATGCAGCAATCGGATCGGCGGGCGCGCCCAGCTCCTCACGCACCACGGCGAGCAGCGGGCGCACGTCGGTGCGGAAGGCGTCGGTGAGCAGCTTGTGCGCCAGCAACACTTCGCCCGCCAGTTGCAGCTCCGCCAACTCTTTGCGCGGCACGATCAGCGCCTTGGCGTAGGCTTCCTGACAGTTGAGCACCGACTGGATCATCGGCGCCATCTTGCCTTCGATGTTGTGGCATTGGTCGATCATGTAGGCGACGTTGCGCGCCGACGCGCTCAGCACCGGGTCGTCGCTCATCTCGGCGGTCGCCAGCTCGTTGTAGATCAGGAACAGCTCGTAGGGATTCGTGCTGCCGACGATCAGATCGTCGGCGTACTTGCGGTTGTTGAAGTGGAAGCCGCCCAACTTGCCCTCGTCGAGCAGGAACGCCACGATCTGTTCGATGTTGACGCCCTGCGCGTGATGACCGAGATCGACGAGCACCTGCGCCGCATCACCCAGCTTGAGCGCCCACGCATACGCCGTGCCCCAATCCGGGATGTCGGTGCTGTAGAAGGTCGGCTCGAAGAACTTGTACTCGATCAGCATCCGCCCGCCGGACGGCAGGTGCGGTTTGACCGCCTCCAGCCCGCGCTCGAAGCGGCGTTTGCGCAGCCGCAGCGAATCCTGCCCGGCGTAGTTGGTGCCGTCGGCGAACCACAAACTCAGGATGTTGCTGTTGACCTTGCGCATGATCTCGCAGCACTCCAGAATATGGTCGAGCGCGCGTTCCTGGATCGCCGGGTCGGGGTTGCCGAGCGAGCCGAGTTTGTACTCGTCGTCCTGAAAGACGTTGGGGTTGACTGCACCGATGGTAATGCCCTGCGCCTCCGCATACTGACGCATCGCCGTGTAATCCTCGTCGGCTGGTTTGTCCCACGGGATGTGAACGGCCACACTCGGTGCGATGCCGGTCATCTTATGCACCATCGCGGCGTCGTCGAGCTTTTGCTGCGTCGTCGTCGCCGCGCCGGGCCAGGCAAACGCCTTGAAGCGCGTGCCGCTGTTGGCATAACCCCAACTTGGCGTTTCGATATGCTGACGTTTGAGCGCATCCTTGACAGCGGCGACATCCACACCTGCTGCCGCAAGCTGCTCGGCGAGAACTTCGTAGGCTGCCTGATAATTTGCCATAGCTGAATCTCCCTCCCAGGTATTTCAATTTGACACCCTCCGGCTGCTCTGAAACGGAGGCATTGCTGCCTGCGTGCAAGCAAATGCGCGCAACAGCCGCAGAGTGATTTTGCATTCTATACAGGCCAAAGGCCGGGGCGTGATTGCTTGAAGCAGCTACCAGTATATGTCTTTTGTGTGTTGTATGCAACTGTGACATTTCGTTTCGCAACACTTTTGATTGGAGGCTAAATCGGGGGTGGAAGTACAATGAACGCAGCAGAAGCGGAAATCACGATCAGAAAGGAGCGTGAAGAGTATGAGCGAGTTATTGCAGGGATTGACGACACTGTCGCACGAACTGGGCCGTGAAGATCGGCAACTGGCGATCCTGGGTGAGGGTAACACCAGCGCCCGCGCCGACGACGGCACATTCTGGGTCAAGGCGTCGGGCAGCCAGCTCGCCACGATTACGGAGGCGGGTTTCACGCAGGTCAGGCTGGACGCAATCCTGGCGTTGGTCGAGCGTGAGCAGATGAGTCAGGAGGAAGTGCAGGCGATCTGGCCCGAAGTGATGGTCGATCCGCAGCAGAAGCGCCCCTCGGTGGAAACCTTCCTACACGCGCTCTGTCTGTCAGAGGGCGGCGCAAGCTGGGTGGCGCATACGCATCCGATTTCCTGCAACGCCATTCTCTGTTCGCGGCTTGGCGCCGAGCCGTTCA
>FWWL01006829.1_pt1 | contig 16124 bp, 11 predicted proteins | sample 2228331 | NCBI WGS metagenome assembly FWWL01 (sample SAMEA103939775, study PRJEB20133) | metagenome
TCCACGTCGCTCCACCGTCCCGCCTGCCCGCGGGCTCTGGAGCCGAACAGGACCACCCGGAGCGGCCGGAACCTCGCGACGATCCGCTCCACCACGAGTGCGACCACCCGGTCGTTCACGGTCATCTGCTGCGCCCGATGGCCACGGTAGTCTTCCGGCAGCTTCCACCCGGCTACGGTCCGCGCTCGGGCGTACTGTCCACCTTGCGCCCCTCCACCCGCAGCGTGCCGGAGAGCCCCAAGTCTTCGACGACCGTCCTCAGTTCCACCTCCAAGACCTTCCACGTGTCCGCGTCCAGCTCGCCCTCGAAAACTGCCTGCGCCCGGAGGTCTCGTAACCCGCGGAGCTTCGGGATGACTCGGGTGCCAATCCGGTTCCACACCTCCACGGGTACGGTCCCGGACACCCGCACCACCACACGGCCTGGTTCCGGCGGCGCCGGCGGCGGAGGTGTCGGGCCCGGCCCGGCCGGCTCCGGACGCGGTGGTTCGGGCCCCCCGGGCCTCGGAGTCGGGAGGACCTTCGCACGCTCCTTGCGGAGCAGGAAGACGTCCGGCTCGAACGCCACTTCCTCCGGTGCGACCGGCTCCGCGTACCACACCCGCTGGTAACCGTCTGGCCGCTCGCCCGCCGCCAGCCCGAACTCGCCCTTCTGCACCCACTCCGGGATCTTCGCGCGGAGTACGGCCTCGGGGTCCACGAGCCGTATGAGCGACCCGTCCAGGAAGGCCTGGCGTAGGGAGGGGAGCGGCCAGGCACCGGCTTCCTGCAGCGCGGGAGGCCAGTGTCGCTCCACGTAGGACGCGCCCACCGACTCGCCCAGCAACCCCTCCGTCTTCAAGGCGGTGAGGACGCGGCCGCAGAGCGACTCGCCGGCGCTGGCGTGCCCGGCACCCATGTCGACCGCCTTGACTCCGTCCGGCTCCCGCGGGTCGGCCACCACGACGTAGGTGTACGCCGCCCACACTTCGTCGCGTGCGTCGTCCCTGGCTTCCCGCACCCGGCCCCGCACTTCCCGTAGCTCCCCGGGTTCGTAGTCCTCTCCCAACACACCGGCTTCCACGTCCGCCGCCACCCGCTCCCACGCGAGCCAGGTCTCCACACGGTCCCTGAGAGACCGGCCCGGCCGTCTGACGCAGAAGATCAAAGCGCCCGGGTACTGCCGCCTCTGCCCACCGTGGCTGTACGCCCACGCCGCGATCTGGGCGCGCGCCTCCTGCGACCACTCCACCTCCGGCGGCATGAGCACGAGCCGCAGCCTCGGGACGTCTGGGACGCGCTCGTCGCTTTCCGGGAAGGGCTCTACGTGCAGTGCCGAACCGCGGCGGAACTCTTCCAGCACCAGCTGTCGCAGCCGCGGGCGCACCTCGGTCTCTTCGTCCAGCGCGGCGCGGCGGTCGTGCACCACCTTTTCCAGTTTGGCCTTGTGGCTGATCTGGTACCCGTCGGAGCCCACCCGCCGGATGAAGAAGGCCCGCCCCGCCAGCGCGGCGGCGGCGTTGTCGACGGAGGTAGTGTCCACCTCGGGCTCGCCCAGGGCGAAGCGGAGTTCCGTCAGGTAGGCCACCTTGTTCACCTGACCGCCGGAGGACTCGAACAGGATGGCCGTGCCCACCCGCCTGTGGACGTCGCGCAGGGCGCCCTTGGTGTCCGCGTCCAGGGCGCGGGCGTGGCTCATGGGGCCTGCGATGTCCGCCTGCAGGGCGGCCGCGAGCCTGGGTTCGCCCAGCTGCCCGAGGACCACGGCGCGGAACTCGGGTGATTCCAGCGGAGCGGAGCCCAGGGTGATGAGAGGCTCGCGCCGTGCCGTCTGGAACCCCTCGCGGTACGCCAGCGACACCCACTGGGCCAGCATGGCGAGGCTGCCCCGCGTCTGCTGGTACTGCGGCAAAGCCTGCCACTTGCGCTGGAACACCGACAGCGTCGCGGGGTGGAAGGGGTAGCAGGCCTCGAACCTCGACCGCAGGTAGTCCCGCGCCCTGGCCTCGGTGGCCGCCGTGTCCACCGCCGTCCACTCGGGCGGCAGCTGCCCGCGGCGCTCGAAGCACCAGTCGGCGTAGGCGCGGGCCACGCGCCTGCGCACGTTCTCCGGCCCCAGGTCTTCGAAAAGGCGCCGGCGCACGACCTCCGCGATCTCCGCCTCGTCGTTGGCGATGAGGTCCCTGGCCACGCGGCGGACCACTTTCGTCACCCGCTCCTGCCACTGCACGTCCCAGTCCGTCATCTCCACCTGGCTGCGCGGCAGGCTGATCACCGCAGCGCTACGGGTGGTTGCGGTCATGGCAACGGTGACGTTCTGGACGAACGCGTAGAAGGGCTCGGCGAACGACCGGTGGCGGTTGAAGAAGTTCAGCACCTCGTCAAAGAGGAGCAGCACCCGGCCTCCCGCGGCCTCGAACAGCCGCTCCAGGGCGGCGGTACCGGGCGGTGCGTCGCGGGCGGTGGGGCCGAGCGCCGCCACCCCTGCGTCCCCCGCCAGCTGCCGGGCCAGGTCGAGCCAGGGGGTCTCGGCGCCCGGCTGGGGGTCCCACGCGCTCCCCACAAACACGCCGACCCGTGCGGACGGGACCTCTCCGAGCCCCGCCTCCTCCAGCAAGCCCGCTACACCCGGGAAGGTCCGCGCCCGGGCCGCGTTGCACACCAGGTGGTAGAGGACGGTGAGGGTGTGCGTCTTCCCGCCGCCGAACTGGGTGACGAGGGTAAGCACCGGCGCCGTCCCCTCGGTGCGCCCCGCCAGGCGCCGGAGCACCATTTTCGTGTGGTCGGTGAGGGCGCGGGTGAACACGTTCCGGCTGAAGAACTTCTCGGGGTCCCGGTAGTCGTCCGGAGCACGGCCGGAGACCACCTGCTCCAGGTGGATGGCGAACTCGTCGGGGTTGAACGACCGCCCCTCCCGGACCTCCGCCCGCGGGGTTACCACTCGGTACCAGGGCTCCACGGTTGTCCCTCCGCCGTCCCCATGGCCGCGGCGTACGCGACGGCCGCGCGGATGTCCTCCTGCGTCAACTGCGGGTAGGCGTCGAGCAGGTCCGCTTCCGTCGCGCCCTCCACGAGGTTGCGCACGACCAGCTCCACCGGGATCCGCGTCCCACCGACCACCGGTTTGCCCAGCATGACCTTCGGGTTCACCTCAATGCGCCTCCGCCTCCGCATCTGCCCCCCTAGCCACCCCGGTTCTCCAGCAGCACCCCGCCGAGCACGTCTCTGGCCTCCCTGGCTTCAGGTCGCGTCATGATGTGGTCTGAAACTCGACCCTCCGAGCCTCGGTGACGCGCTTGGACGCGTCCAGGATCTCGAGAGAGACCAGGTCTCCCCGCTCGTCATAGTCGAGGATGACACCGGGCTTGTCCTCGTCGCTCTCTGCAACAGCCACGCCCTCCTTCAGGATCACAGTGAGGGTGTCTGTCCTCTCGTCGTACGTCACCTTCATGGCTGAACGCTCCAGTACTCGTTTGGAGCACGTCGCGCCCCGTCCGCACCGCCTCGCGCTGCTCCGGTGCCGTAAGGACCTCCCGTACAACCGCCTCGTCGATCCCGCGCCGTGCCATCTCGAAGGCCGCGTGCGGCGTCAAAACGTACCGGGTAATCGGCTCGGCCATACCCCCTTATCTCGGCACCGCGAGCAGCATCGCCTCCACGAGGCGGCGTTCCTCGCTGCCTTTAGGATAGAGGGCCGCGAGGGCGTTGGCGAGGCGCAGGAAGTCCGGGCCCCGCTCGACCTCCGACCGCAGGAGCGCCCGGAGCGCGTTGGCCCGCCCCGCGGCCTGGAGGAGCATGGCCGTGTGGACCCGGTCGAGGGTCGTGCCCCCCCGGGCCACCCCGTACTCCGCCTCGCCCTCCGGGCGAGAGTCCCCCCGCGGGGGCCGCACCCGCACCTCCGGCACCGCGGCCCCGCCCGGCTCAGCCAGAACCAGCTCCAGCTGGACCGGCCCGCGCGGGGCCCGCTCGATCCGGTGCGCCACCAGGTCTGCTCCCTCCCGGCCGAACAATACCTTTGCCCGCTCCCGGATCGAGAGGAGCCGCACCACGCCCTTCTTCGTCTCGATGACGCGGCCTTCCCACTCGGGGAGCCGGATTCCCAGCGGCTGGGCGAACCGCCGCACGACGTCGAAGACCAGGCTGAAGCCCCCGGCCTTCCGCGCAGACCTCCCCTCGTCCTCGTCTTCCTCCTCCTCCTCGTCCCCCGCCTGCGCCGCTGGGGCGGCAGGTAGGTCGGGCTCGTCTGCGTCGCTGTCACCCGCGGCGGCTTCCTCGGTTTCCAGACGGTCTGTGCTCTGCAGGGTCCACAGGAAGAGGGCGGTGAGGCGTGCGTCCTCTTCGAGTGCCCCGGCGCCTCCGTCCGCCGAGCCAAGCACCTGCTGGAGCGCCGCCCGGCCCACGACCTCCCAGATCTTCTCCAGGTACTCGGCCAGCGTGACCTCACGCCCCTCGGCCGTCTCCACGCGGGAGTAGCGGCTGAACACCTCCAGGGCCGGCCCGATGCAGGCAAACACGAGGTCGGCTCCCCGGATGCCTTCCTTTTGCAGGCGGTCCATCCACTCGCCCACGCGCGGCGGGAGCTCGCGGAGGACCTCCGCCCAGTCCCCGATGGGGGCATTCTCGGGTCGCGGCCGGACGATCAGGTGCACACTCGCCGCGAGCGCTGCAGAGCCTTGTGCTCTCAATCGTCCGGGGCGCTCCGTTGCTATCGGCCAAGACGCCATTATCGTCCAGCCACCCGATACAAGCCCGGAAAGCAACGCTTCCCAGCCCTCGGTGGTCTTGTGGGCAAAGACGACGGCACCGATTCCGTCGTCCTGCAGGATCCTCCGACCCTCTTGGAACGCACGGGCCATCCCGGTCTCGAAGAACGTCTTGTCCTTCACCTGACCGCCCACACGGACGGCCTCGTTTTGGACGATTTCAGCCGCCTTCGGCGTAAGGCTGCTGCTCGGGTCGAACGGGTCGCGCAGGAGCGGGTGCCCCGGCAGTGTCCGCTTGAGCCAGACGAAAAAGAAATCGGAGAGGTCGGCGTAGGGGACTGCGTCGTAGTAGGGCGGGTCTGTGAACCATATTGTGGCAGAGTCGTCCGGAAGGGGGTGTTCTGTGGCGTCCGCGATGTCCGCCTGGCCCGCGGCAGACCCGGGCCACGCATCTATGCACTTAATCACGAACTGCTGAGTAGAATCCCAGTCAGCCGATGCACCGCCCAAGATGCTGCCTTCAACAAAATCCCATACGATCGGCAGAGCTCCCCTTCCGAATACGTGTTCGACGTTCTCGGTAATATTGTTCCAAGCACATAAGGAGGCGTTCTTGTCCGCGGAACGGCCCAGTGCCAACGTCATTGCTCTTCGCACCGCTTCTGGCGTCGCTCCCGGCAGCTCCCGCACCGCCCGAGCCAGCGTCACCAGCGCCAGCTTCTGCCGCGCCGTGAAGAGGTCGCCCCAGGTGCGCATCCCGTACTTCTGGACCCGAAAGCCCAGAGTGCCCTCCGGTGGCAGCGGTTCGTCCGGGACGGGCGCGAGTCCGCCCGGAACCGGCTCCTTCGTTCGGTCCTCCAGCGCCCGCGCGGCCTTCCACACAGCCGCGTAGTCCCGGTCGGTGGGTAGCCGGTAGTGCCGTCCTTGCTCGCCCGGCCGCACCGTGACCACCGCCAGGAGCCGCGCCCCGCCCACCCTGCGCCCCTGCCCGTCGAACACCACGTCTGCCCCGCCCCGCTGCGCGCGCAGCTGCGCCCGCACCCGCTCCACCCGCAGGACCGACCCACAGGCGGGACAGGTGGCGTTCCCCCTGGAGACCGTCCCTTTCGGTACCTCCGATTCGCTCTTGGGCTCGAAGACCTCGAAAGCGACCTCCGGCGGCCGCCCCTGGGCCCTTTCGACCCGGTAGCGGAGGGCCCTGGGCCGGCCCTTCTTCTTCGAGAGCCAGAACGACCGCGCGAGGGGGATCTCCGCCCCGCAACGTGGGGCCTCGCACCGGACCGTCCGGGCCCACAGGTAGGCGATGGGCCGGGCCCCGCCTGCCTGCCGCGCCGCGAGTCTTCCTGCTTGGTGTTCACGCTTCAGCCATTTCCTGCCGAAACCAGTCTTTAACTCCTGCTCGCGGCTGACGGCGGCTTCACGCGACTGGAACTGTTCCCAGTGGATGATCTCAACCGGGAGCCGCTTGGCAGTCCAAGAAACTTCGCCACTCTCGTGCTGCTTCAAACGTCTAGGGATGTCCTCGGTCTGTCCTATGTAGAAGGAGCCGTCAGAGCACTTGAGAACATATACGAAGTAGTTTCCGCGTCGCGGCGCAGGCAGGTCAGGGTCGGGCGGGTAGAACTCGGCGAGTTCCCGCTCCGCGCGCGCCTTAACCAGCGCGCCGACCCGCCGCACCGCCTCGGCCAGGCCCTCCACTTCCTCCTCGCCGCCCTCAGGCCTGCCTGCCGCGCCAGCGGCGCAGGCAGGAGCCGGTACCTTGAGCCGTGCCTGGCCGTACCGCGGGATGTCTTCCAGCAGGACCTTCAGGATCAGGCAGGCGACCGGGTTCAGGTCGCTGGCGAACGCCTCGCACCCCACCCGGAGGGCCTCAAGCGGAATCGAGCCCCCGCCCGCGAACGGGTCCACCACGAGGGGCGGACCGTCCGGGTACGCCGCCCGCACCAGACCCCGAGCCGTCTCCAGAAACACCGGGCTCGCGGAGTTGTCCCAGTTGCTGAAATCCGCGATGAACGCGAGCAGGGCCTGCCGCAGCGCCTCGTCGCTCTCACCCACGCCCCGCACGCGCCCTAACAGCCGCCGGGCCTCCCGCTTGAACTCCCCCGGGCACAGCGGGTCGCAGGGGTCCGGGACCAGCAGCCCCATCAGCACCGCCCGGCAGGCCGCAAGAGGCCTTCTCGCCCACCACAGGTGCAGAGTGCTCGGGTGCCCGTGCCGGATGGACTTCTCCCGTGCCGACTGCCGCGACACCTCGGCAACCGGGAAATCCACCTCAGCAAGCCGCCGACAATCTTTTGGGATCACTGTCCCGGCCTCCGACTGCCTGCTCCGTCTAGTGGTCACCTAGCTGCCGACCAATTTACTCCACCACTCTCGGACTCTTGCTTCCGCCTCATCCGCGGATTCGTAGGTCTCGTATAATCTGCTAAGCAAGTCCGAAGGCATCGTCCGCAGGCGCTTATGCTTGAGGATCAAGCACGGCCGCTTCAAGAGTTGCATCATCCCCAATTCGTAGACAACATTCGGGTTGTGCATCTGTCCGGCCTCCGGCCTATCGAACACAGCTATGCCGTAGTTGCAGCACAAGAGGCACGCCACAGGGTTGTATAAGTCGTCCGTTATCCTGTGCTCTTCGGCAACGATCCCATTCAGCCCAAGATCGACAAGAACATTCTTCAGGCGAGTAACGAGACTGACTAGTCGTTTTCGATAGGCTACCATTATGAAACAATTTCGATCAAAGCTATATTGTCGCAAGAACTCTTTCATGTTCGGGACCCAGCCATAGAGAGCGTTTGGAAGGAACTCATTGGGTAGATCAGGAATTTCTGGAATCAGAGCCGAAGTTCTAGCCGCGTGACGTTCTCCCACAGTGGGACCTATCCTTGTCGCGAGCTCTAGCAAAAGCTGCTGCACCACAACGATCCGGAGATTTCTCAGTGCCGCCAAATACCTCTTCTTCGGCGACCGTCGTCCAGCAAGCCCTATCAGTCTCACAAGGACCTGATCCGTGCGGTTGAGAGCATCGCTTGAAACCCCTACAGCCGCAAGTTCCGGCCGAGCAGCGGCGAACCAACTGAGATAGAGTTGCTGGACTCTCTCAATCACGTCTGCGCGAGTTACATTAGGGTGTGGCAGGCCACGGATGCGGTGTATTAGGGCATCGATCTCAAGTCGCAAGCGGCGTACCGTGTCGACAAGCGAGGAGGTTGCCACTTCTGTTCAGCTGTTACTCAGCCTTGAATATCGATTCCACATACTCTTCGCCACTCGCTGTCAGCGCGTACGCACGTTGGCCTTCCTTCTCACCCGCGCTCATCATGAGACCCCGAGAGACGAGCTTAGAAACCACGTCGCTCACATTCCCAAATGGGTACTTTGTCCTACGCCCCAATTCACCCAATTCAGTTGTTGTGAAGCTGGGAACTCCTTCGAATTTCTCCAGATAATATGCCAGGGCAAGGGCTAGGTCACGTTGGTTCCCGTGTGCGACCCTCCTGAGGAATTCGGCGGGCGATAACTTCTTTCCGCGCGTATCCAGAAATGGGATGGGCTTGGGGCTCTCGCCGGCCGAGGGCAAGGACCTGGCACCAGTAAGGTAGCGGCTGATCAGCTCCTCCAGTTTTTTTTCTGCAAATTCAGCAGGGCCGGTGACCTCAACAGAGAAGCTGCCAATGCTCACCTTAAGTGTCACGTTTTCCATGGTCGATCACCCCCCATGCTTTGTACGAGTATATCTAAATACCTTTTCAGGATTCTCCAACAATTTTCCGATTTCGATCTTTGCTCAGAGGCTTGACAATAGAGCAATTCGCGCGAGGTACCGGAACGTCTATGTTCAACTTTCATGAAACGCTATTTAGTTCAGGCATGTGTATTCCTCCCGATTCAATGCCCCCCGTCCCGAACCACGGTGCACATCCTGTGGCACACAAATTATACTACAACAGGCGCGACCCACTAGAATGTGAATGTGTGTTCGCATTCGGAGCCCTACGGCTGGTACCGGTCTGGATCCTCCCGGATCTCCGCCAGCCTCCGCAGCGCGTCCACCTCCAGCCAGTAGTGGTCCACCCGGGTCACCTCGTGCCACGGGAAGCGGGCCCGGTCGCGGACCTCGTAGAGGCGGGGTCCGCCGCGGCAGTCGGTGAGCACGTACAGCCAGTAGCAGTCCCGGCGGTCCTCCGCCACCCGCCGCTCGTTGGCCGTCAGCAACAGCCGGTCCGCAGCCTTACCCGGTCCATTTACCTCCACGAGCCGCGCTCCTTCCTCCCCTTCATCCACACCCCACACGCGCCCCAGCAGCCGCCGCGCCTTGCGCTTGATCTCCTCCGGCCACAGGGGGTCGCAGCAGATCACTTTCTTTATCGCCCCTCCCCATCCGCCACTTTCCACCAGACTCGTCCTCCACTTCCTTACTTGCTCTACCAAGTGCAAATCCCCGTCGTAGTCCTCCCGGCGCCACGCAACCAGTTCCCCATCGTACTCTCCCCTTCTCACACCACCCCCTCTACACACTTTATACCCCTCTCCGCTCATCTGCCAACCGTTCGAAAAGTAGATCCACCTCAGACTCTCGAAGCTGCGCTGCCGCATCCCGCAATGCCGCTATCTCGCCCTCAGTCACCTCGGCCACGCCAGTCCTCTCAATTCGGCACAGTTGGATCGGCGGCCCAAGCCCGAACGCCCCAACTTCGATCGCCTCTTCAATCACCTTGTACGCAAGCAAGCTACCGTGCCTTAGCTCCAGCTCACGTCCCCGGTATTTCTGCAGCAAAGCGTAAGCAAACGGCTCTCCGCTCCCCGTTGCATAAGGCCGCCCTTCTATCCACTCAGGCGTTCCATAAGCGGTTATATGAAGAATGTGAGCCCCTTCTCCGTATTCCGCGAACACAAAGTCCCCAGGATGAAGATCAAGATAATCCTGTGGACCCCGACCTTGCAAAAATTGCGTCCGAAAATCAAGCTTTAGAAGCTCCTGTACGCATTCCTTTATTACAGTGGCCAACCTGTCTCGTATAACGACAAGTGGCTCCCCGGCAAGGCTACCAATCCGCTCTCGCACTCGCTGAATTAGCGCTACTTCTCCCGCTCCGGCCCACACGCACCGCTCGCCAAGGACGAATAGCTTTCGACCTGTTGATCGAACAGGGCCGAACGTAATCTGCCCGTCAGATGCGAAGACAATTCCGTCCTTACACGGTAGGACGAGAATGAGGGTCATCTCCGAGTCTCCTAATGACTGATTGACCCGCGAAGTCTGGAGCTTCGGAATAGACTTTTCGTAGAAGAGCGCGAAAACCCAGAGATGATACTTCTTTTACAACGTTGGCAATACAGTCCGACGTTGTCTGATCGAGTTTCCGAGCAACTGTATCAGCTCTATCTCTACCGGCACCAGTCAGGAAGTAAGGCACCCACTGCATCGGTCCCTCCAGAGGTTGTGTGATTAAGTGGTCCCTTTGCAGGCTTTCCAGCTCCTTGTACAGTTCGAAGCTGCACGGCCCGTAGAGGTATGGAACAAACTGATAAAAGTTCTTGAGCTTCCTTCCTGAACGGTGCCAGATCAGAAAGAGTGCTTTCATCAGGCGAATTCGGTCCAGCGGCCGATGTCGTAGCAGCACGAGAATCCACTCGCGCTTGGTGATCTCCATCATGTAGGCCCCCCCTTGTCCACCTCCTGTTTCAGCCAAGCCGTAGCTCCGGTCCTCTCATCTCGAGTAAGTCCCTCAGCCCCTCCAAGCGCTGGGCAAGGACGCGAGCCAGTAGGGCCGGCGACACTCCGTCCCTCTGGGCTAGGCCTTCTTCGATCAGCTCCCGGGCCAGCGTCGCCGGTCCTTTGCCCTGGCGTTGCGCCTCCGCAACCAGCTCGTCGAACACGTGACGCGGAAGGCGCACCGAGAGCACGCTGCTCTCCGCGCGCCGGCGCTCTACCTCCACCGGCCGCCCCTGCTTCCAAAGCCGCATTGCCTCCTCCTTCGTCAGGTCGTCCTCCGTCAGTCGTCGTCCCACGCGCTTGCGCATCTCCACACCCCTCCCTCGAGGTCTAAGGGCCGCAGGATAACCAGCAGAAGCCGGCCTCCCGCGCGGTGCTTGCGCCAGAGTTTTCTCTACGATCTCGTCGTCCCATACAAGCTCGTAAAATCTTACTCGCATACAAATTGTACTACACGTTGGCAGCCCAGGCTAGTAGCGGTCACCTGTTGGCCTAATTGGGCCCTGACCCCGAAAGAGCGCCGACCGTCCGGCGCCGTGGGAATTTTTTGCACGCGTGCGATCTGCGTTCACACGCGTGCAATTATTTGCTCGAGAGCCCGTACCGCACCCCCTTTGTCGACCCGGAAATGCGCCTAATTCGGCCCAGTCTCTCCAGCCTTTTCAGCAGCCGGTAAGCCTGCATGGGGTTCAGCTGGCAAAGTTCAGCCACCTCGCCCCTTCGGATTGAGCCATGCTTATGCATATACTGGAGCACCATTTGCTCCTGCTGGATCGGCTCGAAGCCTCGTTGGCGGACATACGCCGCGGGCTCTCCAAGCCTCCGGTAGGTCGCCGCCGACAGGTGCCAGGTCCGCCCCTTCCTCTCCCCGCGAGACTCCACCAGCCCCGCCTCTACCAGCCGCTGAAGACAGATCCGCGCCTCGGTATGCGGCTTCTGGATGTACCTGCTGACCTCATCCGTCGTCAGGCGCCGCTCGAGCCACAACTGGTTCAGCACGAGCAGCTCGTCGAGCCCAAGCGGGCGCCCTGCCTGACTTTCCTCCACCACGAGGCGCACAAATCCGACATTGGCCTTGCCTCCCGGGAGAACGAGCACAACCCCCGCCTCGTTGCTCCGGGCATAGTTGGGTGCCGGACGACCGTAGCGCAGCTGCTCGTAGAAGATGGTGTCGATACCTCGCGCGGTGCGCTCGACGACGCCGGCGCGTTTGAAGGCATCCGCGAGGAGCGGGTTCCGCGGTCTGGGTGGGGTTACCAGGATGTTGTCCAGGCGCACGCCTTCCGGAAAGCCACCCGGATTCGCAATCTCGATCCGGTCGTCGTGCCACTGGACGTGCACCGCTCCAAGGCGCGTGTAGTCACGGTGAATCAAAGCGTTAGCCAGCCCTTCGCGGAACGCCGCCGGAGCGTAGTCGGGTACACCGACGCGGACCATCCCCACCAAAATCTCCTCCTCCCGGTTACGGGCCCGGAACCGAGCCAGCGCCTCTTCGACCACACGCAGCAACGGCCACCGGAAAAAGTCGTTGACCTGAACCTGCTGTCCCGAGAGCACCTGGAACGCCACCTCGTGCGTCGGGACCAGCCGGCGCAGAGCTTCTTCCCGTCCGAAAAGGAGCAGCCCGAGAACCCGCACCGCGCCTACGTCGTGGTTCGCCTCTATGGCACCCAGCGCCTTCGCCAGTTCCACGTCCGGCAGGTCTGCGAGACTGGCATCACCGCGCCCATGGCTCTCTCGGACGAAACGGCGAAACCGCTCAAACTCGAGGGGGTCCAGGTCGTCCCAGCGAGCGTCCGGCACCACCAGCGCGGAGTAGTCCAGCAGTCCTCGACCCGCCTGGAGCGCCTGCATTTCGTGAAAATGCAGAGGCATGCACCCAGGCCGGCCGGTACCAACGATCGCCCGCCGCAGGTACTTGCCATCGGCCGTGCCGACCGGGGAGCGCGTGGAGGGCACCTCGACCACGATGACGTCCTTGCCGCCGACCGTCAGCACTTCCACGCGGACAGCCAGGGAAGGCCGTGTACGGTTGCTGACCAGCGCCTGCAGGCGCAGCGGGTCGGTGCGGCTGCCGTGACGGGGCCTCGCGCCGGTCACACGGCCGTCGTCCTCTACGCCGATCAGGAGCCACGCCGGCCCATCGTCCGCACGATTGGCCAAACACACAACGGTCTCAACGAGTTCGTCGTCCGAGAGTTGCTGCCGCTCTTCACCCTTGGACTCCACCGAAAGCGTCTCGCCCGCAGCGATCAGGCCCTTCAGGTCCTCGGGCGTCACGGCGGACCTCCGTAATCGGGGCTTGGCTCTCTCACCTGCAGCGACTCCCGCAGCGCGTCCACCTCCAGCCAGTAGTGGTCCACCCGGGTCACCTCGTGCCACGGGAAGCGGGCCGGGTCGCGGACCTCGTAGAGGCGGGGTTCGCCGCGGCAGTCGGTGACCACGTACAGCCAGTAGCAGTCCCGGCGGTCCTCCGCCACCCGGCGCTCGTTGGGGGTCAGCAGCACCCGGCCCACACGTCCGGTCAGCCCCTTGACCTCAATGAGCCGCAGCTCGCCCGTCCGCAGGTCCACGCTCGTCAGGTCGTAGCCCAGGTTGCGCTCGTGGACGTCGTAGACCTGCCGGCCCGCGGCCCGCTCGTGTTCCATGGCCACCCGCATGGCGATGGCCTCCACCTCGGGGTCAGGCCGTAGACTCAGCACCTCCGGGGCCTCCCGGTCCGGGTGCGGCAGGACGAGCACGCTCGCGATACGCTCCACCCCCTGCAGGGTCAGCGCCTTCTGCCGCTCGAGCTCCTCGCGGCGTCGCTCCCGCCGCTGCAGCAACTCCTGGTGGCGCGCCTCCGCCTGGGCCAGCAGGCCCCGCGCGCCCTCGTCGCCCCGCTCGGCGGCCTCCTGGAACCGGCCGATCTGCTCGTCGGCTTTCGCGATGAGCTCGGTAAGCGCGAGCTCCACGTGGTGCGCGACCCTCTCCACCTCGCCTGCCCGCTCCTTTCGGACGTCCTCCAGCAGGGGCCGCAGGACCTGCTGGTGCAGCCAGGCGGAAGCTTCGGGTGCGAAGGCCACCGCGGGCAGCGGCTCCGGCGCCGGCGCGGGCGTGAGGTTCCCCAGCACCGCGGGGTCGCTGAGCCGCGGTGCCCCGTCCTCGCTCACTTCCACGGCGACCAGGGTCTCGCGCGCCACCTGACCCAGGCCGTCCACCACCCGTGCCCGGTAGAAGTCCAGCCGCGCGGGCTGTTCGTGCCCGACGGAGTAGAAACAGGCCCCCTGCCGGAACGGCTCCTGCGCGCGGTCGAAGACGTGCAGGCGCAGGGCTTCGAAGAGCGGGTGGCCGGGGGTCACCCACTCCAGGTTGTGGCGTTCCGCCACCTCCCGGTCCGTGGAGAACCTCGAGTAGCGGCCCGCCACGGCCCCGTACCGCCAGCCGGGCTCCCGCTCCCACCGGCGCAGCGCCCGCGGAGTCGCACCAGTCACGTCGAAGGCATGGGGGAGGTTCGGCACCTCCCGTAGCGGCAGGGAGGCGTAGCGGGCCGCGGCCCGAAGGAAGCGGGCGACGGTCTCCGGCACGACCCGCCGCTCGCGGGCCAGGGCGCGCCGCTCCACCAGCATTCCGATGTTCAGGGTCTTCGTGGCCAGCCCCTCCAGCGCGTGCTGGCAGATGGCCCGGAACCGCTGCTCCTCCACGTCCTCCAGGATCCGCGCCTCCAGGTCCGCGGCGCTCAGGCGGCCCGCGTAGTAGTCGCGCAGCACCCGTTCGATGTGGGCCGCGGGCAGGATCTCGCCCACCACGTTGAACACCGCGTCGTCCTCCAGCGCGTCCCGGATCTCCTGCAGCTTGTCCAGGAGCTTCTGCAGCACCTGACCCTCGACCGTGTTGGTCGCCACGAAGTTGAAGATGAGGCAGTCCCTGCGCTGGCCGTAGCGGTGGATCCGGCCCATCCGCTGCTCGAGTCGGTTCGGGTTCCACGGGATGTCGTAGTTGAACAGGATGTGGCACACTTGGAGGTTGATCCCCTCGCCGGCCGCCTCGGTGGCCACCAGGACCTGGACGGCGCCCTCCCGGAACTGCTGCTCGGCAAACAGACGCGTGCCGGGCTCGTCCCGTGAGCCTGGCTTCATGCCACCGTGGATGAACCCCACCCGGAATCCCCAGTCCCGCAGTCTGCCCACCAGGTAGTCCAGGGTGTCCTTGAACTCCGTGAAGACCAACAGGCGCTGGTCGGGCCGGTCGAAGAAGCCCTCCTGACGCAGCACATGTTGGAGCTTGCGGAGCTTCGCTTCCGCGCCGGAGGCCTCCACGGCCCGGGCCCGGTCCACCAGGGCCTCCAGCTCCGCGATCTCCTGTCGTACCTGGTCTGCGTTCTGTGCCAGCGTCACCGCGGCCAGGACCTCCTCCAGCCGCTCCCGGTCCGCGTCCTCCATCTCCTCCAGCTCTTCGGGGTCCGGGATGCGGGGCGGTGCCTGGCGGACGAGTTCCTCGGCCCGCTTCAGCGCCTCCGCGAGGCGCGCGGCCCGGTTTTCCAGAGACCGCCGCAGGGCGTAGGTGCTGGAGGCCAGCCGCCGCTGGAACATCGCCATCAAGAACCCCACCGCGCGCGCCCGTGGGTCGTCCTCGCGCGCGGCGGCCGCGGCGCTCTGGCGGCGGACGAACCGGGTCACCGCACGGTACAGCTCGAACTCGTCGCCATCAATGGTGAAGTCGGCCGTTTTGGGGATGCGGCGCGTGAAGATCTTCCGGGTGACCCACGTGCCGTCCGGCTGCTGCTCGGGGAAGTAGACCATGGCCTCCTTGGTCCGCCGCAGGTAGAAGGGGGCCCGCCGCCGGTCCATGGCCTCCCGGATGGACCGGACGTCCGCGAACGCGTCCGGGTCCAGCAGCTGCAGGAAAAAGGAGAAGTTCTGCGGGTCGCCCTTGTGCGGGGTGGCCGTCAGGAGCAGCAGGTGGTCGGTGGTGTCCCGGAGCAGCTCGCCCAGGCGGTACCGCTGGGTCTTGTGCTCCGGGTCCGACGCGGACATGCGGTGGGCCTCGTCCACGACCACCAGGTCCCAGCTCACCTGCCGGAGGCCAGGCAGGATGTCCTCGCGCTTGGCCAGGTCCAACGAGGTGATGACCTGCGGGTGCTCCTGCCACTGGTTGACGCCGAACTGCTCCCGGATGTCGCCCCCTTTGAGTACGGTAAACTTCTCGCCGAACTTCTCGTTCAGCTCCCGCTGCCACTGGAAGGTCAGGTTCGCGGGGCAGACGACCAACGTGCGTTCCACCAGGCCTCGCAACTTCAACTCCTTCAGCAGCAGGCCGGCCATGATGGTCTTCCCGGCCCCTGCGTCGTCCGCCAGGAGGAACCGCACCCGACCCAACTTCAGCAGGTAGTCGTACACCGCCTCCAGCTGGTGGGGCAGGGGGTCCACCCGGGAGGCGGAGAGGGCGAAGTACGGGTCGAACTCGTACGCGATGCCCAGGCGGTACGCCTCGATCCCGAGGCGCAACAGCTGCCCGTCGCCGTCGAAGCGCTGCACACGGTCCAGGACGCGGATGGCCTGGAGGTCTTCACGGGTGAGCGTCACCCTCCGGAACTGCTGCGTGCGCTCGCCGACGAGTCCCACCACCCAGGTGTCCACGCCGTCCGCGCGGACGGTCTCCACCACCATGGGCTCCGAGAACTGCGGACCTACCAGGACCTGGCCTTCGCGCAGCATTGCCGCCCGGACTCCCCCGCGTGCCCCTTC
>FWWL01004564.1_pt1 | contig 16123 bp, 10 predicted proteins | sample 2228331 | NCBI WGS metagenome assembly FWWL01 (sample SAMEA103939775, study PRJEB20133) | metagenome
AATAGTCTATATTAGTGAGGTTTATACCATGATTGATAATTTAGAAGGTTATCGCGTTTTCTATGTAACGGCTAAGACGGGAAGCTTCACCAAAGCAGCGGCCGAATTATATATCACTCAGCCAGCGGTTAGCCATGCTATCAAACAATTGGAAAGCAAGCTGGGCGGGCCTTTATTCTTGCGTACCCCAAAGGGAGTGAAGCTGACTTCGGAAGGGGAAGTGTTATACCGGTTCATCGCTCAGGCTTATCATCTCATTGAGGCGGGAGAGAAGAAGCTTGCGGAAATCCATTTGTTACAGGAAGGGGAAATTCGGATCGGTGCCGGGGATACATTGTGCCGCTATTTTCTGCTTCCCTATCTGGAGCAATTCCACAATGAGTACCCTTCCATCCGGTTTCAAGTGACTAACCGCACAACGCAAGAGACGCTCAATCTGTTAAAAGAAGGCCGAATTGACTTCGGCATTGTCAACTTGCCGCTTAAGGTGGAGGACCGCATGTTCGAGGTAAGAGAAAGTATGGAGCTGCAGGATTGCTTTGTGTCCGGGGCGACATTCGAGAAATTGCCGGATCACCCTGTTACTGTGCAACAGCTACAAACGTATCCCCTATTGATGTTGGAACGGGCGAGCGGAACCCGCACCTATATCGATCAGTTTGCCCAGAAGCAAGGAGTCACCCTGGAGCCGGAGATTGAACTCGGCAGTATCGAGCTTCTCGTCCAATTTGCCCGCATCGGGCTTGGGTTATCCTGCGTCATCCGTAATTTTATTGGCGATGAGCTGCAGACAGGGGTGCTGAAGGAAGTGATCCTGGATCCGCCCATTCCGCCGCGTCGAGTAGGATTGATAACGTTGCGGGATGTCCCTCTCTCCTCCGCGGCCCGGCAGTTTCTCAGCATGCTTCCTTGAATCGATAAATGGAGTACGAAATGCAGTTATTTGGTAAAACGCCTCAATCCTGGAAAAATAACTGCAGCTTTTGCAGTTAAAAGGTACGTCGCACTATTTTCTATTCTTTTGCAAACCAAAACGTATCGCCAGTATCCTTATCACAGCCCGTTAATACATAATATTCTCGACCCTGCTCATTTTTCTTCGTTCCGATCCCTTTACAGCTCGTATCAGGTCTGCCCATATCTGACCCGTAGGCATCCATGGAGTTATCGAATGTATAATGAATCGTCTTCCCATCATAAATGAGCTCGTAAAAGATCGGGTCTCCTTCAATGGTATACTGAATAATTCGGACTTTACCTGCTTGATTACCATTAACATTCTCAATAAATTGATGCCATTTATCCATATTCGAATACTTTCCGTGGACGTTTACTACATCGCCATTTTGAGCGGCTTGCTCAGCACGGTATGGTTTGGTGACCTTCGGGAAACTGGATTCATTACGATGTCCATTAGAATTAGCGCAAGCGGATAACAATATTGTAGCTAATGCAAGCATAATTATACATTTAGTCATCTCTATCACCTCATAGCTACAATTCGCTCCGACCCTCACGCCTGCGCAACAGTTGATTCTGCTTCATCTTCTCTTCCATCCCTTGCCCGTCGGCTTCGAAGAACACTTCATCCCTTATTGGGGTCGGCAAGTACTGTTGAGCGACATAACGGCCTGGATAGTTATGCGGATATTTGTAACCGACATGGCCGAGCTGGGCAGCGCCTTTGTAATGCGCGTCACGCAGATGGAGCGGGACTTCCGGAGACTTCGTCTGTTCGAACGAAGCCATCACCTTGGAGATGGCGAGCGCGGTCGAGTTCGACTTCGGACTCTCGACGGCAAAGAGAATCGCCTGCGCAATGTTGTACTTGGCCTCCGGCCAACCGATCTTATGGTAGGCGTCCATCGCTGTCACCGCTTGCACCATCGCCTGGGGATTGGCCAAGCCGATGTCCTCGCTGCAGGCGACTATGAGCCGCCGCAGGAACACCATCGGGTCCATGCCCAGATTCTCGACGGCATGGAGGAACCAATACAGCGCGGCGTCGCTTGATCCGCGCACACTCTTGTGAAAGGCGGACAGGACGTCGTACTGTGTCGACTCGTCCGCCTTCACCGTGGGCCGCCGAATCGATTCCTCGGCGACCTCAAGCGTGATGCGGATCGTGCCGTCCGCATCCGGGCTCGTCGTCACCGCCGCGAGCTCAAGCGCATTGAGCGCCCGGCGAATATCTCCGCCGGCCATCCGGGCAATGTGCTCGAGCGCCGGCTCCTCTGCCGCAAGCGGCATGAACCCCAGGCCGTGCTCGCGATCCGCGATCGCTCGCCGCATCGCAGCCAGCGCATGCTCATGTGTCAGCGGCTGCAGCTCAAAGAGCGTGGAGCGCGACAATAACGCCCCGTTCACATGGTGGAACGGGTTCTCCGTCGTCGCGCCTATGAAGACGATCACCCCCTGCTCCACCGCAGGCAGCAGCGCATCCTGCCTCGAGCTGTTGAAACGATGCACCTCGTCGAGGAACAGAATCGTCTTGCGCCCATACATCGCTTTCGTCTGCTTGGCCTGCTCAATGACTTCCCGTACATCTTTGACGGAAGCATCGACCGCATTCAGCCTGACGAAATCCCCTTTCGTATGATTGGAGACGATATGGGCTAGCGTTGTCTTTCCTGTCCCAGGCGGTCCGTACAACAGGATCGAGCTCACTTGATCCGCTTCTATCGCCCTTCGCAGCAGCTTACCTGGTCCCACTATAGACTCCTGACCGAGATATTCGTCTAGCGTCTGCGGCCGCATTCGATCGGCCAGCAGCTTACCAACTGGAGAGGATGCCTCGTGATTTGAGAATAAATCCATATCCATGTCAGGTTCACCTCTTCCTTTTATTGATTCCATGCTCTTATTTGCCCGAACATTTCTGCATCGAGACTATCTTCTTCTGTGTATAGAACTACATTGATTTTACCTGTTAAACGAGAAAGCCGCCACCTTTAGAGTGACAGCTATCCGACAAACAAGCTTATTTACTTTGGACTAATGAATCGATTATCCGCTATGGACGCAGCTTTCCCTGCTTCTCCGCGCGCTTCAGCAAATCCTTAACCGCAACACTTACCATAATCAATCCCGCAACTGGAGGAACATAGGAGTTACTCGCAGGAGGCTGTTGAGCTTTTCGTCTGTCCGGCGCATTCTCAGGAACGATCTGCTTCGTAACGTCCACTCTCGGCTTGATCGGCTGTTCCGTGGAGTAGACGACCTTAACGCCCTTGTGAATCCCTTCCTTGCGCAGCTTCTGACGAATCACCCGCGCTAACGGGTCCATTTCCGTCTTCGAAATGTCCGCAACCTGGAACATCGTCGGATCCATCTTGTTGGCAGCCCCCATGCAGGAGATGATCGGAATTTTGCGATGCAAGCATTGCTTGATGATATGGATTTTGTACGTAACCGTATCGGAAGCATCCAGCACGTAATCGATTGGATATTCGAACAGCTTCTCGTACGTCTCCTCCGTGTAAAACATATTCAGAGCAATAGCTTCAATATCAGGGTTGACCTGCTTCACCCTTTGCTCCATCAGATCCGCTTTGGACTGGCCGACCGTGTGGTGGAACGCATGGACTTGCCGATTGATGTTCGTGATGTCGACCACGTCTTTATCAATCAGGATGAGACGGCCAACACCGGAACGAGCCAAAGCTTCTGCCGCTATGGAGCCCACCCCTCCAAGTCCTAACACGGCTACCGTACTGCCGCGCATGACCTCGATGCCTTCCGGACCAATCGCAAGTTCTGTTCTAGAAAATTGATGCAGCATCTGTTATTCTCCTCTTCATTGTTCGTTAGGGAGCTGAACTTATGCCTTCGCAGCAGGCTGCTTCAGAGCGAGGCGGATCGACAGATCCTCAAGCTGCTTCAGATCAACCTCAGACGGCGCATTCATAAGCAGATCGGTTGCGCTCGCGGTTTTAGGGAAGGCAATCGTCTCTCTCAAGTTCGTACGTCCCGACATCAACATAACCAGACGGTCGAACCCATAGGCAAAACCGCCATGCGGAGGTGTACCATATTCAAAAGCATCCAGTAAGAAACCAAACTGTTCGTATGCTTGTTCCTTCGAGAAGCCAAGAGCTGCGAACATTTTTTCTTGCATATCGCGCTGGAATATCCGCATCGAACCGCCGCCTACTTCATAACCGTTCAATACAAGATCATACGCTTGTGCGCGGATTTTTCCCGGGTCTGTATCAAAATAATGCCCATCCTCTTCGTGCGGACGCGTGAACGGATGGTGTTCCGCTACATAACGCTTGGATTCCTCATCATAAGCAAGCAGCGGGAAGTCGATCACCCATGCGAACTTGAATTCCTTATCGTTGATTAACCCAAGCTCGCGGCCAATTTTCAGACGAAGGTTCCCTAGAACATCGGCTACCACCTTTTTCGTATCCGCAGAGAACAACAGCAAGTCGCCTTCTTCCGCACCAAGACGCGCTTTCACTGCTTCAATCTCCTCTGCGCTAAAGAACTTCACGATCGGCCCTTTGAACTCACCGTCTTTTACTTGAATCCAAGCAAGTCCTTTTGCTCCATAGCGGGCAGCAAATGGTGCAAGATCATCGATTTCCTTGCGGCTCCAGGTTCCGCAGCCTTTGGCGTTCAACGCTTTGACCTGTCCGCCTTTCTTGATCACATTGGCAAATACCTGCACACCGGATTCCGCCACAATATCGGAAACATCTTCAAGCTCAAGACCGAATCGAAGATCCGGCTTATCGGAGCCGTATTTGCCCATTGCATCTGCGTAGCTTAACCGCTGGAATGGACGCGGGATCTCTGTGCCAAGCGTCTCACGGAATAAGCGAACGACCAATTCTTCCATCAAGTCAAGCAGTTGGTCACGGGACAGGAATGAGGTCTCGATGTCCACTTGCGTAAACTCGGGCTGACGATCTGCACGCAGATCTTCGTCACGGAAGCATCGGGCAATCTGATAATAACGCTCCATGCCGCTGACCATAAGCAATTGTTTGTAAATTTGCGGCGATTGCGGGAGGGCGAAAAACTCACCCGGATGAACACGGCTAGGCACCAGGTAATCACGAGCTCCCTCAGGCGTGCTCTTAGTCAATATAGGGGTTTCGATTTCCAGGAAACCATTATCATCGAGAAAATCACGGAATACCTTGGCCGCTTTGGAACGAAGCTGAAGGGTTTTCTGCATTTCCGGACGACGCAAGTCCAGATAGCGGTATCTCAGACGCAGCTGTTCGTCAATCTCAATATCATCCTCGATGAAGAAAGGAGGTGTCTTAGCTGCGTTCAAAATTTCAATCTCATTCACTTGAACTTCAATTTCGCCTGTGAGCAGGTTAGCATTGAATGTAGCCGGGTCGCGTTCAACAACTTGGCCCTTTACACCCAGTACATACTCGCTGCGCACTTTATCCGCGATATCGAGAGCCTCTCCGGAGAAATCCGGATTGAATACTACCTGTACAATCCCGCTGCGATCGCGAAGATCGATGAACAATACACCGCCAAGATCACGACGAACCTGCACCCAGCCGTTCAATATGACGGTCTGACCGACGTGGGATTTGTCTAACTTACCGCAATGATGGGTTTTCAATAACATAATAGATAGCCTCCTGAGTTTGTATTAGCGATTTGGAAGTATAGGATTGATTGATCCTTTGATTTCGTTCTTTATTAGCTTCTGTTCTTCACCTTTGCAGCTAATTGTCCTAATTCAACCTGTTCCTGCTCGCCTGTTGCCATATTCTTCAGTGAGATAACTCCCTGTTCAAGCTCATTATCGCCTAGAATAGCTACATAGCGGGCTTTCATACGATCGGCTGATTTCATCTGGGCTTTCATCTTGCGGCCTTCGTAATCTTTCTCAGCTGTGAGCCCTGCGGACCTCAGTTGAAAAAGCAGTTTCGTCACTTGATCCTCCGCCTGCTCTCCCATGCCGATCATATACACATCCAATGGACGGACCGATGGAATTTCTACACCCTGCGCTTCTAGTACTAGCAGCACACGTTCCAACCCTAGCCCGAAGCCAACTCCCGGCTGATCATCGCCGCCGATCTGGGCAACAAGCCCATTGTATCTTCCGCCGCCGCTAATCGTATCAATCGCACCAATTCCTGCACACTTGTATTCGAATGCCGTATGCGTGTAATAATCCAGCCCACGCACCATGCGAGGATTAACCTCATATTCAATGCCCATATCGGTCAAATGCTGTTTCACCTTGCCAAAATGCACGCTGCACTCCTCATCGAGGAAATCCAATATGGAAGGTGCGCCAATGCCGAATTTCTGATCCTTCTTACAGTCCAAAATCCGCATCGGATTCCTGTCATATCTAGATTGACAATCCTTGCACAGCTGATCTTTAACAGGAGCAAAAAACTTCTGGAGCTCTTCGCGATAAACCGCTCTACAGGATGGATTACCTACAGAATTAATCTCCACGCGCACACCCGTCAAGCCAATTTCCTTGTAGAACAAGTAGCCCATCGCAATGACTTCCGCGTCCAGGCTAGGATCGGAGGAGCCAATCGCTTCGATCCCGAATTGATGGAACTGACGGTAACGGCCAGCTTGCGGCTGTTCATAACGGAACATCGGTCCCATGTAATACAGCTTGGCGATGTCGGGTTCTCCATAGAGCTTGTTCTCCACATAAGCCCGGACGACACCTGCGGTCCCTTCTGGTCTGAGCGACATACTGCGGTCGCCTTTATCCAGGAACGTGTACATTTCTTTCTCGACGATATCGGTCGTCTCTCCAACACCCCGCTTATACAGCTCCGTATTCTCGAAGATCGGTGAACGAATTTCCTTGTAATTGAATCGTGCACATATATCGCGCGCTTTGTCCTCCAGGTACTGCCATTTCTCTACGATCCCGGGCAGCAAATCCTGTGTCCCTTTAGGTTTCTGAATGCTCATTGCCCCACCTCCGATATTTACCTCATTAGTGACTTACACCTCTCGACAAACTAAAAAGATCCCCCATCCCTGACTAATGTCAGGGACGAGAGATCGTATAATCTACCGTGGTACCACCCAAATTTCGCGCATGCACCTCTTACCACTCACACTCCCGATTCATCAGAAGCAAGGGTAAGCCTGCATCAGCACGCTCTTCATACGGTTAACGCCCGCTTACGCATTCGGCTAATGAAACGTCTCTGCTCCCAAATGGCGCTTCAGCCTAATAGGACTAGAAAGTCGTTCACCGTCTGTTCTCCAGGATGTCTTTCATTCGGTCATTGCCGGAAAGCTTGCAGCCAAGGCTTCCCTCTCTAGAGTACATGGGGCCGAATTACTTCTTCCTATCAACGAATCCATTTCAATATTATTACCGATTGTAATATTGTCGAGCAATAAAGTCAAGGTTCGACATCAAGTTTGTGTTAAAATCATCCATAGGAAAGCTTTTAATCACAAGGAGGCGTACCATGGAACTCGTTGGTGTTTGTGTTATTTGTGGTATTTCGGTCTATTGCAGGGACGGATTTCTCGATGGAGTCACCGACAAAGGCAGCTTATATTGCCATGATTGTTACCCAAATGCTGCGGATAAAGGAACACCTGGTGCTCTTCCCAATAAAGAAAGTGGCCCACAGCAGAAGCTGTAGGCCTTCAAAGAGATATATTTTAAAAAGGGGGTCGAGTTCTATTATATTCCACGATTGTTAAGGGACAATGATAATTAGATTACAGTTATATTACAAATTCGAAAGCGTTCTATAACGAAATCTACTTGAATCATTTGTCCACCATTATAATCAAGTCTTCAACTGACGCTCCAACCACGAGAACGCTGCGAATCTGGCTGTATCCGGAAAGCCGTGACCGCCTATGCCCACCAACGACACGAACTGCTCACTATCGGCCTCCAAGTACTGGTACAGCTCCCCAATTCGCAATGCTCCCTCGGCAATCGCTTGCCAATGCGGAAATATATGATCCTGCTGAGTGGACCAGTTGAACAGTGCACGCGGGGCAACCAACGCTGCAGCTTCGTGGAATTCGAACGGAGCTTCTCCTCGTTCCAAGTAAGCATTGACTTGCGGCATATGACTGAACCAATCCCGCAGTCCCCAGCGCTCTGGATTAGAATCCCCCGCGAAGGTGCTGAAGCCGCAGCTGCTTACCGCTGCCTGTATTCTGGAGTCAAAGGCAGCAAGCATAAAGGCATTATAGCCGCCAAGCGAGTGGCCGATCGCTCCAATCCGAGCTGGATCCACATTCGGAAGGCTCTGAAGAACGGTTAAGCCCAAGCGATGATCGTAAATCATCTTACCCATCATTGACCATTCGGGATAACGTTCTTGAAAGGGTGCCGTTCGGTATGCTTCATGACCCTCGAAGATCCGCTCACCTGCAGATAACACATCTGGAGCAAGTACAATGAACCCGCGCTGAGCAAGCTCTAGGCCGTAATTCATTCCAATTCGCGGAGAGAGACCCGCGACTTCATCCTTACCTTGCGGAGCTGTTTGATGAAGGGCCATTATTCCTGGAGCTCTTGTGTCCTTCTTCCTGGTATCCGGATGGAACATGACAAGAGCCGGGACAATGTCATTGTCCCAGCTGGAATATTGTATTCTTTGTACAACTATACCTTCACGTTCCAACTCATCCGTGATGGAAAAGCTAGGCTCGATCTGCTCAGGAAACGGGCCTAATACCGACTCAATATTTGCCTTGATGGAGACGGAGCGATTTGCCCATGCTTCTTGTTTGTTTGCTAGCGTCCCTTCGCTGCCTAGCCCTTCAATCAGCGATGGAATTGTTATCGGCTCCCCTGCTTTGGAGAATACATATGCCATCTTGAAGCCTCCCATAGCTTATTAAGATGTTCATTATTGCTTGACCTTTTCCACCAGATCCCGAATCATCATGTACGTATCCCCGTTGTTGAGCTTCTGCTTGTCTGTAATGCCGTCAATCGTTTCCTTCTTCAAGTAACCTTTTGTCTGCAGCTCTTGAATCGCTTGACCCGCAGGCGTACTCAATCCAAGCGCTCTTGCCATAGTGAGTGCAGCTTGCTCCAGAGTGAGCGCTGCCTTCGCAGGCTCTTGAATCGAAGCCAGTGCCGCATTCGCATCACCAGTCAGCTTCAGTACTCGCTTCACGCCTGACATGAGATTCGCCATCCGCTGCGGGTTTGATACCGGTTCTGTATCGAAACCTTTGTTATCATAGCCTCCGATCACAAGCCCCATGCTGACTAACGTTTTAAGTCCCTCATAGCCTTTTTGCTGCATATAAGACTTTGGCTTGATCTGGTAAGCTTTCAGTTCCATACCCTGCTTGTTCAGCATATCCTGCAGCTCAGCAATTTGCTCCTTCGAGCCGGATAGCTGACGGAACGTGACCCCTTTATCGATTGCAAGCTTGGCAGCGGCGCCTGCTGCTTCACCAGTCGCCATCCCGACCGGGATAACACGGGCACTTCCGTGAGGAAGCGTATCGAAGCTGGCTGAACGTCCAACTACCAATAATCCGTCTACTTTCTGAGGAACGATGCTGCGGAATGGGATCGCGTATTTGTCAGGGTGGCTCATCACCGCTCCGCTGTCTGTTGGCGAGATCCGTTGAATATCAACGGAATAGGAACCGAATCCAATGCGATCCCATTGATCGCGATTCTCCATTACATCAACCATTGTAAGCCGGTATTCTCCGATCATATGCCGAGTCTCCCGAACATAAAGCTCAGGAGCCGTTGCATCCAGTTCCAATCCGGCAAATTCAGGATACAGCTTCTTCATATGCGCCAGAACGAAAGGTAATTCTTTTTTACCGATCTCGAATGCTTCTGCACGAGACTTGGGATCCAGACCATCGATTCCGAATATTTGCAATGCATTGATAAGCATCGTCTCATCGTTCTGTCTGCCAATGTTCAGCCCGCGCATTTTCACGCGTTCCTTATTCTCGGCCGGATACTTCTGCATTTCTCCGAATCCCCAGGCGCTCAACTCATTCGCATCCGTTCCTGGGTCTCCGTCATCTTTAAGCCGCTTCTGAATTTGTTTCCACACATCCGGCGTCACATTTTTCAAGCGGAACACGAGTGTAACTGCCATCCGAGCTTGCTTGTCACCCAGATCCTCGCGGCCGATTGTGAAAGGAACTCCTGCCGCTGCTGCAAGATCTGCATCCTGTGTAGCATCAATGACAGCTTTTGCTGTTACATTTTGTTTGGTTCCATCCGCTCTTGTAATGGCTATCCCTGTAAGCTTTTTGGTCCCGCTTGTCCCATTCTCAAGGATAGGCTCTATCGCTTTGGCTTTCATGTATAAATCTATGTTTTTCTCATTCCGAACCATTTGATTAAAGGCGTTAGCTGCTGTGGTTACATCGAACGAATCGCCCTCAACCTGCTTGTACCATTCGGAGAACAATCCCTTATTCAGGATATCGGTGTTGCCCCCAGGTAGCAATTTCTCAATATCATAGTTGTGATCAAGGCTGTTCAACCAACCAATCGTCATCAAACCGCCTAGAATTTCGCGATCCCCTGTGTCTATTAATAGCGTTTTCAACCCATTGCGAGATGCTGATATAGCTGTAACAATCCCTTCAGGATCTGTTCCAGTAACAATCACATCATATTGATCCTTGGGCTGCTTGACCCAATCTACCTTTTGCAGCTCTTGCGGTGCACCTACTTGCTGTGTGTCTACTGTCATTACATAATAGAGGGTCCCTGCTGCGATTAGAAAGGCAACTAAGATTAAGGCGAGAAATAAGAACATATTCCTTCTTTTGATCTGCTTGCTGCTGCGATTCACTGCCATTTCATCCATCCTAACTGTAAAAAGTACGCGACAAAAATCATTCCAACATTCTGTCAGCCCTAAAAGTGTACCATACTCCACAATAAAAATTAAGCCAAATCCCGTTAACACTTTGATTCAACGGGATTTGGCTTTTATTTTCATTCCTTGGCCAAGATGGGCCGCTGCAGTATGCAGCTGCAGCGGCATATTTGCTTAGGGTAAATAAATACCCAGGTCATCGACCCACAAAGTCCCGTTGTCGTTAGTCGGGTTATCATGGGTGACGATTACCTTCAAGACATGATCGTGGCTTGCAGGAGCACTGAACGTAGTGCTGTAAGTAGTCCAATTGGTGTTGTTGACCAGAATATTCGCCAGTACCGCATCACCATTCGATGTATCGATGACCTTCACTCTTCCATTTCCATTCGTCCCATTGGTTTTTCCCTTAACAGTAACCGTATAGGAGCCGTTCGGCTTATAGCCCTTCCACCAATAAATCAGCTCCTGTGAGGTATTCCCGGCATTGTCCGTCAATAGCTTCAAAGATTGCAAACCGGATACAGAAGTAGTGCTGTTATCCACCACCACGTTGGACACCGATGTAGTCGCTCCCCGCTCCCAGAATCGAGGCCGGGTTGTATCCCACATGTCGGTAATCTCAAAGCTGCCATTAGGAATATGGGAATCGTACAAGTATGGCAGAGCCAGCACATTATCGAAATAGGCAATTCCGTTCGTAGGTGTATATGCACTATGATAGAGCCTTATCCGTACGTCGTCGCTTGTCGCAGTTGGAGTTATAAAGCTTAACGATTGGTCTGACCAGCTAGTATTACTAAAAGTAGTATCTCCGAGATGACCCGAGGTGCTCATATTACGTGCAGCTACATAACCAGATACGTTACCATTGGTCTTTCCAGCAAATTTAACTGTATAACTCGTATTGGGTTCATATTTAGGTATTCTTTGCTCCAAAACCTGCCAGGAAGTACCATTCGTTTTGACCGTTGCTGAATAGTTCTCACTATATGGAGCAGTATCATCTCGATAAGCGGTTGTTGAGGTAGCTTGCCAGCGAGCCCAATACATCGGGAGGGTATTATCTGACGGACTTCTCACTTCCATACCTGTATTTACTAGCTTGTTGCGGTTCCACTTAGCAATCGCACCCGCAGACGTAATCCTGCACGTCTCGAGCTTACATCCAGCATCAATAATATCGATAACTCTCTGATCGATCTCTGCAAGGTTGTACCAGTCATAAGACTCTGAAGTTCTGAGCTTATCTGCGGTATGATTCGGTCTTCTGTCGTTCGTATAAGCAAGAACCGGATCAGAGAGGCTTTGATTCCACATGACATCTGTAAAAGTTCTCGAGATTTTTTGCATATCAGATAGCGTGAAGACCATGCCATGACGGTAAGCCTCATATGCAGCGGACACAGTCAAACTTGCATGAGAGAGGTCTTCATTCGGCGAAACGTAATAATGGCCGTTATCCCAACTCCCCATCGCATCCCAGTAATGCCAAAAGCTCGCGTCTATGGAGGTAGGGACACCACCAACATCCAGTATCGTCCCATTCAACGGATGAGGCGTCACCTTGCTTTTGAACGCACGTGCCATATCATTGGCCCGACTCAAATATTGCGGACGATCCACCGCATAAGCAGATATGCCTTCGGTAGCGTCGTAGAGAAGATATAACATTTTTGCTAAGGCCAGGTACTGGTTATGTGGCAAGGTTCGCGAAGGAAACTCCGGATTGCTGTATCCGGATGGAACCGAATACACACCAGTACCATTATTGCTTCCATCGGTCCCTGTGAGCTGATGCCAGTGGGCATCCCATTTGAAGAAGAGATTGTCAGCGACAAAATCACGATAAGTATCTGCCTTTAGTTTATAAGAATTATCCAGCCACTGATTCGCATAGACTGCATTCACATAACGAAGCATAGACCAACCTATCATTCCATCATGAACGACAAACTCGAAGCTCTGTGCAGCTCTTGCAGATGAGATCCATATCTTGTGCCCAGGTGTACTGCCAGTAAGGTAAATATCAGCGCGGAGATTATGCCCGGCAACAGGCGTATCGAAGTATGCCGTATAATCTTTAAAAGACGTGGAGTCAGATACTGACGTACTTCCCAGAGTCGATCCAGTCGTGACATCAACAATCCGTATAGCCCCTGAGGCTCCTGGTGACACCTTGGCCGTAACTCGGAAGCCGTATTTACTAGAAGGTGCATAATTGGTGAGCTCCTGGGACAACTGCTGCGGGACGCCCGTCCCATCATGGATCAGTTCGAGCCCCCAATCGCCATAAGGATTCACTCCGGATTCATTCGTAGCATGTGCATTAGCTAGCGCAAGGCTTCCCCTGCTCCAGCCTGCAGGCTCTTTCTGAACAACAGGTTTTACTGAAACCACATCGAAGTAGCTTGTGAAATCGTTAATGTTCCATTGAGCCTGATACAATCTTACTTTCACAGTTTTCCCTGCAACCGATGGAGCTGTGAACCCGATACGGTGTTGCTCCCACACCGAATTTTTGAATGTATAAGAACTCAAAACAGTATTATCAGTCGCATTCAGCACATCAATAAAGCCTCCGTATCTAGGGTCGGATACGCGGCCGTAGAAACTGAGCAAGTATTTCTGGGAAGGCGTGTAGGCTATCGTCTGCTCCATGACACGCCATTGAGTGCCATCCGTAGTGATGGCCAACCCTTTTGGATTAGCAGGTCCGTTATAGAAATTGTTTATCCCCGTGACCACTCTTGCATTCGTGGAATTGGACTGCCAACGGGTCCAATTGGCAGGCAAGGTTGAATCTCCAGCTGCTGTCGCTTCAAAGGTACCGTTTAGAACGGCTTCCTGAGGGTGATCAACCACTTCTTTTACGCTGATCCCGTCAAAACGTGCTTTGTAACCTGAGGCATCATACTTTTCCAAAGCTAATCTGATTTGTATCGATCCGCTTGATGGTGCTGTAAAATTGAACAAAACGCGCTGGAAGCCCATATGATACACACGCTCGAAAGCGAGCACTTTATCTGTGGTTGAATTATAAATTTCTATTCGCGCTTCAGTTGCTTCTGTCTCTACTCCTGTGTATGCTTCCACAATATAAGTTTTATTCGCTGAATAAGGGATTGATTGTACCAACCGATTACTGTTCGTACCATCGCTTTCCACAATTAATCCCGCAGAACCGATGTATGCATCCCCTGCCCCTGTAGAGCGATAAGTTTTCGCCGAATTCCCTTGCTGTGTCCAGCCATTCAAATTGGTTTCGAAGGAGCCGTTGCTCAGCAGCTCCGTTGCTAACGATGAAGCGCCTGTAAGCGCGGGTGGGGCGCTATTCTTGAGATGATTGTTCGAGTAGGCAATGTCACTCCAACCAAGATATCCATCCCCGTCAGGATCAGTTGCATTGCCTATCATTCGGTCTATTTGTTCGACTGACTTATCGAGCCATTCTGTCTTACGAGTCGCTTCAAACATGTTCGTATATCCGTCGAGAAAATATGCCTCCCCCCAGGCTAAAGAACCACTATTCGTTTTTTCAGAAGATGCCCTTCCGTTATTAAACCCCTGATCGATTTCTAAGAACCGATCGCTGCTTCTGTCGGCAGCCCATGTAACCTGCGGCAAGGCTAGCATCAAACCTGTAACGAGAACAACCAGTTTGATAAGAGAATTTTTGCGCATAAGGTTAACCTCCTAATTTTAATGTAACCGTTTTCAATAATAAGAAAAATTCTCACATGGACGGCAAAAACACCCCCTTGTAGCAATAATTGCAATGTAAATGCAACAGAATACTATAACTCCATCATGTCCCCTCCCATCAGTGACTAATGTAATAAATAAGTTAATTGTAAATGAAGACTTGCTCAATAAAAATGGTAAAACTGGACTGAATGGAGTCATATTTGTCCGTATTTAAGGGTTTTATGTGCGAATTTGCTGATATTTTGAACGGTGAAAATTATGCTATATTATTTAGGAATTATACCAATATATGGTTTGACCTCCTTTTATCTTCGGTGTTATCTTGGTCCCAGTAAGCGATAAGAAATTTCAAGCTTACTAATAAAAAAACGGAGGGGTCAAACAATGAAACATGTCATGTGGGTCGTGACCACAGCTCTAATCGGTACACTTGTTCTTCCCGGCTGCAGCAGCAAGACTCAGAATTCTGAAAGCGCATCCACACCACAACAATCGTCAGTTACTACCAAACCGAAGCTGGATCTAAGCATCTTTATCGACGGGCCAGCGAACTCAAGTTTACCTGCTGACACCAGTAAAGATTTCGTCAAGAAAACAATTGAGGAAAAGTTCAATGTGAATCTCAAGGTAACCTACATGGTCGCAGACACACCAGACTACAACACGAAATTAAACGCCCTGATGGCGTCCGGCGAAACGCCTGACATGTGGAAAGATGGTAATGCTGATGGAGGTTTGAAGTATAATCTTGACGGACTCCTTGCAGATGTATCTAAGTTCGTCAGTCCAGCAACCATGCCAAACTACTATAAATATTGGACGAATGAAGCGGAGATTAAGCGTTATAATGCCAACTATCCACACTATCGCAATCCGATTCCATTTGATCGCAAGGTGTATCGCTCCTATTATGTTCGCAAGGACTGGCTGGACAAGCTAAATCTGAAAATGCCAACCACCTATGAAGAATATTACAACATGCTGAGGGCATTCCGTAATAACGATCCCGATGGTAACGGAAAGAAAGATACTTATGGCTTCACAACTGCCGGGAACGGCACCTCACCGTCTTTGGAATGGCCGGAATGGATCAAGAATGGACTAACTTACGCATTATTTATAGAGAACAACAAATTTATCGATATGCAGTCTGACCTGCGCTTTGAGAAAGTGGCCGATGACATTGTCCAATTAATCAAGGACGATTTGGTCGACCCGGATTGGTTTTTAAACAAAGCACCTCAAGCAGAGGATAAAGCAATTCAGGGGAAAGTAGGGGTCATTCTAAGCAATTCCAAAAATTTCGCCTTTGACTCCAATCCTCAAAGCATTCAAGTTCGCACGAGAGCTATCAATCCGAAAGCGGAATGGCAACCGTTTGTGCCATTTGTTGATACCCCTCTCGCGACATCCAACCTTCCGGGTTCACCGTTCCTGATTCCAAAAACAACAGCTGATAAGTCACCCGAAAAAGTCACTCGAATCATTGAAATTCTCGATTGGCTGTCAAGCCAAGAAGGCTTCCTTCTCACTCATTATGGCCTGGAAGGAACGCATTACAAAAAGAACGGGAACAGCATATCCCTTTTACAGGATGC
>FWWL01004508.1_pt1 | contig 16120 bp, 13 predicted proteins | sample 2228331 | NCBI WGS metagenome assembly FWWL01 (sample SAMEA103939775, study PRJEB20133) | metagenome
TCCCTAAGGATACTACCCCCGGGGGTACGATCCTAAGCGGGTCCGGGGTCATTGGATAGGCCGGTCGAAGTAGGCTTCCGGGTTCACCGGCTCTCCGTTTATGCGCACCTCGAAGTGAAGGTGAGGGCCGGTGGAAAGCCCGGTGGATCCCACGTATCCGATCACCTGTCCCTTCTGCACCTTCTGCCCCTGGCTCACCGCGATCTGGGAGAGGTGGGCGTAGAGGGTGGAAATCCCCCGGCCGTGCACTAGGATCACCGTTTTGCCGTAGGCTCCAAACCAGTCGGCCAGCATCACCTCGCCGTAGTCGGCCGCCTTCACCGGGGTGCCGTAGGGAACCCCGTAGTCGGTCCCGTTGTGCTTCCGGTACCCCCCCAGGATGGGGTGGAAGCGCATCCCATAGGGGGAGGTGATGGGGCCGGAGACGGGACGGGAGAGGATCACCGCTCCCTCCCGCCTGAGTTCGGCCTCCAGCTGAGCCTGATAGCGCTGCAAGAGGCGTTTGGCCTCCGCCGACTGCTCCTCCAGCTGATCCATCATCCGGCGGTAGGACTCGATGTCCGACTGGATGTCCTGCAAAAGCTCCTCCCTCTCCGCCCGCCGGGCCTCGAGCCCCGCCTTGACCGCCTCGAGATGGGCCTTCTGGCCTTCCAGCTGCGCTTTCAGCTCCTCCTGCTCCTTCTTCAGCTCCTTGACCAGCTCCACATAGGCCTGGATCTCCCGCAGAAGCCCCACGTCCTGCTCGAAGATGCGCTGCAGGTTGTCCCAGGTGGTCAGAAACTCCGCAAAATCCCGGGAAGAAAGGAGCACTTCCAGGTAGGTGACCGTTCCTCCCTCGTAGAGAGCCTGCAGCCTCCGCTGGAGAAGATCCTTGCGCCGGGCGAGCTTCTGTCTCCCTTCCTCCAGCCGCACCTCCAGCTCGGCGATGCGCGCCCGGGTGCGGCGGAGATCTTCCTCCACCGCGGCCAGCTCCGCCTCCCGCCGGTCTATGTCCCGGTCCAGCCTCTGGATCTCGGAAAAAGTGGCCTCCTTCTTCCGCTCACTCTCCTTCAGAAGCTGCTGGGTGCGCCTCATCTCCTGCTGGATCTGTTTGAGCTGGCTCTGGGTCTCCTTGATCTTGCGCTCCAGCTCCTGCCGGTCAGCCAGCACCGGGGAGGCCAAAACAGCCCCCCAGGCCAGAAGCAGAGCCCACGCCAGGAGCCTCTGGAAAAGCCGACTACGGCTCATCCCCTCACTCCCTGAAGGCCAGGACGTCCCCCACCGGCCCGCTCCCCCTCCTCAAACATGGAGGTGACGGCGGACAGAGAGGAAGGATCCGGCCATGCCCAAAAGGGCTCCGCCGACCACCAGCCCCTTCCCGAGATCCCAGAGGAAAGGATAAGGAGAGAGAAGAGGGATGAAGGGGAGGGTCATAGACCAGCGCTCCACAAACCACTGATAGCCCAGAGCGAACATCCCGGCGGCCAGGGAGGCACCGGCCAACCCGATGATGGCCCCTTCCAGGAGAAACGGCCAGCGGATGAAACTGTCCGTGGCCCCCACCAGCTTCATGATCTGGATCTCCCGCCGCCGGGAGAAAACGGCCATGCGGATGGCGTTGGAGACGATGAACACGGAGGCAGCGGCCACCGCCACTCCCAAAAGGAGGGTCAGCGCCTGCACCCCCTGGGCCAGGCGGTGCAACCGGGAAACGGTCTCCCGGTTATAGAGGACCTTCTGCACCTCGGGGAGGGAGCGCAGCTCCTGCACCACCTGCTCTCCGTAAGAGGTGTCGAGAAGCCTCAGCTCCACCGAATCGTCCAGGGGGTTCTCCGTCTCCACCGCTTCAAGAAGGGAGGCCCGCGAGCCGAACATCTTCTTCAGCCGCTCCAGGGCCTCTTCCCGGGTCACGTAACGCGCCTCTCCCACCCCGGGAAGCCCGGAAAGCCGGGACAGAAGCGCCTCCTTCTCCTGGCGGGGAAAATCCCTCTTCAGGAAAGCCACCACCTTGACCTGGGCCCGGGCAGTGCGGAGAAGATGATCGAGGTTCAAAACCACTCCGAAGAAAACGGCCAAAACGGCGAGGCTCATGGCCATGGTGCTTATGGAGGCGAAGCTCAGCACCCCGTTCCTCCTGAGGCCCTGCAGCGATTCGCGGAAAAAGTAGACCCAGGTGCTAAACTTCAAGGGCGTACTCCCCCCTCTCCTCATCCCTCACCACCGCCCCCTGATGGAGGGTGATCACCCTTTGGCGGAAAGTGTTGACAATGGACTCGTTGTGGGTGGCCACGATAACCGTGGTGCCCAGCCGGTTGATCTCTAAAAGAAGGGCCATAATTTCCATGGCCGTGCGGGGATCCAGATTCCCCGTGGGCTCGTCGGCTAAAAGGAGCATGGGACGGTTCACCACCGCCCGGGCCAGGGCCACCCTCTGCTGCTCACCCCCCGAAAGCTGGTGAGGGTAAAAGCGGGCCTTATCCTCAAGACCCACCAGCTTCAGGGTCTCCGGAACCCGCTGTAGGATCTCCCGCCGGGGGGCTTCTATCACCTGCAGGGCAAAGGCCACGTTTTCAAACACCGTCTTCTGGAGCAGAAGCCGGAAATCCTGAAACACCACTCCTATGCGGCGGCGAAGAAAGGGCACCTCTTTGCGCTTCATCCGGTTGAGGTTTTTTCCCCCCACCCACACCTCCCCCACGGTGGGAACTTCCTCCCGGTAGAGAAGGCGGAGAAAGGTAGATTTTCCCGCCCCGCTCTCCCCGGTGAGAAACACAAACTCTCCGGGCTTCACCTCCACCGAAACGTCCCGGAGAGCTACATGCCTGCCGTACACCTTGGTTACCCCGATGGTGCGGACCAAAACCTCTCCCCCAAGAGAAAGGAAGCCTCTATACATTTCGACAAAAAAGGCTATTTTCCTTTAGCTCCACCCCGGGGGGAAGAAATTTCTTGCTCCAGCAGCCCCCATACCAGCTCGTGGTTGGACTCCGCTCGCACTCTCAAAAGAGGAAGGACGCGCCTTAAGGTCTCGCGGATCTCTTGGGCTCTCTCCAGGGCTTCTCCGCTCTTCTGGGCCACCATCTCTCCGTTCAGCTCATCAAAACTTATGCCCCAGGCGTCAAGCCCTATCTGGCGAAGGAAGCTCTCCACCTTGGGATCGTAGCTCAGCCCCACCATGGGCACTGCTCCCAGGGCGGCGAAGATGAGGAGGTGAAGCCGCATGGCCAGAACGAGATCGAACTCCGCCACCAGGACAGCGAAAACCGAAGGGGAAAGGTGATCCGTCCAGACCCGCACCCCGCTCCCGAGCCGCTCCTTTACCGCCTGGGCCAGAGGCAGATCCTCCGGACCGTGCATGGGAAAAAGAACGAGGCTTCCTCCCACCCGCAGGCGGATCAGTTGGAGGAGGGCAGCAAAAAACTCCGCGTCCCCCCTTCCCCGCCAGGGCCGCAGTCCCACCCCTATCCAGGGGCGGGGGGCTGATTCCAGCCGCTCCAGATGGGGAACCACCTTCTCGCGGGGAGCGGGCACCAGAGCCAGGGAGGCATCGGCGGTCACTACCACCCGCTCTCCCACCCCCAGTTCCCCGAGCAGTTCCGCCGATTCCTCGTCCCGCACGGTGATGAGGTCCACCCCCCCCAGCACCCGGGCCACCAGAAGGCGGGAGAGGCTCCTCCGCAGGGGGCCGATGCCCTGGGCGTAAAGAGCCACCGGGCAACCCAGGAGGCGGGCCAGGCGGATGAGTCCGAGGTAGTAAAAGAGGCTGCGGAGCGAAGTCACGTCCTGCAGAAGGCTTCCCCCGCCGCTCAGGAAAAGGTCAGCCCTCCGCATCTCCCGCACGATGGAGGGAAGATGGGAGCGGTGAACGGCCCTCACCCGGTGCAGTCGCTCCGTTTCCCGGGGCCGACCGGAGAGGACCACCACCTCCAGCTCCGGGGAGCGGGAACGGAGGCTCGAGAGAAGAGCCTCGAGGATGGCCTCATCGCCCAGATTCCCGAACCCGTAGTATCCGGAGACCACCAAGCGCGGCACGGAAGACCATCACCCCCCCTCCCCCGATCAGCAATCCTATCCAGAACCCGTGGAAAGAACGCCAGAAGGAAACCTCCAAAGGGGTGCGCAGGTGGGAGAAGCTGTTGACCACCGAAACCAGGGCCGTGACCCCGAGGAGGAAAAGGGCCAGGGAAGAAAGCCTCTCCCGGCGCTCCATAAAGATCCAGGCCAGGGCCAGAGCCGGGTAACCCACCAAAAACTCCTTGGTGCGGGGCCGCACCCCCAGAGCCATCTCCAGGAGATCGCGCAGGGCGAGCTCCCATCCCGGGGTGAGGGCGGCCTGAACGTTTCCGCTGCGGGCAAGGTAAAGGAAAAGGGCCAAAAGAAGGAGGCTGAGCGCAGCCAGATGCTTGAAACGTATTAATCTCTCCCGCAGGCGTACCACCTCCTCCCCCAACCGCGGATGCCCGTCGCGGTCCTCAAGACCGATCTTCCGCAAAAAAAGAAGGAAAGCCAGAAGAAGGGGGAGGGTGAAGGAGAGCTTCACGCCCCGGAAGTAGGACTCCTCCAAGAGGTGGGGGGTGTCGGAGAGAAGACCTCCGAGGAGCAGCCCTCCGAAAAGGGCGGTCAGGGCTGCCCCCCCCAGGGCCAGAGGCAGAGGCGGGGAGCGGCGGAGGGCGGCAGAAAGGAAGAAGGCGGCCCCCAAAGAGGGGAACACCACTGCCGCCCCGAGCGCAACCAGGTGACGTCCCGGCTCCCCTGCCCCACCCAGCAGGGAGAGAAGGAGGAAAAGGGGCGCCCAGCGCGCCAGCTCCGGGAAGAGCTCCCTCCAGAGAAGAGCCGCCCCGGCACCTATCCCCAGCGAGATAAAAAAGGCGGGTAAAACTCCCACCCCGAGGGGAGGAAAGGGGCGGGGGGGGCCGAAGGTAAACCCCTTATCCCTCAGCCTTCTCCTCAGCTCCTCCCACCAGCGGCCGTTTTCCTCCACTTCCCGGAGGGGGGTGATCCCCTTTTCCAGGGGCCGGAGGTAAATCGCCCGCACGTTTCTCTCCTCCACGGCCCGCACCGCCGCCTCCACCACCTGTTCGGGCGGCCGGCGGAGCAGCCATTCCTGGAGGCTGAAGAACCTGATCGCGGGCAGCTCCCGGCCCATCCCCTCCATCCCCCGGGGATGGAGGTTGGATAGCTGGTCCGGCTTTTCCACCAGCCCGAGGGGCCATCCCAGTCGCCGGAGCTCGTCCGCCACCTCCTTCTCCCGGCCGGGGTAGCCCGGCAGCGCCTCCCCGGTGAAGAGAACGGCGCTCACCTCCACCCCCGCGAGATCCCGGAGGGAACCCCGGGGATGGGGAGAGGGCTCGAGACGGGGCACCACCCGGATACCCGCCCGGGAAAAAGGCTCCAGCCTCTCCCGGCTGAAGCCCAAAGGAAGTTCTTCCAAATCCTCCTTGCCCATGCGCACCCCTAGCCCGGGAGGAGAAAAGAGCCTTCTCACTTCTACCCCCGGCCAGCGCTCCCGAAACCTTCCCTCCAGCCAGTCGAGATCGGCGGGGGAAGAGACGAAGACGAAGGTGAAAGAGCCCGCCTCGGAGGGATCAACCTCCGGAGGCACCGGAAGCCTAAACTTTCTGAGATCCCCCAGGCTGTAAAGAGAAGCCCGCCCTTCCTCGGCCCAAAGGGAGAGGGTGTCTTCCGGAAGCCCCACCGCCCCTATCCCCAGCCTTTGGAGGAGAAGGGGGAGAGTGATTCCCCTGGCCGCGGCCAGGCGGGAAAAGGAGCTGTAGTCCGCCACCAGCTCCACCTGCTGGTTGGTCGCCTCCGCCCGGTAGCGGGCGAAAAGAGGGAAAAGAGAAGTCAGAAAGCCTATGGCCAGAGAGAAATGGAGCAGTCGGAGCACCGGGATCCTCATCCCCGGCGGCCGCCCCCCAGCCGGTGCGAGAGCACCCGGAGGGCGAACCAGGGGAGGGCGGTCATCCTTCGCGCTCGCCAGGGCTCGCGGATCAGCCGGTACATCCACTCAAGACCGAGCCTCCTCATAAACCCCGGCGCCCGGGACTTGACCCCCGCCAGTACATCAAGGCTCCCTCCCACGCTCACCGCCACCCTGGCCCCCAACTCCTCCCGGTGGCGGTACAAAAACTTTTGCTCCCGGGGAAAACCGAGCCCCAGGAAAAGAAGATCCGGTCTCTTTTCCCGCACCATCCCCACTACCTCCTCCTCCGCCTGGGGGGAGAAGTAGCCGTGGTGGAATCCCGCCACCTTCAGCCCGGGAAAAAGCTGCCGGGCTCTGCCCGCTGCCCGGGCCACCACCTCCGGTCGGGTGCCTAAAAAGTAAACGGAGAAACCTTCCCGGGAGGCCAAATCCAGCAGCCGGTGCATGAGGTCCACCCCGGTGACCCGTTCCCTGAGGGGCAGGCCAAGGATCCGGGCTGCCCAGACCAGCCCCGCCCCGTCGGGGATATTGAGGTCACCGGAGCAAAGCGCCTCCCTCATCTCCCCGTCCCGATGGGCGGAGCGGACCAGTTCCGGATTGGGAGTGAAAACCAGTCGGGTAGCGCCTTCCAGCGGATGGCGAAGGAAATCTTCTACCCGCCTCAGGGCCTCCTCCTCGGTCACTGCGTCCACCGGGACGCCGAGGATCTCCACCCGGGCCGGGGAACGGAGATCAGGCCCGGGCTGGCGAGCGGGCTTCCCTCTCACCGGTTGCCGCCTCTACCTGGCTTTCGAGATAAGCGTAAATGAACTCATCGAGGTCCCCGTCCATCACCGCCTGGATATCCCCCCGCTCCACCCCCGTCCGGTGATCCTTGACCAGGGTGTAGGGATGGAAGACATAGGAGCGGATCTGCTGGCCCCAGGCGATCTCCTTCCTCTCCCCCCGCAGGGCGGCCATCTCCTTCTCTCTCTGCTCCTCCTTCCACTGGGCGAGGCGAGCTTTCAGAATGCGCATGGCCGCCTCCCGGTTGGCGAACTGGGAGCGTTCCGCCTGGCAGCTGGCGGTGATGCCGGTGGGGAGGTGGGTAATACGGACCGCTGACTCGGTCTTGTTCACGTGCTGTCCCCCGTGCCCGGAAGCCCGGAAGGTCTCCACAAGGAGATCTTCAGGCTTGATCTCCACCTCTTCCTCCTCCACCTCCGGCAGCACCTCCACCGAGGCGAAGGAAGTGTGGCGGCGGGCCTGGGCATCGAAGGGGGAGATGCGCACAAGCCTGTGCACCCCTTTCTCCGACCGCAAAAACCCGTAGGCAAAAGGCCCCTTCACCGCCACGGTGGCGCTTTTTATCCCCGCCTCCTCCCCCTCGAGGTAGTCCAGCATCTCCACCTGGTAGCCCTTCTCCTCCGCCCACCGGAGATACATGCGGAGGAGCATGGCCGCCCAGTCCTGGGAGTCCACACCCCCCGCTCCGGGGTGGAAGGAGACGATGGCGTTCCGGGAATCATAGGGACCGGAGAGGAGCGACTCCACCTCCAGCCTCTCCACCTCCCGCCACAGGCGGGCCGCCTGCCGCTCCCCCTCTTCCCGAAACGAGGGATCGAGACTCTCCTCGGCCAGAGCCAAAAGCTCCCCGAGCTCCCCCACCTCCCGGTAGAGGGTCTCCCACCGGATCAGGGTTTCTTTGAGCTCGGAAAGCCTCCGGGATTTCTGCGCCGCCTCCTCCCTCTGCTCCCAGAAGGCGGGGGAGGCCATCTCCTCCTCTAGGGCCTTGGCTTCGCGCTCCTTGCCGGCGAGGTCAAAGAGACCTCCTTAAAGATTCCAGCCTCTCCCGGGCTTCCTCCAGCTTCTCCCTCAAATCCTCGTACATCGCCTGTACTCAGCCCTCCCGACCGCAACATTTTTTATATTTTCTCCCGCTGCCGCAAGGGCAGGGGTCGTTCCGCCCCACCTTTTGCACCCGGACGGGTTGCCGGGGAGGCGCGCCGCGGCCCGCCTCCACCCCGGCCAGATCTTCGGCCCCCGCGGCCAGGGCGGCGAACTGGCCCACGTTAAGTTCCGCCTCCCGGTAGCTCTGCACCGAAGCCACCCGCCGCCGCTCGAGGGGAGCGGCCACCTCCACCCGGAAGAGCTGGGATACCACCTCCTCCTTGAGGCTCTTTATGAGGTCCTGGAAATAGCCGTAGGCCTCGATCTTGTACTGGACCAAAGGATCCTGCTGGCCGTAGGCGCGGAGCCCTATGCCCTCCCGGAGCTCGTCCATGGCATCCAGGTGGTCTATCCACTTGGCGTCCAGCGTGCGCAGAAGGACGAACTTCTCGAGTTCCCGCATGAGGGAGGACCCGATCCTTTCTTCCCTTTCCCGGTAACGCTGCCGCGCCGCTTCTAAAAGAAGCTCCCGCGCCTCGCCCCGGCTCAAACCCTCTCTCCAGGGGAGAAGAAAACCGAACCTCCGCTCCCACTCGGCCTTCAATCCCTCGAGATCCCACTCTTCCGGGGAGGACTTCTCCGGCAGGTAGAGGGAGGCCAGCTCTTCCACCTGCTCCTCGAGCCAGGCGGAGATGGTGTCGGCCACGCTCTCCGCCTCCAGCACCTTTCTTCTCTGGCCGTAGATCACCTCTCGCTGCTGGTTCATCACGTCGTCGTATTCCAGCACGTGCTTCCGCATTTCGAAGTTGCGGGCCTCCACCTTCTTCTGCGCCGACTCGATGGCCCGGGAGACCATGGGATGGTCAATGGGTTCATCCTCGCTCATCCCCAACCGGTCCATGAGCCCTTTCACCGCGTCCCCGCCGAAGAGGCGCATGAGGTCGTCCTCGAGCGAAAGGTAAAAGCGGGTAGATCCTGGATCCCCCTGGCGGCCGGACCGGCCCCGCAGCTGGTTGTCTATGCGCCGGGACTCATGCCGTTCCGTCCCGATGATGTGGAGCCCTCCCAGGGCCACCACCTTCTCGTGCTCCGCCTCCGTCTCCCGCCGCTTCTCCTCGAGGATGCGCCGGTAGGTTTCCCGAGCCTCGGCCACTTCCGGGGAAGCGGGGGGAAGGTAAAGTTCCACCGCCCGGGAGATCACCTCCGGCGGATAGCCCAGCTTCCTCAGCTCCTGGCGGGCCAAAAACTCAGGGTTGCCCCCTAAAAGAATGTCCGTACCCCGGCCGGCCATGTTGGTGGCGATGGTCACCGCGCCCAGCCGCCCGGCCTGGGCCACGATCTCCGCCTCCCGCTCGTGATGCTTGGCGTTTAGCACCTGGTGGGGTATCCCCTCCCGCTTGAGCATCTCGGAAAGCCGCTCCGACTTTTCTATGGAGGTGGTGCCCACCAGAACCGGCTGCCCCCTCCGGTGGCGCTCCTTTATCTCCGCCACCACCGCCCGGAACTTGGCCCGCTCCGTCTTGTAGACCACGTCGGGAAGATCTTCCCGGATCATGGGCCGGTGGGTGGGGATGACCACCACCTCCAGGCCGTAGATCTTCTGGAACTCCGCCTCCTCCGTAGCCGCCGTCCCGGTCATCCCGGCCAGCTTCTCGTACATGCGGAAATAGTTCTGGAAGGTGATGGTGGCCAGGGTCTGACTCTCCCTCTGGATGCGCAGCCCCTCCTTGGCCTCCACCGCCTGGTGCAGCCCGTCCGACCAGCGGCGGCCGAACATGAGCCGCCCCGTGAACTCGTCCACGATGATCACTTCGCCGTCCTTGACCACGTAGTCCCGGTCCCGCTTCATGAGCTCCTTGGCCTTGAGGGCGTTGATCAAAAAGCGGGTGAGGTCGGAGTGGTTGGCGTCGTAAAGGTTTTCCACCCCCAAGAGCTTCTCCACCTTGGCCACCCCGGCCTCGGTGGGAGCCACGGAGTGGGCTTTTTCGTCCACCGTGTAATCTCTTTCCCGCTCCAGCTGCTGGGCGATGCGAGCGAACTTATAGTAGAGTTCGGGGGGTTTCTCCGCCTGGCCGGAGATGATGAGAGGAGTCCTCGCCTCGTCTATGAGGATGGAGTCCACCTCGTCCACGATGGCGTAGTGAAGCTCCCTCTGCACCATCTCCTCCCGGGAAAGAGCCATGTTGTCCCGGAGATAGTCGAACCCGAACTCGTTGTTGGTGCCGTAGGTCACATCAGCCAGGTAAGACCGGCGGCGGGTGGCGGCATCCAGGCCGTGCACGATAAGACCCACCTCCAGCCCCAGGAAGCGGTAGATCTGGCCCATCCACTCGCTGTCCCGCCGGGCCAGGTAGTCGTTAACCGTCACCACGTGCACCCCCCGCCCGGTGAGGGCGTTCAGGTAAACGGGCAGGGTGGCCACGAGCGTCTTGCCCTCCCCGGTCTTCATCTCCGCGATTTTGCCCTCGTGAAGCACGATTCCTCCCATTAACTGGACATCGAAGTGCCGCATCCCCAGCACCCGGCGGGAAACCTCCCGCACCACGGCGAAAGCCTCCAAAAGGAGGTCATCGAGGGAAGCCCCGTTTCCGAGCCGCTCCCGGAACTCTGCCGTCTTGGCGGCCAGAGCCTGGTCGGAAAGGCGCTCCACCTCCGGCTCCAAAGCGTTTATCCGGGCCGCCATCTCCCTGAGCCGCCGCACTTCCCGTTCGTTGTAGTTGATCACCTTTCTCAAAAATCCCAGCACCATCGAGGTATCACCAACCCGCAAAATTGAGTTTACCACCGGCCGGTCCCGCCGGGGCGGACGCCGGTCTCTAAAACTTTTCCCCTTCTTTTCCGAAAAAAAGAGGTGACCGGCAGCGAGCCCGGAAGCAGGGGAGGAGAGATTCTGAAAACGGTCATCCTGGCCGGAGGGCTGGGCACCCGGCTGGCCGAGGAGACGGTCGTCCGGCCCAAGCCCATGGTGGAGATCGGCGGAAAGCCCATTCTCTGGCACATCATGAGCATTTATGCCGCCCAGGGATTCAAGGAGTTCGTCGTCGCTCTGGGCTACAAGGGGGAGATGATCAAGCAGTATTTCCTTCACTTTTTCGCCCTGAACAGCGACCTCACCGTGGATCTCTCCAGCGGCCAGACCACGGTGCACGCCAAGGTAGATACCGACTGGACAGTACACCTCGTAGACACCGGTCTGCACACGGAGACGGGCGGGCGACTGAAGCGGCTGGAACCTTGGATCGGCAGGGAGACCTTCATGATGACCTACGGGGACGGCGTGGCCGATGTGGACCTGCACCGCTTGCTCGAGTTCCACCGCTCCCACGGCAAGCTGGCCACCGTGACCGCCGTGCGCCCCCCGGCCCGCTTCGGCGGCCTCCGGCTCAACGGGGACCGGGTAGTCCGGTTCGTGGAAAAACCGCAGACCGGCGAGGGCTGGATAAACGGAGGCTTCTTCGTCCTGGAACCGGAGGTGCTGGAATACATTGAAGGAGACCACACTGTCTGGGAGCGGGAACCCCTCGAGCGGCTGGCGGCCGACGGACAGCTGGCCGCGTACAAGCACCAGGGATTCTGGCAGCCGATGGACACGCTGCGGGAAAAGCAGCTTCTGGAGGAGCTCTGGAGGTCCGAGCGGGCTCCGTGGAAGCTGTGGGTTTAAGTCCCAATAGCTGGAAAGGCCGGCGGGTCTTCGTGACCGGGGCGACCGGACTGGTCGGCTCCTGGCTGGTCAGGGAGCTTCTGAACCGGGAAGCGTGCGTGGTGGTCCTGATACGGGACTGGGATCCCCAGTCGGAGCTCGTACGCAGCGGAACCATAACCCGCGTCCACGTCGTCCACGGCGAACTGGAGGATTACGCCACCCTCGAGCGGGCTCTCGCCGAGTACGAGATCGACACCGTCTTCCATCTGGGAGCCCAGACCATCGTCGGTACCGCCCTGCGCAGCCCGCTGCGCACTTTTGAAGCGAACATTCGGGGCACCTACCACCTCCTGGAAGCCTGCCGGACGCACCGCGAACTCGTCCAGCGGGTGGTAATCGCCTCGAGCGACAAGGCATACGGCGAGGTCCGGACCCTGCCCTACACCGAGGACATGCCGCTTGGGGGCCGGCATCCCTACGACGTGTCGAAGGCGTGTGCCGATTTGCTGGCCCGCGCTTACCACCAAACCTACGGGACACCGGTGGCGGTGGCCCGCTGCGGCAACATCTTTGGGGGCGGCGATCTGAACTGGAGCCGGCTCATCCCCGGAACCATCCGCAGCCTCCACTACGGGTGCCGCCCGGTCATCCGCAGCGACGGCCGGTACACCCGCGACTACCTCTACATCGCCGATGCGGTAGCGGCGTTTCTCGCCCTGGCCGAGGCTTTAGAGCGGCCCGGAACAGCAGGCGAGGCCTTCAACTTCGCCCCGGAGCGGCCACAGACGGTCATGGAAGTGGTGGACACCCTGCGCCGGCTCATGGGCCGCCAGGACCTGGAGCCGATCATCCTGAATGAGGCCCGGGCGGAAATCCGCCACCAGTACCTTTCGACAGAGAAAGCCCGCCGGTGGCTCGGCTGGAAGCCCACCTACGACTTTGAAACCGGGCTTTCCCTCACCGTCCAGTGGTACGAGGAGTTCTTTGCCGCCCATGAAGCGTGCTCCCTCAGGGCCGGGGCGGGAAACGGGCGATGAACAGTGGTCCGCGGATTCTCCTTACGGGGGCGTCAGGATTCATAGGCTCGCATCTGGCCCGGCGTCTCTTGGAAGAAGGCTTTGAGCTGACCGGGACCTACCGGAACCATGACGAGCTTTACCGCCTGGAGCCGATCCGCGACCGGATGCATCTCGTGAGGCTCGACCTCCGGGATGCAGAAGGGGTGGAGAGGGTGCTCCGGGAGCGGAGGGTAGAGGGGATCATCCACTGCGCGGCCCGGGGGGTCAGAGCGGAAGAAAGCCCGGGGTGGCGCGTGGTGGAGGAAAACGTCAAAATGTCCGCCATTCTGGGGACGCTGGCCGTGAAGCACCGGATCCGCAAGTTCGTATACGTAGGGAGCGGCTTTGAGTACGCAGCTTCTTCCTGTCCGGTCACCGAGGAAACGCCGCTTGAACCCGTCAACTTGTACGGAGCGGCCAAGGCCGCCGGCTGGCTGGTGCTCGACTGCCTGCGCCGCACAGAGAATCTTCCGCTCGTTACCGTGCGCCTTTTCTCCGTTTTCGGGCCGGCGGAAGACCCGGGAAAGCTGGTTCCCCAGCTAGTAATATCTGCTCTGCGACGGGAGCCGGTGGCGCTCACTACGGGCGAACAGATCCGCGACTATGTGTTCGTGGAGGATGCAGTGGAAGCCATCGCGCAGGCCACGGTGCGGGCCGCCCCGGGCAAGGTTTACAACCTCGGCGGGGGACCCGAACACGCCGTTTCTGTGCGAGATATCGCCGAACTCACTGCAAAGCTCTGCGGCGCCCCTCGGGAACTCCTTCGTTACGGAGTATCCCGCCGCGCCCGACCTGAACCTCCCCTACTGGTGGCCGACCCGACGAGGGCCCGGGGGGAGCTGGGATGGCGGCCCCGGGTCCCGCTCGAGGAGGGACTGCGCCGCACCATAGACTGGTACCGGCTACATGCCGTCTCCCGGGAGGCAAGTTCATGACCGCGGCGGAGCTGCGTCAGGAAATCCTGGCCCTGGTCCGCCAGTACTGCCGGGTGCGCTGGCCGAGCCGGGAATTCCGGCCCGGCGTGGATCCCGTGCCGGTCAGCGGACGCGTCTTCGATGAGGAGGACCTGGCTAGCCTCGTGGAGGCTGCCCTGGATTTTTGGTTGACCTGCGGACCCTACGCGGAAAAGTTCGAGGAGGAGTTCGCCCGGTGGGTGGGAACCCGGTTTGCCCTTCTCACCAACTCGGGATCCAGCGCCAACCTCCTGGCTGTAGCGGCTCTGACCTCGCCCCTTCTCGGAGAGCGACGGCTTAAGCCGGGGGATGAGGTGATCACCGTGGCGGCAGCCTTTCCCACCACCGTCAACCCCATCGTCCAGCACGGACTGATACCGGTTTTCGTGGACATTCGCCTTCCGACCTACAACGTGGACGTCTCCCTGCTAGAAGACGCTCTTTCCGACCGCACCCGGGCTATCGTGCTGGCTCACACCCTAGGCAACCCCTTCGATGTGGCAGCCGTCACCGCCTTCGCCCGCCGGCACGGCCTCTGGCTGATCGAGGACGCCTGCGACGCGCTGGGGGCCGAGTACGCGGGCCGGAAAGTGGGGACCTTCGGCGATCTGGCCACCTTTAGCTTCTACCCCGCCCACCACATCACCACCGGCGAGGGCGGGGCGGTGGTGACCGATAACCCCCTTCTGAAAAGGATCGTGGAATCTTTCCGGGACTGGGGCCGGGACTGCTGGTGCGCCCCCGGGAAAAGCAACACCTGCGGCCAGCGCTTCCAGCGGCAGCTGGGAGCCCTGCCTTTCGGGTACGACCACAAGTACACTTACAGCCACCTGGGCTACAACCTCAAAGCCACGGATCTCCAGGCGGCGGTAGGGCTGGCCCAGCTCCGGAAGCTGCCCGGGTTCATAGAAAAAAGACGCCGCCATTTCTCCCGCCTGCGGGCCAGGCTGGAACCCCTCCAGGACCGGGTGGTGCTGCCGGAGCCCACTCCCCGCTCGCATCCCAGCTGGTTCGGGTTTCCCCTCACCCTGCGGCCGGAGGCGGGCCTGGAGCGGGCCGGGGTGGTCCGGGCTTTGGAGGAACGGCGGATCGAGACCCGCCCGCTTTTCGGCGGCCACCTGATCCGGCAGCCGGCGTACCGGGGCGTCCGGTATCGGGTGATAGGCGACCTGGCCCACACCGAGACGGTCCTCCACCACACCTTCTGGGTCGGTGTGTACCCCGGTCTTTCCGACGCCATGGTGGACTACCTGGCCGAAACACTCGCCGCTGTCCTCGGAGAGGCGGTCGTCCCGTCGGGCAGGGGAAGGGGGGGCGGCCGGCCGTGAAGTGGCTGATCACCGGAGCGGCCGGATTCATCGGCACCAACGCCGCCCTGCATCTGGGCGGGGAAGGAGAAGAGGTGGTGGCCGTGGACAACTTCCACCGGCCCGGCAGCAGGGAGAACGCCCGGGTATTAGAGGAGCGGCTCGGTCTTGTGGTGGAGCCGCTGGAAATCCGTTACCGGGAGGAGGTCTTTCGCTTCTGGCAAAAGCACCGGGACGTGGAGGTGGTCCTCCACCTGGCCGCCCAGTCCTCCCTGGTCGCTTCCCTGAAGGACCCGGTATATGACTTCGAGACCAACGCCCTGGGAACCTTAAACGTTTTGGAAGCCACCCGGCACCTCGCCCCCGGGGCCAGGGTGATCTACGCCAGCACCAATAAGGTGTACGGGGATCTGAGCCATCTCCGCTACGGGGAGACCGAAACCCGCTATACCCTGCCGGACTACCCCCAGGGGTTACCGGAAACCCTGCCCCTTTCCTTCCAGGGAGGATACTCCTGCTCCAAGGAGGCGGCGGACCAGTACGTTTTAGACTACGCGCGCGCCTTCGGGCTGAAAACGGTGTCCCTCCGCCAGTCCAGCGTCTACGGCGGCCACCAGCGGGCCCGGGAGGACCACGGCTGGGTGGCCTACTTCGTCCGCATGGCCGTGGAGAAAAAGCCCTTCCGCATCTTCGGGAACGGCAAGCAGGTCCGGGACCTCCTGCACGTGGACGATCTCCTGCGGCTGTACCGGATCATCGCCCGCCTCCCCGACCGGAGTCCGGTTTTCGGCCAGGCCTTCAACGTCGGCGGGGGGCCGGAGAGGAGCCTTTCGCTTCTCGAACTCTTCCACCTCCTCCGCTCGCGCTACGGCCACACCCTCCGGTACCGGAGCGAGCCGCCGCGGCCGGCCGACCAGCGGGTGTTCGTCGCCGACTGCCGGCGTCTGGCAGCGCTGACGGGGTGGCAGCCCCGGGTGGGCCTCGAGGAGGGTCTGGACCGCATCCACACCTGGTCTCTGGAGGTGTACGCCAAATGTCCGACCGTCCGCTGGTAAGCATCCTGATCCCGGTCTGGAACCGGGAAGAGCTGGTCCGTCGGGCCATAGAGAGCACCCTTTCCCAGACCTACCCGGAGATCGAGGTCATCGTGGGTGACAACGCCAGCACCGACGGCACCTTCGAGGTCGCCCGCCGGTACGCAGAGTCCGACCGGCGGGTGAAGGTGTTCCGGCAGAGGGAGAACGTGGGGCCCGTGCACAACTGGCTGGCCTGCTTTGAGGAGAGCACCGGCCGCTACGTCCACTTCCTCTTCTCCGACGACTGGGTGGAACCCTCCTTCGTGGAGCGGGCCCTCTCCTTCCTGGAAGGGCATCCGGAGGTGGCCTTCG
>FWWL01006815.1_pt1 | contig 16120 bp, 11 predicted proteins | sample 2228331 | NCBI WGS metagenome assembly FWWL01 (sample SAMEA103939775, study PRJEB20133) | metagenome
GAACTGTTTGACATCGGTGATGTCATTCTGGTTGAAGGACGGCTTTTCCGGACGAAAACTGATGAACTGACGGTGCTCGCGGAAAAGTTCAGTCTGCTGGCCAAGTCTTTCCATCCGCTTCCTGAGAAATGGCATGGACTTCAGGATGTTGAGCTTCGCTATCGCAAACGTTATCTTGACCTGATGATGAACCCTGAAACTTCCGAAACGTTCAGGATAAGAAGTCAGATCATCGGCCTTATCAGGAAGTTTTTTGACGAACGCGGTTTTATGGAAGTGGAGACCCCGATGATGCAGGTAATTCCGGGAGGAGCTCTGGCCAGACCGTTCAAAACTTTTCACAATGCTCTCGGAATAGATCTCTATCTCCGGATTGCCCCCGAGCTTTACCTTAAAAGACTGGTGGTCGGCGGACTGGAAAAGGTTTATGAGATCAACCGCAACTTCCGCAATGAAGGGGTGGATTCCCAGCATAATCCCGAATTTACCATGCTTGAGTTCTATCAGGCTTACATAGACTACCATCAGCTGATGGACCTGACAGAGGAGCTGTTTTTATATCTGGTGCGAGAAATTCACGGAAAAGAGGAGTGCCCGTACGGCGAACATATAATTTCTTTTAAGAGGCCGTGGAAGAGGCTGAGGTTTATAGAAGCCGTAAAAGAATTCAGCGGTCTGGCTCCTGCGCGCTTTGACGACCCGAAAGGTCTGATTGAGTTTGCCGGGACTCTCACCCCTGATAAAAAACCCACCACCTACGCTAAAGCGCTTGACGTTATCTTTGATAAACTGGTGAAGGACAGGATTGTTCAACCGACTTTTATCATAAACCCGCCGCGGGAAATCTCTCCGCTGGCCAAAGCCGACCCGAGCAACCGGGATGAAGCCTGCCGGTTTGAGCTGGTGATTGCCGGCATGGAAATAGCCAACGCTTTTTCCGAGCTGACTGATCCTTTCGAACAGCGCCAGCGTTTTGAAGAACAGGCAGCGATGAGGAAAACCGGCGATGAGGAATCGCATCTGGTGGACCTTGATTATGTGGAAGCTCTGGAATACGGGCTTCCTCCGACCGGTGGCGAAGGTATAGGAATTGACCGGTTGACGATGATTTTAGCCAACAGGCAATCGATCAGGGAGGTCATCCTATTCCCGCTTCTCAAGCCACGGTGATGAGGGAGATGGAGTTACTGGCAGAGTGAAAGCGCGATGAAGTTTGAACTTTTTCTGGCCCGGCGATATCTGACTGCCCGCAGAAAACAGGCCTTTATTTCGGTGATTACCTTTGTCTCGATTCTCGGAGTCACCATCGGAGTGATGGCGCTGGTGATCGCGCTGTCGTTGATTACCGGTTTTCAGGAAGACGTTCAGGATAAAATTCTCGGCGCCACCTCCCATTTAATGGTTTCCAGCCTCGGGGGAGAAGGGTTGAGAGATTTCGAAAAACTCGCCGCGGACATCCGTCAATTGCCAGAGGTGGAATCGGTCACGCCGGTGATTTACAACACGGTGCTGGTTCTGAGTCCGGGCAGAAGTTCCGGCGCGATTCTGAAGGGTTTGAATTTACAGGAAGAAGTCCAGGTTTCTCCCTGGTTGAAAAACCTCGAAGCCGGGCGTCTGCCGGCTGAGGACGGTCGCGAAGAAATAATGCTCGGAAGGGACCTGGCTGCCAGCCTCGGAGTGGGCGCAGGGGACCAGGTTGAAGTCATAATCCCGGTCGCCCGCCTGACGCCGGTCGGTCTGCTGCCACGGACGAAAACCTTAAGGGTAAGCGGGGTTTTCCGGTCGGGGCTCTATGAGTTTGACTCTTCCACCGCGCTTATTTCTATGCCGGTGGCGCAGAGGCTGTTCAACCTTCCCGGAATGGTTTCTTACCTTCAGGTCAGGATAAAAAATATTTTTCAGGCTGAACGGGTGGCCGAAAAGATTTACCGGACAGGCGGTACCGGTATTTATGTGACCACCTGGATGGAACTCAACCGTTCTCTTTTTTCCGCCCTCAAACTGGAAAAGACGCTCCTTTTCCTGACGATCTCGCTCATCGTACTGGTGGCAGCTCTGAACATTGTGGCCAGTCTGGTGCTGATGGTCATGGAAAAAACCCGGGATATCGGCGTGCTCATGGCTCTCGGAGCCACGGCGGCCAGCGTCAGAAAGATTTTCTTCCTGCAGGGAGCGCTGATCGGGGTAATCGGCACCGCTCTGGGGATGGTACTCGGGCTCCTCTGGTGCTGGCTGGCGAATGTTTTTAAGCTGATTAAAGTTCCCGTGGATATCTATCAAATTTCCTACGTTCCTTTTCATCCGAAGCCGCTGGATATGGCTCTGATTGTGGCTGTGACCCTAGCCATTACTTTCGTTTCCACCATCTTTCCTTCGCGCCGGGCAGCTAAAATTGACCCGGTTCAGGCTCTAAAATACGAATGAGGCAGGCAATGAACGACACGTTGAAAATGGAAGGCCTGACTGAGGGGCTTATACTGAAAGCTGAAAAGCTCAGCAAAGCTTATCCATTGCCGGACGGCGGGCGACTGAAAGTCTTTGAGGGAATCGATTTCCAGCTGAAACCAGGAGAGCTGGTGGCCATCATGGGGGTTTCCGGAGTGGGCAAAACCACCTTCCTGAATATTGTCGGCGGCCTTGACCGACCGAGCGAGGGCCGGGTTTTTCTTTTCGGCCAGGACCTGGCCGCGAAAACCCCTGAGGAAGTTGCCCTTCTCAGAAACAAACATATAGGTTTTGTTTTTCAGTTTTACCATCTGCTTCCTGAATTTTCGGCGCTGGAGAATGTGGCCATTCCGCTACTTATCGGTGGCAAAAATCGAGAGGAGGCTATGGAGCTGGCTTACAGGGCGCTGGAAGAGGTTGGGATGAGCCATCGGTCTGGAGCTCGTCCGGCCGAACTCTCTGGTGGCGAACAGCAACGGGTGGCTGTGGCCCGGGCACTGGTAACCAGGCCGTTCCTGCTGCTGGCTGATGAACCCACCGGAAATCTTGACTGGAAAACGGGCGAGATGATCATCAACCTGATCGTGGAAATACACCGGAAGCGGGGACTCTCCTCGATCATCGCTACCCATAACGAAAAAATCGCCCGGTTCTGCCATAAAGTTTATCTTCTGGAGGCAGGGCAGATGAAACTTTTTGAAGTTCTCACAGGTTAATAAAATTATGAAGCCCGGCCGTGGCCGGAAAAATAACATCATGTTCCCGGACTCTTTGAAAACAGACGCCATATATGATATAAAGTTATGTCCATGAGAAAAGAAAGAAGATTAGCACCTGTACTTTTTTCAATTTGTTTCATCCTGAGCCTGGCCGGTACTCTAGCCGCTCAGGAAATTATCGAGAGGATTGAAGTATACGGCAACGAGCGCATCTCCCGCGAAACCATAATCTATTACCTGTCTTCCCGGGAAGGGGATTACTATAACGAAGCCCTCCTGAAAAGAGATTTTAAGGTTCTCTGGTCAACCGGATTTTTTGCCAACCTAAGGATTGAAGAGGAGAATGGGGCCCGCGGCAAAATCGTCAAAATCTATGTAGAAGAAAATCCGGTGATTAAGAGTGTTATCTTCAGGACCGGTAAGAAAGTAAAAGAAAGCGATATCGTAAACAAGCTCAAGGAAAAAGACGAATACATAGCTCCTCACTCTTATTACAATCCATACCGCGTTCAGAAAGCCAGGAGAATTATCAAGGAACTTCTGGAAGACAAGGGACTGCAGGCCGAGCGCATAGAAGCCCAGCTGGTGAGCAGACCCAACAACGAGGTTGACCTGGTTTTCAGGATCGAAGAAGGATCCAGGTTGAGGGTGGGGGAGGTGGTGTTTGTCGGTCGGACGAAGATCCCGGATAGCTTTTTGATAGAAGCGATGAAAGAGAACCGTCAGCACAGCCTGTTCAACATGATTGCCAATAAGGACGTGTTCAAGAAGAGTAAGATTGAGGAAAACCTGGCTCAGATCAAAAAGAAGCTGCAAGAATACGGTTACATGGAAGCTACAGTCGGCGAACCCCGGTTCGAGGAGATAACCAGGAGGAATGCTCTTTTCAGCAAGCAAAAGATGATGAGGATAATAATTCCGGTCGAGCCGGGCCATGTTTACCGCACCGGCGAGATAAAGATAGAGGGAAATAAATTCTTTACCACCAGATACCTGCAGAGCCTGGTAAAGCTGCAACCGGGAGAAATTTACAGCTCAAAGAAGCGGGAAAAAACGGTCGAGTCGATGGGGGAGAGTTATCGGAATTTTGCTTTTCTTTATGCCCAGATAATTCCGGTGGAAAACCTTGACCCAAAAAATAAAGTGGTTAACGTTACCTTCAATATAAATGAGGGTGAGGTTGCCTATCTGCGAAAGCTTGAGTTTAAGGGTAATACTTTCACCAAGGACAGAGTTTTAAGGAGAGAATTTCTGCTGCGCGAGGGAGACCGGTTCAGCCTGGCCGTTTTCAAGGACAGCGTTCTGCGCCTGAAACAGCTCGGCCTGGTCGACGTGGAAAAAGAGCCTGATATCAAACCCGACCCGGAAAATCCTAGTCAGATAGATGTCAACCTGACGGTGAGAGAGTTGCAGCGGAACAACATCCAGTTTACTGCCGGATACAGCGGATATGAGGGAACTTTTGTCGCTTTCACCTATTCGACGGTGAATTTTCTCGGTGGCGGAGAAACTCTCGACCTGACGCTTCAGCACGGCAAGAGGGTTAAGAATTACAGTTTCGGGATGAGTCAGCCCTACGTTTTTGACAAACCGATGACTCTGGGTTTCAACGTGTTCGACCGCAAGGTTAACATCCCTTATCTTTACAATCAGCAGGCAAAAGGTATTCGCCTGATGTACGGCACCAGAGTTTACGGCTAGCTGTTGTTCAACCTTAATTACACCTTCCAGAGGCAGATCCTGGAGGTGCCCACCTACGAAGATGAACAGGGCAATGTATATTTTTACAATCCTTATTTCTATCCTGGAAAATATTTTGTCAGCGCGGTAGAACCGATTCTTTACAGTTCGACCATAGACAGCCCTCTGACTCCGAGCAGAGGGACGATGTACAGTGTTTCTTTCCGCTATGCCGGGACTTTTCTCGGCGGAGACGTCCATCTTTACCGACCGGCGTTTGAATTTGCCCGGTATCAGCCTTTATTTTCCAACCATGTTTTAGGATTTCATGTGGAATATCAATTTATAAAGCCGCTCAGAAACCAGGAGGTGCCTTACTGGGAAAGGTTCTTCCTGGGGGGCGAGCAATCTATCCGTGGCTATGAATATTTCACCATCGGTCCCCGCGACGAAAAGAATTATCTGATTGGCGGGTTGAAGTCCCTGGTTATCAATGCTGAATACATCATTCCGCTGGGCGGTCCTCTATATGGTATTTTCTTCTACGATGTGGGCAACGCCCTGCTCAAGGGAGAAAAGTTTTCTCCCAAGAATATGTACAGTTCGGCCGGTCTGGAAGTCAGGGTGTTTGTGCCGGCATTGCGGGTGCCGTTCCGTCTGATATTCGCCTATAATAACAGAAAGATATATGCTGATGATTCCAACTTTGCCTTCCGCTTCGCGGTCGGCACCACTTTCTGAGGAATCAAGTCTTTATATTTTGCCGTAAAAAGTGTAAAATTAGCACTCAATAATTTAAAGGAGGAATTGAGATATGATTAGAAGATGGACCATCGTTATTCTTCTGGTCACCGTGATGCTTGGCTTCAATCTGGCGGCTCACGCTCAGCAAACTATTAAGATCGGGGTAATTAATTCCCAGGAAATTCTGGAAAAATCGGCCGAGGGCAAAAAAGCTATTGCCCAGCTGGAAGAAAAGAATCGCAAGATCCAGCAGGACCTGGCCAAACTCGATGATCAGATCCGTCAGCTGGAAAGCCGGCTCAGCACCCAGCAGCTCACCATGACCCAGGAAGCCATCCTTTCTCTCAGCGCTGACCTTGACAGAAAAAGGACAGAGAGGCAGAGAATGGCTGAAGATGCCCAGAAAGATATGCAGGAGCTAACCCAGAGACTTTATATGAGGATTCAGAGCGAGGTTATGCCGATCATCAATAAACTCGGGCAGGAGAAAGGGCTTGACTTGATCCTGGACCTGAGGGAAGCTGGAGTGCTTTATTTTTCGCCTGCGGTGGACCTGACTCAGGAAGTCATCAAGAGGTATGACGCCAGCAAAGCGCCGGCCAAATAAATAAAAAGCCATGAGAAGCGAACAGATTGAAAAGTGGTTGCCCCACAGGTACCCTTTTCTTCTGGTGGACAGAGTCCTGGAACTGAAACCGAACGATAGTATCCTCGCCCTTAAAAACGTTACCTACAACGAACCGTTCTTTACCGGCCATTTTCCCCGGGTAAAGCTGATGCCCGGAGTGTTGATCGTTGAGGCTCTGGCTCAGGCCGGGGGAATTCTTCTTTATCATTCGCTGCCGGACCCGGAAAGTGTCTTTCTGGTGCTGAGCAAGGTGGAAGAAGCCAGGTTCAAGAAACCGGTGGTGCCGGGCGATCAATTGAAGCTTCGAGTTCGGCTTCTGAAGCAGAAAACGGGCTTTTATTATTTTTATGGAGAGGCTTTGGTTGAAGATAAGGTTGTCGCCGAAGCCCGACTGATGGCCGGTCTGATGAAAAAAGATGAACTGGATGAGGGTAGATAACCCTCATCCAGTTTTTTTCCTTTCCTTCCTTAAAGGTTTTTCAGGGTTATTTAAGAACAAAAAGAGAATCATCCAGTCCGGTGTTGTAAACCACTTCATTCAAAGTAAATCTGGCGTATTCTGCCCCTCCCTGATACATGGTCCAGGAAAAAGCGCTCATCACTCCGGAAATTTTTCGGTAATCTGAGAAGACCATATCGATTTCAATCTCTCCACCTGTAGGGCTTAAGGCCGTAGTCCGCATTTTGTGGATGAGGTAGGTGCTGGAATCCAGATAATTGATAATGTAGTCGCCGTCCGGGAATTTCTGTTCCAAAACCAGGCAGGTTTTTCCGTCTACCTCTTCCTTCCCCTTGAATGAGAAAGTAACGCCATATTTATCTGGGTTTAAATAAATATCATATCCCCAGGATTGTTTGGCTATCTGTCTGGCCTGATCCGGAGGGAGCTCTATTATCTCTCCTGTTTGCGGATTTGTCATCATGCCTTTCTGTCCATCATAGGTCTGGACCACTTTCATACCCATTACTTCAAATTCCATCCGGTATTTATTCGGTTCTTTCTGGTAATAGGTGAATGGAGCGTTCATTCCAAATTGGATTATTTCCATGATACCGGTACCCCTGGAGTCTTTTATGGCCGCCATCGTTTCCCTTCCGCCTATGGCTTTTATCATATTTTCCAGAATCTCTTTTTCCGTCTGAGCACTCGCCGACAGAGTAAGAATCGCCATTAAAAATAAAGTCGGGGCAGCCATGAGTAACTTTTTGTTTTTCATACTAGCCTCCTTTTTAACAATTATATAAAAGTTATACGGAGGAAGAAACAAATAGTTTGGTTACCGGTCCGGGGGTGAGTTTTGACCTTAAAATTCACCCCCGAAGGTGATTGTCAGCATGGCAGTCTTTTCTTATTTTAATATCAACCAAGGCGTAAGAAGATGTACTGGGATAACGACGGGGAAAGATTTAAAAGCATTTTTAACCAGCCCTCCGTGTCTGCCAGAAAGACCGGCTCGCAAACCACGGAATGGGCGAGAGAAGAAGATAAGTTCAAAATTATATTCAATTCAGTTCCCGCGCCCGCCCTTTTGCTTGACCTCGATAACAACATAGAAGACTATAATGATGCCTGTTTTGAATATTTTCCCCATCCTGGCTTTGGTGATATGTTCTACGGAATGAAGGTGCCGGTTTCCAGAGTGTTCGACTGGCTGACTGAACCTCTTCAGGAGCTGGTTTCAGGGTCAGCTCCTGAAACTATTTTCACGAGAGAAATTGAATCCGCCAGAGGGCGGGTGGTGCTTCAGGTCCGGATCAAAAAAATCCTGGATCCTTTTGAAAACCACCGCCGCACTCTGGTCATTATGAATGACATCACCACCATCGTCGAAGCGGAAAAGACCATTAAAAAAGCTCATGATTTTTATCTCACTCTGTTTGAAGAATTTCCGGCGATGATCTGGAGAGCCCGGACGGACGGCCAGTTTGACTACTTTAACCGCGCCTGGTTGAATTTTACCGGAAGGTCGCTGAACGCAGAAAAAGGAAGAGGCTGGGTTGAGCTTCTTCCGGAAGAGGACCGGGAAAGATTCACAGCTATTTTTGAAAGAGCTCTGAAAAGGATGGAGCCGTTTGAAGTTGAATTCCGCCTCAGACACCGTGACGGCCAGTATCACTGGATGCTGTGTGTGGGAAGGCCGTTTCAGGATATGGACGGCCGGTTCGGCGGGCTCATCGGTTCCTGCTATGACATCACAGAACGAAAAAATTATGAGGAGCAGCTGGCTTTTCAGGCGCTTCACGACCCGCTGACCGGACTTCCCAACCGAAGGATGTTAGAGGTCATCCTCCCCAGGCTGATTCAGGAAAGCCGGGAAGGGAAATCCAGCGCTCTGTTTTTTATCGACCTGGACAATTTCAAGCTGGTTAACGATAATTTTGGTCATCAGATAGGAGACAACCTGTTAATCAGACTGGGCAGGATCATTCAAAAGCAGCTTCGTTCGAGCGATCGCCTGATACGTCTGGGAGGGGATGAGTTTGCGGTGATCCTGGATGGGGTTGGCAGAAGAGAAGCCGAAATCATCGCCAGCAGACTGCTGGAGGCGGTCTCACAGTGCAGTTTTGACATTCCGGATTCGCCCGACAAATCTTTCAACCTGTACCTGAGCATTGGCATCTCCATGATCAACGGGCAGGAAGATATGGAAATCATTATGTCGAGGGCCGACACAGCGATGTACCGGGCAAAAGAGCAAGGTGGAAATCGCTATGTCATTTACGAATGAAAAACCGGCCAAGCCCGCGGGAATCCCGCTCCTGATATCAGCTGATTTTATTCCGTTAGTTGTTTTTTGTATAATTGTCCAAGAGGTCTTCCCGAGATGAAATTTTCAAGGTTTCATCTGAGAATTTCAGTTTTTCTGATGCTGCTTCCGGTGATTAGCCTCAGTCTGCAGGCAGCCGGGCCTTTTATCCCGGGTATGAAACTCGGGTTCGGGCAGGCCACAGTTTTCGGGCAGGACACTTTTGAACAGAAATGGCAGACAGGCTGGGGAGCCGGGATCTCCTTAGAGCGTTTTATCGTCGGTCGTCTGTCTCTTCAGGCAGAGCTCAATTTTTTAAGGAAGGGTTCCACCTACCGTCTTAATTCCGATGGTCTGGAATACAGCGAGAAGTACATTCTCGATTATCTGGAAATACCGATCCTGGCTAGATTTTATCTCAGGCGTAACCTGATGCCTGAAATATATTTTTATGCCGGTCCTTCAGCAGCTTTCAATCTTAAAGCCCGACTCAAAGTGACTCTGGACGACCTGGAAGAAACAGTCGAGGTTGATAATCTCAAGGGGATGGACTTCTTGCTGAATGCTGGCGCAGGCCTTTCTTTCCCGGTGAAACCCGGAGCGATTATTCTCGAAGCCCGTTACAGTCACGGCCTTAAATCGGTGGTCACTGAGCCCGAAGCCGATCTGAGAAACAAAAATTTTCTGGCGCTGTTCGGGTTTAAGTTCTGAAGGCGGCTTTACTGTCTGAAACTCCCGGGGCGTCTTCTGTGGAATTCAATTCTTATCCTGTTCTGGACTTCCTCCTCAATCACATCGCGGTTAAAGGTTAATCCAGATAAATAACGGGCGTGAGCCCGGAGGTAGGTAAGTCCCTGCCGGCAGAGAAATTCCAGCCACGGTCCGACAGCCGTTTCGTCCATCACTTCAGGCGTCTGTTCCACCAGCGTCATCTGGCTTCTCTGGTTCAGGCGATTTTCGCTGGAAGACTGTCTCCTCGCGAAAATATTCAATCCGTGGTAAATTTCGAGCGGTGTCACGAACGGCGACCAGCGTCTGGCCCACCGGTCGTATCTCGAATAAAACCTGGAGTTAGACTCCTTTATTTCCGGAGAAGCGTTCATTTCTTCGATCAGAATCTTTTTCAGCTCTTCGGCCGCTTCCCGGTAAGGACGGTAAATATTCAGGCTGAGCTGGCGATAATAAGTGAACCAGCCTTTTGGTATCCAGTAATCGCGGAAAAGATACGGCGTGTATCCCGAGAATATCTGGACCCACTCGTGCGAAGGGTAACCGTGGAGGTTCAGATAGAGGTCCGGGACCCATTCGCGGTTAATTCTGCCCCTTACCCGGGCTTCAGGAAGAAGCGGTCTGGACAGGCCAACCTGATAACCTATATCGACTCCAGGAGAACTATACCTTCCAGCATGGAGACAGTGAAACGGTTCGTTCTTCCAGAGTTCCAGCGCCAGGGCGGCGCCGTCCGGATTTTCCATCGGTTGAATCACCACCGAGAACTTCTTCAGCCATTCCCGGGCGCGGCTGTCTGAGACCAGAAGTTCAGCGAAGAGGAGCGAATAGTTGGTCGAAGACACCTCGTTGGCGTGCTGCCGGGCTGTAAGATGAAGCACCGGTTTGTGGGTGATCAGCCTGGGAATCGAGACATAGCGTCCCCGCGGGAGGTAGATTTCCAGCACGGGCACCGGCCGGCCTTCGTATGAATGACCGGCAATGTAGCTCCTGATTTCAGGATAGCGGCTGAGGCTTTCGGTTATAAGGAGACATTCTTCCGGGCCTATTATTCTGTCATCAGGGATTTTAAGAGCGGATTTCTGACTTCTCGCCCGGGGAGGTGTTTTTCCTTCTGGAGTTACGCTTATGTTTTTCTCGAGCGACAGATCCTGAGACTGAATTTTTATTTTCAGATTATCCACTCCCGGAAAGGAGAAATACTGACGGTTTATGTTTTTCTGCCGGAGTTGCTGATAGACTTCGAGCAGCGATGCCAGCTGCCTGCAGTCTGCCTCTTTTTCCAGCTGAATCCAGATTCCGGCCGAATTCAGCCTGTCGTTGATGGAATCAAAAAGAAGTTCATCCAGCCGCAGTTTTTCAGGTTTAATGCTGTTGAATTCCCAGGATTTCTGAGCTGGCGGCTGTCCGGGAATTTTCCAGCGCAGGGTCATCACCGGTTTCCTGGCCGGAAAATCTTCGAGAGAGAAACTGACTCTCGGCGCTTTTCCTTCGCTGGATGGATGGATGATCGGAGTGACGTTCCCGGGAGCGGAAGAACGGGAAGCGTCGGCCGGAAGGTTCAGGTCTTCCTCCGACCAGCCGGTTATAGCCCTGAGGAAATCGAGCGTGTCAAAATAGATTTCATCATGGAGCGATTCGAGCGAACTGATTATTTCCTCGTCCAGACCGAGACGATAATCAGGTTCACTCAGCCACAGCTCTACCGACAGCCTCTTAAAATATGGCTGCTTCGAGAAGGTCGGTTCGGAAGAGGTCTTTTTGAGGACGAACTCGTAAAGCGACTGAAGAATCTCCTCCTGGTAATAGTCCCAGAATTTTTCCAGGTCGGTTTGAACCTCGGTATCAAGAAGAACCTTATTTCCCTGACTGATACGGCACCAGCCGGTGGTTACCGTCACCTGTCCCCAGCCCGGGAGAAATTTGATGAATGGAATCTCCCGAGTGCGGGGAGAAAAGTGGCTTTTAAGAATAGATCTGCCCGAACTATCAAAAGCTTCCACTTCGTAAATTTCGCCTCCAGCCGGCATCTTTTCAAATATGATGCTTTCCACCGGCAGGTTCAGGTTGGCGGCTAAAATTTCATCCACCGGATAGAGCTCCTGCAGCCAGCGGTGCGGGTCGCTGTAAAATCTTTTCGCCTGTTTTTCCGGAGAATCCTCAACCTCTGAGAATTTGATCAGAAGCCGGCTGACCGGTTTATTCTTAAGTTGCGGAAGAATGTTTTCAGTCAGCCAGAAGAAACCGGGTTTGTAGGCCGAGAGAACCTCAATTCGGGCTTTGAGTTTTTTATCCTCAGCCAGTCTTTCAATCTGCTGTTTTATTTTTTCACGGACAGCCGGGGATTCGCTGACACCCACGCTTATGGTGACAGGCTCTTCAGAGTCTATGTTGTCCAGTTTCTGGCTGATAAGGCTGACTGCATCATCTCCTTCCCAGGACCATTCGCGCTTTCCGTTCAGAACCGGGACCGGCTGAAGCAGCGAGCTGGCGGAAATTTTGATTTCGGTCGAGGGCAATTCTTTTTTCAGGGTTGATTCGACCAGGGCGGAGAAAGATGGATTGTCATCGGGCAGTACCAGGTTAATTTCCAGACTTTCCGGCTGCCGCCGTTTGAATTTTTTCAACTCTTCCATCAGCCTGTCAAAAAAGAAGGCTTCAGCCGCACCGTTTCGGCCTTCAAGAAATTTTTCTATCTCTTCCTTCACGCTGGAAATTTCCGGTTCTCCCTTTTTGAACTCCGTGATGTAGGGAAACCGCTGGCTGAAATATTTAATGGTGGCAGCCAGCGCCTCCGGGGAAGGAGCTGTAAGAAAAAGAGAATCAGAACGGCCTCCAGGCGAAGGGATGATCGTGATCAACCCCTGACCTGGTTTCAGTTCGGGAATTTTCAGCCTACCGCTTTTTGTAAGGCTCTGGACAGCAGAGCTCTCTCCAATAAAAATAGGAGCCAGCAGGGTCTCTGGATTTTCGATTTCTCTATCGATGTAAACTAGAGGAAAAGAGCTGCCAGCGGTGTCGAGTACAAGCCTGGTTGTCAGTAAGGAAAGGGCCGGATGCCTGAAATTCTCAGGAATGATGATAGAGGTCTCGAGGCCGTCAACAATACCGTCGCTGTTGCGGTCGACATAAAGGCCGCGGCTAGTGAATATTTCTGTCAGGTCGAATTCTACCGGCTTCTCCGGCATCCGCGGAATTTCCTTAAAGCCCGGAGTTAAAAGCCTCCGGCTGGAACCGGGTCTCGGGATAAGCGCTTGCTTCAGTTTCAAAGGTGTCCTGAGTATGAATTCAAGCTGACCGCATCCGGGGTAGGCCAGGGTCTCAGTGTTTTGGCCTGCTTTTCTTTCTGAAGCCAGCTGCTCAAGAGCCAGTCCGGCGATTTCTAACTCTTTATCTTCCCTGAAATGCAATTCGAGGGTCATGAGCGAAATTTCCCCCAGAGATTCGAAGTTGAGAGACTCCAGCCCCGGCTGACTCGAAGGTTCTGGAGGAAAGGTGTAAAGCAATCTCCTGACCTCGACCATTTCCGGATGAAGATTCCTTTCTGCCAGGAAAGCCATCAGATCCTTTTCGAGTTTTTCGAAGGTGTGACCGGACTGACGTCCCCAGATTTCCCAGAAATAGGGCCAGCGCAGGAAAAAAGCCCGCCCGGTTCTGAGGAGGGTTTCTGAAGTGCCGCCGAGACAGATTATTCCCGCCTGTAACCCGAGTCTGAATACAGCAATCAATCCCTGGTTTGCCTTGAGACTGACGGAATTCAGCTTTTCCGCCTGAATGATTTTCCTGGCGATTCCGGTTCTCGCGCCGATGAGAATCGGGTTTTTAAGCTCCTGAAAATTCCTTATTTCTGATTCTCTGACCACCAGGTCAAAGTTCAGAGCGAGACTTTCCAGGTTGACCCGGGCAGCTATGTCAGCGGCCAGAGCAATTTCTTCGGGCAGGGGGTCGTCAGGCAGGATGATGGTCAGCTCGATTCTCTCCGGAAATCCATCTTCGTCCTCATCCAGCAGAATCGTCCCGGGCTGGTACAGACGGAATAGACTGAGATTCTGGCTTAAAACTTCAACCGGGATGAAGATTAAGGAGATGAAAACAATCAATAAAGTAAATAATTTTTTCGCCATTTTGACCCTCTTGACGATGATTTTAGCATTTTAATCAGCAGGCGGTTAAGAAATTTTTGCTACCTGACCGACAAAAATATGTAACTCGAGGAATTTCCGGAAGCCCGGAAAAATTTGCTTGTAAAAGAAGTGCAGGATGTGGATAATATTTCATGAGAAACTTGAACTGGAAACAGGAAGGAACGTCAGGGGCTGGAAGAGGCAGAAATTTTTCAAATTGTTTCTGGAGAGTTTGTTTTTTTTGCATGATAAAAAGGAGGGCTTATGAATTTGAAAAAGCTCATAGTATCTGCAATTTTATTTTTGCTCATTATTATTCCGGCCTCAATTCAACTCGGGTCTCAGGGTCGGCCGGTGACCGCAGTTTCGTTGAATTCTCCTGATAACCGGATAGAAGTCAAAATAGAATTTCGAGACCAGATTGTTTATTCCGTGTTTTTTGGCGGAAAACAAATTCTGGCTCCCTCGCCGGTTTCGATGACCATCAACGACAACGTGATTCTCGGAAGAAGACCGGTGGTGGAAAATGTCAGCCGGACAAAAGGAGACAGCACTATTAAACCGCCGGTTCAGGAAAAAAGAGCGGTGATAGTTGACAGGTATAATGAAGTAAATATCAAGCTGAGGGGTAATTTTGGTCTGATATTCCGCGCCTACAACGACGGTGTGGCCTATCGTTTTTACACGGGGTATCGAGTACCGATCAAGGTCAGGTCCGAGCAGGCCACCTTCAATTTCCCGGAAAATTATTCTGTCTATTTCCCGTTTGCCAGAAGCTTTCATACTTCTTTTGAAAGCACTTACAGCTACCTTCCGCTTAAAGAAATCGGTACAGAAAGGTTTGGCTTTGCGCCGGTGGTGGTTGATATCCCGGGCGGACCAAAAGTGGCCATTACTGATGTTGACGTCGACGATTATCCGGGAATGTTTCTCACCGGAAACCCGCAGGGACTGCCGGGTCTGGTCGGAAAATTTGCTCCTTATCCTCTGGAAGAAAAGCTGCGTCCGAACAGCGACCGGGAACTGGAGGTGGTAAAGGAAGCCGATTACATAGCTGAAACCAGGGGAGGACGGCAGTATCCCTGGCGGCTTATCGTGGTGGCGGAGAAAGATGCCGACCTCATCAACACGGATATAGTTTACAGACTTTCTCCTCCACTTGAGCTCAGGGACACTTCCTGGATAAAGCCGGGAAAGGTGGCCTGGGACTGGTGGAATGCCAGCAACGTTTATGGCGTGAACTTCAGAGCCGGCATCAACACTGAAACATACAAATATTACATCGACTTTGCCTCCCGTTATGGCATTGAATATGTGATTCTGGATGAAGGCTGGTCCGATCCCGCAGATTTGTTCAGGGTAAATCCGGAAATTAATCTGGAAGAAATCGTGCGATACGGGCAGCAGAAAAATGTCGGGATCATTCTCTGGTGCGTCTGGTTAACGCTTGACCGGCAGATGGACAGGGCTCTGGATTATTTTCAGAAAATCGGGGTGAAAGGAATCAAGGTGGATTTTATGGACCGCGATGATCAGAAAATGGTCAATTTTTACCGCCGCTGCGCGGCCGCAGCCGCCAGACGCCGACTGCTGGTTGACTTCCACGGAGCTCATAAACCGGTCGGACTCAGGCGCGCCTTTCCCAACATTTTGACGAAAGAAGGCGTGCTCGGGCTGGAATACAGCAAATGGAGTAACCTGGTGACGCCGGAGCATGACCTGATGTTGCCATTTTTGAGGATGCTGGCCGGACCGATGGACTACACTCCTGGAGCCATGCGCAACGCTCAGGAGAAACAGTTCCGGGCGGTGTTTGACCTGCCGATGAGTCAGGGGACCAGGTGCCACCAGCTGGCCATGTATGTGGTCTATGAATCGCCGCTGCAGATGCTCTGTGACTCTCCATCCGCCTATCTCAGGGAACCGGAGGTTATGGAATTTCTGGCAAGTGTGCCCACGGTCTGGGAGGAGACGGTAGTTCTGGAGGCTAAAATTGGAGATTATGCAGTGGTGGCCAGGAAGAATGGAGAATGCTGGTATCTGGGAGCGATGACCGACTGGAGCCCGAGAGAGTTTGAGCTGAAGCTTGATTTTCTTGAAGCCGGGAAATCCTGGGTGGTGGAACTCTGGGAAGATGGGGTGAACGCTGACCGTTTTGCCTCCGATTTTGTCCGGAAGAGTTTCCGGGCGGTTTCGGGAGAAACAATAAAGCTCAGACTGGCTCCGGGCGGCGGGGCGGTGGCCAGATTCACGCCTGCCAGGTAATTGACTTCGAAATTCAGGTATCGCCATTACTCGATATAT
>FWWL01006831.1_pt1 | contig 16118 bp, 10 predicted proteins | sample 2228331 | NCBI WGS metagenome assembly FWWL01 (sample SAMEA103939775, study PRJEB20133) | metagenome
CAAGTTCTTCAAGTTTTGTAAGTCTTTTTATGTAACTTTCTATTGTTTCCCTTCTTACACCTGGACGCGCAGCTGAAAGTGCATCTGCTGCAGCTACAAGAGCAGATTCAACGCAGGAAAATTCAACATCTTCATGGTGGGATAAAATAGCATTGATAACTTCCTCACTCTCTCCGTATTTTCTTGCCAGCATAGCACCTATTTCCTGATGAGAACCTTCCATTTCGTGGTCTACAGCCTTGCCAATATCATGCAAAAGTCCTGCTCTCTTTGCCAATAGAGTGCGAGCGCCAATTTCTCCTGCCATAATACCGCTTAGCCAGGCAACTTCCTTTGAATGCTGAAGAACATTTTGCCCATATGATGTTCTGTATTTAAGTCTTCCAACAAGCTTTATTATTTCAGGATGAATACCACTCAATCCAAGCTCAAAAACAGCCTTTTCACCCTCTTCTCTTATGGATATTTCAACATCCCTTCTTGCTTTTTCAACAACTTCTTCAATCCTTGCAGGATGAATTCTTCCATCAGCTATCAGTCTTTCAAGTGCAACTCTTGCGACCTCTCGTCTTATGGGGTCAAAGGATGAAAGTATAACAAGCTCTGGAGTATCATCAATTATAAGATCAACTCCAGTTAATGCTTCAAAGGCTCTTATGTTTCTGCCTTCTCTTCCTATTATTCTTCCTTTCATCTCATCATTTGGAAGACTTACTGCTGTCACTGTTGCGTCTACAACATAATCACTTGCATATCTTTGCACAGCAAGGCTTAGTATTTCTTTTGATTTCTTGTCAGCTTCCTGCTTTGCCTCATCTTCTATTTTTTTAATTAACTTTGCTACTTCAAACCTCGTTTCCTCCTCAATCCTTCTGAAAAGTTCTTGCATTGCCTCTTCTTTTTTCATTCCAGCTATTTTTTCTAAAAGTATTTGCTGTTCCTTGATCAACTCCTTGTAATAATTCTCTTTGTCGGATATATTTCTTTCTCTTTCTGCTAATTCTTTTTCTTTCTTATGTAATTCTGAGTCTTTTCTATCAACCTGTTCTAATTTTCTGTCAAGAAGCTCCTCTTTTTGTCTTAATCTCTTTTCTTGATAATTAATTTCCTTTGTTTTCTCTTTGAGTTCCCTTTCAGCTTCGGATTTTAACTGATATACTATTTCCTTTGCTGATATTTGAGCTTCTTTTTTAATTGTCTCTGCTTCTTTTTTCGCTTCATCAAGAATTTTCTGAACTTCATCATGAATTTTTATCTTCTCTTCAGATAGACTTTTTTTCTCTATTTCAAGATTTGCCCTTTCTATGTCCAGACTTTTCTTTCTGTAAAGATATAAACCATAACCAGAAGCAGCACCAAAGACTATAGCAATGAGAATATATATAAACTCCATATAAACACCTCCAGAATTGATTATAAATGGCTTCCTCGCGGGGATATGATGAAGTGGATAGAATTTTAATCTATAGTAAAAAATCTATGATACTTAAAAAATTTATATCTATCTAAAGTGGATTTCTCCACTGTCATCATAACCCCCGCCCTGCCGTGTGGTTTGGAAAGGGTCAGGTCCCATCCTGACAAGTGGGTGCCTTGTAGACAGCTTAGGCTTCCTCCGAAGAGGCATGCTCACCACTGCCTACGCTGGCTCCCTTAAATGATTTAATTGCCGGACCTCCTTTTTCCTCCATCACGCGCAGGGCAGGAAGCCTTTAATTATTTTATAACAAAAAACATAAACTATATGCAATCTTATTTTTAAATCTTACCTCAGTCTATCAGAAATTGATATAATTAAGCAATGAAATTCTATCTGTTAGATATTGACTACTCCGATGAAGGAATGCTTTTATTTGGAATTTCTGAAGATGGAAGTAGGATTAAAACCATTGATCCTACATACAGACCCTATTTTTATGTATTGCCTTCAGATATTGAACAAGCTACAAAGGAAATTTCCGAAATTATCAAACAAAAAGCCTTGCCTGTTACTGAAATCACAAAGGAGAGAAAAATCTTTCTCGGCGAAGAAAAAATTTTTATAAAAATTTATACAAAAAGACATCAGGATTTGCAGAAAGTCAGAGACGTTATAAAAATGCTGGAGTTGAATAGAGGAGGTTCAGGCTCTGTCATTGATGAATTTGAATATCAAATTTCAGCACTAAGAGTTTATCTGTCTGAGCAAGGTTTCTCCTGCCTTGAATGGTTAGAAGGAGATTTGACTGTTAAGGGAGGAAAGAGTTTAATAAAAGATATCAAAAAAACCATCGGGCAGAAACCTAATCTTAAAATCCTTGCCTTTGATATGGAAGTGATTGAGGTTCAAAGAGGAGTTCCATCTATCATAATGATATCTGTATTTGGAGAAGGATTGTCTAAAATAATCACATATCAAAAAACAGATTACAGTGTAGATTCAATTATTGTAAATGATGAAAAATCAGTCATTGAGAATTTTTTGCAAATCATAGAGGACTATGACCCTGATATAATCTTTGGTTACAACTCGGATCTTTATGATATGCCTGTTTTAAGAGAAAGAGCAAAGAAGTTAAAAATAAACATAGAATCCCTTTCAAGGGATAACTCTGGAATTACTCTTTCAAAAAGAGCAAGATTTACAACTGCCCGTCTTATAGGAAGGGTCCATATTGATATATTTAACTTTGTATTCAATATTCTCTCTCCAATGCTTCAAAGTGAACAACTTACACTTAAAAATGTTGCCTATGAACTTTTAGAAGACACAAAGCTTGACATGGAATACGAGGATATTTTGCAAGCATGGGATAAGGGGCATGAACTTGATAAACTCGCAAGATATTGCTTAAAAGACAGTGAACTTGTATATAAGCTTGCTGAAATGCTACTTCCAGATATAGAAGAGCTTACAAAAATTACTGGTCAGTCACTTTTTGATACATCAAGAATGCCATACAGTCAGCTTGTTGAGTGGTATTACATAAAAAAAGCAAAAAGCCAAAACAGAATTATTCCCAATCAGCCAAAATTTGATGAAATACAAATGCGAAGACAAATAACTTATGAAGGTGGTTTTGTAAAAGAGCCTCAGCCGGGGCTGCACAGAAACATCGCAGTTGTTGATTTTGCCTCCCTTTATCCATCAATTATTGCCTCATACAATATTTCAATTGAAACTCTTAACTGCTCTTGTTGTAAAGATGAGGGTTATAAAATACCAGAACTTCCCTATCGGTTTTGCAAAAATAAAAGAGGATTTGAATCTCTTGCTATAGAGGAGCTTTTAAAAGAGAGACTCGCTTTAAAGGAAAAATTAAAAAAGCTTGATCCAGACTCCCACGAATATCTTGTGCTTGATACCAAACAAAAAGCATTGAAAACAATTATTAATGCTTCCTATGGATATTACGCCTATCCTGGCAGCAGATGGTATTCTAAGGAGTGTGCAGAATCCATAACAGCACTTGGAAGATTCTGGATAAAGGAAATATTAAAAAAATCAGAGGAAAAAGGTTTTCAGGTAATTTATGGAGATACAGATTCAGTATTTTTAAAGTTTGCCGAAGACAAAGGTAAAGTAGAGGCTTTTATACATGAAATAAACGATTATCTTCCCGGAATAATGAGGCTTGACCTTGAAAGTTTCTATACAAAAGGAATATTTGTTCCAAAAGAAACAGGTGGAATAGCAAAAAAAAGGTACGCACTTTTGGATGAAAAAGGAAGGCTAAAAATTAGAGGACTTGAGATAGTGAGAAGAGATTTGTCCCGTTACGCAAGACAAACTCAGCAGGAAATATTGAAAATGTGCCTAATAGAGGAAAATGTAAAAAGAGCTTTTAAATATCTTGATGAAAGAATAAACAATCTAAAGCAAGGTAAGTATGACTTCAAAGACCTCGTTGTCTATGAACAGCTTTCAAAACCTGTTTCTGAATATAAACTTATATCTCCGCATGTTATGGCTGCCAAAAGACTTCTTGAAAAAGGAATTCCAGTGGGAGAAGGAAGCGTCATAGGCTATATTATTCAAAAAGGTCATGGTTCCATTAGCGAAAGAGCATATCCAGTAGAGTTAGCTGAACCATCTAAAGTTGATATAGATTACTACATAGAAAATCAAGTTGTGCCTTCGGCAATGAGAATTCTAAGTGTCTTTAAGAGTTCTCATTGATTATGGAGTTGAAAATTCGCTTTTTTGTTTCATCAATTTTTTCTGTATGTGTGCCATGCCAATATATTTTTCCACAGTTTTTACATTTTAGAAAATCGTCATTTGAAATTGCTACAAAGTCAGGCACCAACTCAGCTGCTTGATTTTTTCCAATTCTCTCAGTCTCACCATTACAGATAGGACATCTGGGTTGAAGGTTAATTAACTCATTGTATTTACTCATTAGTTGGCAATTTCCCTTTGATAATTTATGGGCAAGACCTGATAGCTGTTCATTATTCACCGCACACCATTCATAAACCACTAATCTAAGGACCTCTATAATCTGCTCTTCAAGATTTTCAAAGTTTATAAAAATCGTCTTATTCAAAAGTTTTGATTTTGCTAATGCTCTATCCCTTGTAAGCAGTATTCGGTCTTGCTGCAAAGATATTTTTATCAATTCTTTATCAGTAAAATCATTTCTGTAAAGAGTGTCAAAACCAAAAAGCCTGAGCCAGCGGCTCAGGCTTCCAAGCATAACATCTGCGACAAATTTTGGAATATCTTTACTGTTCCTGCTCAATACTCTCTTTTTTCTCTTGTTCTATTTGCATATTGTAAAGATCACCCTTGATTAAGGTATCTCTGTATTCAGGCAGACCTGTTCCAGCAGGTATTATTCTTCCCATGATGACATTCTCTTTTAATCCCTTCAATTCATCAATCTTACCTTCAATGGCTGCATCAGTAAGAACCCTAGTTGTCTCTTGGAAGGATGCTGATGATACCCATGACTCCGTTGAAAGCGCAGCCTTTGTAATTCCAAGTAAAAGTGGTTTTGCCTGTGCAGGTCTTCCTCCTTGTGCTATAACTCTTTCATTTTCCTCAATGAACTTAAATCTATCAACCTCATCTCCAATAAGAAATGTTGTATCTCCTGGGTCTTCTATTCTTACTTTCTTCATCATTTGTCTTACGATTACTTCTATATGTTTGTCATGAATGGATACACCCTGAAGCCTGTATACTTTTTGTATCTCATCAACAAGATATCTCTGAAGCTCAGTTGGTCCGAGAATGTCAAGTATAGTATGAGGATTTATTGAACCGTCTATTAATGGATCTCCTGCTTTAACCCAGTCGCCATCATGAACTATGACATGTTTACCCTTTGGTATCTGATACTCCCTTGTCTCATCCGCACCTCTGACAACAATAACTCTTGAGCCTTTTTGAATTCCCTTAAACTCCACTATACCATCAATCTCGCTAACTATTGCTGACTCCTTCGGTCTCCTTGCCTCAAAAAGCTCCGCTACTCTTGGAAGTCCTCCTGTAATATCCTTTGTCTTTATTGTCTCTCTTGGTATTTTTGCCAGTATGTCTCCTGGTTCTACCTTGTCTCCTTTATCAACTACAAGGATTGCACCCGCAGGAAGTAAGTATCTTGCTGCTGCTCCTGATGGTAATTTTGCTGTTTTACCTTCCTCGTCTTTTATAGTTACTCTTGGACGATAGGTGGCTGGATAATCAATAATTATTTTATGGGAAAGTCCTGTTGTGGGATCAGTTTCTTCTTTAAAAGTGACTCCTTCAACTAAGTCTCCAAGCGCTATCTTTCCTCCAATTTCTGTGATAATTGGTGTGGTATAGGCATCCCATTCTGCAAGCTTCTGTCCAGCCTCTATTGTTTGACCTTCCCTGACTAAAATCTTTGCACCATATACGAGGTTGTATTTTTCCCTTTCCCTTCCTGATGCATCAGCAATTGCAATTACAGCGTTTCTATTTAAAACAACCAAAGAACCGTCTTTTCTTTCTACAAAATGCACATTCTTAAATTTCACTGTTCCTGAAGTTTTTGCCTCAAGGACTGCCTGCTCAACAATTTTTGTTGCCGCACCACCTATATGGAATGTTCTCATTGTAAGCTGGGTTCCCGGCTCACCAATGGATTGGGCAGCTATAATTCCTATTGCTTCTCCTATTTCAATAGGCTCTCCCCTTGCCAGATCCAGTCCGTAACACTTTGAACATACACCAAATCTTGTCTGGCAAGTAAGCACTGAGCGAATTTTCACCCTGTCAATTCCTATTTCAACTATCTTTTTGGCAAGTGTTTGATCTATCAATGTATCTCTTTTGGCAACTATTTCTCCTGTGAGAGGGTCTTTTACATCTTCAGCAAGTGTTCTTCCAAATATTCTCTCCTCAAGAGGCATTACTATTTCACCGCCCTCAATAAGAGGAGAGATATAAATTCCATCTTTTGTTCCACAATCAATTTCCGTGAGAATGACATCCTGAGCCACATCTACAAGTCTCCTCGTCAGATACCCTGCATTAGCTGTTTTTAAGGCTGTGTCTGCCAATCCTTTTCTTGCACCGTGTGTGGATATAAAGTACTGCAATGGAGTAAGTCCCTCTCTGAAGTTAGCAGTAATTGGTGTTTCAATAATCTCTCCAGATGGCTTTGCCATTAATCCTCTCATTCCTGCAAGCTGTCTTATCTGAGCTATGCTTCCTCTTGCTCCAGAGTCTGCCATCATAAATATGCTGTTAAATGCCCGTCTTTCTTCAAGCTCCTCTGGGCTAAGTTCCTTGCCTTCTTCTGCTCCAAGCTCTTTCATCATTTCATCAGCTATCTTTTCTGTAACATTTGCCCATATGTCAATAACTTTGTTATATCTCTCACCCTGTGTTATCAGTCCTTCAGCATACTGTCTCTGCACTTCCATCACCTGTGCCTCTGCTTCCTTGATTATTTCAGCTTTCTTAGACGGAATGTGCATATCATCAATACAGATAGAGATTCCAGACTGAGTAGCAATCTCAAATCCAAGCTTTTCAAGTTTATTCATGAAGTTCACTGTCTCTCTTTTGCCAAAATTGTTATTAATATACTCAATAAGCTTACTTAACTCTTTTTTAGTCAAATCTTTATTTATCATCTGAAATGGAACACCCTGCGGAACAATCTCTCTAAATAATATTCTTCCAGTTGTTGTTTCAATAAGTTGCCCATCAATCTTTACCTTTATGGGCGCATGTTTTTCAATTACTCCGCTCTGATATGCAAGAATTACCTCTTCAATATCTGAAAATACTTTTCCAGCACCCTTTGCATTCCTCTTCATCTTTGTCAGATAATAAATTCCTAAAACCATATCTTGCGTAGGAACCACTATAGGTTTGCCATGAGCAGGAGATAACAAATTACCCACTGACATCATTAGTACACGGGATTCAACCTGCGCCTCATAGGAAAGAGGAACATGAACTGCCATCTGGTCTCCGTCAAAGTCAGCATTGAAAGCAGTACATACAAGTGGATGAAGCTTGATAGCCTTTCCTTCAACAAGCACAGGATCAAAAGCTTGAATACCAAGCCTGTGCAAGGTTGGTGCTCTGTTTAGAAGTACAGGATGTTCTTGGATAACCTCTTCAAGGGCATCCCAAACTTCTGGCCTTTCCTGATCCACAAGTCTTTTAGCCTGCTTTATTGTTGTTACATATCCCTTTTCTTCAAGTTTGTTAAATACAAAGGGTTTAAATAGTTCAAGTGCCATAGTTTTAGGTAATCCGCACTGATTCATATCAAGTTCAGGACCCACAACTATAACTGATCTGCCTGAGTAATCAACTCTTTTTCCTAAAAGATTTTGTCTGAACCTTCCCTGTTTTCCCTTAATCATATCACTCAAAGACTTAAGAGGTCTCTTGCTTCCAGCCTTTAATGCCTTTGAGCGTCTTGTATTGTCAAAAAGTGTGTCAACTGCTTCCTGAAGCATTCTTTTTTCATTTCTTATAATTACGCTCGGTGCTTTAAGCTCTAAGAGTCTTTTTAGACGATTATTTCTATTGATAACTCTTCTGTAAAGGTCATTTAAATCTGAAGAAGCAAACCTGCCACCATCAAGAGGTACAAGGGGTCTCAGCTCTGGAGGAAGCACTGGCACTATGTCAAGAATCATCCATTCAGGACGATTTCCAGATTTCCTAAATGCCTCTACTACCTTTAGTCTTTTTGTAAGCTTTCTTTTTAAGGCATTTGAAGTTGCTTTTTCTATCTCTTCTTTAAGCTCCTTTGTGAGGGCTTCAAGGTCTATTTTCTTTAGCAACTCTCTTATTGCCTCAGCACCCATTCCTACCTTAAATCTGCTCCCGTACTCCGCAACTTTCTTTTTATACTCCTCTTCTGTGAGCAATTCCCTTTCTTTTAAAGGTGTGTCTCCTGGGTCTATCACAATGTATTCTTCATAGTAAATTACCTTCTCAAGCTGCCTGACTGAAAGATCAAGAAGCATTCCCATCTTGCTTGGAACACCTCTTACAAACCAGATATGAGCAACAGGAGAGACAAGCTCAATATGTCCCATTCTCTCGCGTCTTACCTTTGACTCTATAACCTCTACTCCGCATTTGTCACAGATAACTCCTTTGTGTTTCATTCTTTTGTATTTACCGCAAAGACATTCCCAATCTTTGACAGGACCGAAAATTTTTGCACAGAATAGTCCCTCTGGTTCTGGCTTAAATGTTCTATAGTTGATAGTCTCAGGTTTTTTGACCTCACCATATGACCATTCTCTTATCTTGTCAGGTGAGGCAAGTTTTATTCTTATAACATCAAAATCTCTTGGGTTTTTAGGTCTTTGAAATAATGAATAGATATCTTCTATCAAGATTTATCCCCCCATTTCTTCTTTTTCTCCAGTAGCTCAACATCGAGTGCTAAGCTCTGGAGCTCTTTTATTAAAACATTAAAGGACTCTGGAACACCCGGTTCAAGTACAGGATGTCCTTTAACAATAGCCTCATACATTCTTGTCCTACCCTTTATGTCATCGCTTTTTACTGTTAAAAACTCTTGAAGAGTATAAGCTGCACCATAAGCTTCCAATGCCCAAACTTCCATCTCTCCAAGTCTCTGTCCGCCAAACTGAGCTTTTCCTCCGAGCGGCTGTTGAGTAACAAGGGAGTAAGGACCTATAGAACGGGCATGGATTTTATCAGCAACAAGATGATGAAGTTTAAGCATATACATGTAACCAACAGTTACAGGTCTCTCAAAGGGCTCTCCTGTACGACCATCATAAAGAGTTACTTGTCCTGTAGTAGGATATCCAGCTTTCTTAAGTAATTCCTTTATCTCTTGCTCTTTCGCACCTTCAAATACAGGGCTTGCAACATATAGTCCTAACGCCTTTGCAGCTAAACCTAAATGCGTCTCAAGTATCTGTCCAACATTCATTCTGGATGGAACACCCAGTGGATTGAGAACAATATCAACAGGAGTACCATCTTCAAGATAAGGCATGTCCTCTTCAGGTAAAACCATTGATACAACGCCCTTATTTCCATGCCTTCCAGCCATCTTATCACCGACTTCTATTTTTCTTTTCATTGCTATATATACTTTAACCAGCTGATTGACTCCGGCAGGAAGGTCATCACCCTTCTTTATTCTTTCTATTTTTTCATTATACTTTGCATGTATCTGCTTTATAGCCTGCTCTACTTCCCTGTTTATTCTGCTAACTTCTGCTTTTACCTCTGGATCCTCTACCTTTAGTTTAAGCAGTTGATTAACATCAAGAAGATTAATCACCTGTTCTGTAAGCTGTTCTCCTTTTTTGCAAAGTATTTTACTTCTTTGTTTAACATCCTCAAGAACTGTCTTGCCTTTTAATAGTTTTCTTATCCTTGTTGCCTTAGTTTCTTTCAAAATTCTTATTTCATCTTCCCTGTCTCTTTCTATTGCTTTGATCTCTTCTTCTTCTATAGCTTTGGCTCTCCGCGATTTTTCCTTACCTCTTCTCGTCAGTATCTTAACATCAATAACAACTCCTTCAATTCCCGGAGGAACATACAAACAAGATTCTTTTACATCCTCCGCCTTTTCTCCAAATATTGCAAAAAGTAGTTTTTCCTCCGGAGTAAGAACTCTTTCTCCCTTAGGTGTTACTTTTCCTACAAGAATATCTCCAGGCTTTACCTTTGCACCAATTCTAATTATTCCGTCCTCATCAAGATTTCTCAGCTGTTCTTCAGGAACATTCGGAACTTCTCTTGTAATCTCTTCTGGTCCAAGTTTTGTGTCTCTACATTCTACTTCAAATTCATCTATGTGAATGGAAGTGTATACATCTTCCTTTACGAGTCTTTCGCTTATAAGTATCGCATCCTCAAAGTTATATCCACCCCAAGGCATAAATGCAACTAAAACATTTCTACCAAGTGCTAACTCACCATTATCCATACTTGGTCCATCTGCAAGTATTGTTCCTCTCTCTACAATCTGTCCAACCTTCACAATAGGTTTCTGATTCATGCAGGTTCCTTGATTGGATTTGTGGAATTTCATCAGATTGTAAATATCAACACCTCCACCCTCTTCTGTGACCCTTACCACAATTCTTGTTGCATCAACACTCTCTACAATACCAGCTCTCTTTGCAATAACAAGCCAACCTGAATCTCTTGCTGCATAAAGTTCCATTCCGGTACCAACTATTGGAGCGTCTGTCTGAATAAGGGGAACAGCCTGCCTTTGCATGTTTGAACCCATCAAAGCTCTGTTAGCATCGTCATTTTCAAGAAATGGAATCAAAGATGCAGAAACACTGACAATCTGCTTTGGAGATACATCCATATATTGAACTTCTTCTCTGGAAACCATTTTGAAATCACCTTTGACTCTTGCAGCAACAGTCTCGCTAATAATGTTACCTTCTTCATCAACTGGCGTAGTAGCCTCAGCTATTACATAGTTTTCACTATCAAGGGCGCTTAAATAATTTATTTCATTTAAGACTTTTCCATTCTCAACTTTTCTGTAAGGAGATTCAATAAAGCCAAAATCATTGATTCTTGCATAGCTTGCAAGGGAGGTAATTAAACCAATGTTTGGACCTTCTGGTGTTTCAATCGGGCATATTCTTCCATAATGCGTTGGATGAACATCTCGCACCTCAAATCCTGCTCTTTCACGGGTAAGACCTCCCGGTCCAAGTGCACTGAGCCTTCTTTTATGTGTAATTTCACTTAATGGATTCGTCTGATCCATAAACTGGCTTAACTGGCTTGAACTGAAAAACTCTTTCACTGCTGCCATAACAGGCTTTGTATTTATTAAATCGTGGGGCATTGCATTTTCAACTTCAGTTATAGTCATTTTCTCCCTTACAGCCCTTTCCATTCTCACCAAGCCAATCCTGAACTGATTTTCAAGTAGTTCTCCAACTCCCCTTACTCTTCTGTTACCAAGATGGTCTATATCGTCAACCTCGCCTTTTCCTGTTCTTAAATTGAATAAATATTTAACAATTTCTATGATGTCTCTATCTGTAAGCACTCTTACTTCAAGAGGGATATCAAGTCCTAATTTCTGATTAAGTTTAAGTCTTCCAACAGGAGAAAGATCATATCTTTTTGGGTCAAAAAACAATCCATAGAAAAGCTCTTCTGCAGCTTCTTTAGTTGCAGGCTCTCCAGGTCTTAATTTTTTATATATTTCCCTTAATGCTTGTTCCTTGTTTTCAACTTTATCGGTCAGTAATGTCTCTCTGAGAGAAGGCAAATAGTTAACATTATCTATAAAAAGCAGTTTAAGAGTGTCAATTTTTGCATTGATTATTCTGTAAAATGCTTCCTCTGTAATCTCTTTGTTGCTATCTACTATTACCTCACCTGTTTCAGGGTCAACTATATCTGAAACTGTTATTCTTCCGATTATTTCGCTTTTTTGAATTGGAATCTCTCTAATGCCTAAGTCCTTCAGTTTTTTTAGGGCAAATTTGGTAATCTTGCTTCCTTCTTTTACAATTATGCTTCCATCTGGAGCAATTATGTCAAGCCTTGTTCTAACTCCCGCCAATACATCAGAGACAACTCTTGTGTAAGTATTTTCATCTTTGATTTTAATTTCTTCAATTGGGTAGAAAATTTTTAATAAATCCTCATTTGAATAACCAAGCGCCTTTAAAACAATGGTTGCAGGAAGTTTTTTTCTTTTATCTATTCTGACAAATAAAAGGTCCTTTGAATCAAACTCAAAATCAAGCCACGAGCCCCTTACAGGAATAACTCTTGCTGCATACTGAAATCTACCGCTGATTCTGCTTTTACTTTTGTCTGGAGCAAAATAAACTCCGGGAGAACGCTGTAACTGGCTAACGATAACTCTCTCTACTCCATTTATTATAAAGCTGCCTGTCTCTGTCATCATCGGAAGATCGCCGAGAAAGATTTCCTGCTCCCGTGACTCCTTTAAAAATTTTTTTCCTTCGTCATCTTTATCCCATATATTAAGCCTGACCTTCATTTTTATGGGAACAGAATAGGTCAGTCCTTTAACCATACATTCATGGGGATTCATTTTTGGCTCGCCGACTGAATAAGAAATAAACTCAACAGTATTGTTTCCGTTATAATCGCTAATTGGAAATACGCTTTTTAAAGCTGCCTGAAGTCCTTCATCAAGTCTTTCATCAGGAGAGACATCTTTTTGTAGAAATTTTGCAAAAGATTTCTTTTGAAATTCAAGAAGATAAGGCACCTCCAAGACAGGAGGTACCTTTCCAAAATTTATTCTTTCTCTTAGAGGCTTTATCATGGTTCTCCTTCTCTATGTTTATTTTTTACTGAAATTCTACTGTTGCACCCTGTTCTTCAAGTTTTGCTTTGATCTGCTCTGCTTCTTCTTTGGATACACCAGTTTTGATTGGCTTTGGAGCACCATCAACAAGGTCCTTTGCCTCTTTAAGACCTAATCCTGTAATCTCTCTTACAACCTTGATTACCTGAATCTTTTTATCTCCTGCGGACTTTAAAATGACATCAAAGCTTGTCTTTTCCTCTGCTGCTGGTGCAGCTGCTGCTGGTGCACCTGCAGGAGCTCCTGCTACTGCTGCAACTGCTACTGGTGCCGCAGCGGTAACTCCGTATCTTTCTTCAAACTCCTTAATGAACTGACTAAGTTCCAAAATTGTAAGATTGTCAAAAAATTCAAAAACCTGTTCCTTTGTAATTGCCATAACTTTTCCTCCTTTTTATTGAGCTTTTTTATTTTTTAATGCTTCTAATGCGTATAAAAGCTTAAGATTTACTGCCTGCATAGCATAAGCCATCTTGGTAAGTGGTGTACTCATCCCCCCGAGCAACATACCAAGCAACACAGTCTTTGAAGGAAGTTTTGAAATTTCCTTCAACTCCTGAACAGAATATACCTTTCCTTCTACTACTCCAAGTTTAAGCTTGAATTTCTCATTCTTTCCAGAATACTCAATTGCTTTCTTTACCGCAACAACTGGATCATCGTATCCAAATACAATCCCGGTGCATCCCTTTAAAGCATCAGATAGTTGGTCTTTAAAAGATGCATCTCCCAATGCTATCCTGAAAAGAGTATTTTTGCATACCTTGTACTCAGAACCAGATTCCTTCATATTTTGACGAAGTTCTGAAATTTCAGCAACAGTTAATCCTTGAAAATCAGTTAAAATAAAGGATTTGGCTCTGGATAGCCTTTCAGCAATTTCTTCAACTTTCTTTTTCTTTAATTCCTTTGTGGTGCTCAGATTGAACCTCCTTTCTCGGACAGCGGTGCGAATTGACAATTTAGAATGATGAATCTTGAATATCCAGGTTTATAACAATTTTTTAATTCATCATTCATCATATGAAAATTACTGCCAATCTCGGCAGGCGGTTAACCTTTAAGCTTATAAAGCACCTGCTGTCTCAGATTATTTATAACAGGCCAAGCCTGTTTTAAAGCTTTAGTTTTGATATATCAATTTTTAAACCTGGTCCCATGGTAGAAGAAAGAGCAACTTTTTTAATATATTTTCCCTTTGAGGTTGCAGGTTTAGCTTTCATTACAGATTTCAATACAGCGATTGCGTTTTCAACTAATTTTTGTTTATCAAAGGAAATCTTACCTATAGGCACATGAACAACTCCACCCTTATCATTTCTATATTCAACTTTACCTGCTTTAGCTTCCTTTACGGCTTTTGCAACATCAAAAGTGACTGTTCCAAGTTTAGGATTTGGCATTAGTCCTCTTGGACCAAGTATTTTACCAAGTTTTCCAACTTGTCCCATCATTTCAGGAGTTGCAATTGCAATATCAAAATCAAGCCATCCCTGTTGAATTTTTTCAATTAAATCTTCAGCTCCTACATAGTCAGCGCCTGCTTCCTTTGCTTCTTTTTCTTTCTCACCCTTGGCAAAAACTAAGACCTTAACTTCTTTGCCAAGTCCATGAGGAAGAACTACTGTACTTCTTACAATCTGGTCTGATTTTCTTGGATCAATTCCTAAATTAATTGCCATCTCAACTGTTTCATCAAACTTTGCAAAACTATTTTCCTTCAGAATATCAATTGCTTCCTCTAATGTATATTCTTTCTGAAGATCAATTTTTTCTTTTACAGCTGCCAATTTCTTGCCCATTTATTACCCCCTTATCTCAACACCCATACTTTTTGCTGTGCCAATAATCATTTTCATTGCTGCTTCCAGTGATTTTGTATTTAAATCTGGCATCTTTGTTTTTGCTATCTCTTCTACCTGTTTCATAGTCAAATTACCAACTGTTTCCTTGCCAGTTGTGCTTGAACCTTTTATTATTCCAGCAGCTTTCTTAATTAATTCAGACGCAGGAGGAGTTTTTAATATAAATGTAAATGACCTGTCTTTGTAAATTGTAATAACAACAGGAATTAATGTATCCCCCATAGCTTGAGTTTGAGCATTGAACTGCTTGCAAAATTCCATAATGTTAATTCCATGCGGACCTAAAGCTGGACCTACTGGTGGAGCAGGATTTGCCTTTCCTGCAGGTATAACAAGTTTAACCTGTCCTGTAACTTCTTTTTTTGGTGCTGCCATATTTTTTTCCTCCTTTAAACCTTTTCAACCTGTGAAAATGAAAGTTCCACAGGAGTTTGTCTTCCAAATATGCTTACCATAACTTTAACTCTTTCATGTTCTGAGTCAACCTCATCTATGTATCCATTAAAATTAGCAAATGGACCCTCAATTATCTTTACTGTCTCTCCCTTCTCAAAATGAGTCTTTATTTGAGGAGACTTTCCTCTCTCCAATTGCTGAAGAATGGCTTCCACTTCCTCCTCAGGAATAGGTGTTGGTTTTTTACCTCCTACGAAACCTGTTACTCTTTGAGTAGTCCCAACAAGATGCCAAGTTTCATCATCAAGCTCCATTTCAATAAGAATGTAACCAGGATAAAATTTTTTATCCTGCTCTTTTTTCTTTTTACCTTTTACTTCTATAATTTTTTCAGTTGGAATTAAAATCCTTGAAATTTTACTTTCAAGTCCTTTTATTTTTGCTCTTTCCTCTATAGAGGCTTTAACTTTGTCTTCAAATCCTGCCATAGTGTGAATCACATACCATTGTTTTGCCATTACACTCACCCAATAATAGCTGTAATAATTCTTGAAAGGACAAAGTCTACAAAGCCAAGAAAGAAAGAAATTATAAAAACTGTTACAATAACTACCCATGTTGAGGCAATAACTTCTTCCCTCTTCGGATATGTAGCTTTTTTAGCCTCAATTTTAACTTCCTGAAAAAAGTTTTTAATTTTTCCTATCATCTTTGCACCTCAAAATATATAAACAGGCCAGGAGGGATTTGAACCCCCATCCCCCGGATTTGGAGTCCGGTGCTCTAGCCGTTAGAGCTACTGGCCTAAATTAAGCTTTTGTTTCTTTATGTAAAGTATGCTTTCTACAGTGCTTACAGTATTTTTTAAGCTGTAACTTATCCGGCGTATTTTTCTTATTCTTTGTTGTAGAATAATTCTTAGCTTTACATTCACTACATTGTAAAAGTATAATTTGTCTCATTTTTTACTCCACTATCTGAGTAACTACACCTGCACCTACAGTTCTTCCACCTTCTCTTATAGCAAACCTTAATCCCTCTTCCATCGCTATAGGTG
>FWWL01000217.1_pt1 | contig 16111 bp, 11 predicted proteins | sample 2228331 | NCBI WGS metagenome assembly FWWL01 (sample SAMEA103939775, study PRJEB20133) | metagenome
AGAAGGGTACGGTCGCCCGGCGCGTAGCGCCCTACAGGGGCGGTTTTAACCGCTAGCTGATGAGTCAAGGCAGGTAGTTACCAAATTTTAAAAAATCTTTGTGGCTTTGTGTGAACTTCTTAAGCCGATGAGACAAGGTAGGTAGTTACATAAATTTTTAAAAAATCCTGGTGCCTTCGTGGCTTTGTGTGAATTTCTTAACGTGATGCGCCTGGGGCTTGCCCCCACCCTGGGGTTATCCCCGCTCACATCTCTACAAGAGGTGACTTATGCCTGAATTTTTGCACCTGTTACCGCCCGACATGGCCCGTGCTCGCTGGCTGGAAGCGGCGACACACCGCTGCCCGGCGGAGGCGCTGCTCACTTCCCTGGCCAGCGGGCGCGTGACGGCGGAAAGTGTGCGCGCTCCGCAAGCCGTGCCCCCTTTCCCCCGCTCCGAAGTGGACGGCTATGCCGTGCGCGCGGCTGATACGTACGGCGCCTCGGAGGCGCTGCCCGCTTACCTGGAGGTGTGCGGCGAGGTGACGATGGGCGTTGCGCCCACGTTTACGGTGCGCCCGGGCCAGGCGGCGCTCATCCACACCGGCGGGATGCTGCCCGACGGCGCGGATGCTGTGGTAATGGTCGAGTATACGCAGCTCAGCCGCGCGGGCGAGGTGGAGATTTTGCGCCCGGTCGCGGTGGGGGATGGTGTGATCGCCGCGGGTGAGGATGTGCAGGCCGGGGCGGAAGTGATTCCCGCCGGGGTGCGCCTGCGCCCGGCGGAGATCGGCGCGCTCATGGCCCTGGGGGTGACGACGGTGCGCGTCGCGCGCCGTCCGCGCGTGGCGATTTTGTCCACCGGCGATGAAGTGGTCCCGCCGGAGGTGACGCCGCAGCCCGGCCAGGTGCGCGACGTCAACAGCTACACCTTGAGCGCGCTCGTCGCGCAGGCGGGCGGCGAAGCGGTGCTTTACGGCATCGTCCGCGATGAGCGCGAGGCGCTCATGGCTACGGCGCGACGCGCGTTTGCGGAGTGCGATGCGCTGGTGGTGACGGCGGGATCGTCTGCCAGCGCACGCGACATCACCGCGGAGGTGTTGCACGCCCTGGGCGCGCCAGGCGTGCTGGTGCATGGTGTGAACACTAAACCGGGCCGCCCCACCATCCTCGGCGCGGCGGAGGGTAAGCCGCTGGCCGGCTTACCCGGTAACCCGGTGAGCGCGCTGGTCAATGCGGGTTTGTTTGTGGTGCCGATGGTGGCCCATCTTCAGGGGGTAACGCGCATCCGCCCCGCGCCGCTGGTGCGCGCGCGCGTGACGGTCAACCTGGCTTCGGAAGCCGGGCGCGAGGATTGGTGGCCGGTACGCCTGCGCGCCACACCCACCGGCTGGGAAGCGGATCCCATTTTCTACAAGAGTAACTTGATTTTCCGCCTGGTGGAGGCGGATGGCCTGCTCAAAGTGCCCGCCGATGCTACCGGCCTCGCGCTCGGTGAGGAGGCGGATGTGTTGTTGTGGGCGTGAGGGGCCTGCGTCCTGAGCGCGATCCTTGATAAAGCTGGAGGCTTGAACCATACCCATGAGCATTTACTTGCAGGATATTCCTCTGGAGGAAGCGCAACGCCGTTGGGAGGAGGCCTTGCGGGCAGCCGGTCTCTGGGGCGTGCTGGAGCGCGAGATGGTGCCGCTCGACGAGGCTTTGTTGGGACGCACGCTGGCCGAGCCGGTGTGGGCGCGTATGTCTTCCCCCCACTATCACGCCTCCGCCATGGACGGGTACGCGGTGCGCGCCGAGGATACGCTTGGGGCGATGCCCACCGCCCCCCTGACGCTGAGCTGTCCAACCCAGGCGCAGTACCTGGACACGGGCGATGCTCTGCCCGCCTGGGCTAACGCCGTCATTCCCATTGAGCTGGTGGAGCCGCTGGATGAGAGCGGACAGCCGACGCCGGAGCTGCGTCATCCGGCGGCCATCCGCATCCGCGCGGCGGCGCGTCCCTGGCAATCGGTGCGCCCCCTGGGCGAGGATATCGTGGCGACGGAGCTGGTGTTACCGGCGGGGCATGTGCTGCGTCCCGTGGATCTGGGCGCGATCGCGGCGTGCGGTCACACTCAGGTATGCGTGGCGCGCAAGCCGCGCGTGGCCATCCTGCCCACGGGCACGGAGCTGATTCCAGTAGGGGTCGAGCCGCGCGCCGGAGACATCATCGAGTTCAACTCGCTGGTGCTGGCAGCGCAGGTGACGCAGTGGGGCGGCACACCGACGCGCTACCCCATTACGCCGGATGCGTTCGAGGCCATCCGCGCGCGGGTGGAGGAGGCGGCGCGCACGCATGATCTGGTGCTGCTCAATGCCGGCTCCTCGGCAGGCTCGGAGGATTTCTCCGCGCGCGTGGTGGAGTCCCTGGGTGAATTGCTCGTCCATGGCATTGCGGTGCGCCCCGGCCACCCGGTAATTTTGGGGGTGTTGCACGTAGACGGGCGCACGGTGCCGATTATCGGCGTGCCCGGCTATCCCGTCTCGGCGGCCTTGACGGGGGAGATTTTCGTGGCGCCGTTGCTGGCGCGCTGGCAGGGACGCGCGCCGCAGACGCCCCCCACCCTCACGGCGCAGTTGACGCGCAAGCTCGCCTCACCCGCCGGAGATGATGATTACGTGCGCGTGACCGTCGGGCGCGTGGGGGAACGCTGGCTGGCAGCGCCGCTTGCGCGCGGAGCTGGCGTCATCACGTCCCTGGTGCGCGCGGATGGCATTGTCATCGTGCCGCGCGGTTTGCAGGGCTACGAGGCTAACAGCGCGGTGACGGTGCACCTCTACCGTCCCGTAAGCGAGCTGGAGCGCACGATCTTTGCCATCGGCTCGCACGATATGACGCTGGACCTGATCGCGCAGTACCTGGCGCAGCGCGGACGGCGCCTGGCCTCGGCCAATGTGGGGAGCCTGGGGGGACTGGTCGCCCTGCAGCGCGGACAGGCGCATCTGGCCGGCAGCCATCTGCTGGACCCGGAAACGGGGGAGTACAACCTCAGCTACATCCGCCGCTACCTGCCGGAAACGCCGGTGCGGCTGATCACGCTGGTGGGACGCGAGCAGGGCTTGATGGTGCGCGCCGGCAATCCCAAACAGATCCACGACCTGCGCGACCTGACGCGCGCGGACGTGAGCTTTGTGAATCGCCAACGCGGCGCGGGCACGCGCGTGCTGCTGGACTATCACCTGCACCGCCTGGGCATCGAGCCGGCGCAGGTGCGCGGCTACGATCAGGAAGAGTACACGCACCTGGCGGTGGCCGCCGCGGTGGCCGCCGGGCGCGCGGATTGTGGCCTGGGGATCCCCGCCGCGGCCCAGGCGCTGGGGCTGGATTTCATCCCGCTGTTCCAGGAACGCTACGACCTGGTGATTCCGCTTGAGCACTCCACCAGCGAGCTGCTCGCCCCGCTGCTGGAGCTGCTGCACGATGACGCCTTCCGCCGTGCCGTCGCCGCGCTCCCAGGGTACGATGTCACGGCGATGGGACAGGTGGTGCTGTAAAGCGGCGAGCGGCGCGCTGTCCCCTGGAAGCACGGGGCCAAGGGGCGTTCGCATTTTTACGAAATCGCCTATACTTAAGGGACCTTAATCACACAAGCAGGAGTGCCTATGTTACGCCAACTCAAGCATTACGAAAGACCGCAGACGATTGAAGAAGCCGTAGCGCTGGCGCAATCCAACAGCGCGGCGCAGTACCTGGGGGGCGGTGCCTGGATTGTGGCTAAAGGCGATCCCAGCCTGAGCATGGTGATTGACCTGCAACATCTGGGCCTGAACACGATCACGGGTGAGCTGGAGCAGATCCGCATCGGGGCGACGGCGAGCCTGCAGGCTCTGATCGAGCATCCCGACACAGCCGCCTTCGCGGACGGGGTGCTGGTCAAGGCGGCGCGCCTGACGCAATCGCGCAATCTGCGCGAGCAGGGCACGCTCGGTGGTACGCTCATCGTTGCCGGCCCCGCGGACCCGCTGACCACAGTCTTGCTGGTGTGCGACGCGGAAGTGGCCTACGCGGATCCGGCGCGACATGTGGCGCCCTTCACGAGTTTTGTCGCCTACCGCGAACGGATGCTCAAGGTGAAGGCCCTGCTGACCGAGCTCCGGCTCAAGCGCCTGGCGCCGCGCAGCGCACTGGCCTATCACACGGTGGGACGCTCCCCCCTGGATAAGCCGATTGTGGGCGCAGCGGCCTTCGTCAAGGTGGATGAAGGGCTGGCGGCGGAAGTGCGCCTGGCCATCGGCGGCATAGCGCCCTTGCCCGTGCGCCTGCCCAAGGTGGAAGTGCTCCTGCGCGGCCAGTTGCTCGATGAGGCGCGCATCAAGGAGGCACTGGAGGCCGGGCTGGAAGGCGTGGAAGGCTACGAGGATTATCGCGGCAGCCGCGCGTACCGTCTGGAAATGGCGCGCGTCCTGGGCCGCCGCGCCCTGCTCGAAGCCTGGCAGAAGGCACGCTAAAGACAAGACGTTGTTATCCACACCGCCGACGTCAAACCCGTCGGCGGTGTGTTATAATGGGCCAAACTGTGGAAGACTGGAATCCGATATGAGTGAACTTAACATGAACCCTGAGCGCAAACCCCTGGGCTGGTCCTACGGTGGCCAGGCCCTCATCGAAGGCGTGCTGATGCGCAGCGCCACGCGCGCCGCCGTCGCCGTCCGCCACCCTGATGGCCACATCGTGGTCAAGACCGAACCACTCGGCAGCATCTACACCGGCCCCATCAGCCGCATCCCCTTCCTGCGCGGCTTGCCCATACTGTGGGACGCGCTGGGATTGGGCATGCGTGCCCTCTTCTACGCCGCGGAAATCAGTGAACAGGGCGCCAATCCCGACTTCAAGATGGATAAAGCCACCAGCGTGGGCATGGGTGTAGTCTCGCTGGGCATAGCGCTCCTGCTTTTCATGGCCCTGCCCGCGCTCATCGCCGGCTGGCTGGTGGCGGAAGGGCACACCCTGCTTTTCAACATCGTGGAAGGGCTGATCCGGCTGGCGGTGCTGGTGGGGTACATCATAGCCGTAGGACGGGTGCCGGAGATCCGGCGCGTCTTTGCCTATCACGGCGCGGAGCACAAAACCATCAACGCGCATGAGGACGGAGCGCCGCTCACGGTCTCCGCGGTGCAAAGCTACAGCACCACCCATCCGCGCTGCGGGACGGCCTTCCTGCTCGTGGTGGTCGTCGTCTCCATCCTGGTCTTTGCGCCGTTGGGCAAGCCCGCGCTGCTGCTGCGCCTGGCCTCGCGGGTGGTGCTGCTGCCCGTCATCGTGGGGGTCGCGTACGAGCTGCTGCGCTTCACGGGCCGTCACGCGCGCCATCCCCTCATCCGCCTGTTGATTGCCCCCAACCTGGCCCTGCAGCGCCTGACCACGCGCGAGCCGGATGATAGCATGGTGGAAGTAGCCATCGCCGCCCTACAGGCCGTGCTGGAAGGCCCGCAAAGCATACCAGCGGGCGCAGATGGCGAGAAGCTCCCCGCTTAGGTTTCGCTCACCGCGCTGCGCTTGAGCCGTTGCCCCTGCAGGCAACAAGCCCGCTGAGAGGTAAACGCGCAGGCGAAGGCCCATCGCCTTCGCCTGTCTGTTTCAATTCGTTCCCTCTTCCCTTCAATCCCTGTCGGTAATCGGACGGAAGCCCTTCCCCAGCACCTCGTAAGCGTCGGTGACCACCACAAAAGCGTTGGGATCAATTTCCGCGATGATCTGCTTAAGGGGCATGAGTTCACCGCGCGTGACCGAGACGAAAAGCATGGGGCGCGCCTGCCCGGTGTAGCCGCCGCGCGCCTCGATAATGGTCACCCCGCGGTCCAGATACGCGAAGATCGCCTCGCGCACTGCTTCCATCTCGTTGGTGATGATGAACACGGCGCGCGCAAAGCTCCCCCCTTCCTGCACCGCGTCAATGACGCGGCTGGAGACAAAAGCCACGATGAGCGCGTACAGCACCGGCATCAAGCCCGTCACCGCTGCCGCGGCCAGCAGGATGAGCGTATTGACCACCAGAAGCACCACGCCGAACGAAACGCCCATCCAGCGGTTCACCAACTGGGCGATGATGTCCGTGCCCGCCGTGGTACCCTTGCCGCGCAGCACCAGGCCGATGCCCAGGCCGTCCAGCAGGCCACCGAAGAGGGTGTAGATAAGCGGATCGCCGGTAATCTGCGGCACATACGGCGCCAGCAGGTCAATCGCCATGGTCATCGCCGCCACCGCGTACACGGTGCGGATGAAGAAGCGCATCCCGCCAGCGTAGCGCACCCCGGCAATCAACAAGGGGATGTTGAGCACAAACGTGACCACGCCGATTTTCCATCCCCACAAGAAGTAGGTAATCATGCCCAGGCCCGTCAGGCCGGAAGAGACCACGTTGTTGGGCACCAGGAACATATCCACCGAGAGCGCGATACACACCGCCCCCAGGGTGATGAGCACGTAATCGCGCACAATCGCCATGGCCTTTTCGGGATTCCGCACCACCGTTGTCATCCTTCTACCTCCCCATGAAAATCTGCAAATCGTAACTGCCTACTCATAGCGATTGAAATTGCCTCTGATGGACTTATAGCCTGGCGTCCCCCTACGGGGACGCCACTGCAGCGACCGCGTAGGTCGCGGATACCCGAAGTGCAGCGAAGGGTACGGTCGCCCGGCGCGTAGCGCCCTACAGGGGCGGTTTTAACCGCTAGCTGATGAGTCAAGGTAGGTAGTTACTGCAAATCAATAAATCTGCAAATAGGAAGTCAGGGCTCGCTGCTAACACGGCCCTGACGATCCGCCCGCCTCGCCCCTACTTCCGGCGCAAGAACAGCGCCGCGCCGAGCAGCAAGGCCAGCGCCTGCAGGGCCAGCACGCCCAGCAACGGCCAATCCACCGCCCGCGTCTGGGGCAGGCGTTCCGCCGGCAAAGGCGTCCAGGTGGGCAAGGGGCCGCGGGTCGGCGTGGCGGTAGGGCGCAGGGCCGGCAAAGTCGGGGTTGGCGTGGCGCCCGCCGTGGGCGTAGGCTGTGGGGTCAGGTTGATGAAGGGGGGCAGCGTCGGCGTGGGGGTCAGCGTGACCTGATCCGCCGCAACCAGGCGCACCGAGGCCTGAGCCAGCGCCGTACGCTGCGCGCCGTCGCGGAATTCCACATAGACGGTGTACTCCCCAGGCTCCGTCCCGGCCAGCTCCCAAGGCAGCACCGGTGCCCAGAGCTGCCAGGCGGCATCCGTGAAATCCAGGCTGTTGCTCACGCGCACCTCGATCGCGCGCCCCATCCAGTTCCCTTCCCCGAAAGGCACCGCATCCTCGTTCGCCAGGCGCAGCGCCACCACGGGGGATGTCGTCACACTCGCGCCATCGTTGATGAAGACCGGCACCACGCCGGGCCGCGCGCCCAGCGTGATGACGAACACGCGCGTGCCGGCCTCACCCTCCGCGTACCCGATGCCGATTTCGCGATAGGTACCCATCACGTCGGCCCAGGACGTCGCATCCTCGTAGAACCAGCGCAGGGCATCCTCGACCGTGCCCAGTCCGGCCCAACGCCGCTCGCTCACCAGCGTCCCGCCGTTCCAGGCGTGGTACCCCGCCGCGCGGATGCGGTCCTGCGGCGTGCTGCCATCACTGCCGATACCGTCCAGCCGTCCCGTGCGCGCCACATCCTCCGCGTGGAGCTGCGCCGCCTGCGCCAGCAGCGGCGACCAGGCCAGCGGGACCAGGCCACTGCGCAAACGCGCCTGATTGAGCAGCGCCAGCAACACCTCCGGCTCCGCCGCCTGCGCGCGCACCTCCGCGCGCGCGCCCCAGAGCAGCCCCACCAGCAGACTCAACACCAGCCATCCCATCAGCCAGCGTCGCATTCTTTACACCCCCTTCCAGCAGGCCAGCATGGCCTGGGTTAATGCTTCCGAAGCCGCCGCCAGCGGCGCCACGGTGTTGACCGTCCAGGGGGAGCCATCCAGCGCGCATACCACGCCGCCCGCCTCCTGGACGATGAGCGCCGCCGCGGCCTGATCCCAGGGACTGAGCGACAGGGCATAATACCCATCCACCCGTCCCGCTGCGACGTAACACATGCCCAGCGCCGCCGTACCGAAAGCGCGTAATGAACGCACTTCACTTAGCAAGGCACCCATACGTTGCCAGATCTGCTGACGCAGGACGTTATCCCGCGCCCACTCCACGGCCACCAGCGCTTCCTCAAGCCGCGTCACGCCGGAGGTGTGCAAAGGCACCCCGTTGAGCGTGGCCCCGAAGCCGCGCGCCGCGGCGAACACCTCATCGCGCAGCGCATCCAGCACCAGGCCCACCACCGGCACCCCGTGCTTCAAAGCCGCGATGGACACGCCAAACAGCGGCAGGCCGCGGCTAAAGTTCGTCGTCCCATCCAGCGGATCCACGCACCAGACCACATCGGCGTCCACGTGTTCGGGGGCGCTCTCCTCGCTCAAGATGCCGTGCGCAGGAAACAGGGCGCGCAACCCATCCAGCAGGAGCGCGTTCAAGCGCTGATCCGTCTCGGTGACGGGATTGCGGAAGCCCTTGAGCACAATCGCGTGCGCGCCGCCCGCTTCGGCGCGCAACAGGGCCTGCGCCTCGCGCAGCAAGGGTTGCACGGCCTTCAACCATTCAATGTAAGCCCTCATGCCTTCCTCACTGGTTCGTGACAAAAGATCAGGGCGACGCACTGCGTCCCCCACACAACGATCGCCCCTGGCCCATGGTGACATGCCACCCCGTAAGGGTCGTTCCAGGGCGGAGGGGGGCAAACCCCGCCCCTACGCGCATCCGCGTCCGCGATGGCGCACAGCCTGCACCAGCCCCATGATGTCGGGATGCCGCCACGCCACCAGCAGGCCCACGTAGAGGCCCGCGCCACCGCCTCCCGCGGCCAGGAGCTGGACAAGCCAGCCGCGCCACGTCAGAGCGGCATGGCCCTCCAACGCCCAGCGCACCAGCGCGGCGAGCAACGCGGCGCCGAGACTCGCGCCCAGCACAAGCACGGCGCTGCTCCACCCTGCCCCGCGCAGCGAGCCGTAACGCCGACGGAAGCCCCACAGCATCAGCGTGACCCGCGTCCCCAATTGTACCACCTGTACCGCGGTGAGCAGCAGCAACTGCGGCCCCCACAGCGCCACGCTGACCAGGGCCAGCGCGATGTAGGCCACCACGCCCGCCGTGTTGGCCAGCACCGGCGAGAGGGTGTCGCGATGGGCATAGAAAGCCATGTTCAGGGGCTGATCCAGGGCCGCCAGGAGCAGCCAGAACAACAACAGACGCAGCACCTGGGCCGTGTGGAGCGTATCCGCCGCCGTGAAGGCGCCGTGCTGATAGAGAACGCCGATGAGCGGCTCGGCCAGCACCATCCCCAACGTGAAGCAGGGCAACACCAACAGCAGGGTCAGGCGCATCGCCTGCGCGGTCAGAGCGCGCACGTCCGCCTCGCGGCGCGCCAGGGCCGCCTGCGTGAGCAGGGGCAGCACGGCGATGCCAACCGCCAGCACGGCCACGCTAAAGGGGACCTGCATCACAAACGTCGCGTACTTGCTCCAGGCGATGCCGGCGGTGCCGGTGCGGGAAATGAGGTTCAGCCGCAGCCCCACGGTGAACTGATCCAGCGCCATGCCGGCCAGCAGGGGCAGGCTGAGCAGCGCCATACGCTGCAAGACGGGCGCCATCTCACGCCAGGCGCGCCACAGGGGCGGCGTGTCGCGTAAAGCCCAGCCCAGCCACCCCAGGACGGCCAGGCTGCCCGTCACCACACCCAGGCCCAGGATGCGCGCATCCCAACCGGCACGCGCCCCCCACAGCACGACCCCCATCATCACCAGATTGAGGATGCCGGGGGCCAGGGCCGGCGCGAGGAAGCGCTGCCGCGCGTACAGGGCTGCGCTCCACAGGCCCTGCAGGCCCAACGCCCAGACCAGCGGCGCCATCAGGCGCATCAGGCTCACGCTCAAGGGGATCACGTCCGCCCCCAGGCCGGCGCCGACCAGGCCGAAAAAGAAACGCGGCGCCAGGGCAAAGGCCAGCGCACACGGCCCCAACACGAGCGTGTAGACCACGCTCAGAAGGGTGAGGAGCCGGCGGAAATCCTGCACGTGATCAGGGTCAGCGTGGGCGGTGAAAGCGGGCAGCAGCACGGCGGATTGGATGCTGCCTGCCAGCCAGTCGTACAACAGGATGTGCAGATCGAAAATGGCATCGAAGGCGCTGACCGCGGCGCTGGCGCCAAAGAGGTGCGATTTAAGGGCTTCACGCGCCATGCCGGAGATGCGGCTGGCTAACCCGGCGCCGGAAAGAAGCGCCGAGGATCGAGCCAGGGTCCGCCGTGTGTTTTCGCTCACGGCGGACATTCTACCAGGATTTGCGGGATTTACCTGAACCTTCCAGAAAGACTCACACAAAGACACACCATTCCCGGTGTCTTTGTGTGAGTCGCTTAGGGTGTGTACTCTACAGGTGGATGCCGTAGCCCTCGGCGACGTGCGCCACTTCCATGAGGACCTCGGAGAGCGTGGGATGGGCGTGGACGTTGCGCGCGATTTCCGCCGGCGTCAGCTCCATAAGGTGCGCCAGGGTCAACTCCGGCAGCAGCTCCGTGACCTCCGGCCCGACGAGGGTAGCGCCCAGCAGCTCGCCGTACTTCTCATCCACCACCAGCTTAACCCACCCCGTACTCTCGCCCAGGCCCAGGGCCCTGCCGTTAGCCTGGAAGGGAAAACGCGCCACCTTGACGGTGTAGCCGTGGGCGCGCGCCTGTGCCTCCGTCAGGCCAAAGGAGGCCACCTGCGGGAAGCTGTAGATGGCGCGCGGCATAAAGGCGTAATCCAGGCGCACCGTCTCCACACCAGCGATGGACTCCGCCGCGACCATGCCCATGGCCGAACCGACGTGCGCCAGCATGAGCTTGCCCGTCACGTCGCCGATGGCCCACACGCCCGGCGCGCTCGTCGCCATGCGCTCATCCACCACCACCGCGCCGCGCGCGTCCAGGTGTACGCCCAGGCTCTCCAGGCCCAGGTTTTGGCTTTGGGGACGGAAGCCGATCGCCACGAGGGCCTGTTCCGCCTCCAGCGTCTGTGTGCCCTGCGCGTTGCTCAGGGTGACGCGCGCCCCCGTCTCGTGCGCCGTGACCGCCTCCACGCGGTAGCCGGTCATGATCTTGATGCCGCGCTTCTTCAGGGCACGGGTGAGTTCCTGCGCCGCCTCTTCATCCTCATTGGGCAGGATGTGATCCATCATCTCCACCAGGGTCACCTGCACGCCGTAGGCGTTCCAGATGGTGGCGAATTCCACGCCGATCGCCCCGCCGCCGATGATGATGACGCTGGCGGGCAGCGTCTCCTGCAAAATCGCTTCGCGGTACGTGAGCACGCGCCGCCCATCCACCGGCCAGCCGGCGGGGACCAGGGGCGTCGCTCCCGTGGCCACAATGACGTGGCGCGCCGTCAGGGTCTGCGTCGCGTCGGGCTCCGCGCCGCTCACCTGGACGCGCACCCGCCCTTCCGCGTCGCGCCCGTCCAGCCGTGCCGTGCCCGTCACCACGCGGATGCCGTTCTTTTGCATCAGAAAGCTCACGCCTTTGGTCAGACGCGCCGAAACCTGCCGCGAACGCTTCACGGCGGCGCTGTAATCCAGGCGCAGGTTATCGAAATGAAAGCCAAATTCCTTAGCGCGCTCCCGCAACAGATGGGCCAGTTCCGCCTGCCGCAACAGCGCCTTGGAGGGGATGCAGCCCACGTTCAGGCACACACCGCCCAACCACTCTTTCTCCACCAGGGCCGTCTGCTGGCCCAACTGCGCGGCGCGGATGGCGGCCACGTACCCCGCCGGCCCGCCGCCGATCACGATCACATCAAAAGCACTCATGCTTCACTCCTTCCGGGGCTCACGCCCACGTCTCCAGCGTGCTCTTCACCTTGCTCAGGAATGCGTCTGCCGCGGCCCCGTCGAGCAGGCGATGATCGAACACCAGCGAGAGATACACCATGGGCCGGATAGCGATGGCCTCGTTCCCCAGGCCATCCTGCACCACCACAGGGCGCTTCTGCACCGCGCCGGTGCCGAGGATGGCCACCTGGGGCTGGGGGATGATGGGGGTCGCAAAGAGCGAACCACTGGTGCCGTGATTGGTGATGCTGAAGGTGGCCCCGCGCACATCGTCCGGCGTGAGGCGATTGCTGCGCGCACGCTGCGCCAGCTCCTGCACGGCGCGCGCCACGCCCAGCAGCGAAAGGTGATCCGCGCGCTTGATAACGGGCACAATCAGCCCCTCCGTGCCCAAAGCCACCGCGATGCCAATGTTGACCTCATCGTACACAAAAACCCCTTCATCCGTCCAGGAAGCATTGACAAGCGGATAAGCTTTGAGCGCCGCCACGGCAGCCTGCACAAAGTAGGCCATGTAGGTCAGACGCACGCCCTCACGAGCAAATTCCTCCTGATGGGCCTGGCGATGCGCGATGACCCGGCTCAGATCGGCCTCCATCACGGTGAGGACGTGCGGAATGGTCTGCTTGCTGGTCACCATGCGCACGGCGATCTGACGGCGCAACGGCGCATGCGGGCGCAGGCTGCCCGGCACGCCGGTATGGAACTGCGCGCCGGCGGGCGCAACCGGCGCAGCCGCCTCCACGACGGGCGCGGGAGCGGGCGGAGGAGTGGGCGCAGCTACAGGCGCAGGAGCGGGTGCGGCCACCGGCGGAGGAGGCGTCGGCGTGGCGGCACGCGCGGCCAGGTAACGCTCAACATCCTCGCGCGTGATGCGTCCTCCCAGGCCCGTGCCCTGGACCTGACTCAGGTCCACCTGATGCTCCTCGGCCAGCTTGCGCACCACGGGGGAGATGAAGCCGCGCATGCGTCCGCCCTCTGGTTCAGCAGCGGGCTCCGCCGCCGTTTCAGCGGGCGCCGTGGACGGCGTCGCCGGCGCGGACCCCGGCGCTGCCTCGTCCAGGGCCTCGCCAGGCTGGCCGATCCAGGCCAGGACGGTCCCCACGTGCACGGTGCTGTTCTCCGTCACCAAAATTTTCAGCACGACACCGCTGGCCGGGCTGGGGATTTCGGTGATGACCTTGTCCGTTTCGATTTCCACCAGCGGTTCGTATTCCGCCACGGCGTCGCCTTCGCGCTTGAGCCATTTGACAATGTTGATTTCATCAACGCCTTCCCCCAGGCGGGGTGCCAGGACTTTTGTGGGCATGGTGACCTCCTGTGAGAATCTGAACATCAGCAAATCTGCAAACAAAAAATCGGTAACTGCTCAGGTATTTCACCGCCGAGCACGCAGAGAACGCAGAGATTTGGGAAACAACATCTCGCCGAATCATCGTGATTTGTTCATCTCCGCGGTCTCGGCGTTCTCTGCCGTGCGAAATCTCTCACGCACTGAGCAGCTACAAAAATCGGCAATCTGACCTTAACGCTCGCTTATGGTGCAGCGCTGCGGCTTCCCTCGAACAACTTGCTCGTTAGGATGCCCATCCCTCGCCTGTTCATCTGCGCAGCTGTGCCATATCCTCGAAATGACTACCGAAAAGTGTAGTCAAACTGCGCAAATGGTCAAACACCCTACTCCAGCAAGGCCGGGAAGTCACGCGGACGGGCCTCGTGCATGATGGCGTACACGGCATCGAAGATGCTCTCGGCATTGGGCTTGGACCAGTAATCGCCATCATCCCCGTAGGCCGGGCGGTGCGCTTTGGCGGAAAGGGTGCGCGGCGCGCTATCCAGCCAGGCGTACCCGCCCTGGGTTTCGAGCACCTCACGCAGCATGTAAGCCGTCGTGCCGCCGGGCATGTCCTCATCCACGAAAAGCACGCGCGAGGTCTTGCGCAGGGAGGCGAGGATATGGCCGGGCAAATCGAAGGGCAAGAGGGATTGCACGTCAATCACCTCGGCCTCGATGCCGACGCGCGCCAGGCGCTCGGCGGCCTGCAGGGCGAGGCGCACGCACGCGCCGTACGTGACCACGGTCACATCACGGCCCGGGCGGACGACTTCCGGCACGCCAACGGGCACCGTCATCTCCCCCACGTTGGCCGGCATGCGCTCACGGATGCGGTAGCCGCTCAGGACCTCCACCACGAGCGCGGGCTCCTCGGCGCGCAGCAGGGTGTTGTAGAAGCCCGCGGCGCGCGTCATGTCGCGCGGCACCAGGACATGCATGCCGCGCACCAGGTTGATGATGCCCGCCATGGGGGAGCCGGCATGCCAGATCCCCTCCAGGCGATGGCCGCGCGTGCGGATGATGACCGGCGCCTTCTGGCCGCCGCGCGTGCGCCACAGCAGGTTCGCCAGGTCATCGGACATGAGCTGCAGGGCGTAGAGAAGGTAATCCAGGTACTGAATTTCCGCGATGGGACGCAGGCCGCGCATCGCCAGGCCGATAGCCTGGCCCAGGATGGTCAGCTCGCGGATGCCCGTATCACTGACGCGCAGGGGGCCGTATTTCTCCTGCAGACCGCGGAAAGCCTGGTTGACATCGCCCAGTCTGCCCACATCTTCGCCGAAGGCAACCAGGCGCGGCTCACGTGCCAGGGCAGCATCGAAAGCCGCGTTGAGCACCTCAAAGCCGAAGACCAGCGGCGCATCCGGCGCGTAAACGGGCTTGACTTCCGGCACGCGCGTGGCCGCATCCGCCCAGGGGGAAGTGACGAACGTGTCGTAACGTTCCGTCTGTTGGGCTTCGTAGTCCCTCAGCCAGGCGGCCAGGGCTTTGCGTTCTGGGGAAGAGGTCCGCAGCGAGAGTTCCAGGGCCTCGTGTGCCGCGGCGGCGAGCAGGCGACGGCTGAGGACGGGCGCGTCCCGCAGGGTGGCGAGGGGCACTTGCACCGCGGGCAGCGCAGGCACGAGCGCTTCCAGAAGCGGCAACAGGCGCTGGCGCTCGGCCCGGATGGGGGCCTGGAAGGCTTCCCAGGCGCGGCGGCGTGCCGCTTCCACCGCCTGACGCTCTTCCTCCTCCAGGTGATCCAGCGTCGCAGCGTCGGCGATGCCCTCGGCAATGATCCAGGCGCGGAAGCGACGGATGCAATCGTGTTCCTCCTCCCAGGCCAGGCGCTCCGGGGATTTGTAGCGTTCATGGGAACCGGAGGTGGAGTGGCCCTGGGGTTGCGTCAGCTCGACGATGTGCACCAGGGCGGGCACGTGATAGCGCCGCGCCGTATCCGCTGCGGCGGTGTAGGTCGTGATCAGCTCCGGGTAGTTCCAACCGGGGACGGTGTAGATGTCGTAGCCCCAGTCACACTGCTCGGCAGGACAGGGCACACGCTCAAAACCTTTGAGCAGCGCGCCGATGTTCTCCTTGACCATCTGGAACTCGTTGGGGACCGAAATGCCGTAGCCGTCATCGTAGATGGAGATGATGGCGGGCGCCTTGAGCACGCCAATGGCGTTGACCGATTCCCAGAACATGCCCTCCGCGGTGGAGGCGTTGCCGATGCTGCCCCAGGCAATTTCCTGCCCCTGGCGGGAAAAGTCCGTCATGGCGCTCAGGCCGGGCTCGTGGCGGTAAAGCACGGATGCGTAAGCCAGGCCAACCAGGCGCGGCATCTGCGAACCGGTGGGCGAAATATCGGAAGCGCTGTTGTACATGTCCACCTGGCGTTTCCAGGTCCCATCCGTGTTGATGAAGCGCGTGCCAAAGTGGCTGGTCATGGCGCGGCCCGCGCTGGCCGGCTCGGCCTCAACATCCGCGTGAGCGTAGAGCTGGGCGAAGAAAGCTTCCAGGGTTAGCTCGCCGAGGGCCATCATCCAGGTCTGGTCGCGATAGTAGCCAGAGCGCCAATCCCCTTTGCGGAAGAGGCGCGCCATGGCAACTTGTGGCAGCTCTTTGCCATCACCAAAGATGCCAAACTTGGCTTTGCCGGAAAGCACTTCGCGCCGTCCCACCAGCGAGGCCTGGCGCGAGCGGTAGGCGATGCGATAATCGTAAAGGACATCGTCGCGGGTTAAGCCCAAACGTTGTAAGGTATCCATAGGCCCTCCTGTGAAAGTTTGAAAAATCGTAACTATCTACCTTGTCTCATCGGCTAGCGGTTAAAACCTCGCCTGCTGTAGATTCTCTCATGATTGTCAAGTCCAGGAGCCCGGGCTTGTCCCGGCCCCCTGGACGGGATATTAGACA
>FWWL01006833.1_pt1 | contig 16110 bp, 16 predicted proteins | sample 2228331 | NCBI WGS metagenome assembly FWWL01 (sample SAMEA103939775, study PRJEB20133) | metagenome
GTTCGCGGATGCCATCGATGTCCACGGGAGGAGCAGCGATGAAAGCAATGATGTAGCAGATGGTTGCGGTCAGCAGGGTGGGGATCATCAGGACGCCGAACCAGCCCACATACAGGCGGTTATCGGTGCTGGTTACCCAGGAGCAGAAGCGCTGCCACAGAGAAGCGCTTTCCCGTTGTTGCAGAGTAGTAGTCATGTGCCTTATGAGTGCTATGTATTTTTCAAGGTACTTGGTAGTGTTTTCCCTACCGTGATTACTAGATTACACACATTGTTGAGTTTTGTAAAGTATTCTAATCTACAAGCTTTTTGATACATTCCATAAATTTTGCTGATGGTTGGCGATCACAGGGGGGTGGGGTGTAGGGTGAGGGGTGTGGGGGAAAACAATTAACAATTAACAATTAACAATTGATAATTGTTAAGTATAATTAACAATTATCAATTATCAATTATCAATTATTCCCTCCGCTCCTCTGCTCCTCCGCTCCTCTGCTCCCCCGCTCCTCCGCTCCTCCGCTCCTCCGCTCCCCCCATTGAGCATTTAGCCCGGAGGCCATTTCATTTGACGACCGCCGAGAATGTGTAAATGGAGATGATAAACAGTTTGTCCACCATTGGGGCCATTATTAATGACGACCCGATAGCCATCTTCACTCAATCCTTCTTGTTCGGCAACCCGTTTCGCCGTTAGCAGCAAATGTCCCATCAGGGCATGGTCTTTGGATTCCGCATCAGATAGTTTGGCGATCGCCTGTTTGGGGATGACCAGAATGTGAACCGGGGCTTGAGGATTTTTATCTCTAAACGCTAAAGCGAGATTATCCTCATAAACAATGTCAGCGGGCACTTCTCGCCGGATAATTTTAGCAAATATGCTATCAGTCATGGTTGATATTGATTCTAGGAAGTCTTTTGTCATTTTACGACATTAGGGTCAATCTAAGCAGTTAGCTGAATGCTTGTAACTAACTCTTAAATGCCGATAAGCGAGGTATGACTTCTGGCAATATTTCCCCAGGAATTTGGGATAAAGCAATATTTTGCCCTTCCACCCCAAATAAATTGTAGAAAGCCTTAATAGTTTGTACAATATGAGTTAGGGCATTTTTAGCTAAATCGGTTTGGCCTTTTTCTTGCCATCCTTTCCATGCTTTTAGATGATTTTCTAAGGCATGGCTAAGATTGGTTTTGGCCGCTGAAGATTCCGATTCTGAATCGATTTCAATGGCTAATTGATAATATGCGTCTCCCAGATTATTATGGGTGGTTAACACATCAAAAGTCATCAGGGATGGTTTCACAGCCATGACGACATTTTTAGTTTTATTGCCATCAATTTTTGGCAGATTTTCGGCAATTTCTAATGCAGTAGAATAAGCCGCGATCGCCTGTTTTAAATAATTCTGCTTATCTTGAGAATGACGGGGCGAATGTTTGGCTAAATTACTGTAAGCTGTCCCCAAATTGTTCTGAGTAGCTGCACAAGCAACCGGCGCCGCGTTTGGGGTGCGATACATCAGGGCAATTTGATAAGCACCGATCGCTAATTGTAAATTATCTTCAGCATTTTCATGTTGCGCCAAATTCCAATAAGCGGTGCCCAAATTATTTTGGATCATCCCATAGTTTAAGAACCATTGGGGCGATTCATTGGTATGAATTTGGGATTCTAGGGCAATTAGGGCTTGAATATAGGCATAAATTGCTTGTTTTATGTTCTTTAAAGGGTCTTGATGTTGGGCTAAATTCCAATAAGCCGTGGCTAGGTTATTTTGAGTCGCAGCAAAAGATTGAATTTGGGCAATTTTTTCCGCTTCTGTGCCATTACTTTGCTGGATTTCCTGGAAATTAGGCCGATATTTTAACACTTCTTCATAAGCTTTAATACTGGATTGTAAAAATTTCAGCGGTTCTCGCTGACGGGCTAGTTCATTGTACATACTGCCTAGGTTATTTTGCACTATTGCCCAGGCTTCCCGCTGCTGCTGGCGATTGATTTTGGTCAGGGATTTTTCATAAGCCGCGATCGCCTGTTCTATGTGGGCAGTTTGTTCAGTAACATTGGCGTCAAACCGAGAAAGCATCCAGTAAAAATTGCCAAGATCATTAATTAATTCATAGCCTAAATAGCCTAAATTATTTCCTTCATTTTCTAGACAACTGCGGAACTTTATCGTTTCTTCATAAGCGGCAATGACAATCTTTAAATAAGTCGCATTGCTTTCCCCTTGTGCGAGCGCTACTCGATAAAGATTACCCAAAGCTAAATAAGCATTGCCCAATTCTAAAGTAGGTAATGGCTGATGCTGACTTAATTGTTCAATATCGGCGACAATTTGCCGGACAGAGGCAACGGATAAATGTTTATGCTGACTGGAATTTGCCGCTTTTTCTAAGGTGGCAAAAGTCGAGGTAATTAACTGCTGCAATGTCGCATCAATGCCGCTATAATTTAACCCATTGGTTGGGGTAGAATTGCTAGAATTTGCGAGCGCCTCTGATGGGCGATCGCTCACTTTCATTATCTCCAACTTGGGCAAATTAGATGTGGGATTAGTTAAATTGGCAATGTTATAAATTGCCGGTATATCTGCTGTGGGCTTGGACTTTTCTGTTTTTTCTAACTGCGAGTATAACTGCGGCTCTAGCTGCGGGTGATCCTGATGATAAGCTTGACCAGAAAACGGGTTATGTTTTCGCTTGTTAGACTTGGGCTGGCCTGATATTTTTGGAGTTTTATGCCTCAATTTTGCGGGTTGATTTAACTCTGAATTATTTTTCAGACTAGGTTCAATATTTGTCAGAGGTAAATCACTAATTTCCGCCGTCGGTGTCGGTTCTCCGGCAAACTCAAACACCCTAGTTCGGCAACTCCAAAACTCTGGGGCAGACTGGGCGATCGTGCGACACCACGGACGAGTCAACCAAAATACCAAGCTAAACTCTAAGCTGGGTAGAATTTGGGCTAATTCTTGCAACTCATTTAAGAAATACCACTGAGAAGAGGAAGATTTGCGGGTTAAAAGATCCACCCCTAAAAATTGAAAATTAGGCAGGACAGGTAACGCATCAATCGTCCGAGACATTTTGGGGATGGGATGCTTTCTCAACCATAACCTAATTTGATTAATCGGACTGGGATCTTTCAAGTTTAACTGCAATGTCACCAAACCCGGTGATGGTTTTGCCCCAACCTGTTCCGGGGGTAATGCTTGCGCCCCTACGGAAAATGATGTTTCCCTGGCAATTTCTAACTCTATGCGTTCCGCAATGTGGTACATTAAGCGCAAGTCATCGCACACCGCCAGAAAGATTTGGCGGCGTAAACCTAGCTGTAAAGCTAACTTTAACTGATTTTGTACTTGCTGATTAGAACCCAAATTTTGGCAGAATTCTCCGTTACATACACCGTTACACACGTTCTGTTATTATTATGCCTTAATTAGGCAGCCGCTGTGCATTTTTTCGTCAAACTTAAAGACTTTTCATCCGTGGTTGTTCTGTCTCTGGAAAATCTGCCAAAAAAATCAAACCTATTCTTGATAACTGATTGCTTATTATTAACCAGACGAGATTCTCAGGAGAAATACTGAAGATGTCATTGCCACGAAAAGGGAACCTATCAGCATTTTAGGGGGCGATCGCAAATAATCCATTGATTAGGGGATTTGGTATGACTGCTTCCGTGTATTTAATCGCATGTTAGCAATCATTAACCAGTCTGAGGAACCATTGTGATTTTCTCTAGATGTTCCGACTAAGACTGGTTAAAACATTATATTATTTTATTGACTGTTTGATAATTGTGACACTTTTTTTGTCAGTAACTATTTTCATTTTTTATCCGCGAGCGTAAAATTTTTCAGTACAAACAAGTCGGCCATGATCTAATTCTAGAGTGACTTCCTGGATAATTTCTGTATGGCGATCAAATAAGTTAATGGTAATGTAATTAGACCCTGGATAGGTGACAATTGAAGCTGTAAATGGTTGTTGGTTAGTAATATCATACAACCGGATCACCCGAGGTGAATTACCTAATTCAAAGTCGCGATCATTAAATTTACTCATACTTTATGCTCAAATTTAGAAGTATTTTTTTATTTTATCTTAAATGTCATACATTGTGATTCCTGTTAAGGTCAATCCCGTGAAGGGGTAAAATGAACAAAGGGTGGTTATTTCAGGGCGAAGCATAAGAAGCATAAATTATGACGGCATAGGGAAGGCTTACCGGGTAAAATATTTACAGTGAAAACTGAGAATTTACTGCCCGTAGGCGCAGCCTTCTGGAAGAGTATGCTGTCGCCCCTACAGTTGTAGAGGGATTTTCTGAAAAAATTTCTCAGTCAGAGATTATAGAGCTCATATATAAATTATCAAATCAAGAAATTATCGCCAAAAATGACTTTATTAAATATCGCCGAAATTTGTCCAGCCACCCGCACCTTGGGGCCGGGACAACGCTTTGTTATTTGGGTGCAAGGTTGTTGTTTTAACTGTGGTGGTTGTATTTCTCCCGAATGGATTCCCCAGCAAGTTGCTAACTTAGTGGAACCGAATACTTTAGCCCAGACTATTTTATCGGTTTCTGGCACGGAAGGAGTGACAATTTCCGGTGGAGAACCGATGTTACAGGCTGCGGCTTTAAGTGAATTATTAACTGAATTGCGGTTAAAAACCAGCTGATCTATTATTTGTTTTACTGGATTTACTTTGGCGCAACTAATTGCTAAATCCGACCTAAATATTAATCGACTTTTGCCCCTGATTGATGTATTAATTGATGGTCAATATATAGCTGAGTTGAACGATAATAAAGGATGGCGCGGTTCGGCTAATCAAGTGGTGCATTTTCTCACAGACCGACATTTGCCCGAAGCGGATTTATTTCGCGATCGCCCCCGTAATGTAGAAATTCATTTGCGCCATGATGCAGCCTTAATGGTAGGAATTCCCCCGCATAATTTTTCCCAGGATTTTCGGCAAGCGGTGGATTTGGCTACTGCCAAGCCAGGCAATGTAACCAGGGATTTTGCTTAAATCATCCCACCGTTCAACCCGAAAATTGCCAAGTAAAAGTGAAGAAGTATTTTATGTCCCCGCGAGATTTATAGAGGAACTTTTGACTAATATTTTTGACTAATTAGGATGAATTATGAGGTAATTGGATGACAATTTAGTAATTTTTTTGGAGAAAAAATTAGCAAATAGCAGCCGTTTCCCCATCCTGATTTTACTAAAAGTCAAAAAAGTCCAACATGATTCAGAACATGATTCAAAAGTTCACCGATGACATACGGATACTTCTTCACCTTTACTTCCTTATCTTTAAGTTGGGTAAAATTATGCTTCGTCGTAAGCTTCTAGATCCAGAAGGTAAATGTAAGGTTCTACCAGTTCAGGACGATGGAATGCGATCGCCCGGAGTAGATGCCAATCACTTAAGCCATCAAAAGCATTGTCATACTCATCTAGATCGAGACGTGCAGCGAGACTTTTTACTTGATCTTCCGTCACTGCCGCAAAATCCTCTGTGGAAATTGTTGAATCTACCATAGTTCGCCCCTCTCTTAAATAGCATTTGCCTACCAATGCCACTTTAATTGTATCGCAACCTGCTAGGTGACAAGCTAAAAGTTTAAAGTTTGTTCAAAGTTAGATCCCGTTGCTGCTGGACATGACGTGATAAATAAAATTACGCATCAGGGTAATCTCTTGTGGGCAAATTTCATGGGCTATCTCAAATTCATAGTATTTGACGGATGCCCCTAACATTTGATAAATATCTCTGGCTTGATGGGCTGCCCGCAATGGCACCACCGGGTCTTGGGTGCCGTGCATGATTAAGATCGGTGGCAGGCGATCGCCCGCAGGTTCCGGGGCGGCGTGCAAATAACCACTCATGGAGACTAAAGCAGCCACAGGAATTCGCACTCCCACGTCCAGAGTCATTGCCCCACCTTGGGAAAATCCGCTTAAAATCGTCTGAGAAAGTGGTACACCCGTTTGCGTTTCCAGGGATTTCAGCCAGTCTGTCAGCATTTGCCGACTTTCGGCTAAACCAGAGTAATCTTCACTCTCTAGGTCGTACCACATTTGACCACCGGGGACATCGTGATGTGGGAATGGGGCATCAGGAAAAATAAATTGGTACTCCGGTAAATTTAATGCACGAGATAATGGAGCTAAATCGTTTAAATTAGCACCCCAACCGTGCAATAAAACAACTGAGCCTTGAGGTTTTTGACCGTTTGCCGGAGGAATGATGTTTGCTTGTAATGACACCAGGTGTACTCCATAAAATCCAAATTGCTGCTTAGATTGTAATCCTTTGTTTAGGGTTGAACGGTGAACTGACAAAAACTGACAAAAATGGATCCGCTTTGGCCGCAAGCGTCGGTCAGTCCTGTGGGCAAAACCAAGTGACTTTCAGAGGGCTGGCTTAGTCCACGGGTTCAATATATTGACCATCAATTAAAAATGCGGCGTTTTCAAAACGCACCGCCCAAGAATTGCCCGGTTTTTGCGAAATCACTACCCCTTCTTCTCCTAAGCGGATCACATTAGGAGGTCGCAGCATGGGCATGGGTTCTGCTGTTTTGACATATGGAGGTAATACCACCACTTTTACTTTTTTACCAACGGCAATTTCTTTAGACATTGATTTCTTTCCTATCTGCGAGATTTTTGCTGATTATTGTACAGTTTTTTAATCTTTGACCCTTGTATGAGGTTGAGGGCAGGGCAAGGTTAGCCTGTTTAACTCCAATTATTTTATCCAGTTATTTTATCCAATTATTTTATCCAATTATTTTATCCAATTATTTTAATTTAAACCGATAATTTAAACCGATCGCTTCCTTCCCGCCACCGCCAACCTTTTCCGCACCACGCAAAAGTCCCGGCTGACAGTTCAACCGGGACGGCTATCCGATGATTTCAAATGGAAGTTTAGAACGGTAGCTGAGAACGGTGGCTGGGATATCCACCAGCTTAGACCAAGCTGCTAGACCAAATTGCTAAACATTAAAGCCCACAAGGCTCCAGTCACGGCGATCGCCATGAGTAAATTGGTGAAAAATCTACCCACCTCAGTATCGTAGCCAAGCGCTTTATCTTCTTGACCGGCAGTAAAAAACAACGACCAGGCTTGACTAGCATTAATCACTTCGGTTTGACTGTTGAATTCAGGTCTGAAAACCACGGGTCCGATCAAGTATTGGTTGGGAAAATTAAAGTCAGTTTTCATAGTCGCTATCCAATTGCTTAACTTATGCTTAACTTATGTAACAAAGTATAACGCAATGTAAAGAATTGTTGCAATAGTCTTGACAAAAAAAAATGGGTGTGATAACCGAACTCCTGGAGTAGAGGGAGCCGCTTGCCCTGGGATCCCGGAGGGCAGGGACGACGAATGGCCATCTGTGGGGTCAACTACCCTATGAAAACCCATGAAAAGCCCCAAAAAATTGACAGCGGAATTTCTTTTCTTTTCATGGTTTTGTGTTTGGTTTTATCATGGTTATAGCGCTTGAGCTTTAGTGGAGCTAAAGTCGAGCTATAATTTTCCGCAGATTAGCTAAAAATTGCTTCAATTCCCTCCACCAGTTGCTCAATTTCTGACTCTAAAGTAAAATAGTGAACACAAGCGCGAAAACAATGGGGCTGGGGAATCGTCCGCATAATAATTTGCTGCATTTCTAAACTTTTGCTAATTGATTCTTCGGTAATTTTAGACTTTAACCGACTCGAATCAATTTGAAATGAAACTAAGCCACTTTCTGGGGCTGTATGCTGTAAGCAAATAACTCCGGGAATTTCGGTTAATTTTTGCCAAAGATATCCGCTTAATTTGAGAATTTGCTGATACCGTTCTTGGGCATTGCCCCATTGATGATGAATTGCGATCGCTTCTCGCCAACCTGTATATAAAGGATAAGCAGAAGTTGCCAATTCAAACTTACGGGCATCGGGTTTCCAACCCACGGGATTTTCCGCTGGATCGAATAATAATCCCCGCCAACCAATAAATGTGGGATGGAGGTAATTTTGGGTATCGGGATGAATATAAAGCCCACCGACTCCTGCCGGGCCGCCCCACCATTTATGGCCGGTAAAACTATAAAAGTCAACGCCAAGTTCTGCGAGATTTAAGGGCAAAACTCCCACTGATTGAGCGGCATCCACTAAGACTTTAATTTTATTTTTAAAGCCCCGATGTTCTGGCTGCTGATTCACATTATAGCATAATTCCATTATCCGGTCAAGAGGTAAAAGTTGTCCAGTATTCCACAGGATATGACTGATGACTAATAACCGCGTATTCGGTCGTAAATATTGCGAAATCAACTCCACTACATCCCCTTGATTTAAGGTAGGAATTAAGGGACAAATAGAGACTTCTATTTTAAATCGGCGTTGGATTTCTGCTACCGCAGCAACTACCCCAGGGTGTTCGCTGTCTGTCATTAGTAAATGCTCTCCCGGTTGCCAGTCCAAACCCCACAAGGCAATGTTACAACCGCCCGTGGTATTTTCAGTAAAAGCAATGGTTTTTGGGGCAACTCCTAATTCAGCAGCGATCGCTTTTCGGGTTTGATAACATTCGGTTGCCACCCAATGATTTCGGCTTTCAGAATAGGGACCAATTTCTTGCAGATAAGCATGAGCATCGGCGATCGCCTTTAAAGCTTGCTGGGGCATCACCCCTTGTCCCCCATAGTTAAAATAAGCTTTATTTTTTAACCCTGGAAACTGCGATCGATAGACTTCTAGCCCGGATTTTTGCTCGTTATTCATAATCATCACTTCACCAAACCTAGATTTCTTTAGTAAAGTAAATTTTCGGGAATTTTTCCGTAATCATCATCGTCGGTTGCCGGTTGGAACGGACACAATAAGTCCGAAAAAGCACGGGTTCATCCTCAGAAATATTGAAATAAGTAGATAACCCGTTGGCGGGTTGTTTGCCCGTATCCAGAATTTCTTTAAAGGTTTCGACTTTTTGTTCTAGCCAAATTTTGCCAATGGGGGTTTTGGTTTCTAACAATTCGGTTCTAAATTCTGGTGTCAGCCGATCTAAAACCAAAATTGACTCAGCATAAATATAATTGCGCCGACTAATCTTGCCCTGTAGTAAAATTTTTCGCTCGATGACATCCGCCCCTTGACTTAAATCCATTTCTGGGATATCATGGTCTAGCTTAATGGCTTGTTCTGAGAGTTTGACTAATTGGATCTGTTCAAAAAAATATGCCTCTAGCATATCGGTGACGGTGCCATCGGTAGTCAACAAGATGCGTTCAAAGACACTCAATTTAGCAGGATCAATATGGCTACGATGTAAAGATTGATCTAGGTCGTTTCTCATCGGAAATTTGGTAAAATTTGGGCGGGACGTCAAAATTACTATAGCATTTTTAGTATTTTATGCCCCCAGTTTCCGCAATTTCTCGTTAATTTCTCGTTTCATGGCTGCTGAATTTCTCGTTTCAGGTAAATTAAGCAGACTCTCGGGCTGAAAAGTTGCTACCCTAGAAGTGGCGATCGATAAATTCAAAGAATACTTGCCTAGAAAACTATGCCGGAATTAGGGGCGATATTGCAAGAACGCTACCAACTCAAGCAGCAGTTGAGCAATAACCTAGTTCGAGAAACTTGGTTGGCGGTGGATCTGACCACCGAGGAACTTGTCGTGGTCAAGTTATTGCTGTTTGGGGGTCAGAACCCGTGGCAAAATTTGAAACTGTTTGAACGGGAAGCAAAGGTGCTGCAAAATCTACAGCATCCGGCTATTCCCCGTTATCGCGATTATTTTGCGATCAATGACCAAAAACTATGGTCGGGTTTGGTTCAGGATTATATTCCGGGGTCTTCGTTATTGGAGTTGCTCTCGCGCGGTCGCAAGTTTACCGAGGAAGAGGTGCGATCGCTGGCGCTGTCCCTATTAAACATTCTCGCCTATTTGCATGAGTTAAATCCGCCGGTACTCCACCGAGATATTAAACCCAGCAATATTATTTTGGGGGAAAATGAGCAGGTTTATTTAGTGGATTTTGGCGCTGTCCAAGACCGCAGTTTTTCCGACAGCAAAAGTTTTACCGTGGTCGGAACTTATGGTTATACCCCCTTAGAACAATTTGCCGGTCAAGCCGTCCCCGCATCGGATTTATATGCCTTGGGCGCTACTTTAATTCATTTGCTCACCGGCACCCCACCGGCAGAGTTGTTAAAGCAGGATTTACGCTTAGAATTTCGCGAGCACCTGAATGCTAATTTAAGTGCTTATTTTGTCCAGTGGTTAGAACTTTTGGTAGAACCCCAATTAGACCAAAGGTTTACCAGTGCGAGACAGGCGATCGCGGCTTTAGAAAAAAAATATGCCCTACCGGAAGGCACCAACACAATTTTACCCCCAGATAACAGTCAAATTAGAGTTAATTCTACGGCGAAAAAACTAGAAATTTGTCTGCCGGAACCGGGGATTAAAATCTTAGAATTCGGTAAACAACTGATTTCAAAATGCCTTCAAGCCGCTGAAGGGGCAATTAGCGCCATTCAAAATAGTACCCACGGTTCTGACCTCAGTTCTCGCATTTTTGTTTATGGCATTGTGGGCATTGGGACGGTGACTTTTCTGTCCCTGACTTTAAATTTGGCGCTGGGGATTTTGCCCTTTTTAGTCCCGGTGGTGATTGGGGCAAGTTTGACCGACTATTTTGAACGGACTTATCTTTATTTCGAGCGCACCACAGACACTTTTACCATTACCCAGAAACGGCTAGGGTTTACTTACCGCAGGGCGAGCGGGATTGTTTCCGAAATTCAAGAAATAAGTCTTTTCTATGACCATCGCAAATTACTGATTGGGGTAATGATTACCGCTGGCCCAAAACCAGGGGAATATCAACAATATTCTTTTGGCAATTTAGGCCGTAAACTGACCGAAGCAGAATCAGTTTGGTTAGTTCAGCAAATTAAAGATTGGTTAGCAATAACAGCAGAAAACCCGGGAAATTTAAGCGGTTAAATGGCAGGAAAATTTAGCTGGGTAGCTGGGTGCAAAATTTTTGGCGAATGGAAACAAGTCTTTTCATGGTAGCGGTTTTTTCTCAGTCTAACCCCAGGAAGCCGAGCGCACCTCAAGACCAATTTTTGACCAACTTTTGCCCTGGATCCCCCCTTGGCGCAAAAATCGGCCTTGAGAGGCGATCGCATCAACGATCTACCCAGACCCCGCAGCGGCGATTTTATATTAGGTGTTAATAAAAGATAGCAGTCACCATCAAGAAATTTCCTTTTGCCTCTAGTATAATTAAGAAACCTCAGATAACCGAGTGTCAGAGAATAAATAGCTATGACCCAGAATGATAAAGTGATTATTACCGCGTTTATTCATCAAAAAACTCCCCACTACCGTACTGAATCAGTTGGGGATGATCCTGGATGTGGCCGAGCATACTAGAAGATTAGAAATGGTGGCGTCAAGCTATACGGATTTAGCCCGACTATATGCGGAAGAGTGCGATCGCTTTTGGGCTGACCCCAGGGAGCCGCAGAAAGGCTATCTGCCCACTTTTAACACCAATGAATACGAGCGAGAATTGAAAAACTTGGCGGAACAAGTTTGCCATTCTCCCAACCCAGTTCAAGCGGCCAAAGATGCCATGAATTCGAGCCAAAATAGCCGCATTCCAGAATTTTTCCACCAAATCTTTAATTCACTCCAGTCTAACTAAGCGGGGTGCATTTATCTTGGCATTTCACTAACCGCGCCACGGGGCGGTCAGCAGCAAAGTTAGAAAGATGGGAAAACCAATCTGTTTTTGCTCAATTGCCTAAAAATAGATTAGGGATGAGAAAACATCCCTGGTAATCTGAAACACTGCCAGGACTGGAAGAATCAATTATTTATTAACTTAGAATCAGTCTGGCGTCATCTAAATCTTATCAAGTGGAGTTAACCCCCTCATCCCCTATGTTAATTAAACATAACATCAGCCACATAAAACTTAAATCCCAGTGGCAACTTTTATTTGAAAATTCTCCGGGCGATCGCCGAGAAGAAAGAAAAGTTTTGCGCGACTTAATCAATGCTTATTCCGCAGCTCATCGTTTTTATCACAATCTGAGTCATATTAAACATATTTTAGGGGTAATTGCTACCTTCCAAGGTCAAGCAAAAAATTACCAGGCGATTCAATTGGCCGCTTGGTTTCACGATGTAGTTTACTATCCCAAAGCCAAGGATAATGAAGAAAAAAGCGCCGCTTATGCCGCCAATGTGTTGAGCAAATTGAAAGTCTGTCCCGCTACTATTGATGCGGTGACTCAGATGATTTTGAATACGAAATACCATCAAGCGGCCCCCGACGATACTGATAGTCAAATTCTCCTAGATGCGGACTTGGCAATTTTAGGGGCTGATGAAGCTAGTTATCGACTTTATGCTCAAGGTATTCGCCGCGAGTATGCCTGGTTATCTGCGGCAGAATATCGCTCAGGGCGCACCCAAGTTTTGCAAAATTTTTTAAAGCGATCGCGCATCTATTATACCCAGCCCATGTTCGCCCAATATGAAACTAAAGCCCGCCATAATATCCTACTGGAAATTGAAGCCCTTTTTTCGGCAGATAGCTATCTAGAATTAACCGGGCAAAAATCCTCGACGACTTAATCAGGCTGAATTTTAGCAGTCCCAACCCAAAACCCCAGGCAGAGGGTCTGGAAAAGGAACACGGATTGTCGCATAATCTTATCTGGCAATAACTGTAGAAAAATCATTAAGGCAATGAAACGCTATAAATCGATTTTAGCCAGCATTCTGGCAGTGGTCATGGTGTTTCTCGTTAGCTGCGGCAGCCCTACCCCGACCAAACCCCCTGCCTATACTCCAGAAACCCTGGAGCAAATTAGCTCTTATAAGTCCAAACTGCTGGCATTTCGCGATCGCATGACCGAGTTAGAAGGACTTATCACCGCTAAAGACTGGGTGAATGTCCGCAGCCTGATCCACGGCCCCCTGGGTTCTCTGCGTCAAGACATGAGCTATGTGAGTCGTCTGCTGTTGCTGCCTGCGGAACAAAAAACTGCCTTGGCAGAAGCCCGAGACATTTTCCGTCATTTGGAAGCGATCGATCAAGCCGCTGAAGCCCAAAACTATGTCCTGGCAAGGGATAATTACGCCGAAGCCCTAAGTGATTTCGATCGGTTCTTTACTTTACTGCCCAACAGCTAGGTTTTTAGCTGAAGTCAGGGCTGACGTTTTCGCCCGGATTTAAAGGCTATCTATGGATACTGATGGGCATTGTCCAGTCGAAATTTCTTAGCGCTATCTAGCGCTATCTAGCACTATCTAGCGCTATCTATAGATAATAGATAAGATAATAGATAATAGATAGGCAATGCCCACCCTACATTTACTTGATGTACCTGTTCATTAGTCATTCTTGTAAAGTGAGAAGGTGTGATAAACTTCTCACTTTATTGTTGATAGGGAATAGATCCGATGAGCCATGTGATTGTGATTGGCTGTGGGGTGGTCGGGGCGGCGATCGCATTTGAACTCAGCCTACTGCCCCGCTTACAAATCACGGTGATCGATCGCCAGCATCCGGGACAGAGTGCCACCAGTGCCGCCCTAGGAGTCCTGATGGGAGCCATTAGCAAAAAAGTGAAGGGGAGAGCGTGGCAACTTCGACAGCAAAGTATGCAGCGTTATGAAACCTTGATTCCTCAGTTAGAAGCTTTGACTCAAACCAAAATTCCTTATAATCGCCAAGGGATTCTCAAGCTTTGCTTAGGGGATGAAAAGATGTCCAAATGGGAAGAATTGGCCCAGTTACGGAAAAGCCAAGGTCTGCCCTTAATAATTCTCAATCCCTTTCAAGTACGTTCGCAATATCCGCAACTGGCAAATATCGGTACATTGATCGGGGCGGTTTACTCCCCAAGCGATCGCCAAGTTCATCCGGTTTGCTTAACTCAAGCTTTGGTCGGGGCAGCCCAACGCCATGAGGTGAAATTCCACTTCAATGTCACTGTTGAGGGGTTTAAAACTGTTGCCGGGGAGAATTCAACCAAGTCCGTGACTGTGGTTCAGACCAACCGGGGAGACTTGACCGCCGATTGGGTGGTGGTGGCGGCTGGTTTGGGTTCCACTCCTCTGACCACTGAGTTGCAACAACCTGTTCCCGTTACCCCGGTTCTGGGACAAGCCCTACAGTTACGCCTGAGTCATCCGTTAGGCAATCCAGACTGGCAGCCGGTGATAACTGGGGATGACGTGCATATTGTCCCTTGTAAAGATTGTGGGTCAATGGGATCGATGGACTATTGGGTCGGGGCAACGGTGGAATTTCCCACAGGTAAGTCTGCCATAGTCCCCGATGAAACCCGGTTAAACGATGTCTTGCAACGAGCGATCGCCTTTTGTCCTGATTTGGCCCAAGCCACCGTAGTCAGAAAATGGTTCGGCTTGCGACCCCGACCGGACAAACAATCAGCCCCCGTCCTCGGCCCCCTGCCCGGATACAATAATGTGCTATTGGCGACAGGTCATTATCGCAATGGTGTGTTACTAGCCCCGGCCACAGCGATCGCCATTCGTGATGCGATCGTCGGTAAAATTTCCGGAAATTAACACAGCAGCCGCAAATCAGCCAATCAAAAATCAGCCAATCAAAAAAATTAGAGGGATTAACAAATGTTAACCCCTCTAATTCCGTACATCAAAACAATTTAAATCGCCGTAATGCTGGCAATTTTACCACCTTGCTTCAGAATAGTTTGAACTTGGTTAGAAAGCTGGTTGTAAGGCACCACATAAACTTTGCTGCTGCGGCGAACCTTGGGATAACCTGCTTTCACAAAGCCAGTGGCTTCAATGCGGTAAACTTGGCCTTCTTGACCAAAACCCACAAATGCACCGCCCACAAAGCTATTTGGTGCGGAGTTTTGGCTGACACGGTATGCCCAAGCATTATTGCCACTGCCAGAAGGGGCCACAATTGTCGTAGTGCTGTTTTGACCCAATTCGCGAGCTAAACGGGGGCTGTTGCCCTCTAATTGAGCGCGATCGCTGTTGGCATAACCGCGATACAACCGGAACATCCGGTTAAAGCCCACAGTTTTTTGACCCAACTGAGTCGAGAAACCGCGATAGTAAGGAACGATACTATCGCCAAAATTATCTTCATATTCAAGAGAATCAATATAGGAATCGATCTCCGCATCAAACCCTTGATTTTGATAAAGATCCAGATGATAAACAACTTCCGACTCATCATAAGGACTGCGACCCAACAAATGCTTATAGTTAAGTTCAATCACGCGAGTTTGGAAATTGTTGTACAGAAACTTCTCTTTATAAAGTTCGGACTTTGCCACACAGCGAACAAAATCCCGCACCGTAATACTGCCATTTTTCAGCAAAGACTCGGCACTAACTAAACGTTCAGATGCCATCACATAGTCATTACCTAAGACCTGACGATACACAGCCCGAATCACTGCTTCAACATCTTCTGGGCTCCAATTAGGACGAAGCTCAACAATTGGTGCGTCACTGTAGGGAGAAATTCCCAAGCGAGATGCGGCTACTGTTACTGCCATATTATCAATATCCTCATCAAAACAACTATATCAAAACAACTATCCAGTGAATAACCTTTGACTGACTATTTTAGTGATGCCATATTCATCATCAAAATTGGTAATCTATTAACCAGAATTATTAGGCTATTTGTTAGGCTATTTGGACATCAAGATGCAATTTGAACCTGTGAACCTGACATCTAAATTCATTAGGCAATTTATCTGAAAATATTCCACAAATATTTGATTATTCGACAAATACTTCGATAAATTCTCGATATTTTCTAATAGATTTAGGCTAAATTTTGACGGCTTAATTGCATCCAGAATTGCATCTAAATACTGAGTATGTCCGGACGGACATATAACTGCTACTAGGTCTACCAGCAGTAGCTTCATATCTCTCCGGACATCTCATGAAAATAACGACAAAACCAACTAGCTCAGAGCATTAATAGCGTAATCGAGGTAAGCGTTGGCTTCAACAGCCGCTTGACCGGTCAGACCATG